>Ga0207864_1000151_pt1 | contig 111121 bp, 96 predicted proteins | sample HigsolmetaAR202D_FD_184834 | JGI IMG/M metagenome (GOLD analysis project Ga0207864, IMG submission 184834) | Ionic liquid and high solid enriched microbial communities from the Joint BioEnergy Institute, USA - AR20-2-D (SPAdes) (version 2) ...
CGCGCGGCAGTTCGGGGTCGCGTCCATCCCGGTCTCGGTGTTCTATGCCGAGCCGCCAACCTTGTCGGTCGTCCGGTTCTGTTTCGCCAAGAACGATGCGACGCTCGAGCAGGCGGCCGAGCGTTTGCGGAAGCTGTAAGCCGCGACGGCTGCCAGCTTGACGCCGCGGCGCTTCGCGGCGAATGCTTGCGGTCCGTCGGCATCGTGACGAAGCCCCATGAAGCGTTCCACTCGACTGAATCATCCGCCAGCGGTCAAAGTGCCCGAGGACAACCGTCCGCTCGTCGCGCCGATCTATCAATCGGTCAAATTCACGTTCGACGACGTCGAGGAATCGCAACGGCACAACCGCGGCGAGCGCGAGGGTTTTGTCTATTCGCGCGTCGACAATCCGACGCTGCGCCAGCTCGAGCTCACGCTCGCCGAGCTGCAGCAGCGCGAAGCGTGCCTCGTGACTGCGTCCGGCGTTTCCGCCGTGCTCTTGCCTTTGCTCGCGCTGTGCAAACAAGGCGATCACATCGTCTGTTTCGCGGAGATGTATCAGCCGACGCGGTACACGGTTCGCAGGCTGCTCGGACGCTACGGCGTGCGGCACACGATGCTCTCGATCGAGAATACGGACGCGATCGAGCGCACGCTCGAATCGACGCCGACGCGGCTCGTCGTGTTCGAGAGTCCGTCGAACCCGATGTTGAAAGTTGCGGACATCGAGCGCATTACCGCGGCGGCCCGCAAGCACGGGGCGCTGACGGTGCTCGATAACACGTTCGCCGGCTTCCACAATCACGGCCAATTCGACATCGATATCTTCGTGCACAGCCTGACGAAGTACGCGTCCGGCCATGGCGACGTCATGGGCGGGGCCGTGATCGCCAGCAAGAAGCTCATCGCTGCAATGCGCGCAGATTTCGTGGTGACCGGCGCGACGCTGGATCCACACGCGGCCTTCTTGATTCAGCGTGGCTTGAAGACCTATGAATTACGCTACGAGCGGCAATGCGCGAATGCGCAGCGCATCGCGGAGTTTCTGGCCGCCCGGAAGGATGTGCAGGCCGTGCATTTCCCGTGGCTGCCGGTGCATCCGCAGCACGCGCTCGCCCGGAAACAGATGCACGATAGCGGGTCGATCGTCACGTTCGAGCTTGCTGGCGATCGCGAGCGCGCCAGGCGGTTCGCAAATGCGCTCGAGTTGTTTGCGATTTCCGCGAGCCTGGGTTCGACGGAATCGCTCGTTCAGCCAGGCGAGCTCATGCGGCCTCGCGATTTGAACGAGACGGAGCGCGCGTGGGCGGGCGTGGCGGATACGACGATCCGCTTGTCGATCGGTATCGAGGACGCGGATGACTTGATCGAAGACCTGACCCGGGCGCTCGAACGAAGCGCACAGGATTAGGTCGGTTGCGCTCGAAGGGCAGCGGAACTCCCGCTACGCGGCCGGCGTCAAGAAACTGCATCGAGAGATCGGAGAGAAAACCAGAGCGCTCATGCAACGCGTATTCATTGTCATCGGTGCTTTGTTCGTTCTCATCGGACTTGCCTGGCCATGGCTGTCGAAGCTGCCGCTCGGCCGGTTGCCAGGAGACATCGTCGTCGATCGTCCGGGATTCAAGTTCTTTTTCCCGATCACGACGATGATTCTGGTCAGTCTCGTGCTGTCGCTGCTGATGTGGCTGTTCAGGCGTTGACGGCTTACAAGCTGCTCAGAACGCGCACGCGATGGCGATGGTAGGGCAGCACTTCGAGCACATCGCCTTCCTGCAGCCGCCGCTGAATGTCCCGCCACCACTTGGCGGTCAACAGCTCGCCATGCACCCGTAGGAACACTTCCTTGAGGTGCGCATCGAAGCCGAGGAATTGAATGAATGTCTCGGGGAACACGTCGTTCTCGTTGACGTGGAACCAAGCTTCGGCGCGCATTTCGTCTTCTTCGAACTGTGCCTTCGGCATGTCCCTGAACCGGCAATCGGTGACCAGGCACAGCTCGTCGTAGTCGTAGAAGATGACGCGGCCGTGCCGGGTGACGCCGAAGTTCTTGAGCAAGAGATCGCCGGCAAAAATGTTGGTCACGGCCAGATCGCGAATACACTGACCGTAATCGATCACCGCGCGTTCGGCTTCCTCGCGCGTCGCGTTGCGGATGTACAGATTGAGGGGCGTCAAGCGCCGCTCGATGTACAGGTGATCGATGATGATCTCGTCGTCCTCGAAATGGACCGTGTTCGCCGCTTCGGTGCGGAGCTCTTCGAGCAGCGCCTCGGAGAAACGCTTCTTCGGGAACTTGAGCCGCTTGAATTCCTGCGCATCGACGAGCCGGCCCGCGCGGTCGTGCTTGAACACGAGCTCGTATTTCTGCAGCACTTCCTCGCGCAGCACGTTCTTGGGATACGCGAACCGGTCGCGGATGATCTTGAACACCACGTCGAAGGAGGGCAGCGTGAAACAGATCATCACGAGCCCCCGATCGCCCGGCGCGTGCACGAAATGATCGTCGCTTTGCTGCAGATGCCGGAACAGCTCGCGGTATCGCTCCGTCTTGCCTTGCTTGGCGCGACCGAGCACTGTGTACAGCTCGCTGACGGGCTTGCGCGGCAGGATCGATTTCAAGAAGACGACGGCTTGGCCGACATGCGGCAAGTCGGCATGGAAATACGAGCGCGTGAAGCTGAACAGAATGCTCACGCTGCTCTCGTCCATCATGACCGCGTCGATGACGACGCCGCTCTCAGAGTTCTTCAGCGCGATCACGAACGGCCGCATCCAGTTCTTGCCGGAAATGCGCCCGATGACGTAGGCGCGCGTCATCTGGAAGAACACCGTGCGGATGAATTCGACCTGCTCGACTTGCAGCGGCTGCTTCGACGAATCGGCGTACTCCTCGCAAAGCGCGCGAACCTCGTTCGTGATGATGCGTACGCTGCGATCGAAATCGACGTACGGCGTGCGGAATCGGAAGTCCGCGAGCACTTCCTCGAACAACAGCTCGAGCGAGCCGCGGTTCACGTACACGTTGGTGTCGATCGGCGTCTTGATCGAGCTGATCGGGTCCAGGTCGAGCGCGATGAACTCGACCGCAGGATCGACGCCAACCGTGCCGAATGTTCGCCGCGTGACGGAGTTGAAGAAGGTCTTGTCGAATTCCTGATCGGGAAGCGAGGAAATCAACTCGGCAAACCGCCGTTTGATGCTGCTCCACACGGCCCGCTCATGGACGTCCTCGCCGAGCTTGTCGCGCATTTGCGCGACGGCGCGGTTCACGCTGTGGTCGTACAGCTCGATGCGCTCGACGGCGTCGCGAAGACTTCCCCGCCAATCCCGGGATTCGAACCGCTGCGGCGCCCGGCGGGTGATCGCGCGAAACTCTGTGTTGTATTGCTCGAACGCCTTGACGAGCGTGACGGCGCAATCTTCCACGAGCGCATCCCGAGACGCGCTGGTCGAGGCTGTGGGCTGGAGGCTGGAGGGTGGAGGCGGGAGGGTCATATGCATAGCCTAGCCGAACTTTAAGGGCGCTGGGCACTGGTCAGAAATGCGCGCGGCGCGCGTTGGAAGAATCGAGAATTGGAATTCAGTCATTGGTGCGGCGAGCGCCGATGCGGGCGACGGCCTCATCGTCCGAGCGGAGAATTGAGAATTGGCTAAAGGGCTACGGGGTACGGTCAAACTGTGCGGTGCTCAAGTCCAGCGCCCAGCGCACAGAGCCCGAAAAAGAACGGGGCGCCGAAGCGCCCCGCATTTTTTCCTTCAGCCTACAGCCTACGGGCTTCAGCCTGGGAACCTGTGACTGGGTCACAGGTTCTTGATCAGCGCATCTCCGAACTCGCTGCACTTCACCTCTTTCGCGCCTTCCATGAGACGGGCGAAGTCGTAGGTCACGGTCTTCTGACCGATGGTCTTGTCCATGGCGGCGATGATCGCGTCGGCAGCCTCGGTCCAACCCATGTAACGCAGCATCATCTCGCCCGACAGAATCACCGAACCCGGATTCACCTTGTCGAGGTTTGCGTACTTCGGCGCGGTTCCGTGGGTCGCTTCGAACACGGCATGACCAGTCGCGTAGTTGATGTTGCCGCCCGGCGCAATGCCGATGCCGCCGACCTGGGCAGCGAGCGCGTCGGACAGATAGTCGCCGTTCAAGTTCATCGTGGCGATCACGTCGAACTCGTCGGGACGCGTCAACACCTGCTGCAGCGTGATGTCGGCAATCGCATCCTTGATGATGATCTTGCCGGCCTTCTTTGCTGCATCCTGCTCTTCGTTCGCAGCCTTTTCGCCCTTCTCGGCCTTCGTGCGCTCCCACTGTTCCCACGTGTAGACCTTGTCGCCGTACTCGCGCTCGGCGAGTGCATACGACCAGTTACGGAAGGCGCCTTCCGTGAACTTCATGATGTTGCCCTTGTGCACGATCGTGACGCTCTTGCGCTTGTTGGCGATCGCGTACTCGATGGCGGCGCGGAACAGACGCTCCGTGCCTTCCTGCGACACAGGCTTGATGCCGATGCCGGAAGTGTTCGGGAAGCGAATCTTCGCGTAGTACTTCGGGAACGCCTGCTGGAACAGCTCGAGGAACTTCTTGTTCTCCGGCGAACCTGCTTCGAATTCGATGCCCGCGTAAATGTCCTCGGTGTTCTCGCGGAAGATCACCATGTCGACCTTCTCGGGCGTCTTGACGGGCGAGGGCACGCCCTTGAACCAACGCACAGGGCGCAAGCACACGTACAGGTCGAGGAGTTGGCGAAGCGCAACGTTCAGGGAACGGATGCCGCCGCCGACCGGCGTCGTGAGCGGACCTTTGATCGAAACCAGGTAGTCGCGGCAAGCCGCGACGGTCTCATCGGGCAGCCAGGTATTGAACAAATCGTTCGATTTCTGACCCGCATACACCTCCATCCAATGGATCTTGCGCTTGCCGTTGTAGGCCTTTTCTACCGCCGCATCCAAGACGCGGACGGAGGCGCGCCAGATGTCCGGGCCGGTGCCGTCGCCTTCGATGAAGGGAATGATCGGGTTATCGGGAACGACGAGTTTCCCGTTTTGAATGGTGATTTTCTGGCCCTGAGGGGGCACGTTGAGCTTGAGTGCTGTCGACATCGACGACTCCGTAATGATCCGAAACAACCGGCAGTTTTGGGGTGCGGAATGCTATCACAGCGCGGGGGAATCGATGGGACTGCGAACGGTTCGTAGCGGCGATCTTGCGCGCAGCGAAAACCCGTTCCGCGCGCAGATTTGTCAAAGTACGTCAGAATCCGACCGTAACCAGAACGCCGCTTTCGGTGTTCTCGAGCCGGAATGCCCAGCGATAGCGCTCGCAAATGCGGCGCACCAGGTAAAGCCCCATGCCATGGCCTCGGGGATGCGTCGTAAATCGCTTGGTACTGGCATTCAGACGTTCTTCGGGGAGCGCACCGGCGTTCGAAACGGTCAACTCCCGGCCTTGCAGGCGGCAGATCACCTCATCGCCCGTGCCGTGCTGGAGCGCGTTACGCACCAAATTTCCGATGACCATGGCCACCATGCTTTCCGGCGCCGCGACGCGTAGTGCCTCTTCCTCCGGAATCTGCAAGCCGATTCGTTTCGTCGGCTGCACGTGGTGCTGATCTTCGACGGTTTTGACGAGCACGGAGGCAACGTCGCATTCGGCGCTGCTGGCGCTGGCCGGAGAATCTTCGCGCGACAATGTGAGCAGCGCGTCCGTGAATTCGGACATTTCCCTGACCGCGCGTTGTATCCGCGCCAAAGCTTTGGCTGCGCCAGGCCGCTCTGCAGTTTGCGATTCCAAAATTTCCACTGCACCGCGAATGACCGCAAGCGGCGTTCGCAATTCGTGGCTCGCCGTTGCCGTGAACGATTGCTCGCGCTCGACGAATCCGTCCAGCCGTTCCATGAACGTGTCGATCGAGCGGGCGATCGGTTCGAGCTCGTTGCCGGCGAACTGCGCGCCGATGCGCACGTGACGTTCGCCAGGATCGATCTGCGTGAGTCGATCGGCGAGCGCATTGATCGGTTCGACGAGACGGCGCGAGATGCCGAAGGCGGCAAATCCCGCAAGCCCAACGATCGTGACGACACCGACCGCGAGGACGGCGATGGCGATGCGCTCCTGACGGACGTACGCAGTGACGTCGTAGGTGATGTACAAGCGACCGAAATCGCCGTCGCGGACGAGCACGTCGAGCAGGCGGCCTTGCGACCGGACTCGATGCATCGTACCGGGCTGGAGCATGGCGATGTGGCGCGGCAACTCTGCGAGATCGCTCGATCGGTAGATGCGCAGGCGCGCCGAGCGCAACGGTTCGGCACCGCGGTCCACGCGCATGCGTTGTTCGAAGTGCGTGAGCTCCTCGGACAGCAGGTCGAACGTGATGTTGTGTTTCAATCGCTCGTCGGCTTGATACGCCCAGGCGCCGAGCACGATGCCCGCCAGTGCGATCAACGCCACCGTCGTTCCCGCAATGCGTGCCCGCAGACTCAGCTGCGCAAGCCACGCTTGCAGGTTACGAACGAGACGGGTCCACCGCGATGCGATAGCCGATGCCATGGACGGTATGCAGGAGTTTCACGGGGAAATTCTTGTCGATCGCCGCGCGCAGCGCGTGCATGTGGGCGCGCAGGAAATCGCCTTGCGGCGGATTGTCGCCCCAGAGCTCTTTTTCGAGCTCTGCGCGGGTGACGACGCGATTTGCGTTCTGCATCAGCATGACGAGAATGCGGCGCGTCGTCGGATTGAGCTTCACGGGCACGCCGCCGCGCTCGGCCTCGAGCGTATCGAGATCGAACTTCAAATCGCCCACCGTGAGCGTGCGCTGCGCTTCTTGCGGCTGTGCGCGACGTAGCAGCGCCTTCAAACGGACGTGGAGCTCGGCGAGCGAGAACGGCTTGACCAGATAATCGTCCGCGCCGGCTTCGAAACCTATGACCTTGTCCGCAATCAGGTCTTTAGCCGTCAAAATCAGGATGGGAATGCGCTCTCCGATCGACTGCCGAAGTTGGCGGCACACGGCGATGCCGTCGATTCCGGGCAGCATTAGATCCAGCACGATCGCGTCGTACGGCTCGCGCTCGGCCATCGCAAGGCCGGTTTCTCCGTCAACTGCGTGCGCGACCGTGTCGCCCTGCGCCTCGAAGTACTCGGCGATGTTTGCGGCGATGTCGTGGTGATCCTCGATCAGCAACAGTCTCATGAAGCCAATTGTACGCGCTCGCTCGATGCGGCGATCCATCTGGATTGACGCGGATTCCGGGCCGCCCTAGCGTCGGCTTCGGAAGTTTGCGAGCGGACCCATGGAAACTTTCCTCACCGAGCGTCTCGTGCTGCGCCGGCCTGCCTTGGCGGACAGCGAGGCGATCTTCGTCCGTTACGCGTGCGATCGGGAGGTGACGCGCTATCTGGGATGGCCGCGGCATCGGTCGGTCGCGGACACGCGCGAGTTCGTCGAATTCAGCGACGCCTGTTGGGAGCAGTGGGGCACGGGTCCGTACGTAATCGAGCTGCGCACGACGGGGTATCTGCTCGGCAGCACCGGCCTTGCGATCGAGAGCCCTCGCCGCGCGATGACCGGATACGTGCTGGCGAAGGATGCGTGGGGACACGGCTACGCTACCGAAGCACTGCATGCGATGGTTGCCGTTGCTGCACGGCTCGGGATCGAACAGCTCTATGCGCAGGTGCATGTTGCGAACACGGCATCGATGCGCGTTTTGGAGAAATGTTCGTTCATTGCGATGGGGCAGGCGCCGAGGACGTTGACGTTTCCGAACCTCGAGCCCGGCGACGCGCACGAAGCGATGTCGTATTCGCGGATCATCCTCTAAGATCCGCGCGCGATCCGATGCTGTTCGTTTACGCGCGCGGGCCGTATCGCAATGAAATGCGAAGCCGGCACCATTCTTGTGCAGTCGCTTCGGGGCAAGCAGACGCCGGCGGAGGGATTCGAGCGTGACAGTCTTCGAAACCGAGCGCTTGCTCTTACGCCGCTTCACGCTCGACGATGCAGCTTTCATACTCGAGCTCGTGAACGAGCCCGCGTGGATCCGCTATATCGGCGACCGGAACATCAGGACGCTGGACGATGCACGTGCCTATTTGCAGACCGGACCGCTCGACATGTACGAACGTTGCGGATTCGGCTTGTATCTGATCGAGCGCAAGCAAGATGCGACGGCCATCGGCACATGCGGGCTCGTCAAGCGGGATACGCTCGAGTTCGCGGATATCGGTTTTGCCCTGCTGGAGCGTTACACAGAACAGGGGTATGCAATGGAAGCCGCTGCAGCCACGCGCGCGCATGCGAGAGCGCTCGGCCTGCCGCGTTTGCTGGCGATCACGACTCACGACAACCGAGCGTCGCAGAAGCTTCTGGGCAAATTGGGTATGCAGTTGGAGCGTGAAATCCAAATTCCTGGCGATCCGGAGCCGCTCTGCTTGTTCGCACTGAATCTCTCTTGCGAGGACGGACATGACGCCCGGCGAAGCTGAACTGGCGGTTCGTAGGTTGATCGCACGGTTCGCGAATTGCCTCGATGCAAAGGCTTGGGATGAGCTCAGCGAATGCCTGGCGGAATCCGTGTACACCGATTTCTCGGAGCCGCACGGACGACTGCCCGAGTCGTTGCCGCGTCGCGAGCTCGTCGAATCGCAGCGCGCCGCGCTCGAGGACGTGCGCACGCAGCACCTGACGGGCAATGTCGAGGTTTACATCAACGGCACCAGTGCGACCGCGCGGCTTTCGGCGATGATTCTGCGGCGCCGCGAAGGCGCACCGACGTCCACGACGCATTGTCAGTTCCTGCTCGGATTCGAGTACCGCGAACGGAATTGGAAGATCTGCTCGGTCTTGCGGCGCGTGTTGTGGAGCGAGCCGGACGACTCATCTGAGTAGCGCCAGGAAGCCTGACCCTGGCATGTGATGCCAGGCGCGCCTTCGGAGCTGTAAAGACTGTACGATGATCGGATGACGCGCCTTCTGGAAACGACACCTGCCGCCGACGGTTTTCGCATGCCTGGCGAGTTCGAGCCGCACGCGGGCTGCTGGATGCTTTGGCCTGAGCGGCCGAGCAACTGGCGGCTCGGCGCGAAACCGGCGCAGGAGGCGTTTGCCTCCGTCGCGACGGCCATCGCCACCAGCGAGCCCGTGACCGTCGGCGTTTCCTCGCGCCAGTTCGTGCACGCGCGCTCGATGCTTCCCGATGCCGTACGTGTCGTGGAGCTGTCGAGCGACGATGCTTGGATGCGCGATGTGGGACCGACGTTCGTGAAGAACGCGGACGGCGTCGTGCGCGGGGTGGATTGGCAATTCAACGCATGGGGCGGGCTGAACGGCGGGTTGTATTTCCCGTGGGATCAGGACGATCTCGTGGCGCGCAAAGTGTGCGAGATCGAAGGCTGCGATCGCTATCGTGCGCCATTCGTCATGGAAGGCGGCGCGATTCATGTCGACGGCGAGGGTACGTTGCTCACGACGGAGCAATGTCTGCTGAATCCGAACCGCAATCCGGGTCTCGACAAGGGCCAGCTCGAGATCCTGCTGCACGAATATCTCGGCGTGACGAACGTGATCTGGCTCGGCGAAGGCGTCGTCAACGACGAGACGGACGGACACATCGACAACTTGTGCTGTTTCGCGCGGCCGGGAGAAGTGATCCTCACGTGGACCGACAACAAGCGCGATCCGCAATATCGGGTTTCGCGCGATGCTTACGAGCGGCTGATGGAGGCGCGCGATGCACGCGGTCGCCGCTTGAAGGTTCACAAGCTCGTGCATCCGGGACCGCTGTTTCGAACGAAAGAAGAGGCGTTACACGTCGACGCCGAAGAAGGCGTTCAGCCGCGACCGGCCGGCGAGCGGCTCGCGGGTTCATACGTGAACTTCTACATCGCCAATTCGGCCATCGTCATGCCGCTGCTCGATCCGAGGCGCGACAAGCAAGCGGCACGTCAACTCAAGAAGATCTTTCCGGAACGGCGGGTGATCGGGGTGCGATCGCGGGAGATTCTGCTCGGGGGCGGCAACATTCATTGCATCACGCAGCAAGTGCCCGCGGGCACGCGAATGCTGCCGCGTCGCGCTCGCTCAGCGTAACGTCCGTCGAAGCGCGAAGACGAAGACGACGTCGGCGGTCGACTCGGCGGCAAGGTCCTCGACGACTGCAAAGGAGAAATCCCAGCCGTCGGCAAACCCGTAGTTGCCGCCGATGCTGAGCATGGCGACCTCTCCCAACAAGTCTTCGTCGCTGTCGAAAACGGCGGTATGCGCGTCCAGCTGCAAAGCGAGCGTCAACTTCCCGAATGCGCGCGCGCTGAGCCCGAGCATCCCAGACCCCACGAAATTGCGCTGCCGTTGCGACCAATGGTCGCCGTCGCCCAAATAGCTCGCGCCGATCTGCGCAAATACGGTATAGCGTTCGGCGAACGAAGATTCGAAGGCGAGCGCCGCGCTTGCATCGAAGCTGCCGCTGCCGGTGAGACGATCGGCATCGCCGGTCGGCAGCTTCACGCCGAGCCACGCCGTCAGCGGCGCGGCCGAAATTCGTTTGCCGAGTCGTAGCGTCAGGTCGCCGAATCCTTCGCGCGGCGAGCGCACATCGATCAGCGTGGCTTCGTCGTAGCGATAAGCGATCTGCAAAGCGTCCGTCGGGAGGAGGGGACGCGCGCCTTCGGGCAAGCCGAACGTGTCGTGCCAGCCGTCGATGAAATCATCGAGGATGCCGGCGCGAGTGCGTCTGTACGGAAGCTCGCCCTGCACGAAATAGCCATTGGGTAGCGCGCGCCCGATCGATAGACGCAACTCCTGGGTTTCGGCATCGACGATGAGCGTCTCGCGGGTGCCCGATTGAACCACCGCCGTGCTGCCCCAGTGGAATTGCGCATCGAAACGCCACTCGCCGTCCTCGCCCCACTGCGCAGGCAATGCAGGCGGCAGCTCGAAGCCGGCCAACAACGGATTTTGATCGCGGATCTGAAAAGGCTCGGCGCTAGTCAGAGCAGGACCGAGGGCAAGTGCGAGCGTAACGGCCCCAGCGCGGAGCTGCCGATGACGTGTCCGGAGGCGATCGGCTAGAACCACGCCGAAACGAAAATCTGAATGACGTTCGCGTCGAACGAATAGAGCGGCTCGCTGCCGGCCGGCCTGAACTCGGGATCGGAGTCGTCCAGCATCGAAAAGCGGGCGTCGCGGAAATCTTCGTAATCGAACGAGATGCGGTCGAAGAAGGCGTTGGCCGAGGCTTTTTTGATGAATCCTTGACCGTTACGCACGAATTCGTAGCTCGCGCCGATGCGCAGCGTGTGGCTCTTGAACGTCGACAGCTCCTTGTCGCGCGCCATGAAGTTCTGTTGATCCGCGCGATCGAACAGATCTCTGTAGAAATCGGCCTTGCTCTGATCGTAGAAGCGGTAGCTGACCTCGAAGACCCACGGCGTATTCCCGAGCGGGTGCGTATAGCCCAGGGAGTACGTGTCGGCGCGAATGCCCCAGGTGTCCGTGAAGAAGCGGTAACCGCCTTGCAAGGCTGCGCGGTAGGACAGGAAGTATTTCGCGTTCAGCGCAACGGCATTGCTCGTGCGCGTGCGCGGATAAATTTCCGTCGCGAGCGCGAACTTGCGCTCGTCGTCGGGCCGCACGAACCGGTAAGTGCGATACGGATTGTTCAGATAGCCCTCGTCCGTGATGACTTCCAGTTCGAGCGCTGCGATCAGGTTCTTGGTCAGGATTTGCGAGACGCCGACGCGGTAGCTCCAGCGATCGATGTCCTGCTCGAATGACGGGTCGACGATGCGCCCGCCCGAGCCCGGGTCGGAGATCGTGCGCATGACGACGTCCGCGCCCTTCGAGAAGCCCATGCTGATCGTCGTCAGATCGCCGAACAGATCTTGACTGATACCGAACGAGAACGTTTCGGCTTCGTAATCGTTCTCTTCGGAATTCGTGTAGCTCAAGCTGTAGGTCGTCTTGCCGCGCAGATAGTCGAATGAGAAGCTGTACTGTTTGCGCTCTTCTTTGTACTCGCTCGCGCCGCTCGTCTCCACGTCGATCGATGCGCTCGTCACCATGTCCATGTAGTAGTTGGCGCTGATCGAGTATTTCTCCGCCATCTTCTTGCGCACGAGCACCGACGGACCATGAATGGTCACGCCGCCGCCTTCGTAGCGGTGATAGAGCGCATCCGCCCGATCGTCCGGCAGCACGCCGCCGAAGACGCTGGAGGAAACGAGGAAGAGAGAGAGGCTACAGGCGACAGGCCGCAGGCTACAGGCAAGACGCTTCAAGCGACGAGCCACGGGAGATGCGCAACGCGCAAAAACAAGCAGCAACAAGTCGGCGGCTACCGCCGCATTCTTACTGTCGCCTGTCGCCTGTAACCTGTCGCCTGTCATCAATTGCATCCGCATCCGCCGCCAGCGCTGCCGAGCGCGCCACGCGCACCTTCACGCGCTTCGAACACGTGATGGGTATAAGCCGTCGAGATCGGGTGCGGGTCGAACGACATGATCGGATCGGCCAGCGCCTCGCGCTCGTAGGGTTTGACCCAGGGTTCGATATTGCCGCAGGCGGAGAGCGCGAGCAGCGCGGCGAGGGCCAGAGCGCCGCGCAGCTGCGCGCAGGCTGCAGGCGGATGGCGGTAGGCTGTAGGACGCATGTTGGTGCTTCGCTCCCGCTTCGCGTACTTAGCCATGTTGCTCTCTCGCATGTTCTCGCAGCAGTACCGCAACTCGAATCTCTCTAGCTACAGCCTTTAGCCTAGAGCCTACAGTCTGTGAGTCTGCGGCAGGGCAGCAGCTCACTCTTTCAACAGCGCTCTGATCTGATTCAGATACTCGCTCTCGTCGCCAGGCTTGTAGCCGCGATGCAAGTAGCGGACGTTGCCCTTGCGATCGATGAACACTGTGCTCGGCATCGCGTTCACGTCGTAGAGCTTGCTGACCTTGTTCTCCTTGTCGAACAACACCGGGAAGCTCACCGGGACGGAGGCCAGCATCTTTTCCGCATCCTTCGAGTTCGCCTCGACGTTGATGCCGAGCAGCGTGAATCCGAGCGGACTGTACCGCTTGTACATCTGATCGAGAAGCGGCATCTCTTGACGGCAGGGGCCGCACCAGCTCGCCCAGAAATTGATCATCACAACTTGTCCCTTGAGCTGGTCGAGCGAAACAGTGTCGCCGCTTCGCGACGGGAGCGAGAAATTCGGTGCGACGGTCGTGCTCGCGCCGACGAACGGTGCGACGGCAAGCGTGAATGCGAGCGCTGCGGCGCGCAGCGAGGAAACCAAGCTGATGGAACGCATGTTAGGTAAACCTCTCGTAAAAAAGGCTCGAATCGATCCTTCCTCGTCCGAGCAGCGGCCCAGAGGCCGAGGAGGGGGATTCTTCCCAACGTGCATCGTCCCTAAAAAAAGATCGACAAACCGAGATGTGCCTCAAGGTTGTTGACGATCTTCTTCTTGCCGAGCAGATCGATGTCAAATACATGGTCGCGGACATCGAAATGCACGGCGAGCCAATCGGTCGGCAGGATGCGATAGCCGAATCCGCCGTTGACTGTAAAACGGTCGTCTCCGCCGAAGCTCGTGCTGCCGATGCCGGCCACGATGTAGAAGGCGGAGTTGTACGCGCGGTTCTTGCCGATGAAGACTTCGCCGGGTAAGGCATTCCACCCGAGCGACAATGCGTAATACGTGTATCTGCGCTCGTCGTCGGTGAGCAGCGCCGCCGATCCCGAGAGCGTCTCGTAGCTCGTGCGGCCGGCCTTCGATTGACCGACGGTGCCTTCGATGAAGAAGTCCTCGGTGATGTGATAGGCCAGGCGGGCGCCGTACACGGTGTTGCTCTCGAAGTCCTCGATGCTGAGCACGCCGAAATAGGCGCCGATCTCGAAATCTTCCGTGTCGATGCGGGCGCGCCGGATCTCGCGGCGTTCCACCTGCGGTTCGATGATCGGGCGGTCCTGCGGCAAGCTTCCGGTCGAGTCGCCGGCCGGTGCTTCGATGCCTTCGGATGTCGATGCGGCTTCGCCATCGCCGCGGAACAGGGCGCAGCCAGGCAGCGTCGTCGCAGCGAGCGCAATCAGAAAAAGAACGCGAAGCCTAAATACTTCCATTCGTCTACTTCCTCGTTGTCGTTGCGGCTGGTGAAGACGACATTGCTTCGATACTCGGTCCGCAACATGAAACGACGGGTCAGATACAGTTGGATGCCGCCGCCGACGTAGCCGATTTGATCGGTGCGATCTTCGGTGCGCACGAGCGTGGACTTGGGATCCGTATAGATGATACCGGTGCCGAGCGTGAAATAAGGTGACGCACGCCATTCCGGAACGAAGACGTGAATCAGGCCGAGCGTGGCGCTGTAGCCGTTCGAGAACTCGCCGAGGATGTGCGTGACGGTGAGCTCGATCGACAAGTTGTCGCTGAATGCATACCCACCGAAGATCGAGATCTCGCTCGCGCCGCCGAAATCGCCGGCCGTGATGCCGCCCTGCCAGCGGCGGCTCATGTAGTTCTCGCGAGCGGGCTCGTCGAGATCGAGCGGCTCGCCGGTCGGTGCCAGCGTCGCAATCATTTGCTCGCGCGGAACCCAGCCTTCGATGCCGCGGTCGGTGCGCACCTGAAACCAATCCGTACGGCGCTTGACGATCTCGACCTCGCGGCCGCGTTCGATCACGTGAAAGACGGGGTAGCCGCGGCCCGGGCCGGTGTGCAGCTCGATATAGGGATCGGCAACGAGGACTTTCGGGAGCTCGTCGTCTGCCTTGGCGCCGACTGTGAACAACGCGACCAGCAACGCGAACGGTCGCAGCCATTGAGGCATCAATCCTCCGGTGCGTCGAACGGGTTGTTGTAGTACTGGGCGCCGATGTCGAGCCATTCGGAGATCAGCTTCAGTTCTGCGGGCGACAGCCAGCCGGCATGATTACCGTTGGGGCTGTTGGCGTCAAACTTCGCAAAGAACCGCGTCGAGGCATTCGCTCCGTTGGCGTTCATCGAGGCCTGTACCTGTCGGTACTGGACGCACGTCGTGACGTTCGTCACCGGGTCGGTTTGGAATTGCAGACACTCGTCGACGAGCTGTCCGCCCTCGACGATCTGGCCGATATCGTTGAACAGCAGCTCGCGGTAGGACTTGAGATGATCCGGCTCGTCGTCCGACGGGCCGTCCGTCAGATCGAGATCTCCCGCCGGCACCCTGACGACGTTGTCTGCGTCGACGGGCGAATGACAGGACGTGCACGTATGGTCGTCGACCACGACCTCGGGGTCGTTCGGATCGAAGACGCGGCGGTCGGCGCTCCAGAGCGGATGAATGTGCTGCTGGTAGTTGATCGTCACTCGGCACGTGCTCGACCAGGTTTGGCTGCATTCGAGCGTTGTCGGTGCGGGTGTGATCAACGCGGTCTCGCAAGTGTGGCGGCGCATTGGATCGGCCGGATCTTCGGCGATCGGCAGCGCCGGGTCGACCGCGATATCGGTCAAGCCGGGGAAGTAGCACGCGTCATAGGTCGCTAGCGGCGTCAGGCCGCTCGCCGACCAGTAGTCGCGGAAGACCAGATTCACCGAAGGCTTGCATACCCCGTCGCACATGATGCGACTGCGAACTTCCGCCATCGTCTCGCCCATGTCGGCCCACAGGTCGGCGTTCGTGTTCGGAAAGGGTGCGCCGGTCGTCGGAGCGCCGCTGTTCACCGGCGGATAAAGGCCCTTGCGTCCGTGCGAGCGCGCCGGATTCGCTGCGTTCACGGTCGTCGAATGGCAGCCGTTGCATTCGAGCGTCTCGCCGACCTGCACTTGCAGCCAATTCGTATGCAGCGGAAAGGCGTTCAAGCGTCGGCCGTTCGCATCGAGGATGCTGAATGTGAACGCGACGTTCGCGGGGACCTTCACCTTGACCGAACCGTCGGGCTCGATCGGTGCATAGCCGAGAATGTCGCGCATGCCGAAGCGACGGCCCCGCGGACCGAATGCCGTGTTCGCGATCTCGCGCGTGTCTTCATCCGGCTGCGAGACGACTTTCTCCAAGCGCAGGAAGCGCGCCGGTCGCGACGCATAGGCGGCATTTGCCGGGTCGCGCACGGAGGCGATGCCGCCCGGAACGATCGTCCTGTTCTCTGTGCCGTCGAAGTCGTAGACGCTGCGGATGTGCAGGATGCCGACGCCTTCGTTCTCGAGCGATGACGGGAAATCCACGCCGGCGACACGATCGAGAATCACGGGCGGCAATGGACGCGCGGCGGCCGCCACGACTTCCGTATATATGAAGCCTTCTTCCGGCGCGACGATCGGGCGCTGCGTGTTATCGCGCACGTCATAGATGTAGATGCCGTAGAGCGGCGGGGCCTCCTCGGCATCCGGATTCTCGAGATTGGCGGCCGTGCAGGGGACGATGCGTCCATTCAGCGTCAGGCGGCACTGCGACCAGCTGACGAGCAACCGATTCGTGCCGTCGAACAACGGCGAGGCGGAGCGGAAACGTCCACCAGGCGAAGGACCCGGAATCGTGCGCACATCGGTCGGCAACGCGCGTGCTTGCGCAGTGCAAGGCGGCGGCGCCGCGACCGTCGTCGTCGGCACGGTCTGATTGCACTCCACGTAGTTCTCGGTGTCGATCAGGACGAGATCGCCGCCTTCGTTCGTGCCGTCGAACGGTCGCAGCAACACCATCGTGCGTCCGTCCTGCATGGGGCGCGGTTGCAGGAATTGCACAGTCGTCGGTGTGCCCGTCGTTGGATTCGGCGTGCCTGTCGCATGACTGACGGCGCCGTACAAGAGCTCGAGTCCGGTGCCATCCGGATTGATGCGGTACAGATCCATCTGATCGTCGTCGATGGCGCGTTCCCAGCGTGTGAACACGATTTGACCGTTGTTGAGAACCGCAGGGTCGAGGTCGTGGCTTTGGTTGAACGAGATCTGCGTGATGTTCTCGCCGTTCTCATCCATCACGTGCAGGTTGAAGGCCGGACGCACGCCTGTGAAGCCTTCGACCTGCGCCGAGTATTGCGGCTTGTTCTCGTCGAGCAGAATTGCCTTCGAGCGTCGCTGCCGGGTGGACGAGAAGACGATACGTCCGTCGGGCAGGAAGTGCGGCATGATGTCGTGACCGTCGTTTTCGACGTTGTCCGATTGGATCACGCGGCGCAGCTCGTCGGCGGCGACGTCGTAGAGCCAGATGTCCCAGCTCGGTATCGCCTCTTCCGGGTCGACGTCTTCGGGATCCATCCCTTCCGGCGCGATGCGCATCGCGAACACGACTTTTTGTCCGTCGAAGCTCACGTCGACGTCGCGGATGTCCGCGCGGCCGTTGCCGGTGATCGCACCGGTGATGTTGATCTCGGGCGAGGAGGGCGATGCGCTCGTGCGCATGTACAGGTCCGCGCCGGGCCAATAGCGGCGCAGCTCCCGCGCATCCGTGGCAATGTCCGCATCGTCTGGCGGGACCGGACGCTTCACGTAGAACACGGGGAAGTCGAGCGTCACCGGGTCGCCGCTCTGGCCGCTGCCGATCGTGACGTCGGTGCCGCCATTGCCGTCGCTGCTGCAGGCGCCGAGCGAAGTCAGAATTCCGACGGCGAGCACGACCGTTGCTCCGCGCAGCGCGAGCTTGCGTATCGCGGTTTCAGCCTGCGCCTGAAAACCCATTGAGACTACTCCGGAACGTGAATGCATCGTGCAGTGTTCGTTGAAGCCGCAACCCGTCGTGCGCTCTGCCTTTGTTCGTTCGTCGCTCTGCCGAGCCGTGCGATCTCGAAGGTGCGTCATGATCGACGCGACATATTGCAGGCAACCGTTAAGCGAATCACAGATGTTCGTGTGACGAATGCGCCTTCGGCAGGCCGATTCGTCCTGTATCGCCGAATTACGTGACGTCGCTCACATTCGCGACCCGAGTCCGCACGTTGAATGCTGCATGCATCGTGGCGGCGAGACTACACGCGCGCGCGAGGCGGTCGATACTGTCTCCTGACCGCGACGTCTCGGCGTTGAGACAGTTACGGGACCAAATCTTCGCTGGCTATAGTCCCGCCCGCGCTGCACCTGGCCGATGCAGCGCTGTGGCAAATGCGGCCGACTTCAACGAAACGTCAACCAGGTCATCGCATGAGCAACACGAACAGCATCACGCAACACGCACCGGATGCAAAGCGCGGGCAATCGTTTGCCGGGGCTGCCGTGCACCCATGCGTTCGCAAGCCGTGGGCACGTCGCTGCAGGAAACTGGCAACGCTTGCATTGGCGCTCCTCGCCGTCGTGTGCGGACACGACGCCGCACAAGCTGCGAGCCGCGAGCAGGCGAAGCGCATGTTCGACCGTTTGACGGGCACGCCGCCGAGCCCGACCGTGCTGAATCAGCTCGAGGCCGCTCTCGGGCCGAGCCCGACCGTGGAACAGCTTGCTGACGTGGCCTATGACGAAATTCTCAGCTCGCCTCGCGGCCGAGACTTCTACAACGTCACGCTCAAGAATTTCGCGACGCCGTGGACGAACCGCGAACAGTCCGCCTTCGAGGCGCTCAACGACTACACGGCCACGGTGATCGGCATCGTCCGCGACAACGAGGATCACGATTTTCGAGAGATCCTGTGGGACGACGTGCTCTACGTCGGTCCGGGCTCGCCGCCGACGCCGACGAGCAACGCGCACTACGAAGCGCTCGAGTCGAACTTCGCAAACTTGCAGCAGGTCTTGCAGCGGACGACGCAAAGCGCCGTGTACGGCATTCCTTCGGAGGCGACCGCGGGCGTCATCACCTCACGGGCGGCGGCGCAAGCGTTCTTCATCGCCGGTACGAACCGGGCAATGTTCCGCTTCACGCTGCTCAATCATCTGTGCCGCGACATGGAGCAGCTGAACGACATCAGGCTTCCGCCGGATCGGATCCGCCAGGACGTTTCGCGCAGCCCTGGCGGCGACAGCAGCGTGTTCTTGAACAATTGCGTCGGCTGCCACAACGGTATGGACCCGATGGCGCAGGCCTTTGCGTATTACGACTTCGACGAAGCGCAAGGACGTCTCATCTACACGCCTGGCACGGTGCGGCCGAAATACTTCATCAACGCCGACAACTTTCGGCCGGGATACGTCACGCCCGACGACAGCTGGGAAAACCGTTGGCGTCTGCCTGGGCCCAACAATGCGCTCGGTTGGGATCCCGATCTTCCCGGGTCAGGCAACGGCGCGAAGTCCCTGGGTCGAGAACTGGCATACAGCGACGCGTTCGCAGAGTGTCAGGTCGAGAAAGTGTTTCGCGCAATTTGTTTCCGGTCGCCGAGCGAAGGAGATGAGCGGCGGTTTCAGGACTTAACGGCGGGCTTCAAGGCCACGGGCAACCTGAAGCGTGTGTTCGCGGAAGTGGCCGCTCATTGCGCAGGCGAATAAGGACCGACCCATGAAACGCGCTATGAACACTCGTTTGTTTTCGTTCGCTGCCGCGATCGTTGCGTTGGCGGCGCTCGCTGGTTGCAGCGGCGGCGCCAAGACGACCGAGAACCCGGTGACATCGGGCGGTTCGGCCGCGCCTTCAGATTACAACGGTCCGCAGCCGGCGAATGCGGATATTCAGGCTTTCCGCGTCGCGTTCTGGGAGAACATCCGGCCCGCGAACCGCTGCGGCAACTGTCACTCGGTCGGCGGTCAGGCGCCGACATTCGCGCGTTCCGACGACGTCAACGCAGCGTATCAACAAGCCGTCGGCATCATCGATCGCGACAACCCGTCGCAATCGGCGCTCGTGGCCAAAGTCGCCGGCGGACACAACTGCTGGCTGGCCGACGCCGGCGCCTGCGCGAGCATCTTGACGCGCTGGATCACGGAGTGGGTGGGCTCTACAACGACCGGCGGACGACAGATCGAGCTCGTGCCGCCGCCCGACAAGGACCCGGGCGAAAGCCGGCGTTTTCCGGCGGAACCACCGACGGGATTCAACGCACTCTGGAATTTGCTGCGTACCGATGGCCAATGCAGCCGGTGCCATCGTTCGAATGCGCTTACGCCGCAGAAGCCCTATTTCGCTTCCGATAATCGCGAAGAGGCCTACCTCGAAGCGATGCCGAAGATCAATCTGGACGAGCCCGAGTCTTCGCGCTTGGTCGTACGTCTGCGCAACGAGGGGCACAACTGCTGGACCTCGAACTGCGAGAGCGATGCGGCGGCCATCCAGAACTTGATCGAGCAGCTGGCCGCACAGATTCCGCTCGAGGAAATGGATCGGAGTCTAGTGCTCAGCAAGGCCGTATCGCTCCGTGACGGCACCATCGCCAGCGGCGGCAATCGCTACGAGAACCATTTGATTGCGCTCTACGAGTTCAAGAGCGGCAGCGGCCGGATTGCTTACGACACGAGCGGCGTCGATCCGGCTGCCGATCTGCATTTCTCGGGCAACGTGGACTGGGTCGGCGGTTACGGCATCAGCATCAAGGCCGTGCCGAACGGGGGCTCGAAAGCTCAGGCTTCGACGACCACGAGCCGCAAGTTCCATCAAATGATCGCAGCGACCGGCGAGTATTCGATCGAGGCTTGGGTCGTCCCTGGCAACGTGACCCAAGAGAACGCGCGCATCGTGACGTACGGCGGCAGCAACACGAGCCGCAACTTCTCGATGAGCCAGACGATGTACAACTACGAATTCTTCAACCGCAGCACGGCCACGAACAACAATGGCGGCCCGGTGCTGACGACCGACCCCGACGACGAACGGTTGCAAGCTTCGTTGCAGCACGTGGTCATGACGTTCGATCCGGTGAACGGCCGGCGTATCTACGTGAACGGCGAGTTCACGGGCGACGTCGATCGCGCAGGCGGCGGTACGCTCGGCGAATGGGACGACAGCTTTGCATTCGTGCTCGGCAACGAGCCGAGCTCGGATCCGGCTCGCCAGTGGGAAGGCGTGATCCGGCTCGTCGCGATTCACAACCGCGCGCTGACACTGGATCAGATCCGTCAGAACTTCGAGGCGGGCGTCGGCGAGAAGTACTTCCTGCTGTTCGGCATCGAGCACATCGTGGACGTGCCGAAGTCGTACGTCATGTTCGAGGTGTCGCAATGGGATAGCTCGGGCTATTTGTTCACGAATCCGAAGTTCATCAGCCTCGATCCGGAAGCTCGGCCGGGCGACATCCCGCTCAAGGGCATGCGCATCGGCTTGAACGGAGCGGAGCCGGCCGTCGGTCAAGCCTACCGGTTGCTCGAGACGACGATCACGGACGACGAATACTCGCCGGAAACCGGCTTCACGATCTCGACGCTCGGCACGATCATCGGACTCGAGCGTGGACCGGATTTGGATGAATTCTTCCTCTGCTTCGATCAACTCGGGTCGCGCGAGAAGGTGTGCTCCGAGTTCGCTGAAGGCATGCCGCAGCCGCGCAACTACGGTCCGCCGCCGTCGGATATCGGCGTGCGCACGTTCGATCAAATCAATGCGGCGATGGCGGCGATCACGGGCGTGAGCCCGACCGATACGCGAGTGAGGACAACGTTCCAAAACGTGCGTGCCTCGTTGCCCGCGACGCCGTCGATCGAGGCATTCCTCTCGTCGCATCAGACGGCGATAGCGCAGCTTGCCCTCGTGTACTGCAGCGCGCTCGTCGATAATGGAACCGCCCGCCGCCGCTTTTTCAACGACAACGACCCCGACGGCACCGGGCCCGATCCGTTCGCCAACCTGCAGCTTCCGGACGATCAGGATCGGGTGATCGCGCCCATCGTCGACAAGATCATCGGCGACGTGGCGACGCAGCCTTCTCAGGCAGACACGTATCAGGAGCTCTCGAAATTGATCGGGAATCTGTGCCCGAACGGTTCGGGAGGCTGCAGCGGTTCGCGCAGCTTGGCCGTGGCGAAAGCAGTGTGCGGAGCGGCGCTCGGCAGCGCTGCCATGTTGGTTCAATAAGGGACACGCGACATGTTCATCATCAAATCTCGTCGTAAACGCCCTCTGGAAATCGGCGAGCCGATCCGGCACGAATCGCACCGCAGGCCGGTGACTCGTCGGGATTTCCTCGCTCAAGGGTTCATCTCGGGTACGGCGACCGTGATCGCGCCTGCGGGGCTCGGAGCGCTGTTGAATGCAAGACGCGCGCGTGCCGATTTGGCGGAAGACATCCAGCTCATGAAGGCACCGGAGGACTGCAACATTACGGCGGGCAACGGCAAGATCCCGTTCATCTGCTTCGACCTTGCCGGCGGCGCGAACATTGCCGGATCGAACGTGCTCGTCGGCAAGGAGGGCGGGCAGTTCGATTTCCTGAGCACGCAGGGCTACTCGAAGCTCGGTATTCCGGGCGACATGCTCCCCTCGAACCCGAACTTCGTGAACACCGAGCTCGGCTTGGCGTTTCATGCCGACAGCGCGATGCTGCGCGGCATCCTGGAGATGACTTCGGAAACGACGCGGGCCGGGGTCAACGGCTGTGTCATCGCAGCGCGTTCGGAAAACGATACCGGCAACAATCCTCACAACCCGATGTACGGCATTGCCAAAGCCGGTCCGGGTGGAATGGGCGCGAAGGGGGAGCTGCTCACGTTGATCGGCACTCAAAATTCCGAATCGGGCGGCAACTCCATGGCGCCGGCGGCGCTGATCGATCCGGCGTTGCGTCCGACGAAGATCGATCGCGCCAGCGACGTGACCGGCCTCGTGGATACCGGCGAGCTCGGCACGATTCTGGGCAGCTCCACCGACACCGTTCGCGTGCTCGAATCGATGACGCGCATCAGCCGCGACAAGCTCGAGCAGGTATCGACCCGATTACCGGCACAGGAAGACGTCGAGACGCGCCGGCGCGCGAAATGCGCTTACGTGAAGACGGCCGATACGATCGATCGATTCGGCCGGCCCTCCGATCTCGATCCGACGAAAGATCCGGACATCACTGCGATCCTCGGTTCGAATCTCGGTAATGGCGGCGGCGAAATCCAGAGAACGGCCGCCGTCATGAAGCTCGTCGTCGAAGGCAATGCGGGCGCGGGCACGATCACGTTGGGCGGGTACGACTATCACACCGGCGATCGTGCGACCGGCGAGCGGCGCGACTATCTGGCCGGCCGCTGCATCGGCGCCTGTCTCGAATACGCTGCGCGGAAGAACATGCCGCTCATGATCTACGTGTTCAGCGACGGCTCCGTCTCCTCGAACGGACGCATCGACGATTCGCAGGACGGCGGCGGCAAGGGCGAGTGGACGAGCGACAATCAGTCCACAGCCGCGTCGTTCTTCCTGGTTTACAACCCTCCGGATCTCGGCGGGCGGCCGATGCTCATCGGCGACGGCACGTCAGCCGCTGCACGCCACCAGCAGCTCGGTGTGTTCAGCGCCAACGGCGATGTCGTGAATAGCAGCAGCCCCGCAGCGAACAACGTCAACCTGCTCGTGCAGACCGTGATCCTCAACTACATGGCCCTGCACGGCGAGGCAGGATATTTCAACGGACAGTTCGGCAATGCCCTCGGTACCGGCGCCGCGCTCGACGGCATGATTGCGTTCGAGCCGATCGTGAGCGGCACGGTCCGGGCCCGACCGACGTAATAGACCGCTGCCTGCTCCCCATAGAAAGGGGTGAGGCGCGACCGCGCCTCACCCCTGCCTTCAGCCTTCAGCCTCTAGCCTACAGCGCTGAATATCAGCGCGCCCGATAGCTCACTTCCACGAACGCCGTCCGTCCGCGTCCCGGGAAGTAGCGATAGTTGCCGAATGCGAAGTCGGCGCGGTCGGCGTAGGCGCGGTCGGTGAGATTGTTGACGCGCAGGGTTGCGCTCCAGTTCTCCAGGAACCGATAGCCGAGCCGAAGGTTCAGCAGGTCGTGCCCGCCGTATTCGTGCTCGTTCGAGGCATCCAAGTAATAGCGTCCCACCGAAACCCATTCGAGCTCGGCGTGTGCGCTCGGTACGAACTGCCAGGACACACGTGCCGTGTGCACGTGGCGCGGCGCCGTGTCGACGTCGCGGCCTGACACGATCGTCTCGCCGCCTTCGACTGCGCGATCGAATGCGTATTTGTGGCGTGCATACGTGCCGGCAGCAGCGAGCGTCAGCGTAGCGATGGGCGACCAGGCGAGCTCGTACTCGATGCCTTCGTGATCCGTCCGGCCGTCGCTGACGTTGAAGGCGTTGGCATCGCGGAAGATCACGTTGTCCTTCTCCATCACGAAGCCGGCCAGCGCGTAACGGAACGGCCCGAAATATCCGCGCATACCGAGCTCGAAACTGTCGATGCGTTCGGAATCGAGATCCGCAATGGACTGCTGGCGCTGCAGGCGATACAGCTCGCTCGTATCCGGCGCGCGATAACCGCGGGCGATGCTCGCGTATACGGTGTGGTTGTTCGTGAGTGCATAACTCGCACCGATGCGCGACGTCACGTTCGTGAAATCGTCTTTACGATCCGCCGGCCGGCTGTACACGCAGCCGCGCGGCGAGTTCGGGCAGGGCGTGCCGTCCTCGCGCACGTTGCCCGAGTTCATCTTGTTGTCGTAGTCGTACTCGACGTATTCCGCGCGCGCGCCGGCGGTGAGTGTCAAGCGCTCGCCGATCGGCTGCGTGACCTGCGCGTAGAGCGCCGCGACCGTGCTGTCGACTTCATAGTCGTAGTGCTTGCCGACCGGGCGCTCGTCCGTTGCCGGCGTCGGCTGCGTCTCTTTCAAGAATCCGCGCGCAGCTTCGAGATCGAGGCCGACGAGCACGTTCGTATTCGTGAAAGCTTTCAGGTCGAGCGCCGTGAGTACACCGAGCGAGTCCTGGCCGTTGTCTTCGAACGGCTTGCCGACCAAGAAGTGCTGGATGAAATCCATGCGCGAGTGGCGGAAGTACGGGCGCACGCTCAAATTCATGTTGGTGCCGAGCGGCGTCGTGTAGCCGCCGACGAGACGTACCGAGTAGGCGTCGCGATACGCTTCGGGATTCGCGTTCGATTTGGCGATCGATTCGACCCGATACGCGTCCTTGCCCTGAATGAAGCCGGCCGTTTCCTGGCTCAAATTCGTCGCCGAAAAATTGAGCGTGAACGTCGAATCGCCCGCTCGATGCAGCAGCCCGACGTTGAGCTTCTGCTCTTCCAGTCCGGTTTGTTCCCGCCAGCCGCCGTCGTCGGTCACGATCGCGCTGACCGAGAAATCCGTGTTCGTGCCGAGGTGGCTGAACGTGCCGCGCCCGCGATAGTAATCGTCGGGACCGATCTCGATCGAGACGCCCGGAACGACTCTGGCCGGCTCGGGCTGGAGGATGTTGATCGCACCGTGCATGGCACCCGAGCCGTACACGACGCCGACCGGGCCGCGCAGAACTTCGATGGAAGAGGCCTGCTCGAAGTTGAGCTCGAACATTTCATTGACGTTGCAGAAGCCGACGGGCCGAATCGGCACGCTGTTCTCCAGGAACAAGAACGCACCGCACGAGCCTGGGCCCGAAAGCACAGGCGAGCGGATGGCGGTGAGGCTCTCTTGACCGCTGTTGCGCTGGATCATCGCGCCCGGAGCGCGATTGATGATCTCGGCGTGATGTGTGGGTCCGACGAGCGCGACTGACTCGGGTCCGACGATCGACGCACTGCCTGCATATGTGCGCAAGGATTGCGACTGACGCGTCGCCGTGACGACGACCTCATCCAAGGTTTCTGCGGCGTGGACGCTGGTGAACACGCTGGCGACAGCAAGAATGGCGAACGATCTGGAAGCGAAGTGAACAGAGCGCATGCCAAGGTCCTTCGATGTTTCGCTGGAAAGGCGTCAATCTTGCAGCGCTCAACTGCGTATTTGGCCACTGGTTTCTTCAAGGGAGCGCAAATCATGAAAATCATGAGTGCGCACTGCGGCATCGGCGATGTCGCGCCGTAACGATCGAGCGAAACTTAACGAGGTGTCATCTACGCGCCTGCTCGGGTAGCGCGAAAGCCACGACATAGTCGCCGCGGGTCGTGCCGAGTGCGCCGTGTCCGCCGGCTGCAATGACGACGAACTGACGGCCGCCGCTTTCGTAAGTCATCGGCGTCGCTTGCCCGCCTGCGGGAAGCTTCGCCTTCCAGAGCTCGCGACCGGTTTCGACGTCGAACGCGCGTAGGTAATCGTCGGTCGCCGCACCGATGAACACGAGTCCGCCTGCGGTCACGATCGGGCCGCCCATGTTCGGCATGCCGACCGTCGGCGCGGGTAAGAAGCGAGGCGTCTTACCGGCAGTCGAGCCGAGCATGACCTGCCAGCGAATTGCATTGCGCCGTAGGTCGACCGCCGCAAGCGTTCCCCACGGCGGCGGAGTGCACGGCAATCCCCAAGGAGAAAGCAGGATCTCGCGACGCATGCCATAAGCGGTGCCATCCTGGCGAGCGAATTCCGAATCGGGCCACTTACCGGAACGCGCCGCCGCGTCGAATTCGTTGCGCGGGATCAGCGTAATCACGGCGGCCACGTGATTGACTGCAGCGACGACGAGCTGCCGCTCGCTATCGAAGGCGAGGCTCCCCCAGTTCACGCCGCCCGCGAAGCTCGGCGTGACGATCGAGCCGCGCAGACTCGGCGGCGTAAAGATGCCTTCGGAGCGATAACGCTCGATCAGCGCGCGGCACTTGGCGCGATCGTAGAACGTCAGTCCCCAGGCATCCTCGGGCGTGATGGCTGCGTGCGAGAGCAGGGGCGGCGTTGTGGGAAACGGTTGAGTGGCCGACGTGCGCTCGCCAGGCACGTCGCTTTGCGGTACCGGTCGTTCGACGATCTCGAATACGGGCTCGCCGGTTTCGCGATCGAAAACGAACAGCAATCCGGTTTTCGTCGCTTGCACGACGGCCGCGATCGACTTGCCCTCGCGCTCGATGTCGATGAGCAGCGGCTGCGCTGCCAAATCGTAGTCCCACACATCGTGATGCACGAGCTGCCGATGCCACACGACTCGACCTGTGTCGGCGCGTAGCGCAACGAGCGAATTCGCATAGGCGTTGTCGCCCAGACGTTCTCCGCCGTAGTGATCGGGACTCGGCGACCCGGTCGGCACGAACACGAGCCCGCGTGCTGTATCGACTGAAAACACCGACCACGCGTTCGCCGCGCCTGCGCGGCGCGCAGCCACCGGATCCCAATCGCGCGCACGGGCCTCTTCTTCGCTGGTGGGAAGCGGATCCCACGACCAATGCAGCGCTCCGGTGCGCGCATCGAAGGCACGAACGACGCCGCGCGGCAGCTCCACCGCCGCGTTGTCGCCGATCGCCGAACCGACGATGACGAGATCGCGATAGATCGCAGGCGGCGATGTCACGAGGTATTCGCCGCGCTCGCGCAAACGCACGCCGGCGGTGAGATCGATGGCACCCGAGCCGCCGAATTCGGTGCACGGCCGGCCGGTCCGGCCGTCGAGCGCGATCAAACGGGCATCGAGCGTGCCGATGAAGATTCGATGCGCGCATGGTTGAGTCGGGGGTGCGTTCGTATCGATCCAGGACGACACGCCGCGCGAGGTCGTTTCGCTGTAATGCACCGAGCGCGAGATGCGCGGATCGAACCGCCAGCGCTCCCGGCCGGTCGTCGGATCCAACGCAATGACGATGTTCGTGGGCGTGCTGAGATACAAAGTATCGCGGACGTAGATCGGCGTCGCCTCGAACGCCAGCTTGTGTGCGCTTGCCAGTCCTTGGCCCATTTCTCCGGTGCGATACGTCCACACCCGCTCGAGTTTGGCGACGTTCTCGCGCGTGATCTGCGCCAGCGAGGAAAAGCGCGAGCCGCCCGGGTCGCCGCCGTAGAACGACCAGTCGTCGTCGGATGCCGTTTCGATTTCGGCGGGCGCGACGTCCTGTGCTGCGGCTGCGCGCACGACGCAGACGGCGAACAGAACCGCGGCCGCCGCAGATATCGTCCGGATTCGATCGGTCATGACAGGATCGCGTGTCCCCTGCGTGCTGTTACTATCGCATCGTGCGTGCGAGGCCGAAGTTTAGCGGCCCGCAACGAATGTAACCGAATCGCATTCCAGAAACGCCCGTCGAGGGATTCGGAAAATCTGCTGGTGTGACGCGGACCATGATTGCCAAGCGAGTTCTCCTGGTGGTTCTGTTGCTGGCTGGCTGTCAGACGATAGCGGCCGAAGCACAACAAGACCGCCCGCGCATCGGCCTCGTCTTGAGCGGCGGCGGGGCGCGCGGTGCCGCTCATGTCGGCGTATTGAAAGTCATCGAGGACATGCGTATCCCGATCGACGCCATTGCCGGCACCAGCATGGGTGCGGTCGTCGGCGGGCTCTACGCCTCCGGCATCTCGGCGGCGGAGATCGAACGGCTGATCTCGTCTCTGAATTGGCAAGAAGCGTTTCAGGACCGTCCGCCGCGCGCGCAACTCGGCTTCAGGCGCAAACAGGACGATCGCAACTTTCTCGTGCGCTATTCGCTCGGCGTGAGCTCCGAGGGGTTCGCCTATCCGCGCGGGCTCGTCCAGGGACAGAAGCTCGAGCAAGTGCTGCGCTCGGCGACGATTCCCGTCGCGCAGGTGCAGGACTTCGATCGGCTGCCGATTCCGTTTCGGGCCGTTGCCACGGATCTGGAGACGGGCGAGCTCGTCGTCATGGATTCGGGCGATCTGGTGACGGCGCTGCGTGCCAGCATTTCGGCGCCGGGCGTATTTGCACCCGCGCCGCGCGACGGACGGTTGCTCATCGACGGCGGGATTGCAGAGAACCTGCCGGTGGATATCGCGCGTCAGATGGGCGTGGATCGACTGATCGTCGTGGACGTGAGCTTCCCGCTCTACGCGCGCGAGGAGCTTCTCTCGCCGCTCGAGGTCACGAATCAAGCGTTCGCGATTTTGATTCGCTCGCGCACGCTCGAGCAGCGCGCGAAGTTGGGACCCAACGACATCATCATCGATCCGCCGCTCGGCCGGTTCCCGTCCGCGGATTTCAGTCGCGTGCCCGAAGCGTTGCGCGCCGGACGCATCGGCGCCGAAGCAGTACGCGAACAGCTTGCTTCATTGTCGTTGAGCAGCGAGGAGTACGCGCACTATCTCGCTGCCCGGCAAGTGAGGCCCATCGCGCAGCCCGTCGTGAGCTTCGTGCGCGCCAGCGCCGAATCGCAACACTACGCGGGCTTGGTTGCGGCGCACATGGCGGATCTGGTCGACAAGCCGCTCGACCCCGATCTGGTACGCAACCGGCTGTCGTCGCTCTACGCGCTCGATCTGTTCGAAACGATCGACTACACCGTGATCACCGAGGACGGACGTACCGGACTCGAGCTCGACTTGCGCCGCAAGAGCTGGGGCCCGAATTACGTGCGCGTCGGTCTCAATCTCGAAGACGATTTCGAAGGTAACAGCCGCTACAACTTCGCCTTGCGCTTCATCATGACCGAGCTGAACGGCTTGGGTGCGGAGTGGCTGACCGACGTGCAAATCGGCGAGAACCCGAAGTTCTTCACCGAGTTCTATCAGCCGATTTCGCTCGCGAGCCGTTATTTCGTCGCACCGTGGTTCAATTTCGAGGAACGGAGCGTGTTCCGATTGCGCGATCTGCAGCGGGTCGCAGAGTACCGGGTACGGACGCTCGAAGGGGGGCTCGATGTCGGTCGCGAGCTCTCGAATTGGGGAGAGATTCGTCTCGGCGTGGTGCGCGGAAGCGGGCGATCGCACGTCACCATCGGCGAAGACGTTTCTGTCTTACCGCTCGAGCCCGGCGAAAGCATCCCGCAGCGTCGCTTCGATCGCGGCGGGTTCTTCACGCGATTCTCGTACGACAAGCTGGACAGCATTTACTTCCCGCGCCGCGGGCAGCAGTTCGAATTCGAATGGCGGGCGGAGCGGGACTCGCTGGGCGCCGATCAGGAGTTCGATACGCTCACCGCGAGCTGGCTGATCGCACGTTCCATCGACCGCCATACGTTCATCTTCTGGACGGACTTCGGTACCACGGTCGACGACGTGCCGACCGCCGAAAACTATTTCTCGCTCGGCGGCTTCTTCAATTTGTCGGGCTTGCCGCCCGGATATCTGTCCGGTCCGCACTATGGGGTCGGCCGTTTCATTTATTACCGCAAGATCGGTCGCGGCGGTAGCGGCGTGCTCGACTTGCCGGCCTACGCCGGCATTTCATTCGAAGCGGGCAATACGTGGATGGACAAGGAGGATGCGAGTCTCGGCGACTTGCGTAAGGACGGAAGCATTTTCTTCGGCGTCGACACGCCGCTCGGTCCCGTGTATCTCGCCGCCGGATTCGGCGAGGGCGGACATCGGGCGTTTTATCTGTTCTTGGGGCGGACCTTCTAGAACCTATCTCAAAACTGCTGCGCGCCGTCGCGGGGTTACCTGCGACCGCTCACGAGCGTTTTGAGTAGGTTCTGGTCCGCTTTGGCGATCAGCTTCGGTGACCGCCAGCGAAGTGCATCAGCGCTCGATTTTTTCGAATTCCAGCGTCGGTTGATCGCCGGGCCGGAAATAAACGTAACGGCCGCTCATTTCCTTGAGCGCACGGTCGCGCTCCTCGCGCGTGGCGAACCAATGCTCCTTCGTCCAATCGCCACCGACCAGATTCTTGAAGGGGTCGGTCGAACGCAGCTTGACGCGAATGCCGTAGGGCAATTGCTTCGGAATAGGGCGAGCGAGATTGTGTTCGTGACAGATCGGCATGGCTGTTTCCAGGATGGCTGGCAGCAATCATAGCTGAAGTCCGCATCCATGATGGGAGCGGGTCCGCGGAGTCCAACTCGCTGCTCAGATTGCAAATCTGTAAATCGTTGTCACGGTCGACGGTTACATCTCTGAGTTCCTACGGCTTCGCTCTTGACCTGGCCGGATCGCGGGCCGACGCTACTGGTTACTGCCGAAGCTTAGAGGTCGTCCTATGTACTCCTTTCGTAAGAAGGGCGTGATGCCTGCTCCTTCCGAAGTGCTGCCGGGGCGCAATACGCCGATGCCCGTTCCCGAGCGTCACTATGTCAATGGCAATCGCATCGTTCCGCCGTTTCCCGAAGGGCTGAAAAAGGCGATGTTCGGGCTCGGCTGTTTCTGGGGTGCCGAACGCAAGTTTTGGCAGCTTCCAGGCGTCTACAGCACTGCGGTGGGTTATGCGGCGGGCTTCACGCCGAACCCCACGTACGAAGAAGTCTGCACGGGCTATACCGGCCACAACGAGGTCGTGCTCGTCATCTACGATCCGAATCAGATCTCTTACGAAACGCTGCTCAAGACGTTCTGGGAATCGCACGATCCGACGCAAGGCATGCGGCAAGGCAACGACATCGGCACGCAGTATCGATCGGGCATCTACACGTTCGATGATGCGCAACGCGCAGCGGCCGAAGCGAGCCGCGATCGCTATCAAGAGCTGCTCGCGCGCGCCGGCTATGGGACGATCACGACCGAGATCCTCGATGCGCCCACGTTCTATTACGCCGAGGAGTATCACCAGCAATATCTGGCGAAGAACCCGGATGGCTACTGCGGGCTCGGGGGATGCGGCGTGTCCTTGGATCTCGGCGAAGCAACAGAACGGAGTAGCGCCTGACGAGGCGCTACAGCCACCACTCACTACTCACGGCGTGTTTGCACGCTGATCTCGACACGCCGTAGCTTCCAATCTTCGCGGCCTTTCGGTTCGGTGTCGTCTTCGAATACCGTGATGTCGAAAGTTGCGCGCTCCGCACCGAGCCCTTTGAGAATGCCGGCTACTTTGTCGGCGCGCTGTTGCGCCATGCCACGCCGTTCGGAGAGCACGGTGCCGTCGTCCAAGCGGCTGGCGCCGCGATAGGAACGAATACGGATGTGCGCGCCTTGCGTTGCACTTGCCAGCTTGGCCAATTCCACGAGACGAATGGCATCGGGACCCGAGGAGCGATCGCTCTCGAACGGGTAATAGATCGTTTCGACTCTACCGAGCGCGACAGTCGCGGTCGCATCCAAGCGCAGGCGAACTGGGTGCAACGAGCGCGCAGGATCGCGGGCAATGGCAGCAAGCTCTGCCGCGATCTCATCGGCACGCGGATTCCTGCGATCGAGCGAAGCGGCGATCTCCGGCGTGAGCGGTGCGATCGTATTGCACTCCAGCGACAGCTCCGGCATGACGGAGACGCGTCCCTCGAGCACGATGCCGCCGCACTCGGCCGGCCGATCGGTCACCACACCTTCGACGAGAACCTTGTGGCCGAGCTGCGGCGCGCCCCAATCGGGCGGATTCGTCAATGCGTAGCGCCTGCCGCGGTGTTCAGTGAAGAAACATACATCGCGATCGGGTCCTAGGTGCTGCGCGACCGGGCAGGCGACGAAGCTGACGCTTTCGCCGGGCTGTGCGGCGCCGAACGTCGCAAGCGCGATCAGTACTGGAGTCAACATCAGAGCGCCTCCAGGAAATTGACCAGATCCTGCTTCTCGCTCTCGGTGTATCCGATGTTGAAGCGTCGATCGTAGAAATCGACCAGTTCTCGCAGCGTTGCCGACGAGCCGCTCATGAAGTAGGGCGGTCGAGCGGCAAGACCGCGAAGCTGCTGCGTCATGCTCGCGCCGATGTCGTTGCATTTCCCGGTCACGAGCGCACGGCCCGGATCGTGCGTGTAGATGACGCGCCCGAGATAGGATTGCGGACGCACATCGTCGCGGCATACCGCTTTGAATAGCGGCAAATCGTCGCGCTGATTCCACGGCCAATTGTTCAAGCCGAGATCCATGAAGCCAGGTGCCAGGTCCATGCCCGCAAGCAGCGTGTTGTGGCAGCCGGATGCGCAGGAGCGATGGAATGGATTGCCGAGACCTTTGTCGTTGAACACGCCGACGTCCTTGATGAAGAAACGCCGTTCGAAGAACAGATCCGCACCGCGTGCAATGGAAGCGCGATAGGCGTCGCGGCGTCGAGTCTCCTCGCTGCTGCTGGGGCCCAGTTCCTTCCGCCACATGACGAACGTGCCGAAGACGCGATTGAATGGGTTGTTACCGAGCTCTGCTGGCGCTCCGTCTCGTAAAGCTTCAGGGCCGAGTCCAGGCGGGTTGCCCGGACCGGTCAATCGACCCGCCTTGTTACTTCTGCTTTGCGCCACGTAAATCGACCGCTCGAGCGCCTCGATTTGCTCGAGCTGGTCCTCGGTGAGCGGGGCTTTACCTTCCAAGTGCCATTTCATCGCTTCTTGCGCTTGCAACCGCAGTGTCGGCTGACGCCCGTCCGACATGAGCTGTACTGAGACGAACTGTCCTGACTCCGGATCCTTGGGCAGAAGGCTCTTGTCGTTGTACATGAAGTATTCGTGCGGCGGCACGCCGTTCGGCAACGACAGCAAGTACTTCATGTTCGCAACGGGCCGCGGTCGCCGGAACACGGAAACGCGAGGATGGGCGCTGCTCAACCCGTACTTGGGATCGAGATTGCAGCCGGTGGGATCGCGCACGACTTCCAGCGTGAACTCGGGCGTGATGACGCTTCCGTCCGGAGCCCTCGGCGGCCACGGCATGGAAATGCGAAACAGTCCTTTCTCGAGCAATAACGAATGCGACTCGCGCTTGCCTTGCGGGAGGCTTGGACAATTGGAGCCATCGATGGCTGCGAACAGAGGATCCTTACCCTCCGTCGCCTCCCAGCGTGCGCGGATCGTGTCGACCGAGAGACTCATTCCATCGGCGGGCTGATGACAGGTCACGCACGCGCGGCCATTCGTGCCGATCGGCGCGAAGAACGGATGGTTGCGGGTGTCGAACGGTTCGCCCGTGTAGATCAGCCGCAGCGTTCCATGCGGATTCTCGAATTCCATTTGCTTATCGAACGTGCGTGCGGCTCCCGGTGCCCACCAGTCTAGGTCGGGACGTTTGGGCGCCGAAGCTTCGAGTGTTTCGGCCGATGCAGTCAGCGCAAGGGCGAGTCCGAGCGCCGAGGCGAGTGAGCAAGCGTTCATTGCCGAGAAATGCGTCGAGACTATTCTGTTCGCTTGTTACGAAACGATCGATGCGTTCGCTCGGTCCTGCGAAAACTCAGCAAATGCCTGGGCGGCGAGCGAGCGCGGTGTCGTGACTCAATAGAGCAAAAAGGTTAGCAATGCAAACGGTTGACTATGCTCGATAGCGCATAGTTGAATTCGACGACTGTCGGTTCGTCAGTCGAGTCAGCGAACCGGCGCGCTTGAGGGTCAAGCGTGGAGGGGGATATGACGTCGAGCGATTCTTCCTGGCGCAACGACACGATAATGCGCTCGATCATCGGCGCCGCGCTCGTCGCCGCGTCGATGCTGTGCGTTGCCGCCCCCACGGAAATCTCATCGCCGTACGTCGTCGAGCCGACGAACGACGGTATCGAAACGACCTCCCGGTATATCGAAAGCTTCGACGGCACGCGTTTGGCGATTACGGTGCATCGTCCGACTCGCAACGGGCGGCTGGTCGAAGAACCGTTGCCCGTCGTCGTCACGCAGGCGCGCAGCGACCCTCCTGCGTTCACGCTCGAGACGATTCGTTACTTCACTTCGCGCGGCTATGTGTGGGTCGCTCAGGATCGGCGCGGTACGGGTGCATCGTTCGGTGTGCAAACCGGGTTCGTGAACGAGCTGGATGCAAAGGATGGCAAGGCAGTTATCGAATGGGCCGGTGCTCAGCCGTTCAGCAACGGCAAAGTGACCGCCTATGGCTGCTCCAATCAGGGTGCATGGCAATACGTCGTGCTCAAGTATCGGCCCAAGTATCTCGTCGCGATTGCACCTGCCTGTGCGAGCCCGCAATTCTTCGATCACGGCATTTCGCTGAACGGTATTCCGATGCTGCCGCTGGCGCAGAAGCATTACGCGGGGGAGTGCAATCGACCGTCGAGCGGCGCACGTCCAGCAATGGGAAATTCACGACGTGCGGAGCCCGAACGCGGACCGCAGCCGGTCGATGAAGACATGGACGGCAAGCTGCTCGCGGCGGCAATTGCCGAGCAACGCTGCGGCTCGGGGATGATGGGGCAGTATTGGCTCAACATGCCGCGCGACGGTTACAACACGTTCGCGAAGAATCGCCCCGCGCTCGACGACACCGCGATGACGGAGTGGCGTGCGATCAAGAACTTCGTCGAGCAAGCGGGTATTCACATCGTGCAGATCGGGGGTTGGTTCGATGCCGCCGTTGCCGGTCAGTTCGAATCGCAACGCCTGTGGGGCGGACGCGTGATCATGGGGCCCTGGGTGCACGGCAATCGAGCGATGCCCGATGCCGCGTTTCCGAACGGCACGCTCGATATCAACGCCGAGATTCTTCGCTCGTTCGACTACGCTGCGAAGGGCATCGACAACGGAGCAGAAAGGCTTGCTGCGTTGTATTACACGATCAATGCGCCGGCGGGTTCCGAATGGCGTGCTCTGCCCACATGGCCGCCCTCGGACGCACGGAAGCGCAAGCTCTATTTCACCGAGCAAGGTCTGTCCGAGCGTTTGCCGGCGCGCGATGGCAAGCCGGTTACCTATGCGCAGCAGGACGTGAAGCTGTTCGACGGCGCCTATTCACCGCTGCGCCGCTACTGGTCGGGAAACATGAGCGCATTGGATGACAAGAGTCTGGTGCACACGCTCGCGCCGTTGAGCAGCGATCTAGAGACGACGGGCACGCCTGTCGCGAGGCTGTGGGTCAGTGCCGATGCAAGAGATGCGAACGTATTTGCGATTCTCGAAGACGTTGCACCGGATGGCCGTTCGACGTACGTGACGGACGGGCGTTTACGCGCGTCGTGGCGCAAGGTTCATCCGGCGCCCTGGGGCAATTCGATGCAGACTTGGCATCGTGGCTTCGAAGCCGATCTCCAGCCGCTCGAGCCGGGGAAGCCGACCGAGCTGGTCTTCGATTTCTTCCCGATCTCTTACGTGTTCAAGAAAGGTCACAGCATTCGCGTCCGTCTGCTGACATCGATCGGTGAGGCGTATCAAGCACCGCCGCTGGCAGAGGGCCGACCGGTGACGCTGACGCTTTATCGCGATGCGAAGCGGTCCTCTGCGATCGAACTGCCGGTCGTCGAGCCTCGTTGACGCACAATCGGAAAGCGCATCGCGGCGAAACCTATTTCGGGGGAGCACAATGAAGAAACTCATCGGCCTGACCGTCACTGCGATCTGTTTTGCGCATCTCGCGCCTGCGTTTGCGCAGGAAGAGATCCCGCTGTGGCCGGGGAAGGCGCCGGGCACCGAATCTTGGGCGTTGCCCGAATCTGTCTCGCAGACGCCCCGCGGTCGCATCGTTGCCAACGTCAGCCAGCCGACACTGACGGTGTTCCTGCCGGATCGCGCGAAGGCCACTGGAACGGCCGTGATCTTCGCGCCCGGCGGCGCGCTGCGCTTTCTCGGTCTCGACGACGAGCTCATCGAGTGGCTGCGCGATCAAGGGATCGCCGCTTTCGTGTTGAAGTATCGCGTGCTGCAAGCGCCGCCGCCGGCACAATCGAGCGGCAACGCAGAGAGACCGTCTGCGCCCGGCCCGCGAGGATTCGGGGGCCAATCCGAGATTTCCGTGGCAAAGCTGCTCGAAACGGCGAACGCGAATCCTTCCCCCGACGATCGGAAAATGACCGAAGTGCTGCACATGGCCGTGGCGGACGCGCAGCAAGCATTGCGTTTGGTGCGGAAGAATGCGGCACAGTGGAACGTGAAGCCGGACAAGGTCGGATTCCTGGGAATCTCGGCGGGCGGCGGTGTTGCGCTCGGCACGGCGATGGGGCCGGCCGGCGACGCCTATCCGAATTTCATCATCTCGTTGTTCGGTCCTGCGCTTCAGGACATCGACGTGCCGGAGCATGCGCCGCCGCTCTTCATGGCCGTCACTCAGGATCATTGGAACGTCACAAACGGGCTCATCGCGCTGTTCGTGAAATGGAAGCAGGCGGGCAAACCCGCGGAGCTACACATCTACGACAAGTTGAGCGGTCCGGTCGGCATGGCGAAGACGAATACGCCGGTCGACAGCTGGAAGGATCTCGTGAAGAACTGGCTGGCGGTGCATGGGTTTGGAGGGCAGTAGGGGAATAGGGGAAGGAGGGAATAAGGGAAGGAGGGAATAAGGGAAGGAGGGAAACGGGAAAAGGGAAAAAGGAAAAAGGGAAAGACTTTGGCCTACAGCCTACAGTCCACAGCCTAAAGCCTCTTGTTCGGAGAGTGCGCAAGGCGGTTTCCAGCGTAGGTGAGCGGAACGAGGTACGACAAGAACGTCAGGTGATACCAGATCGGGAATTTGTCCCAGAGTTGTACGTGCTCAGGGATGAAAGCTGCGAGTAAGCTGTTCGATCGCGATCGATGTCGTGTCGTCGGGCACGATGCGTAACGCGGCGCCGCGTTCGGTTTCGATGATCCAGAAGCAGCCGACGAACGGTTGGAGCGCTGGATCCGCTGCGTGAAAGCGGATGGCAGCTCGCTCGACCACGAGATCCGAGCTGCCCAGAAAAGTGACTCCGAGAGCGTCGCGGCTTACGGCGGCGGTTCTGTGCCCGGCGACGGATCCTCCATCGGATACGTCGTGACGCTGCTCGGACTTGCCGGTGCTGGAGTGCCCGGGGTCTGAGCGGGACTCGTCGCAGGACGCGGTGCTGCCGTGTCCGGACTCGTCATGGACTTTCGCAGCGCTGCAATGAATGTCTGCGCTGTAGCCGGTGCCGTTGCCGTATCGAAGCGCATGATTTCGCTCGCAAGCACGCCGGACCGGCCGTAGTACTGCTCGTTCGAGCGGTGATCGATCGTCAGCGCCGAACCGTCCAACGCCACGCCGAGGAACAGTCCCTTCGCCCGCGAGTACGAATACACCTGCGCTGTGAATCCGACGTCGGTGGCCGCAGAGCTCTGTCGGCCGACCGGTCCTGCTGCAACCGAAGCGTCTGCACCCAGCGTCACCTTGCCGCCGACGATGCCTTCGATGCTCTGACGCGAAGTGAACACGAGCACGACATCCGTGCTTTGTACGCCGAGTTGGAATCCGACGCTTCCGCCGGTCAGGTTCACGAAGATCGGACTGCTCCAACTGCCGTCGTCCTTGCGCACGACGAGCACGCCTTTACCGCGACGTCCGCCGATGGCCAGTCCGACTTTGATCACTTCGGGGATGACGGCCACGGCATAGGCACGTTCCAGCAGCCACGTCGGAATATTCTGCTCGGGCATGCGATACAGCTCTTCGAGCACTTGTGTCGCCGTCATGAGACGCGCGTCCTGCCGCGCCGCTGCGACGGACGTACTCGCCATCGCCAAGCCGGCCACAATCATGAGGATTCGAGACCAGAAGGGTCGTGCGCGCATTGGTAGCTCACCTGCTTGCCTGAAGTCTCGTTCGAGTCGAGGGACGCGCAGGCGTCGGCCCCAACGTCGAACCACCGAGCGGCGATCGGCCGCAATTCGGCTTCAGACTGTAACAGATGCGAGACGTTCAGATGCGACCGCCGATTAGTTCGGCGGTGCGGTGGTGGGCGGCAAGCCGCGGCTGACGGCGAGTTGGAGTTGCTCGAATTTTTGTCGTTGATTGGTAGCAGCGTAGAAGTTGGCGATGCGCTCGCGGGCTTTCGCGCGCGTGTCTTGATCGATGCCGCGACCTGCGCTCAGCGCCGTGAAGCCTTCGACGAGATACTTCTCGGCTTCGGCATGGCGACCCTGGCGATGCAACACCTCGCCGAGTGCGCTTGCCGAGCGGCCGGCACGCCAGGCGGGTGCATCCGTACGTTTCCAGCGATTCATCGAGGCGGTCAGCATCGCTTCGGCATCCGGCAGGCGGCCCGTCGCGAGGAGAATCTCGCCCATCACGTACTCGGCCGACGCGACGTACTGGTGATCGGGCGGCAGCGTCGCCGCAAAGATGTCGAGCGAGCGGCGGATTTCGTCCTCCGCTTGTGTCAGCTTGCCTTGGCGGAAATGGATCTGGGCGAGACCCGACAGGAGATAACCCGTCGTGTAATGCGACTCGCCGCGAACCCTGCGGCTGATTTCGAGCGATTGCGCCATGAGCTGCTCGGCTTCGTCCACCCGGTTCTGATTCAGACGAACCTGGGCGAGCTCGGTCATGGTGTGGCCGACGCGGACGCTATCTTCGCCGAACACGAGTTTCTGGAATGTCAGCGCGTTCTCGTACAGCGTCGCGGCATCGTCCGTGCGGCCCTGCATATTGAGCACGCGTGCGAGCAGGTACTTGGCCGTGACGTGATCCGGGTGGCGCTCATCGACGGTCTCGCGATAGATGCTCATCGCCTCGCGGGCCGCCCGTTCCGCGCCGTCGACGTCGTCCATCCAGGAACGAACGTTCGCTATGTCGATGAGAATCGCGGCAACGTGCGTGCTGCGCGGTCCGGCGACTTCGCGAGTGACTTCGAGCGAACGGGTCAGATAGTCGCTTGCGCGGTCGAGATTGCCGCGATTCAGCTCGAGCTGGCCGAGGCTCGCGAGCAGTTGAGCGCCCGCGAGCGATTGGTCGTTACCCTCGGACTTGGAGATCTCCAGCGCCTTCGCCAGTGCCCGATCGGCATCCTCGAACCGACCCTGAATGCGCAGCGCGATTGCAAGCTCGGTGAGAAGCGAACCGGTTTGCGCATCGAGCGGCAGCTCGGCTTGCTCGCGGATGCGCATCGCTTCCTCGTAGTAAGCGATGGCACGTTCGTTCAGACCTTGGCGGCGGAACGCCTTACCGATGGATTCCAGCAGGCGCGCACGGACTTCAGGCTGCTCGCTGAGATCGCTTTGAATGCTGCGGGCGGCTTGTTCCAGCAACTGCCGAGCGGTGACTTCCTTGCCCTCGCTCGTGAACGGCTCGGCGTACGCGAACACGTCGAGCATGAAGTTCGAGACCTTCTCTGCGCGCGCGCGTTCCTGGGTGGCGCGATCGCGCTCTTCGGCGATCTGCTGACGTTGGATGGACATCGTGGCGGCGAACGCGAGGACCAGTATCAAGAACAGCGCGGAGACGCTGACGCCGATGGCGTGCCGGCGCACGAATCGTTGCGAGTAATAGACCCAGTTGCCCTGGCGTGCGACCACGGGTTCGCGCGACAAGTAGCGTCGAATGTCGGCCTGCAGCTGTTCGACGGAGCTGTACCGATGCTCCGGCTCTTTGCGCAGCGCACGCATGACGATTGCGTCGATGTCGCCCGTGAGGCGGCGCTGCAATCGGTCCGGGTTCGTCCGGCGAGCGATGGCGATCGCGGCAATGTTGGATTGCCCTTCGACGGGGCCGGTTTCGATGGCCCGCCGTACGGCGGCGCTGGGTCGCTGCGGGTCCGTGATGCAAATCGATCGCTCGAGCTCCAACTGGCTCGCGGAAGCAGGGACGACGTACGGCCGCAACCCTGTGAGCAGCTCGTAGAGCACGACGCCCAGCGCATAGACGTCGCTCGCTGTCGTGACGGGCCGACCGAGGATTTGCTCGGGGCTCGCATACTCGGGCGTCAACAGCCGATCGTTCATGCGCGTGAGCGCCAGCATCGCGGCGGCTTCGCCCACATCCAGGAGCTTGGCGATACCGAAGTCGAGCAGCTTCGGCTTGCCTTCGACCGTTACGAGGATGTTCGCGGGCTTGAGGTCGCGATGTACGACCAGGTTCTGGTGGGCGTATTGGACGGCCGCACAGACGTCCAGGAACAACTCGAGCCGCGCGTTCAAATCGAGCTGAAGTCGATCGCAGTATCGATCGATGGGCTCACCATGGACGTATTCCATGATGAGGTAGGGCTGACCGTGGTCGGTCTCGCCGGCGTCCAACAGCCGCGCGATGTTCGGATGGTTCAGGCTCGCGAGGATCTGCCGCTCGGCACGAAATCGCATGCCCAGATCCCCAGGCATGGAACTGTCAACGATCTTGACGGCGACTTGTGCGGAGTACTGCCGGTCGGCCCGTTCGGCGAGATAAACGGTACCCGTGCCGCCGTGGCCGAGGACGGAGGTCAGGCGGTAATTGCCGACGATCTTGCCGAGCATGGCGCGGCGCCGGTCGCGCGTCGTCGCATCGATGGCTGCGCCGAGTGCGGCCGTGAGCGGGCCGGTGGAGTTGCCGCCGCTGTCGCAGGCGAGCAGGTCGAGCAGCTCTTCGCGCAGCTCGGGGTTATCGGCGGTCTCTCGCTTGACGAATTCTTCGCGCTTTTCCGGAGGAAGCTCGACGGCCTGCGAGAACAGTTGCTGCAACCGTTCCCAATTTGAGTCGATCCCTGAACTCGAGGAGCTCATAACGATTCCGTTGTGCGTGCCCTTTGCGGCCGAATCTGTTTCAGGATCCATGCCTTCGCGAGCCGCAGGTCTCGATCGACCGTGGCTTCGGAGATTTTGAGCGTTTCGGACAGCTCTTGATAGGTCAAACCGCCGAAATAATGCAGCTCGACGATTTCCGCGAGCCGGGGGTTATGTCCCGCCAGCCGCTCCAGGGCCTCGTCGATTTCCAAGACGTCGATGTCTCCGGACGTCATCGGACCCGTATCGAGAGTATCGAAATCGTCGATCGAGTTCGTGGTCGTCGTTCCGCCCCGCTTGGCCCGATACCGGGCTTTCGCATGATCGACGAGGATGCGCCGCATCTGCCTCGCCGCTACCGCAAAGAAATGTGCGCGGTCCTGCCACGACACATTCATTTCCACGAGCTTCACGAACGCCTCGTGGACCACGGCCGTGGCCTGGAGGGTGTGGCCGGGCCGCTCGCGACGCATATAACGCCGCGCCCGGACGCGTAGCTCCTCGTAGATGAGCGGCGTCAGGCGTTCCAGGGCGCGCGCATCGCCCGATCGCCACGCGGAAAGCAGGCGCGTGACGGCTTGGCGATCCGGCGCAGGGATGGCGGCTGCGATCGTATTGCTCAGGACTGCGCTCCCCGCGGTAAGTGCAGTGAATCTAAATCAAAACTCTTACAAGTAGTGTGTCACGGAGCGCGGATGTCTGCTCCCGGCTGGTTGCCGGAATCCGCCTACGGTCGCCCCTGAACACCAGAGCCCTTTCCGACGTCAGGGTTTTCCCGAGATATGGCTTCAGTCAGCTACTGATTGTTGGCTTTTTTCACCCGTTGTCCAGTAGCTGATGTGACGGCAGTCACATGTCCACGTCGCTTATGCCCGCGAACCGATCTCGGATCGGTCCGGGTTAGCAACTTTTTTCGGGAGGCAACAGGTTATGTCCAGCATTCTTGCGACGTCCGTGATTATGGTGAGTTCGATCCTTGGCGGGGTGGGTAGCACGGAGCCGGCCCGGCTTGTCGACGCGGACATGGCACACCGCCCGTGGGCCCAGATTGAGGATGCCGACATGGCGCACCGTCCGTGGGCCCAGATTGCCGACGCCGACATGGCGCATCGTCCGTGGGCTCGAATCGAGGACGCCGACATGGCGCATCGTCCGTGGGCGCAAATCGAGGATGCCGACATGGCACACCGTCCATGGGCCCAGATTGCCGACGCCGACATGGCGCACCGTCCGTGGGTTCAAATTGAGGACGCGGACATGGCGCATCGTCCGTGGGCCCAGATTGAGGATGCCGACATGGCGCACCGTCCGTGGGCCCAAATTGCCGACGCGGACATGGCACACCGCCCGTGGGTTCAAATTGAGGACGCGGACATGGCGCATCGTCCGTGGGCCCAGATTGAGGATGCCGACATGGCGCACCGTCCGTGGGCCCAAATTGCCGACGCGGACATGGCACACCGCCCGTGGGCGCAAATCGAGGATGCCGACATGGCGCACCGTCCGTGGGCCCAAATTGCCGACGCGGACATGGCACACCGCCCGTGGGCCCAGATTGAGGATGCCGACATGGCGCATCGTCCGTGGGCGCAAATCGAGGATGCCGACATGGCACACCGTCCGTGGGCCCAGATTGCCGACGCCGACATGGCACATCGTCCGTGGGCCCAGATTGAGGATGCCGACATGGCGCATCGTCCGTGGGCGCAAATCGAGGATGCCGACATGGCACACCGTCCGTGGTTCAACGCTGCGTGACATCGACCAGACGTCGACGAGTTGCTCGTATTCGTAAGAGATTCGTAACTGGGGTACTTGAACATGAAAACGAAAGTGACGATCGGTGCTGCAATGCTCCTGGTTCTCGGTTCCTCGCTAGCCGGCGGCAAGATCTATCAGAAGGAGACGTCAGGCGCCGCTCCGGAAGTGGTGCCTGCTTCGATTCAAGTCCAAGAGGAGCTCACGCCGGCGACGATCGCGAAGTGGAAAGCCACTGCCGCAACGGTCGACGGTCCTGCGTTGCTGCCCATCTGATATGCGGACGCGATGGCGGTCGATATCGACCGCCATCGACGCATTACGTCGCGCACGGCTGTCTGCGTCCGCCGACAGCGACAAAAAATGTGCGCGGAATCACACAGCGACGTGCATGCAGCGTCGCTGTGATCACATTTGCTTCGTTGACATATTTGCGCTGCGTATAGCACCCTAGCTTCGTTGTGAGATTCGCGCGCATGCGCGCGGAGCTCGAAGGCAAACTCGCCGAAAGGCGAGGACGCAAAGCCACCGGTCTACGGGATGTGTCCTAGGACAGCGGGGTTGCCAGCGCGCCGCCTCTAATCACGTTCGCGAGGCTGCAAACCGGCGACGTCTCGCATCTTCGCCGGTGGTTCAGCGGTTGCCGTTGTGGTGTTGTGGTACTTCGGCGTTCCGCACTTCATGCAGCAGCAGTCAACGAACAAGACCTTCTCGCCGCGCGTATCTCCGATCGCTCGTCTACTGGCGGTTTGCGTTGCCGCCGTTGCGTGCCAATGCGCGAGTGCCGAGCCCGAGTTGCTCAATGCTGCGGCGCCCGACTTCGCGTTGCGCTCGCTGAGCGATTCGAACGTCAGGCTCTCCGAGTTCTTCGGCGAAGTCGTGCTCGTCAATTTCTGGGCGACATGGTGCGGATCGTGCCGTCAACAAATGCCGCAGCTCGAGGAGTTGCACGAAAAGTATCGACGCGCCGGGTTGGTCGTGCTCGGCATCAACATCGACGAGGAGCGCGACGCGGCCGTCGAAATGGTCGCGGCGCTGAACGTGTCCTATCCGATCCTGTTCGATACGCGCAAGGAAGTTGCGCGTGCCTATCAGCTCGGAACGCTCCCGCTCACCGTGCTCATCGATCGCGAAGGCACCGTGCGTTACGTCGCGGAAGGGTTCAAGCCCGGTTACGAGAAGCGCTATACGGAGAAGCTTCGCGAGTTGCTCGGCGAATGAATCGCAGATTTCTGCTCATCAAGTCCTCATCATGAACAACGATCGGCGGATACAAGTTGGATTTATGTGTCGCAGATTCTTGATCGCTTGCCTGTGGATGGCCGTTGCGTTCACGTCGGCGTTTGCGCAGGAGCCGCAAGTGTCCGAGGACTTCAAGAGCCTGGATCAGGAAGTGCAGTCGCTCAAGAAGGAAGTGCTCGACCTCAACCGCGAGCTGTTCGTGCTGGAAGAGGAATTGCTGTTTCCGGCCAATACGCAGGTCGCGATCTTCGTCTCCATGGACGTCGGCGAGTTCTTCGCGCTCGATTCGGTGACGATCAAATTGGACAACAAGGAAGTGGCGAACTACCTCTACACGCCGCGCGAAGCCGAAGCGCTGCTGAAAGGCGGCGTGCATCGCGTGTACATCGGCAACCTGAAGGCAGGCGAGCACGAGCTCATCGCGATCTTCACCGGCCAAGGCCCGAATGCGAGGGACTACCGGCGCGGTGCGACGGTGAAGCTCGAGAAGGGCGTCGGCGCCAAGTACGTGGAGCTCAAGATCAGCGACCGGGCTTCGCGCGCTCAGCCCGAATTCATCGTCAAGCAATGGGATTGACCGCTCCGAGGCGGCGAATCGCGTCCGGGTGCGGCTGCGCATGATTCGGCTCATCAAAGCGAAGTTCCAGTTCCAGCGAATTGCGCTCGCAGCGACGGGGGCGTTCTGCGTTGCGCTCGCTGCTGGGGCCTCGGAAGAAGTCGAGCGCCCGCTCGTCGGTACCCCGCAACCCGTGAAGGATCTGCATTGGGGCGACGTCCTCTTTTATTTCTATCAGGACGATTTCCTGCAAGCGCTCACGCGGCTCGGCGCGGCGCAGGATTTCAATCGCCTGACCCACCACACCGTGGAAGCCGAGCTGTTGAAAGGCGGGCTGTATCTCTCGCTGGGTCAGCACGAAGAGGCAGGACGCATTTTCCGGATGCTGCTGAACGACAACGTGCCGCTCGATGTCCGTAACCGCGCTTGGTTCTATCTGGCCAAGGTCTGGTATCAGCGCAATTACCTGCAGGAAGCCGCCGATGCGCTTGCTTCCATTCGCGGCGCACTTCCGGGAGACCTCGAGCCGGAGCGTCATTTGCTCGAAGCGCAAGTGCTGATGTATCTCGGACGGTACGACGATGCCGTGCGAGCGCTCGAGCGATGGCAGCCGGGCGGCAAGCGTTTGGATGCGTGGTCGGCGTACGCGCGATTCAATATAGGTGTTGCGTTCGTGCGCACCGGTCGCATCGACGACGCGGCGCGGTTGCTCGATGCCGTCGGACAGATTTCGCCGCAGACCGAAGAGCTCGCAGCGCTGCGCGACAAGGCGAATCTTGCGCTCGGCTTCGCATGGTTGAAGGACGGCAAGCCGAACGAGGCGAAAGCCGTCTTGCAACGCGTGCGGCTGCGCGGACCGCAGTCGAACAAGGCCTTGCTGGGCGTCGGTTGGGCGGACGCGGCCGAACGTCGTTTCACGAAAGCGCTCGTACCTTGGCTCGAGCTGCGCGACCGCAACCTGCTCGATGCTGCCGTGCAGGAAGCGCATCTCGCCATTCCGTATGCCTACGCGCAACTCGATGCGACACGACAGGCGGTCGAGCAGTACACGCGGGCCGTCGAGGCATTCGAGCAGGAATCTCGGCGCATCGATCAGTCGATTGCCGCGATCCGCGAGGGACGGCTGCTCGATGCCATCATCGAAAACGATCCAGCCGACAAAGTGGGCTGGTACTGGCAATTGCAGAACCTGCCCGATGCGCCCGAGACGCGCTACCTGTATCACTTGCTGGCTTCGCACGAGTTCCAGGAAGGCCTGAAGAACTATCGGGACCTCAAGCTGATGCAGCGCAATCTCGCGAGCTGGGAGCTCAGCCTCACCGCTTTCGAGGACATGGTCGACACGCGCCGCCAGGCCTTCGAGCAGCGCACGCCCATGCTTCAGCAAGTGCTCGATCGTGTCGATCTGGATGGTCTCGAGGCGCAGCAGCGTGAGCTCGAGCTCAGAGTCGACGAGATCGAGCGCGAAAACGACGTCGCAGCGCTTGCAACAGCGCGCGAACGCGAGCAGTGGGAGAAGATTCTCCGCATCGAGGAGGTACTGCAGCGTGCCGATCCGAGCGATCCGCTCGTCGAGGAGATGCGCGAGAAGGCGCGCCTCGTGAAAGGCCGCTTGTTGTGGGATTTCAATTCGAGCTACAAGGCGCGTCTGTGGAAAGTGCGCAAGGAGCTGCGCGAGCTGAACGTCGCGGCGGCCGAAGCGCGGCGGCGCTGGGTGCTCGTCGAGCGTGCTCGCGAGGAATTCCCCGCGCGCACCGAACAGTTTGCCGAGCGAGTCGCCGGCCTCAAGCCGCGTATTGCTCAATTGAGCGGTCGTCTCGAGCGCGCCGCTGAAGCTCAGAATCGTTATCTCGCCCACATCGCCATCCGCGAGCTCGAATCGCAGAAGAAGCGCCTTGCCGAATACTCGTTGCAAGCACGCTTTGCGTTGGCGTCCATCTATGACCGTGCGTCGAGCGCTGCGCCGTCGGCGGGAGGCACGGAATGAGCGCGCGGTCGACAGTGTTGCGCGTCGTCGTTGCCGCGGTGTGTGCGCTCGGCGTTGCCGCTGCCGGAGCGGCCGATCGCAAGAAGCCGACCGGCACGATCAAGGATCTCGAGGATCGCGAAGTTCAGGTGACGCGCGATCCGCCGACGAGCGTACAGCCGCAGCAGGCGATCGAGCAGTATCGGCGTTTCCTCGAGCTCGATTCCACGAACGAGCGACTGCGGGCCGAGGCGATGCGCCGCCTGGGCGATTTGCAGCTCGAGGTGGACGAGGGCGTCCGCGCTGACGGTGCCGACTTTCAGGGTCTCGAGGCAAAGGAGGCGATCCAGCTTTACGAAGCGCTGCTGAGCTCGTACCCGGATTACGAGCGCAACGATGCAGTCATGTATCAGCTGGCGCGCGCCTATGAGCGCGAGACCAATCTCGAGAAGTCCCTCGAAGTGTTGAGCCGGCTCGTCACGACGTATCCGGCGAGCCAATGGACGACCGAAGCGCAATTCCGGCGGGGCGAGATCCTGTTCAGCTCGGGTCGCTATCGCGAGGCCGAAGGCGCTTATGAGGCGGTGGTCAAAGCCGGTGCGGATTCGGGCTTCTACGAGCAAGGCCTGTACAAGCACGGCTGGTCGTTGTTCAAACAGGGGCGCGGCGAGGAGAGCGTCGATTCGTTCCTCAAGGTGATCGACAGCGTGCTCGCCTCGAACGGCAACCTGCGTTCGAACGATTCGCTCACACGTCCGGAGCGCGAGTTGACCGACGACACGTTCCGCGCGATCGCGATTACGTTCTATGACCTTGACGGTCCCGATTCGCTGGACGCTGCACTGCGCGAGCGAGGCGATCCGGTGTATGCACACCTGTTATACGAAACGCTCGGCGATCTCTATATAGAAAAGGAGCGCTATCAGGATGCAGCGCTCGCGTTCGAGGCGTTCGCGAAACGTCGCCCCGACGATCGATTCGCTCCATCGCTCCAAGTGCGCACGATCGAGGCTTACGAGAAGGGCGGGTTTGCCTCGTTGGTGCTGGAGAGCAAACAAGCCTTCGTCGAGCGGTATGCGTTCGGCTCGCCGTTCTGGAGAACGCGAACGGTCGACGACGCGCCCGAAGTGGCAGCCCTGTTGAAGAGCAATCAAAAGGACTTGGCCGAGTACTACCACGCGCAAGCGCAACGATCGAAGCAGCCCGAGGATTACAACGCTGCCGCACGTTGGTATCGCGCCATGCTCGATTCCTTCCCGCAGGATCCAGAAGCGCCTGCCACGCGATTCTTGCTCGGCGATGTGCTGTTCGAGTCCGGCCGCTTCGCCGAGGCGGCCAAGGAGTATGAACGTACGGCGTACGACTATCCGTTGCATGCGAAGGCGGCGGCGGCCGGTTACGCGGCGCTCGTCGCTTACGAAAGGCATGAAGCGACGCTGACCGGCCAATCGAAGGACCTGTGGCATCGCCAGGGTATCGAGAGCTCGATCATGTTCGCGACGAGCTTCCCTGAGCATCCCGAATCCGCGCGCGTTCTGACCAAGGCCGACGAGGCGCTGTTCGCCTTGAACGAGTTCGATCGCGTGATCGAGGTGTCGCAACAGATTCTCGAGCGGCGTCCGCCGGTCGAACGGTCGTATCAACGTACCGCAACGACGTTGCTCGCCCATGCGCTGTTCGACCGCGGCCGTTTCGCCGAAGCGGAGCAAGCCTATATCCGGGTGCAGGGCTATCTGGCACCGAACGACGAAGAGCGTTCCGCCATCGAGGAGCGCATTGCGGCTTCGATTTACAAACAGGCCGAGGCCAAGCAGAGCGCAGGCGATGCCAACGGTGCGGTGGACGATTTCTTGCGCGTTGCGGTGCTCGCGCCGAACTCCAAGGTGCGCGCGAACGCGGAATTCGATGCGGCCAGCATTCTGTTGAGAAATCAAGAATGGGCGCGTGCCGCGCAAGTGCTCGAAACTTTCCGGCGGACACACCCGAACCACGAGCTGGTCCCCGAAGCCACGCGGTCGTTGGCGGTCGCTTATCTGGAATCGGGCCGCGGCGGCGATGCGGCCGTCGAATTCGAGCGCGTGGCGGCGCGTGCGGAAGAGCCCGTCGATATTCGGCGCGAAGCGCTGTGGCAGGCCGCTACGTTGTACGAAAAAGCCGGGTCTCAAGCGAATGCGGCCCGCACCTACGCAAGCTACGTCAAGCAGTTCCCGTCGCCGTTGGATCCGGCGCAGAACGCGCGCCAAAAGCTGGCGGACATGGCGAAGGCACAAAACGACCTGCGCACGCGTTCGCAATGGATCAACGAAATCATCGCGGCGGATAAGGCTGCGGGGGCGAACCGCACGGACCGCAGCAGATACCTTGCTGCACGTGCGACGCTCGAGACGGCGGAGGGGCCGGTTGCGATGTTCAATTCGATCAAGCTCGTTGCGCCGCTCGACAAGTCGCTCAGAGCCAAGCGCGCGGCGATGGAACGGGTCTTGAGCATCTACGGCGAGGCGCTCGATTACGGCGTGGCCGAGGTGACGACTGCGGCGACGTACGGAATGGGCGAGCTCTATCGGCAATTTGCCGCCGATCTGTTGGCGTCCGAACGGCCGCGCGACCTCGACGAAGATGCGCGCGAACAGTACGACGTGCTGCTGGAGGAACAGGCATTCCCGTTCGAGGAGAAGGCCATCGAGCTGCATGAGACCAATGCAAGACGTGCGGCCGACGGCATCTACGACGAATCGGTGCAGAAGAGCTTCGAAGTGCTCGCCAAATTGAAGCCGGCCCGGTACGCGAAGACGGAGATCAGTGAGGACTATGTTCCGGCGATGCACTAGCAGGCGATTGGCGCGCGCGGTACCGCAGCAGGCATTGCTGCTGCTGGGCGCGTTCCTCTTGTCGGGCTGCGGTTCGACGTCCGCAGTCAAGCCGACAGCATCCGAAACGAAAGCGTCCGTGCCCGCGCAGCCGCCGGTGTCGTCCGCACAGACCTTCCCTCTCGAAGGCGAGCGATCGCGATCGTCGGCGAGTGCGAACACGCAAGCTCCTGGAGTGCAACAGGATGGCTCGGCACCGGAGATGTCGCTTCCGCCCGAGGCGCTGCAAGAGTTCGATCGGGCCGTTGCGTTGGTCAACGCGGGTAATTCCGGCGCGGCCGAGCAGGCATTCAGTTCGCTCGCCGAGAAATACCCGATGTATTCCGGCCCGCTCGTGAACCTCGGCATCTTGCAGTCCAAGGCAGGGCGGTTCGAGGAGGCCGAGAAGAGCTTGAAAGCTGCGCTCGAGCGCAAGCCGGATCATGCGGCGGCATACAACCAACTCGGCATCGTGTATCGCCATCAAGGACGTTTCAAAGAGGCCGAAGCCGCATACGTGCGCGCCGTGGAGATCGATCCCAACTACGCGAACGCCTATCTGAATCTCGGAGTGCTGTGCGACTTGTATCTGCAGCAGCCACAACGCGCACTCGAATCGTTCGAGCGTTACCTGGCGTTGTCGTCGGCGCCGGACGAGAGGGTCGCCAACTGGGTGAGAGAATTGAAAGTGAGGCTCGAAAGCGCGCAGCGCGCATCGGGAGCAGGGTCATGAGGAGATCGTTCGCGCGTATGGTGTCGCTCGTCGCTAGCGCGACGTTCGCGATGCACGCATTCGGTGCGGAGCCCGAGGCGACCGAGGAGCGGGAGGAGAAGCCGGTACAAGAGAGCGCCGAGCCGCAACGGACGTCATCCGCGTCGCGCACCGATCGGTTGGAGCTCGACACGACGGTCGTGACGGGTAATCGCGAGTTGCCGAAGGTTCTTTACATCGTGCCGTGGAAGAAGGCCGATATCGGTGAGCTTCCGGGGCAGCCGTTCAATACGCTGCTGGACGAAGTTCTGACGCCGGTCGATCGTGACGTTTTTCGTCGGGAAGTGACGTATTACGAAGCGGTGACGAGCGGCGGCGGCGATTCCGCCGTGCCGGCCGTGCCTTCCGGTCGCGGAGCTGAGAAGTAAGTCTCAGCATTCGAGCCTTATGTCACGCAATTTTGCACATCGCACTTGAGACAACCGCCTCAAAGCCTTCAACAGGAGTCTATTCGATGAGCTTCTTTGACTACGTGGTCAACTTCTTCCGTGAGGGCGGTCCATTCCTCTATTTGTTGGCCACGATCTTCGTCGTGGGCATCGCCATCGCCATCGAGCGATACATCTTCCTCACCGCGGAGATGACGAACAACCGACGCGTGTGGAATCAAGTTGCGCCGTTGATCGCGAACGGCAACTTCAAGCAGGTGATCGCGATCACGCAGAAGTCGAGCGCGTCGATCGCAACGGCGCTCAACTACGGCATCGCACGGATCGCCGGCGCCCGTCGTCGCGACGACATCGAGAAAGCCATGGACGAGAGCTTGCTCGAAGTGATTCCGCGCATCGAGAAGCGCACGCCATATCTGCAGGCGCTCGCGAACATCGGCATGCTCACCGGTCTGCTCGGTACGGTTATCGGCCTGATCGCCGCCTTCGCATCGATTGCGACGGCGAATCCGGCGGAGAAGGCGAGTCTGTTGGCAGCGAGCATTTCCGTCGCCATGAACAACACGGCTTCGGGTCTGTTCGTTGCGATCACGTTGTTGTTGGCGCACATGTTCCTCGAGGCGAAGACCACGAAGCTCATCGACAGCCTCGAAATCGCCAACGTGAAGTTCCTGAACTCGGTCGTCGAACGTCGGCAGGAGACGGAGGCCGAGCCTGCAGCCGCACCGCGCGGCCGTCAGGCGCACGGAATCGCGTAAGTCGTTTGAGCCGCGCGAGACACCGAGGAACTCTTTCATGGCGCAGTCGAAAGTCGCGAGGCGAGTGCGACGCAATCATGAGCGCTATCGCGGGCGGCACGAGATCAATGTCGTCCCGATGGTCGACATGATGCTGATCCTCATTTTCTTCCTGATTTTCAGCGCCGTCTTCACGAAGACGAACATTCTCGAGCTCAATCTGCCTGGGGCGGATGCTGCCGTGCCGGATCTGCCCGAGGGTCTGAATCTGGAAGTCATCATTCGCAAGGAAGGCATCGAGGTCGCCGATCGCGGAACTGGCGTGTTGAAGACCGTGCCGCGTGTCGGCGAGGTCTACGACCTGAAGGCGCTGTCGGAGTATCTGCAGCTCGTCAAATCCAAGTATCCCGACAAGACCGATGCGACGATCCTGCTCGAACAGGACATTCAGTACGAAACGCTGGTCAAGGTGATGGACACGGTACGCGTGTTCCAGGTGCCGGGATCGAATTGGGATCTGGCGGAGCTGTTCCCTGACGTCTCGGTGGGAGACGCGCCGACATGACGCCGTATCGCATCAAACGTCATCGCAAGCGTCAGGCATCGACGCACGGCGCGAACCACATGACGCTCGTGCCGTTCATCGACATGCTGATGATCCTGGTCGTGTTCCTGCTCGTGCACACGTCCGACGTCGAGATCTTGCCGAACACGAAAAACATCTCGATTCCCGAGTCGGTGGCGGACAAGAAGCCGCGCCCGAGCGTCGTCGTGATGATCACGAAGGGCGAAGTGCTCGTCGACGGCCGCCTCGTCGCAACGATTCCCGAGGTGATTGCCTCGAACGAGACGGTGATTCGGCCGTTGAAGGAAGCGCTGCAATCGCAAGCAGACACCGTGCTGCAAGACGCAGCGCAGATGGATATCAAGGACCGCGAAGTGACGATTCTCGGCGACCGCGCCACGCCTTACAGCGTGCTGCGTAAGGTCATGGCGACTTGTACGGACGCGGATTACGGCAAGGTCTCGCTCGCCGTCGTCGAGAGCGAGCTGAAACAGACCACGCCGGCACCGGCACGCACTGCGCAACTCATTCATTGACGGCCATGACGCTCGCACCGTTTTATCGACTGTATGAGTTGCCCTGGTCGCCGACCGAGGAGATCGAGGCCCGTTTCCGCAAGATCGTGTGGACGGCGTTCGCGATCTTCGCGGTGTTCGCGATCCTCATTCCGTTGCTGCCCGTCCCGGAGAGGACTCGGTCGACGGCACCGGAAATTCCCGATCGCATCGTCAAGCTCGTGATCGAGAAGAAGGCCCCACCGCCGCCGCCTCCGCCGCCGAAGGTAGAGGAGAAGAAGCCCGAGCCTCAGAAAGTGGAGCCGAAGCCGGAGCAACCGAAACCTCAGCCGAAGGTGGAGGACGCACGCGAACGGGCGCAGAAGTCGGGCTTGCTGAAATTGCAGGATCAGCTCGCCGATTTGCGCGATAGCGCCATCGTTGAGAAAGCGGCGCAAACGCGGAACCTCACCGGCAAAGTCGACGAGCAGACGCGCTCGGAGCGTTCGTTGCTGACCTCCAAGGTCGGTACCGGCAGCGGAGGCATCAACACTGCTGCGCTCAGCAGAGGTTATGGCGGGGGCGCAGGTTCTCTGAGCGGACACACGACCACTCAGGTCACTTCCGCCGTGCTCGAGCGCCAGGCTCAGGACAACGTACGTCGTGGTTCGGGCAGCAAGAAAGCTGCACGCACTGAGGAGGAAATCACGCTGGTGTTCGACCGCAACAGAGGCGCGATCGATTCGATCTACCAGCGAGCATTGCGCGAGAAGCCCGATCTCAAGGGCAAGCTCGTGCTCGAGCTGACGATCGCCCCTGACGGAACGGTCGTGCGTTGCGAGATCATCTCCAGCGAGTTGAACGATCCGGAATTCGAACGTCGGCTGGTCGCGCGCGTCAAACAGTTCCGGTTCGACGCGAAGGATGTGGAGGCGATTACGGTAACGAAGCCGATCGACTTCTTCCCGGCTTGAGGTCGCGTCACGGAGCGTTTTGCCGGCGACCCGACAGAATCGGACCCGCAACGCCGTTCATCTGCCTGCAGCCTCCGTTCGACGCCTCGCCGTTGCGAACACCAGCGCCCCTCGCAATGATCTGCGGTCAGGAGGCACTATGAACATCGAGTCGGAGATCCAGCACTTCAAAGGACTGTCCGCATTGGAGCAGGCGCGGTTCCTCGCTCGGTTCATGTACGAGCTCACCTTGGAAGCACGGAATTTCTACAGCCCGAAGGGCGAGCAGGAGATCGATGCGCCGAAGCTGCGGTTCATCAACGAGATTCAGCATCGGGTGACGCGCTTCATCGAACAGGTGCTGCTCGACGATCCGGCCCGCCCCAGCGACGATGTGATGCTGCGTCTGTTGCTTGCGCCGCGGGCGGAGAAAACTGCCGAATCTCTGCTGCATGCGGCGTACGCGCGCACGATCCAGGCGACCGCTTGACACCGCGTCCCGTTCGATCCCACTAGGATCCGACCCCAGGAAATACGAGGACGGCTCTTGCCGATTCCTCGGCTGCGGCCATGCGATAGACTTGCGCGCCTTGCGAAGACCGCTCGACTGTCGGATGGCTCGCCATGCCCCGCCAACATCTCAACTTTCCCGCGAAAGACGCTGAATTGCGCGAAGACGTGCATCGGCTCGGCGTGCTCGTCGGCGAGGTGATCCGCGAGCAGGGCGGCGAAGACTTGTTCGAGGCGGTGGAACGCAGCCGCCAAGCGGCCATCGCATGGCGCGAGGGCGAGACGCCGAACGCGGATGCATTGGTGCAGACGATCGGCGGGATCTCCGCGGAGGTCGCGCGCGATTTCTTGCGGTCGTTCTCCACGTGGTTCGAGATGGTGAACCTGGCGGAGAAAGTGCACCGCATCCGCCGTCGTCGCCAGTACTTGAACGAAGGAGCGAGGCAGCCGAGCGGCATCGAGGATGCGCTCGTCAAGCTCCACGCCAACGGCGTGACCTTGGATCGCGTCCGTCGGTTGCTGGACGGGCTGCGCATCGAGCCGGTGTTCACGGCGCATCCGACGGAATCGACGCGCCGGACGCTATTGCGCAAACAACAAAAGGTCGCCCAACTGCTGCTGGGCCGGCTCGGCTTGACGTCGTTCGATATCGAAACGCGCACGATCTGGGAGCGAATACGCGCGGAGATCACCTCCGGATGGCAGACCGCCGAGAACTCCCGCGAACGGTTGACCGTGGCCGACGAACGCGAGCACGTGCTGTTCTTCCTCGTCGAAGTTCTGTACCAGATCGTGCCGGTCTTTTACGAAGAGATCGCGGAGACGCTGGTCAAGGTGTACGGCCCGGACGCCCGCAACGTGGAGCCGACTGAAATCCTGCGCTTCGGCTCATGGGTCGGCGGCGACATGGACGGCAATCCCGACGTGCACGCCAAGGCGATTCGCGAAACGCTGGCCCGCCATCAGCAACTCATCGTCAACAATTACTTCCTGGAATGTCAGGCGTTGCAGGAAGCGCTGTCCCAGAGCGCGACGCGGGTGGCGGTTTCGCCCGAGCTGCAAGCGCGCATCGAGCATTACATGGTGATGCTGCCGTCGGCGGGCACGCTGACGCCGGCACGGCACGACCGGATGCCGTACCGCGTGTTCCTGGGGCAGGTGCTCGAACGCTTGCGCTCCACCTACGAGGGCCGCCAGCACCAATACGAATCGGTAAACGAGTTTTTGAAGGACATCGAGCTGATTGCGGCCAGTCTGGCGGCCAACAAAGGCGAGCATGCCGGGTTGTTTCAAGTGAAACGGCTGCTGCGGCGCATTCGGACGTTCGGTTTCCATCTTGCAACGCTGGACATCCGCCAGAACGCTAGCGTGCATCGCGCCGTGATCGGTCAAGGTTTGGGCGATCCTGAGTGGGGCCGGAAGTCCCCGCATGAACGGTTGGCGCGGTTGCGCGATGCGTTGGACAAGGATGAAGGTCCCGACACCGTGCTCGATGCAACGGGCAAGCGCACGCTCTGGGTGTTCGAGGCGCTGACCCATTGCCGCCACCGGTACGGTCCGGAGGCGATCGGGCCGTACGTCGTGAGCTCGACACAAGGTGCGGACGACATTCTCTCGGTCCTCGTTCTCGCCCGTTGGGCGGACATGGCAGATCGCCGTTCGGGCGATGTGCCGGTGGATGTCGCGCCGCTGTTCGAATCGGCGGAGTCGCTCGAACGCTGCGGCGAAATCATCGAGCAGCTCTTCAGCGAGCCGGCCTACCGGCGTCACTTAATGAATCGAGGTAATCATCAGTACGTGATGATCGGTTACTCGGCCAGCAACCGAGATACCGGCATGATTCGTTCGCGCTGGCTGGTGCGGCGCGCGCAGGAAGCGTTGTTCGCTGCGGCCAAGCGGCATGGGATCGAGCTCACGCTCTTTCACGGTCAAGCAGGCAGCGCCGATCGCAGCGGAGGGCGTGCGGAAGTGCTCGTCCGTAGCGGACCTGACGATGCGCGCCAGGGGAGGCTGCGGCTCACCGAGGCCGGAGAGCTCATCAAGGAAAAATACGGGTTGCGGCCGATCGCGCTGCGGATCTTCGAGCAGGCATTTCATGCGCTGTCGCTGGCGAGCGCAGGGGCAATGGCGGCAGAGCAGGTGGAGCCGCGTTGGCGCGAAGCGATGGAACTGATGGCTGCCGAAAGCGGGCGCGTGTATCGGGCGATCGTGTTCGATGACCCCGAGTTCTACGCGTTCTTTCGTCAGGTCACACCGATCGATGTCATCGAGCGGATGCAGATCGGCTCGCGACCGTTGTTGCGCATGGATCGCACCGGTGTGGCGGCACTGCGCTCCATCCCATGGGCGCATGCATGGTCGCAATCGCGTTACATGCTGCCCGGCTGGTTCGGCGCCGGCAGTGCGCTCGAGAAGGCGATTGCATCGGTCGGACTGGAGACGCTCAAGGAGATGTACGAGCGCTGGTACTTCTTCGAGCAGCTGATCGATGAGATCGAGCTGGCATTGGCACGTGCCGACCTCGAGATCGCCGAGCACTACGAGCGGCTGGTCGATGCCGATCATCGGCGCTTCATTCCGGTCTTACGCGACGAATATGCGCGGACCAAGGCCCACATCCTGACGCTCAAAGGCAAAAAGCGACTGCTGGATGACGAGCCGACGATTCAGCGCTCGATTCGCTTGCGAGCCCCTTACATCGATCCGATGCACTTGGTGCAAGTGGAGCTTCTCCAACGCTGGCGTCAGGGCGGTCGCGACGACAAGGAGTTGCTTGCAGCGCTGTTGGCCTCGGTCACCGGCATCAGCCAAGCATTGCAAGGCGCGTGAGCCGTGCCGGCTCGGTTGGACCCTGCACCGAGCCTCAGGAGTTTTCCGACGCCAAGTGCGGCAGTAACCATGCAACGATTTGGTCGTGCCCGGTCGTGACATCCAGGAATTCTGGGCGCTCTTGGAGCAAGCGGTATGCGAACGCAATGACATCGGTCGCATGCTTGCGGCGCGATGCGGGTAATCGCAGCCATTCCTCCAGGATGCGCGCCCGTTCGTCGTGCTGTGCCATTTTCTCCCCCCAGCCGGAACACGCGCGCGGCGGACCATAGCAGCGCCGTTTCGCCGCTGCACTTCGAATTTGTCGCAACGGTGACGCAGGTCTCGTGATGTACCGCTTGCGATCATGGTGCGAAGTCGAAGCGCGACGGGCAGTTTTCGTTGTCCGGACGTCGTTTCGATGGGGCGCGAATGCCAGGTGAAAAATTGTTTGCGACATTCGCGGACCGAATCATGGGGACAACCACTGCCCCGAAAAGATGACGAATTCGCAATGTTGCGTCGCGGATGCGAAGCGCCGGCCGACGGGGAGAAGTTACGGCGAAAAAAGCGCTTTAGATGTGCACTAACCTATTCCAAATTCGCACGGTTGCGGCAGAATTGCGCCTCTTTTTGATTTCCCCCCAACTGTTGTGAGACTCCCTTGAACAAGAAAACTGCCAATCGTGCCTCGAAGCGAGCTTCGAAGGCTTCTCCTTGGAGTAAGGTTTCCCGAACCGGCAGCGGATTGCACGTCGAAGACTTTGTCACGTTTCGTCTGACTCGCTTGTCTAATGCGTTGCGCACCAACGTGACGAAGCGCTATCTGGAGGAGTTCGGGCTGAGCTTGCCGGAATGGCGCCTGTTGGCGCTCGTGACCCGCTTCTCGCCGCTGCGCTTCTCCGAGCTCACGGCGCGCAGCAACATGGACAAGGGCCAGGTCAGCCGGACGTTGCGGGTCATGACGAAACGCGGCTTGACCAAGACGAAGACACTCAAGCGCGGCAGTGCCTATGCCGAAGCGCTCGCTGCCCCGGTCGTCGTGTCGGTGACCGCCAAGGGCAAGGCGCTTTACAAGTCCGTATTGCCGACCGCTCAGCGCCGCCAGGCCGAGATTCTGCTGACCTTGTCTGAGAGCGAGCGCGTCGCCCTTTACAACACGCTCGACAAACTGTTCAGCGTGTACGGCGCCGGCATCTCCGACGACGTCGAGTAAGGTCCATCCATCTGTGGCGAAGCGCGGCCTGCAGCGATAGCGGCAGGTCGCGCCGTCGTCCGTCCTTTCTCCGAGGGGCGGGTTCAGCCGGCGATGATCCGATGCTGGCCTGTGCTCGATCGCTTCTCTTCGTACATTGCCGCATCGGCGCGGGCAATCATCGATTCGATATCGTCGTCCATCGTCACGTTGACGATGGTCGTGCCGATGCTGACATCCAGCGTATAGGGTCGCTTGGCAGCCGCGTTGAATGCGGCGAGCTTGTCGCGTAGGCGTTGCCGTAACGCGGTTGCATCGCGCGTCACGTGCGCGAGCGCAACGAACTCGTCTCCGCCGATGCGCGCCACGATGTCCGAGTCGCGAAACGTTTCGCGCAGGATATCGGCGGTGTCCTTGAGCGCTTGATCGCCGGCGAGGTGGCCGAGACGGTCGTTGATCTGTTTCAGACCGTTCAGATCGACGAAGAACACGCCCATCGTGTGACGCTCGCGTTTGGCGACCTTGAGCGCTTGATGCGCCAGTTCGAAGAACCCGCGGCGATTCTTGAGCTGCGTGAGGTCGTCCACGAGCGAGAGACTCTTCAACAGCTCGGCATTCCGCCGTAGCGCTTCTTCGCGTTCGCGCAGCGCGACGTCGGCGCGGTGTCTGTGAATGGCAACTTCGATCGCCGAGCGCAACTCGACCTCCTGGAAAGGCTTCAAGATGTAGCCGAGAGGTCCGGTGCGAACCGCCCGCTGGAGCGTTTCGATGTCGCGATGACCGGTCAAGAAGATCACCGGGATCTGCGCCCGCTCGAGAATCATGCGTGCGGCCTGGATGCCGTCGACCTCTCCGCGCAAGCTCACGTCCATCACAATGAGGTCCGGTCGCAGCTCTTGTGCCATCCGCACGGCTTGCACGCCTTCGCTCGCAATGCCGGCAACGCGATACCCCAGGTGGACCACCGTTTCCTGAAGATCCTGCGCGACGATGCCCTCGTCCTCGACGAGCAGAATCGAAATCGGCTCAGGCGCTGACCCGTCGCCCGGAACCAGGGCCGGTTCCTCGCTCGTTGGCTCGTCCATGGACATCATCCGTGCACCAGATCCCTGGGCAAATGTGTTGTATGAAACTGACGTGCACGCACGCGACGGTAACGCACAGCCGGCCGTTTTGGTTCGATTCGGGGCACCTCACTCGCGCTCGGATCGCGCCCCTAACCGTAAGCTGCGGGGTGTCGGCGAACGGTCCACATCGGAATGGTGAGTAGCGCACTGTGCTCTGAGCGTCTCGATGACTTGCCGTGGCTTCGAGCAGCGCCATGTATTCGGGGCCCACGGAGGATTCCATGATGAACACGACGAGTACAACGGAAGAGATCGCGCAGTCCACGCCCGCTTCACCGCCATTTCGGTTCTACGACAATCGCCAGAAGTATCTCGCCTTCGTCAATACCTGCGACGAGAAGCCGGCGATTGCTCGCCGCGCCGCACTCGAGCTCGAGCACATCGTCCCCACGCAGCCTGCGATCCGCATCTTCGATGCCGGCATGGGCGATGCGAGCGTGCTCGCACGACTCATGCGCAGCGTGCATCGCAAGTTTCCGACCGTTCCGGTTCTCGCCGTGGCGAAGGAAATCAGTTTGGAGGATGTGCGGCTCGGGCTCGAGAAAATGCCCGACCGGTTTTACGAGCATCCGGCAACGGTGCTCGTCGTCACCAATCTGAACTATGCAGATGCGCCTCAGCTCATGCCTCGCGAAGGCGGAACGGCGCTGAACTGGCAGGAAGTGCCGTTGCGAGGCTCATCCACCGCCGAATACGCAGATCAAATCGAGCAGCTTGCACCGACACTGGCGTTCGGGTGGCAGACCAAGGTGAGCCCCAAGACCGGCAATCCAGTCTACGTGCGGCCGACCGTGCTCGTGATCTATCGCGAAGATCACCGGTTCTTGTTGGAAAGCGCGATTCCGAAGCCCGGCTCGACGATTCCAGGATACGACCTCGCGCTGGCGTGTCAGCCGTGGCGTGCAAGCCAATCCGCGGCGTTCAAGGCGGGGCGCATTCTCGTACCGTTGGCTCGAAATCTGGCTGCGGGCGGAAGGTTGCTTGTCATACAATCCCGAGGCGACGATCCGGGCTTGGAAATCGTGCAGAAGATTTGGCCGGGCGAGAATCCATTCCAAATCGATCGGCATGAGTTGATCGCTGAGCTGCATAAGCAGCTCGGAGCCGATGCAGACAATTACGAGTTTGCGGATCTGCCGGACGAACAGGCGAATTTCCGTTACCGGATGCATACGCTACCGTCCGAGATCGGTGACCGCATCGGTACTTCGACGCTCTTTGCTGCTTGGAATGCGGCAACGTACGTTGCCCAGATCGAGGATGAACGGCTTGCTGCGGTGCCCGATCGCGTGTATCGGTCGGCGACGCAGGACGTGCTGCATCGATACGGCGGATTGTGGTTCAACGACGAAACGTTCGTGGTGGTGCGACGACGCGATCCGGCCGCGAAATGAACGACGAGCCGTCTGCATGCGTAGCGGCGAAAGGCAACCGAAGATCGTATGACTCAAGGCCAAGGCAAAGCGGCGCTGATTTGCGGATCCATCGCCTTCGACACCATCATGGTGTTCCAGGACCGGTTCAAGAATCACATTCTTCCGGACCGGATCCACATCCTGAACGTTTCGTTTCTCGTGCCGCACATGCGTCGCGAGTTCGGCGGTTGCGCGGGCAACATCGCCTATAACCTGAAGCTGCTCGGTGGCTTGGGTTATCCCATGGCAACCGTCGGCCACGACTTCGGCACCTATGCCGAATGGTTGAAGGAAGTGGGCGTGCCCCTCGATTTCGTACGGGTCGTCGAGAGCGAGCACACCGCGCAGGCGTTCATCACGACCGATCTCGACGACAACCAGATTACGGCGTTTCACCCAGGCGCGATGCAGCTGTCGCACCTGAACCAGGTGGGCGATGCTCGGAATGCGTCGATTGCGATCGGCATCGTCGCCCCGGACGGCCGCGACGGCATGCTCCAGCATGCAGCGCAGTTCGTGACCGAGGGCATCCCGTTTATTTTCGATCCCGGTCAGGGATTGCCCATGTTCAGCGGGGACGAGCTCAAGGCATTCATCGAGCAGGCGACTTGGGTGGCATTCAACGACTACGAATGGCAGCTCGTTCAGGAGAAGACCAAGCTGTCGGCGCACGACGTTGCGTCCCAGGTCAAGGCGCTCATCGTCACGCGCGGCGCGCAGGGCTCGGTGATTTACGCCGATGGCCGCGAGTATGTGATTCCGTGCGCGCCTGCAACGGCTGTCGTGGATCCCACTGGGTGCGGCGATGCGTATCGCGCCGGTTTGATCCATGGAATCATGCACGGGCTCGATTGGGAGACGACGGGGCGCATCGCATCGCTGCTCGGTGCCATCAAGATCGAGTCGCGCGGCACACAGAATCACCGCTTCACCAAGACGCAATTCGAGCAGCGCTTCGAGGCCGCTTTCGGTCGACGGCTGACGCTTCCCACGAATTGAGACTTATTCTTAGCATTCCGTTGCAATAGGACCGCACACCCATGAGCAGCAGCTTCTTGTTCACCTCCGAGTCCGTCTCCGAAGGTCATCCGGACAAGGTCGCCGACCAGATCTCGGATGCCATCCTCGATGCGATTCTCGCGCAGGACAAATACTCGCGCGTGGCTGCGGAGACGCTCTGCAACACGGGGCTCGTCGTGCTCGCGGGCGAGATCACCTCGAACGCGGTCGTCGACTATCAAACGATTGCACGCGAAACGATCCGGGAGATCGGCTACGACAACACCGATTACGGTATCGACTACAAGGGATGTGCCGTGCTCGTAGCCTACGACAAGCAATCGCCGGATATTGCCCAGGGCGTCGATGAAGGACGCGGATTGGATTTGGATCAAGGCGCAGGCGACCAAGGCCTCATGTTCGGCTATGCGTGCGATGAAACGCCCGAGTTGATGCCGTTGCCGATCTATCTCGCTCATCGGCTGGTGGAGCGGCAGGCGCAGCTTCGCAAGTCCGGCAAGCTTCCTTGGTTGCGTCCGGATGCGAAGTCGCAGGTCACCGTGCGATACGTGGACGGCAAACCGAAGGAAATCGATACGGTCGTGCTGTCCACGCAACACCATCCGGACATCGAACATGCGAAACTGACCGAAGCTGTGATCGAAGAGATCATCAAGCCGATCCTGCCGAAGGACATGATCGGCAAGAGAGTGAACTATCTGGTCAATCCGACCGGTCGGTTCGTGATCGGCGGTCCGCAGGGCGATTGCGGTCTGACGGGTCGCAAGATCATCGTCGACACCTACGGCGGAGCTGCGCCGCACGGCGGCGGCGCGTTCTCGGGCAAGGACCCTTCGAAGGTGGACCGCTCGGCCGCCTATGCCGCCCGCTACGTCGCCAAGAACATCGTGGCTGCCGGGCTCGCGACGAAAGCTCAGGTCCAGGTGTCCTATGCCATCGGTATTGCCAAGCCGACGAGCATCATGGTGACCACGTTCGGTACCGGAAAGGTCTCCGACGAGAAGCTCGAGGAGCTGGTCGCGAAGCACTTCGATCTGCGCCCGAAGGGCATCATCCAGATGCTCGACCTGTTGCGCCCGATCTATAAGGAGACGGCTGCCTACGGTCATTTCGGGCGTAGCGAGCCCGAATTCTCCTGGGAGAAGACCGACAAGGCCGAGGCCCTTGCAGAGGATGCGGGCGTAAAAAGAGCAGCCAACGGGTGAACCCGCCCCGGGGGTGCCAGTGGTCGGCCACAGGCTACAGGCCACAGAGGCGCGCTCCGGCGCGCCTCGTTTTTTGGGGCCCTGGCGCGGGAGCGCCGGCTCTACCTACAGTCTTCAGCCCTCGGTCTTCAGCCTCTGTTGGGCCTAACGGCCCAACAAGCTACTATTCGCTTCTCACCGCGCACCGAGGGGCGCTGCAGCAGCGTAGGGGATCTTCTTCCCCATCACTCTGCCAGGCTCGGTGCGCAGCCTTTCGACGGCAACGGCGCCCGTTCACATTTGGGAGTTAGACGATGAACGCAGTTGCACAGCCAACTTCGAGCGACTTTCACGTTGCCGATTTGTCGCTGGCCGATTGGGGCCGCAAGGAGATCGAGATCGCCGAGACCGAAATGCCGGGCCTGATGGCGATCCGCGAAGAGTATGCGAAGTCGCAGCCGCTGAAGGGCGCCCGTATCAGCGGTTCGTTGCACATGACGATTCAGACCGCCGTGCTGATCGAAACGCTGCAGGCGCTCGGCGCACAGGTGCGCTGGGCTTCTTGCAATGTGTTTTCGACGCAGGACCATGCCGCCGCGGCGATCGCGGTGCGAGGTACGCCGGTGTTTGCGTTCAAGGGCGAATCGCTCGACGAGTACTGGGAATTCACGCACCGCATCTTCGAGTGGCCGGACGGCGGCTATTCGAACATGATCCTCGACGACGGCGGCGATGCGACGCTGCTCCTGCACTTGGGCACCCGCGCGGAAACCGATCCAAGCGCGATTGCGAATCCGACGAGCGAAGAGGAAGTGGCGCTCTTCAATTCCATCAAGGCGCATCTCAAGAAGGATCCGAAGTGGTATTCCACGCGGATCAAGCACATCAAGGGCGTCTCCGAAGAGACCACCACCGGCGTGAAGCGTCTGTATCAAATGGCGCAGGAAGGCCGGCTCGCGTTCCCGGCGATCAACGTCAACGATTCGGTCACCAAGAGCAAGTTCGACAATCTCTACGGTTGCCGCGAATCGCTCGTCGACGGCATCAAGCGGGCGACCGACGTGATGATCGCCGGCAAGATCGCCGTCGTTTGCGGCTACGGCGATGTGGGCAAGGGCTCGGCGCAGGCGCTGCGTTCGCTCTCGGCGCAGGTGTGGATTACCGAGATCGATCCGATCTGCGCGTTGCAGGCGGCGATGGAGGGTTATCGCGTCGTCACGATGGACGAAGCGGCCGATAAAGCCGATATCTTCGTGACGGCCACCGGCAACTATCACGTCATCACGCACGAGCACATGAAGCGCATGAAGAACAATGCGATCGTGTGCAACATCGGCCACTTCGACAACGAGATCGACGTCGCGTCGCTCCGTCAGTACAAGTGGGAGAACATCAAGCCGCAAGTCGACCACGTCGTTTTCCCCGACGGCAAGCGCATCATCCTGCTGGCTGAAGGTCGGCTCGTGAACTTGGGCTGCGCGACCGGTCATCCGTCGTACGTGATGAGCTCGTCGTTCGCGAACCAGACGCTGGCGCAAATCGAGCTGTTCACGAACACGGACAAGTATCCGATCGGCGTATACGTGTTGCCGAAGCACTTGGACGAGAAGGTCGCGCGTCTGCAGCTGGCGAAGCTGGGGGCGAAATTGACCGAGCTGACGGACGAGCAGGCCAAGTACATCGGCGTGCGCAAGGAAGGGCCGTACAAGCCCGATCACTATCGTTATTAATCGTTGCAGCGGCGGCAGGAGGGCGACCTCCTGCCGCGCGCGCCGAGGGCGGCTGGCTCTTCGCCGCGTCAGAGCGAGCTGCACCGCTCGAGGAATCGGCGGATTCGCCGCCGATTCGGATTTGAGGAATTCGAAATGACTGCGAAGATCATCGACGGCAGGGCGATCGCAAAGAAGTTGCGCGCCGAATATCGTGTGCGCGTGTCCGAGCTCGAGCGAGTGCACGGCATCACGCCGGGACTGGCAGTCATTCTCGTCGGCGACAATCCAGCCTCGCGCTCGTATGTTCGTAACAAGATCCTCGGCTGCAAGGAAGTCGGGATTCGCTCGGAGCTGATCGAGCTGCCCGACAGCGCAAGCGAAGCGGAGCTGCTCGACCACATCGATCGGCTCAACGAGGATCCTCGGACGCACGGTATTCTGGTGCAGCTTCCTCTGCCGCCGCACATTCGGGTCGCGAGCGTGCTCGAGCGCATCAGCGTCGAGAAGGACGTCGACGGATTTCATCTCTACAACATGGGCGGACTCGTGACGGGATCGACCGTGTTTTCGCCGTGTACTCCGTACGGCGTACAGAAAATCCTCGAGCACGAGAACATTCCCGTCGAAGGCCGCAATGTGGTCGTCGTTGGCGCGAGCAACATCGTCGGCAAGCCCACTGCGCTCATGCTCATGCAGCAGGATGCGACGGTCGTCATCTGTCACAAGAAGACCCGCGATCTCGGTCATTTCACGTTGCTCGCGGACATTCTCGTCGTCGCTGCCGGCGTGCCGAATTTGATCGTTCCGCAGATCGTGCGCACGGGTGCGGTCGTGATCGACGTCGGTTACAACCGCTTGCCGGACGGGCGCATCGTCGGCGACGTCGATTTCGAAGGCGTGAAAGAGAAGGCTTCGTACATCACGCCCGTGCCTGGCGGCGTGGGGCAGATGACCGTGACGATGCTCCTGCACAACACGATTCTTTCAGCGGAGCGTGTCGCGTCCTCGAAGTTCTCGCCGTTCAGGCGGCGTGCGTAGCTTGCGCCGGCAGAACCGCGCGTGGCTTCTCTCGCCGAAAAGCTCGCCGCCGGCCGCTTCGTCGTTACGACCGAGCTCACGCCGCCGAAGGGCATCGATCTATCCGATTTGCTCGCCAAGGCGGAGTCCCTGCGGGACGTCGTCGACGCTTTCAATCTCACGGAGTCGCCGCGTGCGCGGATGGCCGTGGAGCCGAAATCGGTCGCACGGCTTCTGATCGAGCGAGGCATCGAGCCGATCGTGCAGTTCACCGCTCGAGATCGCAATCGCATTGCTTTGCAGTCCGACTTGCTCGGTGCGGCGCTGCTCGGTGTCCGCAACGTTCTGTTCATGGCTGGCGATCCGCCGAAGATCGGCGATCATCCGGATGCGAAACCGGTCTTCGATCTGAACTCATCGCAAATGCTCGAAGCCGCTCGTGCGCTGAATGCCGGACACGACATGGCCGGTAATCCGCTCAAGGGTGCGCCGCGGCTCCTTTTAGGTGCAACCGCGAATCCAGGCGCGACAGATTTTGCCGGCGAGATAGCGAACACTCGGCGCAAGATCGCTGCGGGTGCGCAGTTCCTGCAGACGCAGGCCGTCTACGATGCTGTCAGCCTCGAGCGCTTTGTGAATGCCGTGCAGCTCGAATCCACGAAGCTGATCGCCGGCATCATTCCCCTCAAGTCGGCGAACATGGCACGTTGGATGAACGAGAGCGTACCCGGTATTCGCGTACCCGAATCGCTGATTGCGCAAATGGAAACCGTGGCAGGGGATACGCAAGCCGAGGTGCGCACGAGCTTGGAGATCAGCGCTCGCATCATCGAAGCCATCAAGCCTCTCTGTGCAGGCGTCCACCTGATGATGATGGGGTGGGAGAAACATATTCCGGATCTGCTGCGTGCCAGCGGGTTGGTGAGGGGGTAAGGGAAGAAGGGAAGAAGGGAAGAAGGGAAGAAGGGAGGGGGCGCTGGGCGCCTTGTGCTCACCTCTCACTACTCACCACTCACCGTTCTTACTGTCGCCTGGCTCGTCAGAGCCAATACCCGAACAACTTCGCGACGGCCTCCTTCAGCTTCTGCCACGTAGAGCGCTGCCGCCATTGCGATAACTCGAGCGGTTGGGCGGTTACCTGGTCGCGTTCGAAGACCTTTTCCATCCGCTGACCGAATGTCCGGCTGAAAACGATCGCATTCACTTCGTCGTTGTGGACGAAGCTGCGCATATCGAGATTCGCAGAGCCCACGATGGAAACGGCGGTGTCGATGACGACGGTCTTGGCGTGAAGAAATGCGCCCTCGAGTTGATAGATCTTCACCCCTTTCTCGAGGAGCGTTGTGTAGGTCGAGCGCGTCGCGTCCAGCACGATCTGCGAATCCGAGAATCCAGGCACGATCAGACGGACGTCGACGCCGCGTTCCGCCGCGGCTGTGAGCGCATCGAGCAATTCGAGATTCGGTGCGAAATACGCATGCGTGATCCACAAACGGCTGCGAGCCTTCGTGAAGGCCGCTAGGTAAGTGTCGTATAGAGAGCGATCGTCGCTCTCGCTGTCGTTCGCAACGATGGTCACGAGCTCTTTCCCCGATTCGCGCGGAGTCGGGAAATAAGCTTCGTGAGGAAAGAACTCGTCGGGCTCGCCCGTCCGGTTCCAAGTTTCGACGAACAGGCGTTGTAGCTCCGATACTGCGGGACCTTCCACGCGCAAGTGGGTATCGCGCCAGCCGTCCTCGAGTCCGCGCTCGGAACCGGGCTTGCTGCTCGATGCGCTCGAGTACGTTGCATCGATGTTGATGCCGCCGGTGAAACCGATGAGCCCGTCGACGACGATGATTTTTCGGTGGTCCCGATTCTGGATTTTCCAGATCAGCGGGGTATCGACCGGGTTCGTCGGTCTGAACTCGCGCACTTCGAGTCCCTGCGAGCGCAGCTCGTCGAAGAATTCGCGCGGCGTATCCCTGCTGCCGATGCTGTCGTACAGCACGCGCACGATGACACCTTCGGCGCGTTTTCGAACGAGCAGCTCCGCGAAACGTCTGGCGACCTTGTCGGCGCCGAAGATGAACGTCTCGACGTGGATATGGTGCCTGGCGGAGGAGAGCGCTTGTTCGATGGAATCGAACGTTTGCGGACCGTCGATGAGCAGCTCGACCCGATTGCCCGTCGTCAGCGGGCGGGATGAATAGAGCCGTACTTCGTCGACGAGCTCACGAAGCTGCGGATCGCTGTCGTATTCAGCGAGCGCTGCATGCAGGACTCGATCACTGTCGCGCTCCGGTAGCGGATGTTGTCTCGCAACGATCGGCGGCGTGTCTTCCGGCGGCGCGACGTCCGGATTCAGACTCGCACAGCCAGCGCACGCAATGCATGCAGCAGCGTAGATCCAGCGAGTGACGGAATGTAAGAGCGACAGTGTTACTCACCTTGCGTGACGGTCGGTACGAGAACCGATGACGTGCCAGCACGGTTCCGGGGGAGTAGGGAAAAGGGAACAGGGAAAGGGGAAAGGGAAGAAGGAATGGAGGAAAGGGAGGGGCGCAGGATCGCCCGCACCGATGCGCGGGCGGTCTCCCTTCTACCGAAACTTCTCCGGGAACTGCTTGGCAATCCCATCTGCAAGCGCATCGGCGATCACGTACATGTGGTCTTTCATTGCCGTCCAGGTCTTCGCCTCTTGCGCGTATTGCTTCGCCTCGAGTTGCTGGATCTGTTGCATGTGGTGAGCGCCGTGAGCGTTGAGCATGCTGCGTAGCGTGCCGACCGGCAGGTTGGGATTCGCGCCGCTCAGAAATGTCGAGATTTCCTCTGCGTTCGCAAGCAGTTTCCTCTCTGCGGCATCGGCGTTCGCTTTGTTAGACGAATTCGTCGCGTCGAGATAGTCGCTGATGGCACTCCAATGTCCTGCGAGTAGCTCGAACAATTTCTCAGAAGCGGCCTTGCCGTAGAACGGCTCGATCGAGGCGGCAAGTGCTTTCGCATTTGCAACGACTTCTTGCTCGGCCGTCTTCGAACGCGAGGCATCGTTCGCAAGACGTGCCTGAACGACATTGCGAACCCAGAACACGTGACTCAGCCACAGATCGCGTAGCGCAGCCTTGGTTTCGACGACCTTCGCCGGAACCGTCGCTACGGGTTTAGCTGTCTCCGCGTCGGCCGTGCCGAAGCTGGCGAGCGCGAGTGCGGCAATCAATGCAGCCATTCGAAATTTCATTTCGAGACTCCTCTGTCGTCAGAGCGTGCGTCTCAGCTATAGAGATGAAAAATCACTTTCGAAAGCCTAATATGCCAAAAGGTCCGGAGGGGGATGTCATGCACGAGGTCTTTGGCGAGCGGCGCAAAGCGCTGCTTCGGTATCTGCTTAGGAATAAGGCGGGTGCTTCTATCGACGAGATTGCGCTCGCAATCGGCGTGACGCGTACTGCAGTGCGACAACATCTCGCGGCGCTGATGCGCGATGGATTGATCGAGCCGCACGGTTCGCGCGCCTCAGGCGGCCGGCCGCAACAGCTGTTCGTGTTGACTGCGCAGGGGCGCGAATCCTTTCCGCGGCACTACTCCTGGTTCGCGCAGCTGTTGGTCGAAGAGATTGCGCGCGAGCACGGGCTTGCCGGACTGCGTACGCGGCTCGGGCGAATCGCAGCTGCCGTCGTGGACAGCCTGCGAGAACGCAAGCCGGCGAGCGTCGATCGCCGTGAGACTATCCAGCGACTATCGGAGGTGATGGACGAGCTCGGCTACGACGCGCGCGTCGGCAAGAACCTCGGCGGCGCGCCCACGCTCGAAGCGGACAATTGCGTGTTTCACGAGCTGGCGATGAGGAACCCGGAAATTTGTCATTTCGACCTGGCGCTCCTTTCCGGCTACACGGGCAGCAAAGTCGAATTGCACGAGTGCATGGCGCGGGGAGGGCATGTCTGTAGGTTTCGGTTTCTTAGGCTGAAGGGTTAGGGAAAGGGAAAAGGGAAGGAGGGAAGGAGGGAAGGAGGGAAGATCATTCCTGCCAGAGCCCAGAGCCCAGAGCCCAGAGTTCAGCACCCAGCGCGCACGAACCACGGATCACGAGCCAGAACGGCCTCATAGCTCACCGTAATTCCGTCAATCCGTTTCGATTTATTCGTGTCGCGGCGTGCGGTGCTAACTTCGCAGTCTCAAGCTGCACAGCGTACACCTGAGGGGGAAGAACGATGAGCTTGCAACTGGGCGATATTGCTCCCGATTTCGAAGCCGACACGACCGCCGGTCGGATTCGTTTCCACGAATGGTTGGGGAATAGCTGGGGCGTCTTGTTCTCGCACCCCAAGGACTTCACGCCCGTCTGCACGACCGAGCTCGGTTACACGGAGCGTCTGCGTCCGGAGTTCGAGAAGCGCAACGTCAAGGTCATCGGCCTGTCCGTCGATGCAATCCAAGACCACGAGCGTTGGGCCGATGACATCGAGCAGACGCAAGGTGCGCGTCCGCGCTTCCCGATCATCGGCGATCCCGATCGCACGGTTGCGAATCTCTACGGCATGCTGCATCCGAAGGCCGACAATACGTTCACGGTGCGCTCCGTGTTCTTCATCGACCCCGCCAAGAAGATCCGCGCGATGATCACGTATCCCGCGAGCACGGGACGCAATTTCGACGAGATCTTGCGGGTCATCGATTCGTTGCAACTCACCGACAAGTTCAAGGTGGCGACGCCGGTGAATTGGCAACCGGGCCAAGATGTGATCATCGTTCCGTCGGTCTCGAACGACGAGGCGCGCAAGCTGTTCCCCAATGGATGGGACGAGCAGCGGCCTTATCTGCGCGTGGTCAAGCAGCCTTCTTAGTAAAGGGCTCGGAATGGTAGGTGGGGGCTTCGGTCGGAAAGAACGCGCGACCGCGCGCTCCCACAGCCTTCGGCGATTCGGGCGGTGCAGATCGTGGGTGGCTGCGCCGTCCGGTCCGCTCTCGTCAACTCGCGCGTAAAACCTCGATTCGGCACGTCGCTGTGCTCAGCGGCTCAGCAGCGCACTATCCCGCATCATCGAATGCCGGCGTTAGCGACGGCATCTCGCATTGTCGCCGGGCCTGAGAGCTCGCGAGACCGAAACTGCTTCGGCGTGCATCCGTAATCCCGCAGGAACCTTCCACTCCTGTTCGTTGCGAACGGCCTCGTTAGAGGTCGATTCCAACAACGACAAGGAGCTTCTTGCCATGGCCGTCAGCGTTGGTGCGATTCACGAAGCTCCGATGACCGTCATGGCTCATGTTCTCGCGATCGCGCAGCGCAGCGGCATGCGGCAAGTCGCAGTCGCTGGTACGGATTGACGCGTTCGAGCGCTTGGATTGAGAGGATGGATGTGACCTCGCACTGAGGTCCGAAAGACAAAAAAAAGAGCCGCGATTTCATCGCGGCTCTTTCGACTCGACTTCGAGCGTCGCTCAGCGCGTCAGGCTGGAAGTGCGCGGCGGGCGCGACTCGAAGATCTCCTGCTGCGAGGGGCCGAACCGGTCCGGCTGACCGTCCTCGTTCACTTTGCGCCAGCGGACGACGCCGAACACCATCTCTTCCCAGGTCTGCTCGCCCCAGGTAACCGTGATGGTCGGATCCGGATTCGCCTTGTTCTGGGCAGAGTTGTCGAACACCTGCGTGTAGATGATCTGCGTACCGGCCGGGACCGTCTTCGGCTCGGTCAGGAAGTAGGTGCCCTGCCAGTTGAAGTCGTAGTTCGGAATGTTGATCAGGACTTCCTCGCGGCCATCCGGATACTTCGCGACGAAGCTTGCCGACTTGCCGCGGAAGTGTGCATGCGGATGCAGGCTGTAGATCACCGCATCGTCGCGGAACGTGTTCACGGCCTGCTCGACATGGTGTTTCACGCCCGCGGGAATCTTCAGACGCGGATTCATGAGCACCATGCTGCGGAAGTGATACTTCGGCTCCTTGTCCATGAAATACAGGCCGAACTTCGTGGAGTCGGTGAGCTCCTTGCCGCTCGACGTGTAGTGCAGCTGGAAGTGGAACGTCGAGCCCGCCTTCAGCAGGATGCCCGTGTCCTCGGGAAGAATGAGCGGCTCCGCACCCGGAACATAGTTGTTCAACGCCGTGCCGCCGAAACGCTCCGTGCCGACCGTCGCAATCACGTGGTGCAACACCGCGCGCTCGCCGGGCAGGTAATCGATCGCGCGAATCCACTTGTCTTCATTCAGCGGATTCTTGATCGTGATGTTCTGGTAGGGGATGACGCCCGTGGCCGGCACCGTGAACGGCGGCGTTTCGACCACGAGGTCGGGCTCGCCGAGCGGCCACTGCGGCCAATCCTTCTTTTGCGCCTTCAACGGATCCTCGCCCGTGCCTCGTGGGGCGCCGGCCTCGATCCAGTGGACGAGCGTCTTCGCTTCCTCGACGGTCAAACCGCGATCGTTGGCCCATTGGCCGTAGTGCGGGTCGACGTGCCAGGGCGGCATGCGCTTGGTGCGCACGACTTCGCGAATCATCGGCGCGAAGCCCTTCACCATCTCATAGCTGGACATGGCCCATGGGCCGATGCCGCCCTCGCGATGGCACGCCACGCACTTGTCTTCGAGCAACGGCGCAATGGTCTTCTCGTACGAAATCTTGGCGTGGGCGTCGCGCTTGGCGAGCTCGGGGAAGGATGCAGCGCATCCGTTCGCGGCCGTAACCGCCTTGGCCACCGGCTTGCCGGCAATCACGGCATCCAGCGCCTCGGCTACCCCGTTGACGTCGCCGCGATAAGCCAGCTTGAAGCCGGCTTGCGACGCGATGACGAACGCCTCGCCGTTCGCTTTCACGCCGAGCGATTCGCCGACGAGCTGCGTATCGTCGATCATGATCGGTGCATCGAGCGGTAGCCGCTTCGCGTCGGCGGCAATGTCGTCGCGCGGGTTGTCGAGGTTCGAATTCAGCATCAGGAACTCGACCTGCGGATACTTCGAGCTCAAACTCGCGAGCGTCGCCGCTGCGGACTTCACGGCATCGCAGCCGTTCATGTGCGTGAGGAGCACGACGGCTTTCATATCGGAGCGGTAATACAGCTCCTGAGCGTTGCCCTTGTGATCGATGAGACGGAAGTTATCGACCGTCTCGCCCGGGTTCAGTGCAAGCGCGGCGCTTGTCACCGAGCCGGCCGCGACGATCGCAGCGACACGCGAAAAATGTCCGACCAAACGCATGCTTAGACTCCGACTGGGGAATACTGCGGAGTCTGGAGGGCAGGCCTGGATTGTGTCTAGAGTGCAACGCGTCAGTGAATGCAAAGGTTTGTGGAACGGATCTCAAATTGAGAACTCGCTGCGCGTGCTTCTTGCCGTCGGCCACTAGCGGGCCGCCCCACGCACGAAGGCGGTGCCGTTCCGCGTGGGGTGTTCAGGGAAATGCTGAAGCTGAAGGTGAGGCTGAAGGCTGAAGGCTGAAGGCGGAAGGCGGAGCGCGCTTCGCGCGCAATTTTTTCGGGGCTGTAGGCTGGAGACTGTGGGCTGTAGGTAACGCGCGCTTCGCGCGTTTCTTTGCCAGAGCCGAGCGCCCAGCGCCCTTAGCTTCGCCTGTAGCCTGCTATCAACCGACGGTTCACGCCACCGTGAAGCCTTCCCTGCTGATCGGCATCGTGCGGATGCGATGGCCGGTGGCGGCAAAGATTGCGTTGCCGACCGCAGGGGCAAGCGGCGGCAGTGCGGGTTCGCCGAGTCCCGTCGGTGCGTAATCGCTTTGAATGAAATGCACGTCCACGATCGGCGCATCCTTCATTCGCAAGAGCGCATAGCGATCGAAATTCGTCTGCTGGATGCGACCGCGCTCCATCGTGATTTCGAGGTTTAGCATCGTGCTGAGGCCATCGATGACGGCGCCCTCGACCTGAGCCGTCGCACCGCTCATGTTGACGATGGGCCCCACGTCGGCGGCGACGGTCACGCGATGCACTTTGATCTTGCGGTTCTCGTCCACGCTGACTTCTGCGATCTCGGCAACGTGCGCCGCGTGACAGAAATGGAATGCGAGCCCAAGCCCGCGGCCCTTCGGCATCGGGCGACCCCAACCGGCCTTCGCCACTGCGAGCTTCAGTACCTCGGCAGCGCGACCGGTATTCAGCGAGCGAACGTTGCCCGGCTCGAACCAACGCGGTTCGCCGAGGATCTCGAGCAGGAATTCCAGGTGATCGCGGCCGGCTGCGACTGCGAGCTCATGTAGGAAGCACTGCACCGGCCACGCCATCGTGTTCGATCCGGGTGCGCGCCACGGTCCGCAGGGCGTCTTGATTTCCAACGACGTGCGCGTGCCGAGCACGTTCGGCACATTGAGCATCGGAAACTCGGTGCGCGTGAAATACGAGCCTCTGACGGGCTCGCCGTTCTTGCTCATCCCGATGAAATGGTTCTCCCAGGCGACGAGCTTGCCGTTCGCATCCAACGCCGCGCGCAACGATTGAAAGCCGCCAACGCGGAAAAAGTCGTGCTCGGCATCGTCCTCGCGCGTCCAGGTGAGCTTGACGGGCCTACCCACGCGCGCCGAGATGGCCGCCGCTTCGCACACGAATTCCGGGCTGCCGCGACGGCCGAAACTGCCGCCGAGCCGCGTCTGATGAATGGTCACGTTCTCTGGAGCGACGCCGAGCAGATTCTGCATCGCCGGAAAGATGCGTTCGGGCACTTGCGTCGGCACCCAGACTTCGAGCGACTTCTTGCCTTTCTCGTTCTTGAAGTGCGCCGTGCAGTTCATGGGCTCGAGGCAAGCGTGATAGGCGAAGGGATATTGATAGAACGCCTCGAGCGTTCGATTGCCGGGAGCAGCGAATTGCGCGTCGACATCGCCGACTTTCGCCATGACGGTTTCGCCGCGCTTGCCGGCAAGTGCGCGCGCCTTGGCCTGCAGCTCCGACCAGCTATCGCGCGAGGCGTGCGTTTCGTCCCATTCGACTCGAAGCTGACGTTTGGCCTTGAACACGGCCCAAGTCGATGTGCCGACGATGGCCACGCCCGACAACAATCCCTGCGGGTCGTCGTTGCCTTCGAGCACGAAGGCATCGGTGATGCCCGGCAGCGACTTGATCTCGTCGAGATTCGCCGACTTCACCTTGCCGAAGACGACCGGACACTTCTGATAAGCGGCGAACACCATGCCCGGCACGATCGTGTCGATGCCGAACAACGGTTGGCCGGTGACGATCTTCGGGTTGTCGACGCCGCTCACGCGCGACCCAAGCAATTTCCAGTCTTTGCGCGACTTGAATTGGAGCGACTCGGGGTCCGGTATGGGTTGCTTCGCCGCGAGCGACGCGAGCATGGCAAATTCCAGCTTGCGTCCCGAAGGCACGTGCACGACTGTGCTGTTCTCGGCAATGCACTCGCTCGGCGGAACCGACCATTGCTGCGCCGCCGCTGCAATCAACATCGTGCGCGCGCTTGCGCCCATTCGCCGCATCTGGTCGAAGCAGCGCGGAATCGTCGTCGAGCCGCCGACGTAATGGCGACCGAATGTCTTCTCGTCGATCGGGGATTGCACGACGTCGACGTCGCTCCAGCGCGCACCGAGCTCTTCGGCAACGACCATCGGCAGCGAAGTCTTGATGCCCTGACCGATCTCGGGATTGTGCGAGAAGATGGTGATGCGCCCGCTCGCGGCGACTTTCACGAAGGCATTGAGATGGGCCACCGCACCGTTGGGCGAATTGGTCGCCCTGGTTTGCGGAACATAGAGGCCGAGCGCGAATCCGCCCGCGGCGAGCGTGCTCGCTTGCAGGAACGCGCGGCGGCTGAATCGACGCGAGGGAGCCGTTGAGAGAGTGGGGGCGGGCTCGACGTGCGTATCCATGAGCGCTCCTGCAGGCACCAAGCCCCATGAGTATAGAGGCGAGGCCGCAGGCCGGCAGCAAAGAAAAGCCGAGCACGTGGAGCTGTGCGTTCGTTCTGTGCTCAAATCAAGGCATGGACATGCATCGCATCTGCTTGCTGGCGGCAATCGTTGCCGCCTCCGCACTGTCGTCCGGCGCATTCGCTGCTGAAGAAGCGCGTTCTCCATGGCGTCCGCTGGATCCCGAGAACACCTTGTACATGGAGCTCACGGCAGGACGTGTGATCATCGAGCTCGCGCCGCAGTTCGCGCCGAATCATGTCAAGAACATCAAGGCGCTCGTGCGCGCGAAGTACTTCGATCAGCAACGCATCAATCGCGTGCAGGACAACTTCGTGACGCAATGGGGCGATCCGAATTTCGCCGGGCCGCTTGGGGAAGCGAAGCGCACGCTTTCCGCGGAGTTCACGCGGTCTGCGGTCGGTTTGCCGTTCACGCCGCTGCCCGATCCGGACGTTTATGCACCGGAAACGGGTTTCGTCGAAGGGTTTCCGGCCGCGCGCGAGTCGCCGACCGGCGAGGCGTGGGCGGTTCATTGCTACGGCATGGTTGGTGTCGGCCGCGACAACGATCCGAACAGCGGCGGCGGTACGGAGCTCTATGCGGTCATCGGCCACGCGCCGCGTCATCTCGACCGCAACATCACGCTCGTCGGGCGTGTCGTGCAGGGTATGGAACTGTTGTCCTCGCTGCCGCGGGGCAAAGGCTCGATGGGCTTCTACGAAAACCCGTCGCAGCACACCGTGATCAAGACCATGCGCGTCGCCGCCGATCTGCCCGAATCCGAACGCACGCCGCTCGAGATCATGCGCACGGACTCGCCCGAGTTCGCCCAGCGAATCGAGTCCCGCCGCAACCGTCGTGACGAGTGGTACAAGGTGCCGGCTGGGAAGATCGAAGTGTGCAACGTGCCGATACCGGTGCGACGGGCTAGGGGGTAGGGAGAAGGGAAATGGGAAATGGGAAAAGGGAAATGGGAAAAGGGAAAAGGGAAAAGGGAAATGGGAGGCGGGCGCGTTCCTCAGCATAGAGCAGCAAAGGACAGAGAGATTTGCTGCAAAGTCAAAATAACGTCGTCACACTCGGTTCCGTGACGTAGCCTACGTCGAGACAAGAACCGTTCATCGCATTTCCCTTTTCCCTAGCAGTGATCGTCATTCCCCACACCTCTCTCTCCCCCGAAGCGTTGCGCGGCGTGATCGAATCATTCGTGTTGCGCGAGGGCACGGACTACGGCGAGCGGGAGTACACGTTGGACGAAAAGGTTGCGCACGTGCTGGCGCAGCTCGAACGCGGCGAGGCGCAGATCGAGTTCGATCCGGATACCGAAACAGTGGACATCGTGCCGGCGCAAACCGCGGCAGCGCGGGAACGAATCGTCACGAGAAAATAGCGCTGCCACGCGTCACGCAATGCATTCTTTCGGAATGCTCGTCATCCATACGTTCAGCTCTGCCATGTCTCCCTTTCCCTATTCCCCTTTCCCTTTTCCCTTTTCCCTTTTCCCTCCTTCCCGTGTTCCCTCACCCCCGCTTGAGCTCCGTCACATCCACCCGCGTACCAACGAAGCCGAGGAATTCGCCGTGGGGAGAGAAGCGGGGAGCGGCATGATCCAGAAACCATCGATACGTCCCGTCGCAGCGACGCAGGCGGTGCTCGATCCGAAACGATCGATGGGACTGCGAGTGTTCTCGGAGCAAGGAAAGATATTGAGGAAGATCGTCCGGATGCAGATCGGCGATCCATCCGTCGCCGAGCTCCTGTTCCAGCGATCGGCCGGTAAATTGCAAACCCGCCTGATTAATGAAGGTGCAGGCGCCGTTGCGATCGGTCATCCACACGATCATGGGTGCGGAATCGGCCAGCGCGGCGAAGCGCTGCTCGCATTCGCGAATTTGTAGCTCGGCGCTCTTTTGTCGCGAGATGTCCCGTACGTGCACGGTCGCGCCGGTCGGAAGCGCATTCAACCGCGCTTCGTACCAATGCACGCCGTCGCTGAGCGCGAGCGCGTATTCCAAACGCTCCGTTCCGCCTTGGCTGCGCATGCGCTGCAGTGCGGCGAGCGTGCGGTGCGCTACTTCGGGCGGCAGCGTTTCTGTCAATGACTTACCGACGCTCGCGTGCGGTGCGCCGAAAACGTCCTCTTGAGCGCCCGCCGCATCGACGCACACGCCATGCTCGTCGATCTCGAAAACCAGATCGGGAACGGCCCGTAACAGATTGGAGCTCGTCGTGCCGGTCAATGCCGTCATCGCAAGGTACGTTCGTGTCCGATCGGCGATGCGGTCGATTCGGACATGGGTGCGAGCAGGGCCGCCGGTACGTCGCTCGAACATGACATCGATCTCGACGTATCGCCGTCTCGGATCCTACGTCCCGCGCTCGCGATCGCGTTCAGCGTCGAAGGCAGGAGAAAATCCGTCGAGGCCGAGCGAAGCTCCGTTTCGTTTGCCGTATCGAGGCATGCGACAGCCGCGCGGTTGGCGGCGATCAGTCGCAATGCGCTCGACGAATCCGTTTCGACGGACGAATCGGACAAGTCGAACACCCAGACGGGAAGGCTCAAGCCGGCAAAGACGTTCGCCGCAAGACGCGTCCCGGACATCGGCGAGCGCTTGATGCTTCGAGCCGCACGTCCGCTCGTCCATGTACTTTCGCTGCGCACCGCTGCTGCCGCTCGAAGTCTCGTTTTGTCGTAGAGACGGATGCTGCCTTCTCGCATGCGCGCGGCAATACGCGGATAGCGCAGGCCGAGAGCACGGTCGCGAGATTCCATCGAGTGCATTCGGGCGAATGCCTTGAATCGTCAGTCGAAACTCCAGCGAGTCGAAGTGCGACCGCAGCCGTTCATAGTCAATTCTTGACTCGAGCTACGTCTTCCAGGAATGGAGCGCTTGCGGCGGGACTGGCATGGATTCTGCTTCATTGATAGAGGGCCGTGCGTTCGAGCGTCGGATGTTTGACGCTCGATGATTTCGCGCCCGAAAACGTGACCTGCATCACAGGAATGAACGTATGTTCGAGATCTTGCCGAACCCGTCCTTGGACGTGGTCTTGATCGCGTTGCGCGGACTCATGTTGATGGGAGCGCTGTGCGTCTTCGCGCTCGCCTTCATTCGTTGGCGGCGCGCCGACGAGGAAAATACGGCGCGGCTCCATCAGCAGCTCGACCGGGCGTTCAGCGAGCTGCGAAGTCTCCACGAGACGGTCGCCGTCATGAGTGCGCGGCTCGAATCGCTGAACGAGCGCATCGAGGTCGAGGCGCGTTTAGCGCCCGCAGGCGCAGCCGCTTCGCAGCGAGGCTACGACATGGCCGCGCGCATGGCGAAGAATGGCGCCGACGTGGAAGAGCTGATCGCCAATTGCGGGATCACCCGTCACGAAGCGGAATTGCTCGTGCGGCTGCACAGTGCTGCTCGGTCGATGACTCCGACCCAAAACCGATCAACTCGGGAACCGGCGCACGTCCAGGTGCCGACCTGGCCGTTGCCTGCACAAGAGCCGCAACAGCAAGAGCCCGTCCGCGCCGCTCATCGCAGGCGCGGATCGTTGCTCAGCGTTGTCGGTTGACATTTCCGCTGCGCTGCGGCCCGCACGTCAACGATCGCTTTGCGGCAGCGCAGCTTCGCTGACCGTAACGCGGCGCTTGCCCGTGACCGACCACGCGAAGGCGAGTACGTGCGCTACTGCGACGAATAGTTCGCGCGGTATTTCCCGACCCAATTCGATTCGCGCCAGCGCAGCCGCAAGCGCGCCGTCTTCCTGCAAGGGGACGTCGTGCTCGCGCGCGGTTGCGATGATGCGTTCGGCCACCGATCCGGCGCCTTTGGCGACCACGCGCGGTGCGCCTCGCCCGCCGTAATGCAGGGCTACCGCTAGCGGCAATCGCTGAAGTTTACGGTCCGTTCGGTCGCTCATGCGCGTACATCCAATAGTCGCGAGAGTCGCTGACCGCCATCCGCTGCAGGCAGGCCGTGGCGACACACGATGCGATCTACTTCGAGCCCTGCTCCGTGCAGCAATGCTTCGAGCTCCACCACGCGGGCGTTCAGCATCTCCACGACGGCAGGGGTATCGGCGCGCAACTGCACGGAGACGCGCAGCCCCGTGAGCGAAACGCGGGCATGCAATGCACCGGAATTTCCGAGGTCGAGCGCCGCTTCCACGGTCCACGTGTCGTGACTTTCGTACTGCCGTCGCGTGCCGTCGCGTTCGATGCGCAACCGCAGCATGCTCGCCCGATCTTCGTAACGTACCGGCAGCTCCACGAGGATCGATTGGGACGGTCCTTCTTGAGCGCTGTTCGTAACTTGCGTCGAGGTCATTCGCGCGATCGCACCGTCGGTCTGGCGCGCCAGCTCATCCATTTGTTGTTGCGCGCCTTCGAGCAGTGCGAGCGTCGCGGGCGCCGAAGACAGCGTTGCGAGCGGTCCGCCGGTCGCCGGCAGAGGTGCATGCGGTGTGGCATCCGCAAAGGTCGCAGCGTTCGGACGCGCGCCGTGCTCTCGCAACGTGCGGGAAAGCTGCAGCAGAAGCGTTTTGAGATCCGTTGCAATCGCCCAGCGCGCGGCGGGCGTGCCGTCGTCGTTCGCGAGCGCCGCTTCAAGGAAGGTTCCGGAGCGGCTGAGCGCACGCTCCAGCTTGAGCGGATCGCTCAATTCATCGACATCCGGCAGCGCTTGCCAGAGTCGTGCGGCGGCATCAGCGACATTCTTCGGAAGCGCGATCGAGCCGTTTGCGCTTCGTGCAATCCAGCTCAGATTGGCGAGCAGCGGCGCCGGGCTCGTTTGTTTCGGGACGAGTCTACGCAGCGCATCGGTCACCATCTTCGGATCGACGCGCTGATGCTCCGCATCGGCAATTCGCTCGAGCGCAAGCACCGGGCTGTTGCGCAACACGCGCAGCTGCATGCGCTCGCCGGATGCGGGACCTTCGTGATCGTTGCCCGAAGCGAGGCGCGCCGGATGACGTTGCCCGGCGATGTCCAAGAAGAGTTGGCCGGTGCCCGGATCGCGGATCGCAACGGCCTCGAGCACAGCACCGACTCGCCACTCTGCGAGCAGGCTGGCGGGCGATCCGGTTGCAGGCGCAGCCGCACCGCGCGGATTGACTATATCGATCCGCATGCGGCGTTCCTGCGGCTGCAATGACCCACGCCGCGCGCACCGCGGTGCGCGCGCCTTCCGGCACTCGATGTTTTCTGCTCAGTGCGCATGGTTCGGCGTGGGACGTGACCTGTGTCACTGAATTTAGCGGCAGCTTGGACTGCGCCTTGAGCACGAAATGCCGAAACATCTTCAGGATGAAGCTTTCCCCGTCGAACCGCAGCGCAGCGACGCGTCGAGTTTCCCGTCGTTTTATGACAGGGCTCACCTAAAGCGGCCGAGAGAGCGGCCGATAGGGGAGGCGAGTCCGTGGAATTCGGCGCGGTCGTTCGCGCCTCGACCATCGATCGCAACGCATGTCGACAAAGACGAAAAAACGTAGACGTACCGACGGCCCTTCGCCGGAAGCGCCCACGGTTGACGAGCACGCGCCGTCCGTAGCGGCGGCATCCGATTCCGCACCCGAATCGGCGCCGGCCGAGCCGACGATCGTGCTGTCTGCCGTGTGCACGGTGAAGGACGGCGAGGCGTTGAAGGGCGAGCTGCTCCGTCACATCGGCGAGCCGGCGAGCGTTGCGATCGATGCCGGGAGCGTCGAGCGCATCGACACCGCGGCCATGCAGTTGCTGTGCGCTTTCGTGCGCGACCGCACCGATCGCAGTCTGCAGGTGACTTGGCGCAGCGTTTCGCAGTCGGTGTCGGAAGCGGCGCGCCTGCTCGGTGTCGGTTCGATGCTTGCCTTACCCGCCGAGGCCGCGCCATGACGCACATTCTCGCTGTAGACGATTCGCCGTCGATGCGCGACATGGTCCGCATCGCGCTCAGTGCCGCTGGCTTTGAGGTATCGCAGGCAGCGGATGGAGAAGAGGCGCTCGAGCTCGCACGCAAGCAATCGTTCGATCTCGTGCTCTCCGACGTGAACATGCCGCGCATGGACGGCATCGCGCTCATTCGCGCGCTGCGGGCCGAACCTGCGTATCGGCACACACCGATTCTCATGCTGACGACCGAGTCCTCTCCCGAGCGCAAGCGCGAAGGGAAGGAGGCCGGCGCGACGGGCTGGATCGTCAAGCCCTTCGATCCCGAGCAACTCGTCGCGACGATGAAGCGAGTGCTGAGGTAAGCCATGGCGCTCGATCTTGCACAATTCCATGAGGCCTTCTTCGACGAGAGCTTCGAAGCGCTCGATACGATGGAGGCGTCGCTCCTGAAGCTCGATATCGGCGCGCCCGAACCCGAGCTCATCAACACCATCTTCCGCGTCGCGCACTCCATCAAGGGCGGCAGCGCCACGTTCGGTTTCGACGAAGTCGCTTCGTTCACGCATACGTGCGAGACGCTGCTCGACGAATTGCGCAGCAATCGCATGCAGGTGACGCGTCAGATCACCGATCTGCTGCTCAAGTCGGTCGATGTCATGCGCGAGATGCTGCGTGCCGTGCAGCACAAGGAACCGGTCGATGCGCAGCGCGTCGCCGACGTGCAGTTCGATATGGAGCTGGCGATCGCGCAAAAGGACTCGGCCCCGGCGCCGAGCGCGGCGTCGCCGTCAATTCAGGTCGAAGCAGCGCCGGCAGCGAGCGAACAACCGGCTGCGGCGGCGCATCGCTGGCGAATCCAGTTCCGTCCCTATCCGCAGCTGTTCGCCCACGGCAACGATCCGTTGCGCATGATGCGCGAGCTCGCGGAGGTCGGAGATCTTACGGTCAAGACCGATGCGAGCGCGCTTCCGCGGCTTGCAGAGCTCGATCCGGCGTCCTGTTATCTGTCGTGGGATCTGACCGTCGAAACAGAAGCGACGCGCGAAGTCATCGATCAAGTGTTCGATTGGGCCGAGGGCGATTGCGAACTTGTCGTTTCCGACGAGCTTGCGACCGGCTCTGCGCCTCAAACGCAGACGGCCGAAGTGGCAGCGCCGAAGACAGATGCACCGGCGCCTGCGGCAAAGAGCGAGCAAGCGCCGGCACCGCGGCCCCAGTTGCACGCAGTGGGCGAGCACGACACGCCGAAACACGGTTTGGGCGACGGCAGCTCCATTCGGGTCAGCACCGAGAAGATCGACGAGCTCATGAACACCGTCGGCGAGCTCGTGATCACGCAATCGATGCTGATGCAGCTCGGCGCGAAGGTATCCGGTCCGGTAGCCGAGCAGCTGCGTTCGGGGCTCGCACAGCTCGAGCGCAACATGCGCGAGCTGCAGGAAAGCGTCATGCGCGTGCGCATGCTGCCGATCAGTTTCGTGTTCAGCCGCTTCCCGCGCATGGTGCGCGATCTGAGCAGCCGGCTCGGCAAGCAGGTCGATCTGAAGATGAGCGGCGAACAGACCGAGCTCGACAAGACCGTGCTCGAGAAAATCGGCGATCCGCTCGTACACCTCGTGCGCAACAGCGTCGATCACGGCATCGAAATGCCCGACGCGCGCATTGCCGCCGGCAAGCCGCCGACGGGCACCGTGTACCTCGAGGCCTACCACAAGGGCGGCAACATTACGGTCGAGGTCGGCGACGACGGCGCGGGCCTGAACAAGGACAAGATCCTGGCGAAGGCGCGCGATCGCGGGCTCGTTGGGCCGAGCGATCAACTCGCCGACGAACAGATCTACGACTTGATCTTCCTCGCCGGGTTCTCCACGGCCGAGCAGACGACGGACATTTCCGGCCGCGGCGTCGGTATGGATGTCGTGCGACGGAACATCAAAGAGCTCGGCGGCACGATCGAAGTGCGCTCGCAGCCCGGCAAGGGATCGCGTTTCATCATCACCTTGCCGCTCACGCTCGCGATCGTCGACGGCCAGTCCGTCTGCGTCGGCGACGAGACCTACATCGTGCCGCTCGTCACGATCATCGAATCGCTGCAGCTCAAGCCGGGCATGGTCAACAAGGTCGCCGGGCAGGGCGAAGTCTTCTGGTTCCGCGACGGCTATCTGCCGATCGTGCGGCTCTACGAGGTGTTCGGCGCGAAACCGCGCACGACGCAGCTCCACGAAGGTTTGATCATGGTCGTCGAAGGCGAAGGCCGAAGAGTCGGTTTGTTCGTCGACGACCTACTCGGTCAGCAACAGGTCGTCATCAAGTCGTTGGAAACGAACTTCCGGCGAGTCGACGGCATCTCCGGCGCCACGATTCTCGGCGACGGCCAGGTTGCATTGATTCTCGATGTTCCGGCGCTGGTCCGCGGGGCGTCGCAGCGGGCCGCAGCATGAGCGTGCGGAAACAAGCAGCAGTCTTATTCGGAAGTTTCAGGGTGGGAATCGATCTATGAACGCGCTTAATCTGAGTGTCAGAGCCAAGCTCTACGCCACGCTGGCTTTGGCGACGATCGTCATGATCGCCGTCGGCGTCGTCGGCCTGACGGGTACGAAATCCAGCAATACCGACCTCGATGCGATTTTCTCGAATCGATTCATGCCGACCGGCTGGGTAGGCACGATCGAGACGCACGAGCGCGAGCTTCTGTCGAAGGCGGAGGACGTGGTCATCCGCCAGGACGCGAGCGCCGTCAAGAGCGCCATGAATCTGCTCGACGACCGCGAAGCGGTCATCCGCGAGCTGTGGGACAAGCTGAACGCCACCGAGCTCACATCTGAAGAGCGCAAGATCGTCGAGAAATTCGGTCGTCATCAGTCCGACGTGCTCACGTACGTGCGCGACGCGCTCGTCGCTGCGCAGTCGGGCATGTTCGACAAGGCCGAGTCGCTGCTCATCGAGAAGGCGCGGCCGACGTACGATCAGTTGACGGGTGCGAGCGAGGAGCTGCTCGCGAAGCAGATCGAAGTCGCCCAGAAGATGCGCGGCGACGCGGATGCGAGCTTCAAGCGCAACTCGGCTTTCATCATCGGTGCGATCGTGATCGGCGCGGGCCTTGCGGCCTTCCTCGGCTCGATGCTCGTGCGCTCGATTACTTCGACGCTGAATGCCGCCGTGAACATTGCCGACCGGATCGCAAGCGGCGAGCTCGGCAACGAAGTGCGCGTGGAGAGCGCCGATGAGCTCGGCAAGCTCCTCGACTCGCTCAAGCGCATGGACGCAAAGCTCGTCGAGATCGTCGGCACCGTGCGCAGCAGCGCCGATGCGGTCGGTGCCGCGGCGCGCGAGCTCTCGCACGGCAACGACGACCTGTCGCAGCGTACGCAGGAACAGGCCGCCGCGCTCGAGCAGACCGCTTCGAGCATGGAAGAAATGACTGCCACGGTGAAACAGAACGCGGACAATGCGCGTCAAGCGAATCAGTTGGCGGTCGGTGCGCGCGAGCAGGCCGAAAAGGGCGGTGCCGTCGTGCAGCGTGCGATCGGCGCGATGGGCGAGATCAATGCGTCGAGCCGCAAGATCGCCGACATCATCAGCGTCATCGACGAAATCGCTTTCCAGACCAACCTGCTCGCGTTGAACGCTGCCGTCGAAGCGGCGCGTGCGGGCGAACAGGGTCGCGGCTTTGCCGTAGTGGCGACCGAAGTGCGCAACCTCGCGCAGCGTAGCGCGAGCGCGGCGAAGGAGATCAAGGATCTCATCAACGACTCGGTCGAGAAGGTCAAGATCGGCTCGGAGCTCGTCGACGAGTCGGGCAAGACGCTCACCGAGATCATGGAGAGCGTGAAGAAGGTGACCGACATCGTCGCAGAGATTGCGGCTGCAAGCGAAGAGCAGTCGGCCGGCATCGAGCAGGTCAACAACGCAGTGACGCAGATGGACAACGTCACGCAGCAGAACGCCGCGCTCGTCGAGCAAGCGTCCGCTGCGAGCAAATCGATGGAGCAGCAGTCGGCGAAGCTCATCCAACAGATCGGCTACTTCCGGACCAACGCCGCACACGTTTCGTATTCCGCGCCGACTGCGTCGGTGCAGTCGACGCCGGCCGCTACTGCGAAGCCGGCTGCGCGGCCGATGCCGGCGCCGCGAGCGAAACCTCGCCGTCCGGCACAGGCCCTCGCTGCCGCGACGGCGCAGCCGCTCGCGCGCGCAAGTGGCGACGACAGCGTGTGGCAGGAGTTCTAAGTGGCTACGAGCGCGTCGGGTGCGGGAAAGCGCTCGGCGCGCGAGTGCAAAGTCGCTAACACGCCCTGACGGGCGAACGAAGGCTCGAGAGAGCCGTGCTTGGGATCGAACATGACACCGAACACTTCGGAAATTTCGCAGGCCGCCGCGGTTCTGACCTCGAACCAGGTGCTGACCTTTACGCTCGGCGACGAGACCTACGGGGTCGACATCCTGCGAGTGCAGGAGATCCGCGGCTGGTCGCCGGTCACCCGCATTCCTCAATCGCCCGCGCACGTGCTCGGCGTTCTCAACTTGCGCGGCTCGATCGTGCCGATCGTCGACTTGCGCATGCGTTTCGATCTCGAGCGCGCGGAATACACGCCGCTCACGGTCATCATCGTGCTGTCGGTCGAATCGCCGCTCGGCAGGCGCGACTTCGGCGTCGTCGTCGACGGAGTGTCCGATGTAATCGACGTGCCGCGCGATGAGATCAAGCCCGCGCCCGAGCTCGGTGCGCACGTCAGCACGGAGTTCATCGCGGGATTGGCTTCGGTGTCGGGACGCATGCTGATGTTGCTCGACATCGATCGGCTCATCGGCTCGGACATCGCGGGTGCAATGCCGCTGGCCGAGGCGGCGTGCGCATAAGCAGGGAGCGAGGCGGTGCGCGGCGGTTCGATACGAGGATCGCGGCGAGCACGAACCGAGAGCGATGAGAGGATCTTGCGGCATCGAGCCAGTCGCCCCAGACATCGGACTGTCGAGCTACGGTCCGGTGCTCGGCGATGCGGAGTTCGAGTTCATTCGCCACGTCGTCGCGGAGAATGCCGGAATTTCATTGGGTCCCAACAAGCGCCAATTGGTGCAGGGACGGCTCGGGCGCCGCTTGCGCGAGCTCAATCTGCCGTCCTTCGAAGCGTATTGCGATCACGTGCGCAATTCGGGTCCGGAGGAGCTCGTCGCGCTCATCAATGCGATCACGACGAACGTCACGTCCTTCTTCCGCGAGAATCATCACTTCGAGGCGCTCGCGAGCTACATGCTCCCGGAGGCTTTTCAGCGCAACCGCGCCTCGCGGCGTGTGCGGATGTGGTCTGCCGGCTGCTCGTCGGGAGAGGAGCCCTACTGTATTGCGATGGTGGCGCGCGAGGTCTTGCCGGAAGGTCAATCCTGGGACCTCAAGATCCTCGCGACCGACATCGATAGCGAAATGATCGAAACGGCCAAGCGCGGCATCTATCCGCTGGATCGGCTCGCCAACGTGTCGCAGCAACGTTTGCGCAAGCACTTTCACAAGGGCACTCGCGAGCACTCGGGATCGGCGAAGGTCCGGCCCGAGGTCGCAGAGCTCGTCACGTTCCGTACTTTGAACCTCATGGATCCATGGCCGATGCGCGGGCCCTTCGACATCATTTTCTGTCGCAACGTCATGATCTATTTCGATCAGGCGACACGGGAGCGTCTGCTCAACCGTTTTGCGGACATCCTGGTCACCGACGGTTACCTGTGTCTCGGTCACTCCGAGTCCATTCACGGCTCGTCGAGCCCGTTCAAGCTCGTCGGTAAGACCATCTATCGCAGAATCGGAGCGCCACATGCTCAATGATGCGGTTCATGCGCCGCTGCCTCGGGCACTGCCGGGCTTCGAGAACATTCGCCGCTATCGCAATGCGAGCGGCATGGTCATCGTCAAGCTGTTGCCGGGCGATTACTACGTGACGCGCGAAGACGAGGTGCTCGATACCGTGCTCGGCTCGTGCGTTTCGGCGTGTATTCGCAATCCGTATCTGAAAATCGGCGGGATGAATCACTTCATGCTGCCGCGCCCGAGCGGCAATACCGAGGACACGTGGGAGCGCGTTGCCGGACGCGCCACGCGCTACGGCACGGCGTCCATGGAAAAGCTCATCAACCGGATCCTGAGTGCCGGCGGCACTCGCGCCGACCTGGAGGTCAAGATTTTCGGCGGCGGGCGGGTGCTCTCGACACTGACCGACATCGGCACGCGCAACGTGGCTTTCGTTCGCGAGTTCCTCAAACAGGAGGGATTGAAAGTCGTCTCGGAAGATGTCGGCGATGTGTGCTCGCGGCACATTCAGTACTTTCCGCTCACTGGCCGGGTTCGCGTGCGGCATTTGCGTTCGCGCATGGACGTCGTGCACGAGGAGCAGCGATACCTGCGCGGTCTGGACCAGGCTCCGGTCGCCGGCGAAATCGATCTGTTCTGAACGAGGATGGCAGTGGCATCCCCAAACTTACAACTTCAAGCGCCAGGGACGGTCGGAGACCGACCGCAAGGTCGGTAGCTCGTTATGGCAATCAAAGTCCTCATCGTCGACGACTCCGCACTCGTGCGAAAGCTGCTGACCGAGATGCTGAGCAAAGACTCGGAAATCGAAGTTGTCGGCACGGCCTCGGATCCGTATGTGGCACGCGAGAAGATCAAGGCGCTCAATCCCGACGTGATCACGCTCGACGTCGAGATGCCGCGCATGGACGGCGTGACCTTTCTGGAGAACCTGATGCGGCTGCGGCCCATGCCGGTCGTAATGGTCTCGTCGCTCACGCAACGCGGTGCGGATGTGACGCTGCGCTCGCTGGAGCTCGGCGCCATCGACTTCGTCGCCAAGCCCAAGCTCGACGTCGCAGGCACGTTGACGAGCTATGCCGATGAGCTCATCGCGAAGGTGAAGACCGCGGCGAACGCCCGTGTCTATGCACGGCCGAAAACGATTCGCGCGACGGCGAGACAGGTCGATCCGCGTCGCACAGCCGATGCCATTCTTCCATTGTCCGCACCGCACCGAGTGCTGCGGACGACGGACCGGATCGTGGCGATCGGCGCTTCCACGGGCGGGACCGAAGCGATTCGCGCGTTGCTCGAAAACCTTCCGGCGGACGCTCCGGCCATCGTGATCTCGCAACATATTCCTGCAGCGTTCAGTAAAGCCTTTGCGGAACGCATGAATCGTTGCTCGCCGATGGCGGTGTGCGAAGCGCAGGACGGCCAATACATCCTGCCCGGCCACGTGTACATCGCGCCTGGCGATCGGCATCTGCTCGTGGCTCGGGACGGCGCGCGTTATGTCTGTCGGCTGAACGACGGACCGGCGGTGAATCGGCATCGGCCGAGCGTCGACGTGATGTTCCGGTCCGTCGCGCAAAACGTCGGACCGAATGCGTTGGGCATCCTGCTTACGGGGATGGGCGACGATGGCGCGCGCGGTCTAAAGGAGATGCTCGAGGCCGGCGCGCGCACGATTGCGCAGGACGAAGCCACCAGCGTCGTGTGGGGGATGCCCGGTGCAGCATACAAACTAGGGGCCGCAGAAATCGTGCTGCCCCTGCTGCGCATTCCCGCAGAGATTCTCAAGTTTGCCCACGGAACCGCGCCCGCAGCCGAGCTGGCCGCCGGTGCCTGAAACTGCTTGTCGGCAAGCTCCCGTCGAATCTGATAACCGTGACGCAGACAGGCTCGCTGCGCCTGTTTACCCTGCAGACGTAGCGCTGCCTTGCCGCATTTCGGGCGGTAGGCGCGCTCGTTGTCCCTATAGACCGCGGTGAGATTGCCGATACCGATGAGTATGAGCCAACTAGCCCATTCGGCTCCGGATGAAACGACCGTACCGTCCCCGAACAGCGGTGCGTTCGCATTCGTCGCGGAGCTCGCTCAGGAAGTTTCGAAGGGACGCGTCGAACTGCCTTCGTTTCCGGATGTGGCCGTGCGAGTCCGCAAAGTGCTCGCCGACGAGAACGTGTCGAACGAACAGATCGCACGCGTCGTCGGCTCGGAGGCCGGCCTTGCTGCACGCGTGCTGACGCTCGCGAGCTCGGCGGCGCTGAATCCGAGCGGCAAACCGGTGACGGAGTTGAAGACTGCCGTCAATCGCATCGGGCACAACAATGTGCGTACGGCTGCGGTGGCATTTGCGATCGCGCAATTGCGACGAGCCAGCGAGCTCAAGCACATCGCCACCGAGCTCGAGCAGCTTTGGCGAGAGGCGACTCTCGTGGCAGCGCTGTGCCACGCGATTGCGTCGCGGTCGCGTTGCGTCAATGCCGACGAGGCCATGCTCGCGGGTCTGCTCCACAACGTCGGCAAGATCTACATCCTGGCACGGGCCAACCGTCATGAGGCGCTCTTCAAGGATCCCGCGGCGCTCGGCCAGATCATGCGCGACTGGCATGCAAACATCGGCAAGGCCATCGTGGAAAACTGGGGCTTTCCCGGTCACATCGCCGATGCCGTCGGCGAGCACGAGGCCGTCGATCGCCAAGTCGAACAGCCGGATCTCACCGACGTGCTGTCGGTCGCGGTCATGATGTCCGGCTTCATGGGTCACGAGACGGATCTCGAGCTCAACATGCAGGGCGTCAAAGCTTTCTGGCGGCTCGGTCTCGACAACGCCAAGTGCGTGCACGTGATGCGCGATTGTGCGGAGGAGATCAGCGCGTTGCGGGCAGCGCTCGGCGATTGATACTCGCCACGGCTGCACGAAGTTTTTCCGAAGCGGGCGCCGACTGCGAGTTTGTCTGACGGTTCGGTGCGCGCTTTCCATTAGGATCTCTTTCGGGCGCGAAACGTACTGATTGACGGGGCTCGTCCGCCGCGAGAGCGTGTGTCCGCGCCACGACAAGAGATGCCTCTGCCGGAAAGCTACGTGCGGAAGAGCGGAAAAATCCTCGTTGCGGAGGACGATCCCGAAGCTCGCGATCTGCTCGTCCTGATGTTAGGGACGGGCGACTATGACGTGCTCGCCGCCGGCGACGGCGTCGAGGCGCTCGAGCTCGTCCGGCGCGAACGCCCCGATCTGCTGATCACCGACATCGTCATGCCGCGCATGGACGGCTACGAGCTCGTGCGCCATTTGCGCGAGGACCGCGCCGTCGCACGGACTCCCGTGATCTTCTGCTCGGCTTCCTATCACCAGCGCGAAGTGCGCGACATGGCCGAGGCGCTCGGCGTGTCCGCAACGATTGCCAAGCCTTACGACCGAGCCACGGTGCATAGTGCTGTCCAGCACGCCTTGCAGACTTCGGGGACCGATGGAAGTTGTCTGGAGCAAGGGGCAGCTCGGTTGCAGGCGACGCAAGATCGTTTGAACGCGCTCGTTGCCTTTACGCGGCAGATCTTCACGACGACCGAGGCGGAAGACATTCCGCGCTTCGCATGCAGAGCCGCCCGTGAAATCCTCATGGCTCAGTATGCAGAGCTTGTTCTGTGCAACGACGGCGCGGAGGGTGCGCGTTGTACCGAGAGCGGCCTGCCAGAGACCGGAATTTGGAAATTGTTGTCCGCACCGCTGTATCGCGAGCTGCGGGCGACGGTCGAAAACGGCGGCAGCGCTCTCTATCCGATGATTCCGCCGGAGCCGGCCCGTGTGACGCCGCAAATCGAGCCCGGCGAATTCGTCTCGATGCTCGGCGTGCCGATCGCGTCGGGCACCCGCCGCTACGGCTATCTTTGTCTGATCAACCGCATCGGTCTCAGCGGATTCACGGAAGAGGATGTTGCCGTTGCACGTGCGATCACTGCGCAAGTAGCGGTTGCCTGCGAGAACGCAGCGCGCCTAGAAGCGCTGAGCGCCGAGATCGCGCAGCGTGCGGCGGCCGAAGCGGAGATACGCCGCTTGAATCAGGATCTCGAGCAGCGCGTCGCCCAGCGCACGATGGAGCTCGAGATCGCCAATCGGGAGCTCGAAGCGTTCTCGTATTCCGTGGCGCACGATCTGCGCGCACCGCTGCGACTCATCGATGCTCACGTGCAGATGCTGCGCGATGAGCAGGAGCTGAAAACGCCGAGCGCGGTCGGTCATCTCGATCACATTCGGCGCGGGGCCGCGCAAATGAGCGCGCTGATCGATGGGTTGCTCGCGCTCTCCCGCGTGAGTCATATCGAGATGAGACAGGAAGTTGTGTCGCTCAATGCCCTCCTCGAACAGGCGCTCGCGCATCTCGAGCAAGAGCTTTACATGCGCTCGATCGATTGGCGGATCGGATCGTTGGGGAACGCGCGCTGCGATCCGGCTTTGATGACCCAGGTGTTCGTGAACCTCGTCGGCAATTCGATCAAGTACACGCGCTACACACGCGGCGCACGCATCGAGATCGATCTGGAAAGAAGCTTCGAGCCGCACGTGTACGTGCGCGATAACGGCGTGGGTTTCGACATGCGTTACGCCAACAAGCTGTTCGGGGTGTTCCAACGCTTGCACGGCCCCGGCGAGTTCGAAGGCACCGGCATCGGTCTTGCCACCGTCAGCCGGATCATCGAGCGCCACGACGGGCGTATCTGGGCCGAGGCGCAGGTCGGGGGAGGGGCCACGTTTAGGTTTACGTTTCCTGGACTGAAGGTTGAAGGCTGAAGGCGAGGGTGCGCTCGTGCGCAGAACCTTTGCGTTGCGGCGGAAGCCTGCAAATGACGCGGCCCGCCCGCCGGGGCGGCCCATAGAAATGCGCGAACGCGCATGTTCCTTCGCCTTCAGCCTAGCGGCGCAGCCGCCACTGCTGTTTGCGCGCGCGCTCTGCGCGGCTATGCTTGCGCCCCCTGTAATTCTTCGTCCATTCGCTAGTCTCCGCATGCAAGAACGATACGATCCTGCGACCGTCGAAACGCAGGCGCAGGCTTTCTGGGAAGAGACTCGGGCTTTCGAGGCCAAGGAGGACCCGAGCCGGCCGAAGTACTACTGCTTGTCGATGTTTCCGTACCCGAGCGGACGGCTGCACATGGGCCATGTCCGCAATTACACCATCGGGGACGTGATCTCCAGGTTCATGCGGATGAACGGCCACAGCGTGCTGCAGCCGATGGGCTGGGACGCGTTCGGTCTGCCGGCCGAGAACGCCGCAATGGCGAACGGCGTGCCGCCGGCGAAATGGACCTACGACAACATCGCTTATATGAAGCGCCAGCTTCAGTCGCTCGGCTTTGCGATCGACTGGACGCGCGAGGTCACGACCTGCAAGCCGGAGTACTACCGCTGGAATCAATGGCTGTTCCTGCGCATGCTCGAACGCGGCATCGCTTACAAGAAGACGGGCGTCGTCAATTGGGACCCCGTCGATCAAACGGTGCTCGCCAACGAACAGGTGATCGACGGACGCGGTTGGCGCACCGGAGCGCTCATCGAGAAACGCGAAATTCCGATGTACTACCTGCGCATCACGGACCAAGCGCAGGAGCTGCTCGATGCGTTGAACGAGTTGCCGGGATGGCCCGAACGCGTGCGCACGATGCAGGCGAACTGGATCGGCAAGAGTGAAGGTGTCCGCATCGGCTTTCCTTACGAGCTCAACGGCGAACGGCACGTACTGAACGTATTCACGACCCGCGCCGATACGGTGATGGGCGTGACGTTCTGTGCGGTCGCGGCGGAGCATCCGCTTGCGACGCACGCAGCCAAGAACAATCCGGAGCTCGCAGCGTTCATCGAAGAGTGCAAGCGCGGCACGGCCATGGAAGCCGAGATCGCGCTCATGGAAAAGAAAGGCATGCCGACGGGCTTGTTCGTCGAGCATCCGTTGTCGGGCGAGAAGATTCCTGTATGGGTCGGCAACTACGTGCTCATGACATACGGCGAGGGCGCCGTCATGGGCGTTCCGGCGCACGACGAGCGCGATTTTTATTTCGCGAAGAAGTATGGGTTGCCGATCAAGTTCGTCATTCGACCGCTGGAGAATGAGGGCCCAGTGCCCGACAGCCCTGAGGACTGGCGTCCCGAGTTCGGCGAATACGGTGTCTGCATCAACTCCGGCAAGTACGACGGCCTGACGTATCAGCAAGCGGTCGATGCCGTGGCGGCAGATCTCAAGGCCAAGAATCTCGGCGACAAGCAAGTGCAATGGCGGTTGCGGGATTGGGGTATTTCCAGGCAGCGTTATTGGGGTTGTCCGATTCCGCTCATTCATTGCGCATCGTGCGGCGATGTGCCGGTGCCCGACGAGGATCTGCCGGTGATTCTTCCTGAAGGCCTCGTGCCGGATGGGAGCGGCAATCCGCTGGCGAAACTCGAATCGTTCGTCAAATGCACGTGTCCGAAATGCGGCGCGCCTGCACGCCGCGAAACGGACACGATGGACACTTTCGTCGATTCGTCCTGGTATTTCGTGCGGTACGCCTGTCCGGACAACGACAAGGCGATGAGCGACGAACGTGCGAACTACTGGTTGCCGGTCGATCAGTACATCGGCGGTATCGAGCACGCCATTCTCCATCTGCTGTATTCGCGATTCTGGACGCGCGTGATGAACGATCTCGGACTCGTCAACGTGCGCGAGCCGTTCAAGAACCTCCTGACGCAAGGCATGGTGCTGAACGAAGCGTTCTCGCGCACGACGGACGGCAAGCGCCGGTACTACTGGGCTCACGAGCTCGACATCCAGCGCGATGCACATCGTGTCGTGGTTTCGGCGACGGCCAAGGACGACGGACAACCGGTCGATTACGAGGGCTGGACGACCATGTCCAAGTCCAAGAACAACGGCGTCGATCCGCAGCAGCTCGTGGCCGAGTACGGCGCGGATAGCGTGCGGCTGTTCATGATGTTCAAGTCGCCGCCGGAGGACACGCTCGAATGGTCGGATGACGGCGTCGAAGGTGCAGCTCGTTTCATGCGCCGCCTGTGGCGGGTGGTTTACGAGCACGTGCAGAAGAACGGCGCGCGGCCGACGGGCAGCAATCCGCCCGTTCCTGTGACCGACGCGCAGCGCGCGATGCGCCGGGCTGCTCATGCAACGCTCGCGAAAGTCACGGACGACATCGGTCGTCGTCGTACGTTCAACACCGCCATCGCGGCGGTGATGGAGCTCATGAACACGCTCTCGAAGTTCGACGATGCGTCCGAGCAGGGTCGGGCCATCGTGCAGGAGACGTTGGAGCTCATCGTGCTGATGCTCGCGCCGATCGTACCTCACGCCACACATGCGCTGTGGCAAGCGCTGGGTCATTCAGATCCGCTGATCGATCATCCGTGGCCGAAACCGGATCCGGGCGCGCTCGTGCAGGACACGCTGGAAATCCCGGTGCAGATCAACGGCAAGGTGCGCGCGCGCGTCACCATTCCTGCCGATTCCGCCGATCAAGACGTGCTCAATGCCGCGCTCGCCGAGCCGAACGTCGCCAAGTGGATCGAAGGCAAGCCGCTGCGGATGTGGAAGTACGTGAAGGGCAAGTTGTTGACGATGGCGGTGTGAGGGGGGAAGAAGGGAAAAGGGAAAAGGGAAAGGGGAAAAGGGAAAGGGGAAGGGAACCGGAACGACGCGTGAGTCAATTGACAGTTGACGATTGACAACGGCGGTGGCCTGCTTGCATCACTAATCATTAATCACGAATCACGAATCACGAATCACGAGTCACGAGTCACGAGGCTGGCATGTCTTCTCTCGAGGCTGGCATGTCTTCTCTCGCTCTTCCCAACGTTCGCAATCTCGTTTCTCCCGAGGAGTGGGCGCTGCGCGTCGATCTGGCTGCGTGCTATCGGCTGGTCGCGCACTTCGGTTGGGACGATCTGGTGTTCACGCACATCTCGGCGAAAGTGCCGGGGACGCACGATTTCCTGATCAATCCTTACGGCCTGATGTTCGACGAGGTCACGGCGTCGAATCTGGTGCGAGTCGATTTGCAGGGGAAGAAGACGCTCGACAGCCCGTACGAGATCAATCCGGCGGGCTACACGATTCACAGCGCAATCCATGAGGTGCGTGCGGACGCCGGTTGCGTGCTGCACACGCATACGCCGGCGGGTGTCGCGGTGTCGTGTCAGAAGGAGGGGCTGCTACCGATTTCCCAGCAGGCGAGCATCATTCTCGCGTCGCTCGCGTATCACGACTACGAAGGGATCGCGATGAATCCGGAGGAGAAAGGCCGGCTGCAGCAGCATCTCGGAGATGCGCGCCATTTGATGCTACGCAATCACGGCCTGCTGACCGTCGGGATGACGGTGGCCGACGCATTTCTTTCGATGTTCACGTTTCAGCGGGCGTGCGAAATCCAGGTGCTCGCACAGGGCCACGGCGCCGAGCTCGTTCGAATTCCGCAAAGCGTGCTCGATACGGTTCCGGCCTACACGCAGGCAGTGATGCGAGGCGCGGGTGCGGCGCTCGTCTGGCCGGCATTGCTGCGCCGGCTCGATCGGTTGGATCCGAGCTTCCGCGAATGACGGTGCAACGACCAGCATCCTCGCTGGATCGCGCCTGACCTCGCCACGCTGCGAAGGCGCAGGTTACCTACACAAATCTTCAGATCCTCTCGTGCTGCATGTCACGGCATCCCTCGCCGCTGCGGCGTCAAATGGCTGCAATCAGGGTTTACCTGATGCGTCGGCGCTTAGGGGACTGGTATTTAACTTGGTTCGGAAGCCGAGACGGACCTGCTGCGCACGATAGGTCCCGTCAACGGATGCTCGGGAGCAGCAATGAACATTGATGCAATGGCCGCGCGTATGCCGGTTCTGACTCGAGCGTTGCCGCTGCGAATCCTCATCGTGGTAGGCGACGATGTCGAATCGTCGGTCATCGCAGACCAGATCGTCGCCGGGGGATTCGAGGTCGAGCGGACACGCGAAGGCAAGGCCGCGCTCGAGAAGCTCGCACGCCAGTGGTTTCCGCTGATCGTCATCGCGCGCGAGCTCTCCGACATGGATGGGCTTGCATTCACGGAGCTGTTGCGGGCCCGTGGGTTCACCGATACCTACGTCATGATGCTGAGCTCGCCGCGCGCGAGCATCGATTATTCCCGTGGCGCCAGCGTCGGCGTCGACGACTACCTGACCGCCCAGCTGCCCGACGACGAGGTGTTTGCACGCGTGCGCGCAGCGTTCAACACGATTGCGCTGCGCCGTTCGCTGGAAGAGACCCGTGCAGCGCTGGCGACGGCGTCGCCGATCGACAGTGCGACAGGGGCATACACCGAGCGCGAAACGCTGTCGAGACTCGAAACGGAGTTGCGCAGAGCACAACGTTACGGACGCACGCTCTCCGTGCTGCTGATCGGCGTGCGTTGCGTCGACAGCTCCGAACGTCCGCCGCAGGAAGCGCTCAAGATGGTCGTCGAGACGCTGCGTCAGACGATTCGAACGCACGTCGATTGGGTCGGGCATGTCGAGGGGCGACCTGACGAGGTGCTGCTCGCAGTCGTGCTGGTCGAAGCGGCGCCGGGCGACGGGCCGAACATCAAAGAACGTTTGCGAGCCGTGCTGGGCCGAATGCCTTCGGCGCTGCCGTTGGAGTTCGATTTCGGCCTGGTCGGTCTGGACCGATCCGGCATGGGCGACGCTGCGATCGATGCAGCCGCGTTGCTCCAGGTCGCGGATCATTGTCGAGTCTGCAGCGGTCGCCCGGGACCGGCCCAGCTCACCGCCATTCAACGTAGCGTGGCGGTCGGTGCCACCATCGCCTGTCGCTACGGCTATGCAGTGGAAAGTTACTGCACACTGAAGGTCCAAGCGGCCACCCAGAGAACCGCGCAGCCCGATGGCACGGCCGACCAAAGCTAGCGGGTCATTCTGCGACGCGTCCGTCGTTCAAGGATGTCCGCGCTGGCGGCCTCTGGCATCATGACGGTCGTTGCAGCTCACTGGTCGATATGCATACGTTTACGATCGTCAGATTCGTGGTCATTTTGCTCGCCTCGTCGCTTGCCGCCGGGTGCGGCTGGCGGCTGCAGGGAACCTCGCGGTTGTCGGAGCTGTTCGCCACTGCCTATGTCGAGACCAAGGATCCTCACACGGATTTCCATCGAGCCTTGCGCGAGAGTCTGATCGCTTCGGGCGCCAAGCTGGTCGACGATCGCAGCGCCGCTACCGCGATCGTGCGCATTCGCAGCGACCAGAGCGGTCAGCGCGTGCTGTCGGTATCCGCGCGGAATACGCCCGAGGAGTACCAGGTTTATTACACCGTGCAGTACTCCGTCGAAGGTGGCGGCCGCGAGTTGATCCCGCCCGACACGATCGAGATGACGCGCGACTACAGCTACGACGAGCGCGCCGTGCTCGCCAAGCAGCGCGAGCAGGCGATATTGCGGGAAGCGCTCGCGCGCGATCTGGCCGGTATGGTCGTGCGCAGGCTCGCAACGCTGTAGCGAACCGCAAGCCGCCTCGCTGCGGCAACACTTTGCAAGGAGGTGTCGTGCTCATTGCGCTGTCGATCGCAGTCGTGTTGCTTTGCGTCGGCATCGCATTTGCGCTGCTGATCCATCGGGGTCGGCGTGCGGCGGAGCGTGCGCTCGTCGAGGCAAGCGAGCTGTTGCGTTCGTCGCTCGAGAACGTTTCTCAGGGCGTTGCGATCTTCGACAGCAATCTGGAATTGATCGCGTGGAATCGGCGCTATCTCGAGCTGCGCGGCCTGGCGGACGTTCAGCCGGGCATGCGGCTGGATGAAATTTCCAAGCGCGCCGTGCCGCTCAAATTGAGATTGCCGAGCGGTACCGTGGATAGTCGCGGGTTGCAGGTGCCGACGAAACCCGATCCGTTCGACGGCGAAGCCGTGCGGCCGGACGGGTCGGTGCTGCGTATTCAAAGCCGCCCGATGGCCAACGGCCACTACGTAGTCACGTATGCGGACGTCACGGATCTGAGACAGTCCGAGATCGCCTACCGCGAGCAGGCGCAGTATTTGTCCATGTTGCTCGACAATCTGCCGGATGCGATCGTCACGGTCGATGCGAGCGGCACGATCCAGTCTTGGAGCGCCGACGCCGAGCGCTTGTTCGGTTACGAGAGCGAAGAGGTTTTGCGACGTAGCGTGGCGATGTTGCTTCCCGATTCCGGTCCGTCGCGCGAGGAGTTGCGGCGTTTCTTCGAGGCGCAAAGCACGCAACCGAGCCGAGTACGACACGAGATCGAAGTGCTACACAAGGGCGGCCACCGCGTTCCAGTCGACGTCGGCATGAGCGAAATGCGCATCGGGCAACGGCGCTTGTTCACGCTCATCGTGCGCGACATCTCCGAACGTCGCGAAGTCGAACGGTTGAAATCCAGCTTCGTGTCCACCGTCAGTCACGAGCTTCGCACGCCGCTGACCTCGATTTCCGGTTCGCTCGGATTGTTGGCCGGCGGTGCGGGCGGCGAGTTGCCGGCAGCGGCCTCGCGTCTGATCGAAATCGCCAAACAGAACTGCGAGCGGCTCATTCGGCTCATCAACGACATTCTCGATCTGGAGAAAGCCGAAGCCGGACGGCTCGCGATCAAATTGGAACCGCAGCACGTCCGGCCGATCGTGATGCACACCATCGAGGCGAATCGCGCATACGCGCAAGGGTTCGGCGTCGCGATCGAGCTCGATCCGAGCAGCGACGATGCGCCCGTGCTCGTGGACCGCGACCGCTTCATTCAAGTGCTGACGAATCTCTTGTCGAACGCTGCGAAGTTCTCTCCGCGCGGCGGGACGGTCCGCGTGCAAATCGCGGCGGATCGGGATGCCGTCCGGGTTGCCGTCCACGACGACGGTCCGGGCATTCCGGCGTCGTTCCGCCCGAGCGTGTTTCAGAAGTTCGCGCAAGCCGATGGCTCCGACTCGCGCACCAAAGGCGGCACCGGCTTGGGTCTATCGATCGCGAAGACGTTGATGGAGCGGCTCGGCGGCACGATCGATTTCGAGAGCTCGGAAGGGCAGGGGACGACCTTCAGAGTCAGCTTGCCCATTTGCCACGCGCAGACGGCGCCGCGCAACGCGCTTGCGTAGCGGAGCAGCCCGATGCGCCCAGCTCAGTTGAAGACCGTGCTCTATGTGGACGACGAGCCCGACATTCGCGAGGTCGTGGAGATCTCGCTCAGGGTTGTGTCAGGTCTCGATGTGCGAGCGTGCGAGTCGGGCGAGGCCGCGTTGCAGATGCTGCAGACGTTCAAACCCGATCTGATCTTGTTGGACGTGATGATGCCGGGAATGGACGGTGCGGCCACGTTCCAACGCTTGCGCGCAACGCCGGGATTGGAGGACATTCCCGTGATCTTCATGACGGCAAAGGCGTTGCCGCAGGAGGTCGCGCGTTTTCGCGAGCTCGGTGCCGCCGGCGTAATCGCCAAGCCGTTCGATGCGATGCAACTTGGCAATCAGGTGCGCGCGATTTGGGAGGGGATCGGCGATGCATGAGCACGAGAAGCTCACTAAAGATGTTGCAGAGCTCGGCGGACGTTATTTGATTCGAACGCTCGACGAGCTCGAGCGCCTGAAGAGTTGGTTCGTCGAGCTCGATTCGGGTTCGTCGGCGGCGCTGAAAGAGATCGAACGCACGGCGCACAAGATTCACGGCAGCGGCGCGATCTTCGGCTTCCAATCCGTGAGCGCGCCGGCCGGCGAGATCGAGCACATCGCCGCGCATTTGACCGGCGGTGCGGCGCCGGAGTATTTGCGCGAGCTGAGCGAAACCGAACTGCGTCAGCGCATGCTCGAATCGCTCGCCGAGTTGGATCAGGCGGCGCATGAGGCGGCTCGGGAGTGGGGGATCGCGCACGATGCCCATTGACGTCGTGCGGTTGGCCGAAATAGGCGAGCCGGCGTTACGAAATCTGCTCGACCGTTACGCGCTCGAGTTACGGATCGTGCCTGCCGGCGCCGAGATTCCAGGTTCCTACTGGGGAGAAACGGAAGCAGGCCTCATCGGCGATACGCTCTTCGCGCGCCTCGATACGCCTGTGCATTCGGTGCTGCACGAGGCAGCGCATTTCGTTTGCATGGATGCCGAGCGGCGCCGCGTGCTCAACCGAGATGCCGGCGGCGACTATGCCGAAGAAGACGCGGTGTGTTACCTGCAGATTCTCTGGTCCGATTTGTTCGCCGGTTTCGGACGCGAGCGCATGTGGCAGGACATGGACGCATGGGGATACACGTTTCGGCTCGGCTCAGCGCAACGCTGGTTCGAAGAAGACGCAGAGGATGCGCGAGCGTGGCTCGAGCGTCACGCCATTATCGATACGGCCGGCCGGATCACCGGCAAACGCCGCGAATGAAGCGTCTTACGGCCTGAAGCGGTCGGTTGCGCAGACCAGCTCGTGGGTAATTCCAGGTTCGAAGGCCGAATGTCCTGCATCGGGTACGATGCGGAAATCGGCTTCCGGCCAAGCTCTGTGTAACTGCCACGCGGTCTGCATGGGACACACGACGTCGTAGCGGCCTTGCACGATGACGCCCGGAATGTGCCGAATGCGCTCGACATTCTTCAGTAACTGATGTTCCGTATCGAAAAAGCCGCGATTGACGAAGTAGTGGCATTCGATGCGCGCGACGGCGAGCGCAAAGTCTTCTTCGCCCCACTTGTTCACGTTCTCTTCGTTGACTTGCAGGAAGCTCGTGCTGGCTTCCCAGATCGACCATGCGCGAGCGGCTTTCAGTTGCGTTTCGCGATCCTGGCTCGTGAGCCGCTTGTAAAAGGCTTGAATCATGTCGCCGCGCTCTTCCGGCGGAATGACCGAGACGTAGTTCTCCCAGCGATCGGGGAAGAGCGCGCTCGTGCCTTCCTGATAGAACCAGCGCAGCTCGAATTGCGAAAGCATGAAGATGCCGCGCAACACCAGCTCCGTTACGCGGTCCGGATGGCTTTGCGCATAGGCGAGCGAGAGCGTCGAACCCCAGGAGCCCCCGAACACGAGCCAGCGCTCGATCCCGAGATGCTTGCGAAGTCGCTCCATGTCGTCGACGAGATGCCACGTCGTGTTGTCGACGAGACTGGCATGAGGACGGCTGCGGCCGCAGCCACGTTGATCGAACAGAACGATCCGGTATGCGTCCGGATCGAAGAAACGACGCGCCCGTGCATCGCATCCCGCGCCCGGACCGCCGTGCACGAAGACGGCCGGCTTACCTCGAGGATTGCCGCATTCTTCGTAGTAGATCTCGTGTACGTCGGACACCCGCAGGTAGCCTGACGCATACGGCTCGATCGCGGGATACAACGTCCGTCGACCGTCGCGCGCCTGCGACGGTCGCTTACGTCGTGCGAGCACAGCATGGCGTGCGTGATTGCGTTGCTTTTCGGCGGCCTTCTTGCGCGCTGTTCGACGAACGTTCTTGCGCTTCATTGCCATCGTTGTCCTGCAAGTCGGATGCGTGAATGTATACGCGAACGCGATCGACCCCATGATCGCTCCGCCACAGTGTACGATGCCGCACTCCCGCAAGAAATGCGCTTCGTTCCCTGCGATCGACGATGAATGTACGACAGCCCCGGAAAGGTACTGGGCGCGGGGCTCTGGGTTCTGGCCAGAAGGCGAGTATGGGCCAACGCCGCGTTTTTTCCCCTTTCCCCATTTCCCCAAACCGTCAGCGCGCAATCGTCGCCCTGATTGCGGTGATGATCGTTTGGGGCAGTACGTTCGTCGTGACGAAATCGGCGATCGCCGAATTGCCTCCTTTGACGCTCGCATTCGTGCGCGTTGCCATCGGTGCGCTGCTCTTGCTGCCGTTCGCAATGCCCCGCTTGCGCCAGTCCGAGCGGAAGCTGCCCTGGGGTGCGCTTTGGGCGATGGGTTTCATCGGCGTGACGCTGTACTACATCTTGTTCAACTTCTCGCTTTCGCTGACCTCCGCATCGCAGGGCGCGCTCGTGCAGAGCTCCATTCCCGCGGTGACTGCGGCAATTGCAGCAGTCTGGCTGCGCGAGTCTGCCAGCCGCGCTCGCATTGTCGGTATTGCGCTGTCGATCCTGGGCGTGCTCGTCGTGTTCTCGGGCGGGACCGGCGGCGATACCAATGCAGCATCGCCGCTGTTGGGTAACTCGTTGATGTTCGGTTCCGTCGTCTGCTGGGGGCTGTACACGTCGTGCGCAAGAAAGGTTGCGCAGTTCGATGCGATCGTCGTCACCATGTTCGTAACGGCAATCGGCGCGCTGCTGCTGTTGCCGTTTGCAATTTTCGAGCTCTGGAACGGCGCATCGTTTGCAGCCAGTCCGCCGGCTTGGGCCGGAGCGCTCTACTTGGGCGCACTCGCTTCGGGCATCGGCTATCTGCTTTACAACTACGCGCTCAAACACATGGCTGCCAGCCAAGTCGGCGTGTTCACGAATCTCATCCCGGTCGTCGGCGTTCTAACCGGTGTTCTCGTGCTGGGAGAAGCATTGTCCTGGCAGGCGATCGTCGGCGGATTGATCGTGATGGCGGGAGTGGCGGTGACGACGAGAGCTCGCGAGTCGTGATCCGTGGTTCGTGATCCGTGCGCGCAACGCGCTTTCCCCTTTCCTTTTTCCCTTTTCCCGATTCCCTCCTTCCCTTATTCCCTTCTTCCCTCATTCCCTGGCCTTGCACGTGCAAACGCCTGTCACATTGCACGGCATCTTCCACTTTCCGTCCTCGCCGCGAGTCAGTTCGCGAACGGAAAGGACTGCCGACATCGGCAGCGGGCCGTAAATGTGGGGATAGGCCTCGGTGCGGCCTGGCGAAGCCTCATCGACGATGCGTGCACCGACGCGTGCCGGGTCGATCTCGAGCAACGCGAGATCGGCGCTGTCACGAAACAGCGTATCGGCGATCTGTTGCACTTGGTGTGCATACGAGCAATGGATGTACCCCTGCGAGCCGAGCGACTCCGGTGTGTATTGCCCGGCGCGCGCCGCGCGCTCGATGGCTCTGATGGGGGCGAGGTGGAAGAGGGAGGGCATTGATCCGTGACTCGTGATTCGTGAGTGGTGAGTCGTGAGTGACGGCGCGCGAATGCGCGCTCTGGCTACAGCCTACAGTCTACAGCCTGTCACGGAGCTACCGCTCCGCGACGAGGTCTCGCACGAGCTCTTGCGCATACGTCGGCAGGTCTTCGAGCTTGCGGACGCAGATCGTGAGCTTCCTGAGCGCCCAGTCGTCGGTGAGTCGAATGCGATGCAGGGTGATCGTGCGTGCATTGCGTTCGGCCGTCGTTTCCGGTACGACGCCGATGCCGACGTTGCACGCGACGAGACGGCACACGGCATCGAAGCTGCGGAGCTGGACGCGTAGCTTCAGTCGCTTGCCGACGCGGTCGGCCTTATCGGAAAGGAACCGCTGCAGCGAGCTGCTGCGATCGAGGCCGACGAAATCGTAGTCGAGCACATCGTGGAAGGCGATCGACTCGATCTTGCCGAGGGGATGCGTCGGTGCCGCGACGAGCACGAAGCGGTCGACGCGGAACGGAAAGACTTCCAGGCCCGTGACGTCCTCGGTACCCGCGACGATGCCGATATCCGCTTTACCGTCTGCAACCGCGGCAACGATCTCATCGCTCAAACGCTCTTCGAGATCGATGTTCACGTGCGGATGAGCCGCAAGAAAATTGCTGAGCGGCTCGGGCAGGAATTCGGTGAGCGCATTCGTATTGGACAGCAGCCGGATATGGCCCTTGAGTCCGTCGGCGTACTCGCTCAGCTCGCCGCGCATACGCTCGGCCTGCTGCAAGATCAGCCGTGCATGGTGTAGCAACGTACGTCCTGCCGGTGTCGGCTGCACGCCTTGACGGTCGCGATTGAGAAGCGCCGTACCGAGCTCCAGCTCCATGTTGCGGATACGCGTGCTCGCCGCGGCCACTGCAAGATGCATGCGCTCGGCACCCGCAGTGATACTGCCGGCCTCGACGACGTGGATGAACAACTTGAGGTCGGTCAGGTCGAAGCGCATTGCGAGGGGCGGGACTCGTGACTCGCGGGTCGTGAGAAGTGAGTAGCGAGTAGTTGAATAGAGGCGCGCGTTCGCGCTCCGTGCCTACAGTCTACAGCTTTCCGTCCGTGATTCGTCGCGCAGTTGCGCGCTTTCCCCTTTTGCCCCTTTCCCTTTTCCCTCCTTCCCTTCTTCCCTCAACAAAACAGCCTCGCCAACGGCTGCGGCTGGTCGAAATGGAAGCCCTGGGCGTAGTCGAGGCCGATGTCGACGAGCTTTTCGTACACGTCGGCGGTTTCGACGCGCTCGGCGACGGTTTCGATGCCCATCGTATTTGCCAGCTGCGCGACGGCACGCAGCACGGACTCGGTACGTTGGTTCGTTGCAGCACCGCGAACGAGCGAGCCGTCGATCTTCACGCAGCTCACGGGCCACTTGCGCAGAGGATCGAACGTGGCAAGTCCGGAACGGCAGTTGTCGAGCGCCAGGCGGCAGCCGACGTCGCGCAGTCGTGCGCTCAAGATCTCCACTTGATGTGCGTGCTGGAGCGCATCGCACTCGGCGATCTCGAACACGAGCAGGCCCGGCGGAATCGAGCTCTTGCAAACTTCCGCCACGATGAATTCGGCGAAGCGATCCGTGGCGAGGGACTGCGCGGCAAGGTTGATACAGAACTCCCAGCCGCTTCTGCGTACGAGCGATGCGTGCTTGCGCAGTGTCAGCAGGAGCTCACGGATCACCCACCGGTCGAGCTCCGGCAGCAATGTGCTCGCTTCCGCAGCTTCGAAGAACGAAGCAGGCGGGCGAAGCACATTCGCTTCCTGCATACGCAGGAGTACTTCGAAACGGGGCGGAGAAGATCGATCCTTCAGAGGCGCGATTCTTTGCGCGTACAAGTTGAGGCCACCGTCGCGCAGCGCAGCCCGAATGCGCTCGTCCATGGGGCGTGCGGCGTCTGGCGTAATGACGAGCGGGACGCTCGGCCCAGCGGGACGGGCCGGATCGTTCATCTTGAGAGGTGCCGGCCGCGCTGGCTGTGCTACGACTTGGCTCGTGCGGGCCTCCGCTGCGGAACCGGGCTCGCTCGCGCGCTTCTCGATTGCTCGAGGCGGCGCAGGCGTTTCGCCGTCGACGAGCTCGGTGAGCATTTCCGGAGAAAGCGGGTGCAGAAGCGGCTCGATCGCTTGCACATCCGCGCTCGAGAAGTCGCGGCCGCGGCTTTCCCGAAACAGCAACAACAGGGCAGCGAGCCGATCCGAGCTCGTCCGCAGCGGCACGACGAGGAATTTGTAAGGTGCCGACATTTTCGAGACGGCGTTCACCATGAACGGCTCGCTGCGGAGCTGCATCAGCTTCAGCATCGGCGTGCGGACTGCGTCGATCGCGGCATTGATGGCGAGATCGGACTCGTTGGGGCTCGCACGATGCGTCAGCGTGAAAGAACGTTCGGCCACGACGACCGCGCCGAATGCACATTGCAGGCGGTGCGTGGCGTTGGCCAGCGTGCGGCGTAGCAGGGCAGGTAGGGGAGCCGCTGTCTCGAGCGTGCCGGCGACCGATGCATCGGCATCATCCCGGGCGGTGTCCTCGGGCGCTTGCCCGCTGTGGCGATGCCATGCGTGAGAAAGAATCTCGAGCAACGGCGACAACAGCCGCTCGACGGTTTCATTCCGCCGGTAGATCGCATTCGAGGCTGCCATTCTGAACACGATCGCGAGCGCCCCGACGAGCTCGTCTCCGGGTGAGCGGATCGGAAACACATAGGTCGGCTGGTCGGAGCCGGCGGCTTCGTGATCGGCAACCATTCCGCGGGAGCCGTACTGGGCGGTGCGCGCGAGGACGGCCTCGACCCGCGCGCGGAGCTCAGGCTCCTCCAGTCCGTCGCTGATCCACAGAGCCTGCCCGTGTTCGTCGTAAAAGCTGACTTTGTCCGTCAGCGGCAGAAGCATGCGCACGAGCTGCGCATAGCTTTCGTACGGCATGGTGCCGTGCGGCGGCTCGGTTTGCGCAAATCGTTGCGGTTTAGACGACATAATACGGCTCGGGCGCGAGGAGCCTCGCGCAGGTGCACTCCAGCGTTGGAAATCCCCTTTCGGTGGCGGCCCGGCACAGCGCTCGAGCGCCGGCAGGTCGCTTTGTCGAGTCAGCCGAATCATCTCACGAATGCGGCGACGATCGTACCGACTTGGGATACGCCTTTCGTCCAAAGCGACTCGCTGCGGCTCGCTACAATGGTCGCGTCTGCTTGGGGTCGGAACATCATGGAGCACGTGAACCCGAATACCGTTCCGGTGTGGCGCTGGCAGTCCGTTCTGGTCGTGCTTGTCCTTTCCGTGCCGTTCAGCGCGGTCGCGCTCCGGACCGACGACGGGCTCATCCTTGGCGCGTTCGGCACGTTCGTGTTCGTCGCGCTGGTCTGTGCGTGGTTCGTGCCGCCCGCCTATTACCGAAAGCTCCGGTTTGCGATCGACGAAGACGGCATCAAGATCGAGCGCGGCGTCTTGTGGCGTTCGTTCACGGCCTTGCCGAAAGTCCGCGTGCAGCATTCCGACGTGTCGCAGGGACCTCTGCAGCGCCACTTCGGTGTCGCGACGCTCAAGCTTTACACGGCTGGCAGCCGCTACACGAAAGTCGAGCTGCCGGGCCTCGAACAGAGCGAGGCGATTGCGTTACGCGATGTGCTTCTCGCTCGCGGAGGCGACAGTGGTGTCTGAGATCGACTTCGCGCCGGACAAGCGACTGCATCCGCTTTCCTGGCTGTTCATGCTCTGGCAGTCGATCAAGCAGATGCTGGTCCCGATCGTGGTTGCCTTCGTTTTCGGCGCTCGCAACGACAACGCAGGCGTGGGCTTGGTGCTCCTCGTTCCGCTTCTCATCGGCGCGCTCTGGCATCAGCGGCAGTTTCGTTACGGTTTCGGTCCGCATGCCTTGATCTTGAAAGAAGGTTTGCTGTTTCGGAATCTTCGGCAGATCGAGTACGACCGTATCGAGAACGTCGATACGCAACGAAGCGTGTTGCACCGGCTCATGAACGTGGCCGAAGTGCGTCTCGAGAGCTCGCGAGGCGGTAAGCCCGAAGCGACGATTCGCGTGCTGAGCCTCGATGCGGTTCAGGAGTTGCGCGAACGCATTTTCGGCAGCCGATCCGAAGCTGCGTCGGCGTCGCAAGGGGCTGCGCGACCGGCCGCGCAAACGCTCTTGAGATTGTCTCCCGCCGAGCTGATCCGCTACGGGCTCGTCGACAACCGCGGCATGATCGTGGTCGCCGCAGCATTCGGCGCCGCCGCGCAATCCGGTCTGTTGGAAGGTGCGGGGATGCTAGCGGAACGGACCTTCACGGATTCGACGGCGGCGCTCGGCTCGACACTCGTCGCCGTCGCGTTGGGTTTGTTGATCACGATCATCCTGCTGGTCCGATTGCTGTCGGTGGGCTGGGCGCTCGTGACGTTGCACGGGTTCACGGTCACACGCCACGACGCGGATTTGCGCATCCAATACGGATTGCTGACGCGCGTGGGACTGACGCTGAGACTGCCGCGCATTCAGGCGGTCCACGAAACCGAGACCTTCCTGCATCGCTTCTTCGGCAGAGTCTCGCTAGCCGTCGATCTCGCGGGCGACGGACAGGCCTCCGCGGACGCCAATGGAGCGCGCCATACTCGCGTGCGGTGGCTCGCGCCCATCTGCACGCCGCGCGAATCCCATGTCCTGACGCGCATCGCATTACCGATGCTCGTCGGCGATACCGCGGCCGATTGGCAGCCGCTTGCACCTGGCGCCAAACGACGCATCTTTCGCAAGACCGTGTTCATTGCGACGGCGGTGTGTGCGCTTCCGGCGATATTCTGGCTCGGGGTTGCGGCGCCGTTGTTGTGGTTGCTCATCGTTCCGCTTGCGTGGTTGCATGCGATGCAGTACGTGCGGCACACGCGCTGGGCGCTGACGCGCGAAGCGCTGCTGTTTCGACACGGCTGGGTGACTCGTCGACTGTCTTGTGTCCCGCGCAGTCGCGTGCAAGTCGTTCAACGCGTTGCAACGCCGTTCGATCGCCGTGCACGCATGGCAAGCGTCGTCGTGGACACGGCGGGGGCGAGCGGAATTGCCGGCCCGATTCGTATCCGTTATTTGCCGCAAGATACGGCAGCCGAGCTCTGCGCCTCGCTCTACACATCGGCGCGAGGGCTCATGCGCGTTCGGAGCGGTCTCCCGCAGGAAGCGGCTGCGCAGCTGCGTTAAAGGAACCGGGTTCGCATGGGTGGCGTTGGATGAGGAGGCCGGCTATTACGCCTACCATGAATGCAGTAACAGGGGCTCGAGAACCGAACAGGATTGCTTGCATTCTTGGCGTCCTGCTTGGAGCCTTCGTTCTTTCGAGCGCTGCGCAAGAAACGACCGACGCGGAACAGCGCGTACCACCTGAGGCCGAAGCGCCGCTGCCGAGCGATGATTCAGTCGAGCCTTCAATAGTCGAGGAAATCGAACCGGCGCCGTCATCGATGCGCACCGACGAGCATCGACCGGACGGGCAGGGGCCGGAGGCGCCGGAAGACGCCGAGCAGCCAAGCGTGCTCGAGGCATGCAAAGAGCTTCAGCCCGGCAGCGACACGATGCTCGAACGCGTCCGACGCACATTGGCCGTCACGGCGTGCGCATCCTCCGGATGGCTCGATGCACTGTTCGGCGATCAGTTCTATGTCGATCAGTATCGAGATACTCGGGGCAGTGTGTCGGTCGGCACGTTGTGGAGCGAGTACGACGGATTCGATCCGCGTTTTCGCGCGCGCGTGCGCCTTCGCTTGCCGCAATGGAGCGAGCGCCTATCGGCGTTCGTCGGTCGCGTGGGGGAAGACGACTACATCAGCGACACCGAAGGCGAGTTCGATGCGCTGCCGACGCGGATCTTCGGCGGCTTCGAAGAGGAGAGCGTGCTCGTCGGCCTCGGCTACTCGCGGCCGGAGCGTACCGGTAACGATTTCGATGTCGGTGTCGGCGTTCGTGTCGATCTGCCGCTCGATCCGTACGCGCGGGCACGTTATGAAATCGTGCGCACGTTCGCCGAGCACTATGTATTTCGCGTCAGGGAGACCGTGTTCTGGCAGAACTCCGAAGGCTTCGGCTCGACGACGCGATTCAATATCGACCGCGCTTTGAGCGAGCGCTTTCTGCTGCGCTGGAACAATATTGCCAAGTGGACCGAAGAAACGGTCGGATTGGAATGGTTTTCGGAAGTCACGCTGTTCCAGCACGTGAACGACCGCACCGGCATCGCCTGGCAAAACCATATTGCCGGCGCGAGCGATAACGAGGTGCAAGTGACACGCTACGGCACTCGCGCGGTTCTGCGGCGGCAGCTCAACCCGGAGTGGCTGTTCCTGGAGCTACGGCTCGGCGTGTCCTGGCCGCGGGAGCGAAGGTTGGAGCCGCGCGATGCAAGCATCGAAGGCGGCATCGCATTCGAGATGATGTTCAGCGATCCTCACTGAGCTTGCTTTGCCGAACTGCTGCCGAGCGAGCGCATGACGTCTGCAGCGATCTCGAACGAGCGCAGCCGCTTGTTGTGATCGAAGATCTGCGAAGTGATGATGAGCTCGTCGGCCTTCGTGCGCTCGATGAAGTCGGCGATTCGCGTGCGTACCGTTTCCGGCGAGCCGATGGCAGAACACGACAGCACCGAGCTCAGCAGCGCCTGTTCCGGCGGACTGAGGCGCGAGCGATAGTCCGGAACGGGAGGCGGCAGACGGGACGGCCGGCCCGAGCGCAAATTGACGAAGGCTTGCTGCACGGACGTCGCGAGCAGCTCGGCTTCGGCATCCGTTTCGGCGGCAAAGACGTTGAAGCCGAGCATCGCGTAGGGCCGTTCGAGATCGGCTGAAGGCCGGAAGTTGGTGCGATAGACGTGCAGCGCATCCATCATTTGCGCCGGCGCGAAGTGCGACGCGAATGCAAACGGCAGGCCCAGCGCGGCCGCAAGCTGCGCACCGAACAGACTGGAGCCCAGGATCCAGATCGGAATCTTCAGACCGATACCGGGGACGGCGCGTACCGGATTCGGTGTCGTCGGCTGGAAATACTCCATCAATTCAAGGACGTCCTGCGGGAAAGCATCCGGATCGCTCGCCAATGTCCGGCGCAATGCGCGTGCGGTCAGTTGGTCGGTGCCGGGGGCGCGGCCCAGTCCCAGATCGATTCGCCCTGGATGCAGGGACTCCAATGTTCCGAACTGTTCGGCAATCACGAGCGGCGCGTGATTCGGCAGCATGATGCCGCCCGAGCCGATACGAATCGTGTTCGTGCCCGCGGCAATGTGGGCCATGAGGACGGTCGTCGCCGAGCTCGCAATGCCTGGCATGCTGTGATGCTCGGCAAGCCAGAAGCGCTTGAAGCCCCAGCGTTCGACGTGTTGTGCGAGATCGAGGGAGTTGCGAAGCGCCTGGGCGGCATCGGAGCCTTCCGCGATGGGGGCAAGGTCGAGCACTGAAAAAGGAATCATTGCATCTCGTCTCGGCAGTAACTCGAGTGAACTGGTCGTACCGACAGCGACGCGCGAAGCGGGCGTTCGGTTCTGAGGTAGAGCCATCCGCGGTGGACGTATCGCGGCGTCGGAGATCAATTACATCCTGTCGCGCCGTCCTCTGCTAGGCTCTATGCCATGACGAACGTACCCCAATGGATTCATGAAGTCCTGCGATTCTGGTTCGAGGAGACTCGGCCCGCAGCCTGGTTTACTCGCGATGAGGCCGTCGATGCCGAAATACGCAAGCGGTTCGGTGCGTTGCACGCGTCGTTGACCGAGAAGGTGCCGGCTTCTGTGACGCAAACGCCGCTCGGCGCGTTGGCGACCGTGATCGTGCTCGATCAGTTCTCGCGGAACCTGTACCGCAACTCGCCCCGCGCCTATGCGACGGATGCAACGGCACTCGCAATCGCTCAGGAGGCCATCCAGGCCGGATTCGATCGCGAGCTCAGTATCCCGCAGCGGATGTTCCTGTACATGCCGTTCCAGCACAGCGAGGACCGCGAAGTACAACGACGCTCGGTCGAGCTGTTCGAAGCGCTCGGCAATGCCAACGCGCTCGACTATGCGCGCCAGCATCGCGACATCGTCGAACGCTTCGGACGATTCCCTCACCGCAACCGCGTGCTCGGCCGCGAAACGACACCGGAGGAGGCGGAGTTCTTGAAGACTCATCCGGGATTCTAGTTGGCAGTTGATAGCGTGGGCTGGGGAAGAAGGGAAGAAGGGAAGAAGGGAAGAAGGGAAGGGGATCCCTGGATGACAGTGCATTGGGACGGGAATCGGGAACGGGAAAGGGAAATGAGCGG
>Ga0207864_1000153_pt1 | contig 110831 bp, 82 predicted proteins | sample HigsolmetaAR202D_FD_184834 | JGI IMG/M metagenome (GOLD analysis project Ga0207864, IMG submission 184834) | Ionic liquid and high solid enriched microbial communities from the Joint BioEnergy Institute, USA - AR20-2-D (SPAdes) (version 2) ...
CGGGCCCTCGACGTGCTCGGCCCTCGTCATGCTCCGCTCCGTCGCGCGGTCGAGCACGTCGCGAACGTCGCGAAGGACGCCGCGCTGCGTGTCGTGCTCGGCGAGCGGTGGATCGCCGCCGGCGCGCCCGCGGCCGAGCGCGGGCCGCTCCTGCTCGAGCTCGCCGGTCATCATCGGGAGCTCGGCGACGTCGAGTCGGAGCTCCGCGCGTATGCGCGCGCGGCGCGCGAGGGCGTGAGCCTCGCATCCTGCGCGGCGCGCATCGACGAGCTCGCGAGCCACGACAAGACGCCGGACGGGGAGCTCGCGTTCCTCGAGGCGCTCGCCGACGCGCGTCTGAGCCAAGGAATGATCTCGGAGGCGGCGGACGCGTTCCGCGATTTCGGCGCCGCGCTCTGGGACATGGCGGACGATCGGCCGCGCGCCGTTCAGGCGTGGGTGCGCGGTGCGCACTGCGACTCGGTCTACGGCTACGACACGCTGCGCCGCGATCTCGCCACGTTCGCGGACGCGCAGTACGCGGTCGACTGCCTCTCCGAGCTGGTCGAGCGCGAGGCCGACCGCGTGCGCTCGGGCGTCATCGCCACGCAGGCCGCCCGAGCCGCGCTCGACGTCGGCGCGTACGGCCGCGCGCTCGGGCTGGCGAAGCTCGCGCTCGAGCGCGACCCGGGGCACGCCGATGCCCTCGAGACCGCGGAGAAGGCGTGCGTCGAGCTCGGTCGCATCCAGGAGATGTCGACGCTCTACGATCAGGTCGCGCGACGTGCGCGCGGCCGCTTCGGGCGGCGCGCCGCGCACCATCGGGCGGCGCGCTTCTTCGAGTCGGGGGGCGTCGCGATGCTGGCGCTCAAGCACGCCGCGCAGGCGTTCATCGCGGTGCCGTCGGAGGGCTCGACGCTCGGGCTCTTGCAGCGCACCGCCGCGAAGGCGCAGCGCGAGAACATCGCGGTCCGCACCATCGAGCACGTCGCCGAGCTCTCGCGCAGCCCGCAGGCGCGCGCGGCCTGGCTGCTCCGCGCCGCGAGCATGACGTCGCGCGACCTCGAGGGGACGCGCCAGCGCATGGACCTCTTGCTCAAGGCGTCCGTCCTCGTGCCGACGCCCGTCACCTTGAGCATGCTCGCGGTCGCGGCGCGCGAGATCGTCTCGCTCGCGCCGGAGGACGTCGCCGCGGTGGCGCTCCGTCTGGAGCGCGCCGGCGAGCAGCTCGCGAAGCGGCTGGAGGGACCGGACGGCGCCCGCATCGCGATCACGTTCGTCGAGATGGCGATGGAGCTGTTCACCGACGGCGAGTGGGGCTGGCGCTCGCTCGAACGCGCGATCGCCGCGGACGGTGACGTCGACGAGTACGTGCGCCTCTTGCCCCACGCGCCGGCGCTCGCACGCGCCGCCGGCTCGGCCGAGGCGCTCGAGCGGGTGACGGCCGAGGTCGAGAAGCCGTACTCCAACATCGGTCACGCGCTGCTCCGTCTCGTCGCCGCCATCGCGAAGGAGCTCGGCGATCGGGCCAAGCGCGCGAAGCTGCTCGTGCGCGCCGCGGAGAAGGAGCCGGACGACGACGCCGTCGTCGTCGAGGCCGACGATGCCGTCGCCGCGTATCCGGACCTGGCGCTCGCCGAGCGCCTCTCGAAGCGCGTCGGCGTCTTCCGCCGGACGGAGGCGCTGCGCGCGCTCGCGAAGAAGGCGATCGCCGACGGCGAGGCGAGCGTGGCGGTGAAGTACCTCGAGCGCGCGAGCGAGATCGCCACCCCCGAGCAACGCCCGGACGTCGCGAAGGAGCTGAACGACGCGCTCGTCGCCGCGGGTCGCGGCGAGGAGGCCATCTTGCGCGAGCTCGCGCGCCCCGACATGCCGAAGCCCGAGCGCGCCTTGCGTTGGGCCGAGCTCGCGCGCCTTCGCCGCGAGCACGGCGACGCCTCGGGCGCGGCCGACGCGCTCCTCCAGGCTGCGATGGAGGAGCCGACGGCAGCGCGCTGGAGGGCGGTCGAGCAGGCGGCGGAGGAGGCCGGTCGCGAGCACATCCGCGTCGAGGCGCTCCAGCACCTCGCGAAGCTCGCGCGCGTGAGCGAGTCCCGGGACGAGCAGCGCGCGGTGCTGAAGCGCCTCGCCCGGGCGGAGGGCGCACGCGGCTCGCTCGCGGCGGCGGAGGCTGCGTGGCGCGAGGTGCTCGAGCTCGATCCGAACGACTCCGAGGCAGACGTCGCCATCGAGGCGTTGCTCGTCGCGCGCAACAGCTACGACGACCTCGCGTTGCACCTCGGCGAGCGGGCGCAGCGGCTCTCGAAGAGCACGTCGGCCGACGACCGCGACAAGCTCCGCGCCGTGCGCCTTCGCCGCGCGGCGATCCTCGAGCAGCGCCTCGGGCGGCTCGAGGAGGCGTGCGCCGAGCTCGAGCAGGTGCTCCTCGAGCATCCGGGGCACCCGAGCGCGCTCCGGTGGCTCGCCGATCTCTACGAGCGCGCGGGCGAGCCGGAGAAGGCGCTGCCCGCGCTCGAGCGTCTGTTCGCGGCGGCGACCGAGGAGCTCGAGTACGTCACGATCGGCGTGCGCCGCGTGCGCGCGCTCGTCGCGGCCGGAGACGTCGCTCGAGCGCGCGTCGCGATCGCCGACCTGCTCGAGCGGGCGCCGCAGGTCATCGCGGTGGCCGAGGCGCGCGTCGAGGTGGCGCGCGCGACGCAGGATCCGACCGAGCTCGGAGACGCCCTCGAGGCGCTCGCGCGCATCTCCGTCGAGGAGCCGCGCGTGCGCAGCGAGATGCTCGTCGAGGCGGCGCAGGCGGCGGCCCGGGCAGGCGACAGCGAGCGGTCGCTCGCTCGCGCGCGCGACGCGGCGCGCCTCACGCCCGACGTCGCCGCGACGCAGCTCTTCGCGCGTGGCCTCGAGTATCGCCTGCGCGGCCCCGGCACGAGGGACGAGGCCCTCGCGACGATCGCGGCCCTCGAGCGCATCGCCTCGGAGCCGGGCGAACGCGCAGCGGAGGCGAAGGCGCCCCTCGAGCCGGAGGACGTCGCGCTGCACGCCTTCCTGCTCGCCGAGGCCGAGGACGTGGTGCACGGCCCGGACGCGGGCGTGGGCGAGGCGAGGCTCCGGCGATGCCTCGCGCAGGTCGGTGCGCAGCCGCTCGTGGCGCTCGGCCTCGCCGAGCGCGCCGCGCGCGCAGGACGTCACGAGGAGGCGTATCGCTTCTACACCGAGGCCGTGTACGGCAACCTCCTCGGCCTCCGGCGGCCCGGCCACGTCGCGATGGCCGCGGCGGAGAACGCGTGGCGTGCGGGCGACCACGCCTCGACCCAGCGCTTCCTCAACGAAGCCGCGAAGGATCCCGAGACGCGAACGGAGGCGCTCCGTCGCGTGGCGAAGGTCGCGCTCTCGCGCGACGACATGGTGAAGGCGAGGAGCGTGCTCCGCGGTCTCGCGGAGGGCCTCACCGGGCAGGATCGCGCCGAGATCCTCGCCGAGCTCGCCCGCGCGCTGCTCTCGTCGAACAACCCGTCCGAGCGCCTCGAGGGCGACCGCACGATGCGCGAGGCCATCGAGCACGCGACGCCGGAAGCCGCCGCTGCGCTCCGGGCGGAGCTCGAGGCGTTCCGCGGGCGGCCGCCGGCGCAGGGCGCGACGCAGACCGGCTCGTCGAGCCCGCCGCGCGCAATGACGCCGCCGTTCGGCACCGAGTCCACCCCGCGCGCGTCCGGTGCGGGCGCGGAGGGTGCAGCGACCGGCGGCGAGGCCGAGGTCCCGACGCGCATCGTCGCGACCCGGACCGACGAGGACGTCTCGCCAGAGGCTCCCACGAAGATCGTCTCGACGGCTCGAGAGGCCGAGCAGAAGAAGGAGGGCGAGACGCGCCGGCTCTCGGCGGAGATCCCGGGCCTGCCGAAGATCCCTCCGCCGCCGCCGGTGCTGCTCGCGAACCCGGAGGAGCCGCCGATCATGAGCGTGCGCCACCCGCCGCTCGGCTCCGATCGCCCGCCTCCGACGCAGCCCGACGATCCGCCGCGTTCGAAGTCGACCAGGCCTGCGCCGGCCGGCGGCGCCGCGCAGGAGGTGCCGACGACGCCGGCAGGGAAGGTGGCGAAGGCTCGCGCGCGGCTCGTGCACGGAGCGCGCGAGGAGGCCGAGCGGCTCCTCACGGAGGCGCTCCGCGAGGGCTCGATCGACGCCGCCGACATGCTCGATCAGCTGCTCCGCGACGAGCCTTCACGCCGCGCCGCGCTCATCAAGGTCCGGCGTCAGGCGGTGGAGCTCAATCCGGGCAGCGTTCCGCGGCTCGTCGCGCTCCGTGACGCCGCGAAGGCGGACCAGAACACGAACTACGTGCGCGCGATCGATCACGTGCTGCGCGCCTTCGACAAGTCGGCCGGGCCGCTCCCGCCTCCGCCGCTCAGCGCGCAGAACGCGCAGCCGGGCATCCTCACGCTGCTCACTCGCCACTCGCACGAGCCTGCGGGCGAGGCCTTCGGGATCGTGTGGGAAGGCGCGACGGCGGTGTTCGCGAAGACGCCCGCCGCCGCGGGCATGAGCGGGCTCGAGCGCGTCGTGCCGGGGGCGACCTCCGCGCTGTCGCGCCTGTACGAGGTGGCCCTGCGCCTGCTCGACACGCCGCGCTTCGCGTTGTTCCAGAAGCGACCGACCACCCTCGCCAAGCCGCGCCAGGGCGAGCTCTCGTTCGAGGAGGAGAACGAGCCGATCTCCGTCAAGACGGCGCTCCTCTCTCCGCCGGCGGCGATCATCTCCGGCGACACGCGCGAGGACACGAACGAGCTCCGCTGGGCGCTCGGAGAGGCGCTCTCCCGCGTGCTTCCGCAGAACGCGCTCGTCCTCGGCCTCGGCGAGGCCGAGGCGCGTTCGCTCTGGGGCGTCATCCTCGGCGCGTTCGGTCCGCCCGGGCTCGTCACCGTCGATCGCAAGGACGCGCAGCTCGCGGACATGCTCTGGCAGACGCTCGCGCCGCGGACGCAGCGGAGGCTGAAGGAGCTGCTCGCCGCCTCCGATGCCACGCCCTTCGAGCTCGTCCTCGAGCGCGCCAAGCAGAGCGGTCGCCGCGTCGGCATGTTCCTCACCGGCGACTTCGGCCACGCCGCGCGCAAGGTCCTCGAGGACTTCCCCCAGGCGAACGCGGAGGAGCTCGAGCGTCCGGGCGGTCTCGAGCGGCTCTGCGCGCAGCTCCCCTCGCTCGCCGATCTGCTCCGCCTCGCCGTGCGCCCCGAGTACGCCGACGCCCGGTGGCATCTGCCCACGCCTGCGTCGAAACGCCTCGCTTCGGGGAGGCTGCCTCCTGTGTGATGATCCGGGCCGACGACCGAGGATGATCGCGAACGGACGAAGGCACGGGACCGGGAAAGGAGCGCGCTTCGCGGCGGGTGCGTTCACGCTCTTGGTCGTGGTGTCGTCGGCGCAGGCGTGCGTCATCGCGGACCCGCCGACGGATCTCCCCCAGCTCCCGGAGACGCGCCCGACGATCCTCCGCGGGTCGGTCGTTCCGTCGGCCTCCTCCGTGCTCGGCCGCTGGCCGGACAAGTTCGTGGTCCCGGTCGAGCTCCACGACCCGCGCGTCACGTTCTGGTACGCCGCGTTCATCGACTTCCCGGGAAGGGGTGACGGGATCGACGGCGCGCCGACGCCGAGCCAGTACGAGCCGGGATCGGGATCGACGCGAGGCCGCGTCCGGACGCTCGAGATCCCCATCTCGAAGCCCTCCTCCGATCGCTGCCACGTCGTCGAGGTCGTCGTCGCGCTGCAGCTCAGCGCGGTCACCGACCCCAGGAACGCCCACACGCCCGGCGAGCCCGGCGGCGACATCGTCACGTGGTTCTACAACCCGACGGGCGATCTCTCCGGCTGTCCCGTCCTCGATGCGGGCATCGAGCCGGAGCCCGTCGATGCGGAGTCGGAGGGAGGCCCGCCGTGACGTCCGGACGGCGTCGGCCGAGCGTGCGGCGCCGGGCGTCGTGGCGGCGGCTCGCGCTGGGGGCGATCGTGGCGGCGGTCGTGAGCGCGTCTTCGTGCACGCCGATCGAGCCCCGTCCGCTCACGGACGCGCCGATGAACTCCTGCCCCGAGGCGCATCCGTGCGAGCGATACGAGCGCGGTCCGAGCTCGGTGGGCGCGCGCTGCGTCGGTGGGCGTTGCGTGGTCCGGACGGGAGGCGATCGACCGGAGTACCCGTTCTGGATCGTCGTCCACGTGCCCGACACGTCCATCTTCGCGCCGGGAAGCACGTTCGTCCTCTTCAGCGATCAGAACGGCGAGCCCGCGTTCGCCCGCCCGCCGCCCGGCGTGACCAGCCGCTGCAGCGCGCTCCAGACGCCGCCTTGCATCCAGGTCGGCGGGATCAGCTCGGTGCAAGGCGAGTACAAGGTGACGCGCCAAGCGTCGATCGACGTCGGCTATCCGGCCCCGTTGCCCGAGAACACGTCGATCCCCGTGCGCGTCGTGTACGAGCCGATGGGGAACTCCCAGCGTCCCGTGTTCGAGCCGACGCTGCCGCTCGACGTGCTCTTCGACTCGTCCGTGATGTTCGACGATCCGTCGACCGACGACGACAAGCCCGTGCCGAAGCACGTGCGGACGCTTCCGTTCGGCAGGTACCTGCGGGTCATGTACCCGCAGCCGCCCTTCGACGAGTTCTTCCCTCCGACGGCCGACGTCCAGGAGATCCGGGCGGTGAACCACGTCGACAGCTTCCTCCTCGGCGCGGCGCCGCCGGTCGGAAAGTTCCTCGACGATCTCGAGGGCACCTCGCGCGACGCCACGATCACACGCGCCGACGGTCTCGACGGGTGGCGCGTCTGGCTCGAGGACATCCCGTCGGGGCGTCGAATCTCCGTCGTACGCAAGCTGTCGGGGACGGCGGTGACCGTTCGCCTGCACACGACCGGCGAGAACCGCGGATCGGGCGGCGGCCCGAGCCTGGGCGACGACGTTCAGGCGGTCGTCGCTCCGCCGGACGACTGGGTCGCCGTCCCGCGGTTCGTGACGCGGCTCATCGGCGGCGCCGGCCTCGAGAACCTGCGCTATCCAGCGCTCCCTCCGCCGGTGACGGTCACCGGCGTGGTGGCGATTCCGGGCGAGGGGCCGACGCTCCTCGGCATCCCGTCCCGGATCACGTTCGACAGCGACGAGCTCTTGACGCTTTCCGATCAGCCGTCGTTCGTCACGTACTCGACCACGGTGGAGACGGACGACCGCGGCAGGTTCGCGACGATCCTTCCGCCGGGGACCTACTCGGCGACGATCGAGCCCGCCGAACGAACCGGCTACGCGAAGGCGCGCCAGCCCGTCGCCATCGATCGCACCGTCACGGCGCTGACGCTCCACCCGCCGAAGCGCACGCTCGTCCGTGGCCGCGCGGTGCTCACGGACGAGCGGCCGCTCTCTTCGGCCGAGGTGATCGCCGTGCCGGACGAGCCCGAGAGCGCGCAGACGCCGAAGCCGCGCCCAGGGCGCACGACGACGCTCTCCGACGGCAGCTTCGCGCTCGAGCTCGATCCGGGGCCGTACATCTTCAGCGTCGTGCCGAAGGCCGGTACGGGGTTCCCGCGCGTCGTGCGCCGCGTGGACGTTCCGGCGACGACGACCGAGCTGCCGGACATCCGCGTGCCCGCGCCGATCCGGCTCGCCTTCCGGCTGCGCGATCCCAGCCCGACGGCGAATCCGATCGTACGTGCGGTGGTGCGGATCTTCGCGGCGCTCCCGGGACGCGAATCGCGGCCGGTCGAGATCGGAAACGCCATGACCGATCGGGACGGCCTCGTCGAGATCCTGCTCGCGCAGGAGCCGCGGTGACGGGTATCCTCGCTTCGAGGCGGCAGCGAAGCGCATGCAGATCGACGACCGAATCAACCTGCTCGCGAAGGTGGCGCGCACGCCGAGCGGTGCTCGTGCGGAGGGCGAGGCGTCGAACGACCGATCGATCCTCGTGCTGGCTGCGGCGTCGTGGGGAGCGCGGCCGAAGGACGAGTCGACGGTGCCGACGGGGTTCGACCCGTTCGCGGCGGCGCTCTTCGAGAGCATCGTCGAGGGCGCCTACCTCGTCGCGACCGCGGACGGGGTGTTCGACGACGAGGAGCGGAGCACGTTCGAGCGCATCGTGACCGCCGCGTGTGGCGGCGCGGTCCCGCAGAGCCAAATCGCGGCGCTCGTCGCCGATCTCGCCGACCAGCTCGCGGAGGACGGCCTCGAACGGCGCATCCAGCGGCTCGCCGAGGGGATCCGGCGCGAGGAGCATGCGCGCGAGGTCCTGCGCATCGCGGCGCTCATCGCGCAGGCCAGTGAAGACATCAGCGAGATCGAGCGCTCGGTCCTCGGCAAGATCGCCGCCGCTTGTCACCTCGGTGAAGGCGCCGTCGACGGCGCGATCGCCGACGTGAAGGCAGCGCTCGCCTCCTGATCTCCCGCGCGGGGCCTCGGCGGTGCTCAGCGCCTCCGTTGCTTCGACCAGCGCCGTCGGGGCTTGGCCTTCGCGGGCGGCGCGGGACGCGGCGCGAGTTCGCGCGCTTCGGGCTCGAGCGGCGAGAGCGTCTCTTCGGCCGCCCGCGCCATGTGCGCCCTCGTGGCGCCGGCGTGCGGTGTGCCCGTCGCCGCGACGAAGAGGCCGGCGAGGCCCGGCGCCACGAGCACGGCGGCGGCCGCGAGCATCCACGCTCGGAGCCTTCGTGCACGCGCCGTACGTACGTCGGGCGCCGGCCTCTCGCACGTCGAGGGCATCTCCGGCTGCGAGTCGACGTCGGGCTCGGCGGCCAGCACGACCGGCGCGAGCGACGTGCTCGGAGCCTGCGAGCTCGACGCGATCTCCTCCGCGGACGCCGGAGAGAGGGCGGGCCATCGATCCGTCGAGACGATCGAGGGCAATCGTGCGACCGACGGCACGAACGGGGGCTCGGAAGGAGCGAGCCCGCGCAACGTCGACGGCGGCGGCGGGATGCACGGGGCCGTCGGCGCGGGTGACCGAGGGTCGAGCGGGGACGGGGACGGCTCCTCGATCTCCTCCACGACCGGCGGGCGAGCCGTGCGCTCGGTGTCCCCGTCGGTCCAGAGCGGCGAGGGCTCGGGACGCGCAGGACGGTACGCGCGGTCGAACGAACACTCCCACGCTTCGAAGGCCTCGTCGTCCCACTCCTCGAAGCGGAGACGAGGCTTCACCCCGCTCTCGAGCGCAGGGCGCGAGGTCGCGTCGCGATCGTCGTCTCGGGCGTTGTCATTCGTCGACAGCATCGAGCCACCTTCGATGATTCGAGTCCTCTGTGAGTGAGGTGGCGGCGACTCACCCCCTGCACGCGGTTTCGCCGAGTTCACCGACCACGACCCTCCGATCGCCGAGACGCCTGCACGTCGCATTCCGATCTGCCCCAATTGTCCGAGTGATCTCGCGATGTCGTGGCGCTGAAAACGCGCAGTGTCGTCGACGTCTCCATCGCGTCGAACGCGCTGGCAGACTCGGCGTTCTGCGCTAAGGAGTGGGAAGCTCGGGCCTCGTGTATCGACGTCGTTCGGCGCGCGCTCCGGCGACCCTGGCGCTCCCGGCGCGGCATTGATAAGGGGCGCGCCCGTGCCCGCACTGAAAGGCTCTCTCACGTACGCGCGCTTCTTCGTAGAGGGCGAGCTGCCCGACGACTTCCGCGAGCGCTTCATGCGCTCCATCCGGCTCCGTGCGATGCGGCCGCTCGAGCCCGACGACGAGGAGCTCGAGCGCAGTGGCTGGACGAAGATCGGCGAGCCGTTCGTCGTCGACCTCGATTACGAGGACGTCTTCTTCAACGAGTACGTCGTGCTCGGGTTCCGAACCGATCGCTGGGTCGTCCCGGCCCCGGTGCTGCGCGCGCGCGTCCGCGAGGCCGAGGCCGCCTACCTCGAGAAGAAGGGGCGCGAGCGCCTGTCACGCAAGGAGAAGCAGGAGATCAAGCAGCTCGTCTCGCGAAAGCTCCGGCGGAGCACGACGCCGCGGTCGACGATCGTGGACCTCTCCTGGTCGCTCGGGGAGGGGATCGTCCGCTTCTTCTCGCACTCGCAGAAGACGGGTGCGTCGATGATGGAGCTCTTCAAGAAGACGTTCGGGCTCACCCTGATCCCCGAGTCGCCGTACACGCTCGCCGCGCGCATCGGCCTCGATCGCGCGCAGCAGGCGGCGTGGGAGAACCTCGAGATGACCTGGCTCGGCGAGGACGCGCCGGTGCGGCTGCACGACGAGGCCGCGGAGGAGGAGGAATGAGCACGTCGATCGTCGACTCTTCGCTCGGGTCGGGGCGGACGAACCTCGCCGACCGCATCGAGCTTCGGCGCTTCGTCGGTCGCGAGCTCTTGCTGTGGCTGTGGTTCGAGTCGGAGCTGTTCGACGCGACGCTCTCGACGAAAGAGCACGGCTCGTTCGGCCTCTGGGTCGAGGGCCGGCTCGTGCTCGACGAAGGGAAGGAGTCGACCACCATCAAGGGCACCGCGCCGGGGATGCACCGCGAGGCGAAGGAGGCGCTCTTGCGCGGGAAGATGCCCGAGCGCGCAGGCCTGCACCTCGCGTTCGGCGATCACGACTGCAAGCTCACGCTCCGTGGCGAGACGCTCGCCTTCGCCGGCCTCGTCCCGCCGAAGAAGAAGACGGAGGCCGAGGAGCCTGTGCTCGACGCTCCGCCGCCGCCGAGGCGCAAGAAGAAGGCGGAGGAGGCGCCGGTGGACGCGGCCCACGAGACCTTCTACGAACGCATGTACTATGCACGCGATGTGGAGGGCCTCGTCATGGCGCTCTACCGCGACTTCCTCGCGCTTCGTCTCTCGCCGGTCTGGGACAGCCACGTCGTCCCGGCGCTCGAGGCATGGGTCGCCGGCGAGGAGGTCGACGTCGATCGCTACCGTGCCGCGCGCGATCGCGTCGTCGCGCGCGCGGGGAAGCGGAGCTGACCGGCGGCATCCACGCGGGCGAGCTCAGCTCGAGCCGCCCGCCTGACGCGCCATCCGGAACAGCTCGGCCTCGGCGTCTCGACCCGCGGCGCGCGCGTCGGCCTCGAGCTTCTCGAGGACCTCGCGATGCCGCGGGAGCAGCTCTGCCCGTCGCTCGGGCGGAGCCTCCTCGAGGCGCGCGGACAGGAGAGCGAGGAGGTCGAGGCTGCGCCCCAGACGCGTGAGTCGCACGCAGAGCTCGTCGACGACGGCGTCGTTCGTCGGATCGGCCTGGAGCTTCCTCGTGAGCGCTTCGACCGCCGCCTCGTCCTCCTCGGGCGAGCTCGCCGGTCCCGGCGGGGACGGGGCGGATGGCGCCGCGGGAGGCTCGCTCGGCGGCGCGGCCAGCGTCTCGCGCAGGCGCGCCTGTTCGTCGCCTTCCGTGGGCGCGGGCATGGTCACGCGGTCGCGTACGGCCTCGTCGGGTTCGACCGCGATGCGGACGTCGGCGCCGACCGGCTCGGGCCGGATCTTCGCGGCGCGGGCGATGCGCTCCGAGATGGAGCGGTAGCGCGCGCCGATCTCGGGATCGGTGGGGGCGATCGCGAGCGCGGCGGCGAGATGCGCCTGCGCGAGCGCGAGCTCCCCGCGGCCTTCTTCGAAGCTCGCGGCCTCCGCGAGCCAGGGCAGGGCGGAGGGCTCGCGGCCGGCGCGTTCGCGGAGGCGCGCCCAGGCGAGCGTCGCGCCCGCGACGTCCCCGAGGGCGGCGCGGAGTCGTCCCTCGAGGCCGCGTGCGTCGATCGCCTCGGGCGCCTCGTCCGGGATCGCGCGCAGCCGTGCGACGGCGGCGGGGCGATCGCCGAGGACCTCCGCGAGCACGCGCGCGAGCTCGAGGTCCATCCAAGCCGTCGGAAGCGGCGGGACGCGCGCGTTCGCGAGGTCGATCGCGCGCGCGAGCAGCGCAGCGCCGCGAGCGCCGCGACCTTCGCGGGCGATGGCGGCGCCGAGCCCGGCGAGCGTCTCGGGATCGTCGGGCCGGTAGAGGAGCGCGCGCTCGTAGAGCAGGGCTGCGTCCGAGCCGAGGCCGCGCGACCGGTACACGTCGCCCGCGCGCCGGAGCACCTCGTAGCGCTCGCGCGGGCCGATCGCGAGCGCCTCGAGCTCCTGGAAGTCGGCGCGCGCGTCGGCGATGCGACCTTGCGAGAGGCGGCGTGCGGCGCGCTCCCAGCGGAGCTCCGCGATCGTCGGTGCGCGGGCGATCGCCGCGTCGAGCCACGCGAGCGCGTCGGTCGGATCGGACGCGAGCGCGGCCGCGCGCGCGTACGCGAGCGCCGCGACGGCGGCGGACGGATCGCGCTCGCCCTCGCGGAGCAGGGCCGCGATGGCGCCCGCGGTGTCACCGGCCTCGACGAGCAGGTCGCCGAGCAGACAGCCGAGGTAGGCGGGGCGGTCGGCCGCGCGCAGCGTCGCGACGGCCGCCTCGGCGCGCCCGCCGACGTGCGCGTCGACCTCCGCGATGCGCCGGGCGATCTGGGGGTGGCAGGGCGCCCGCTCGAGCGCCTGGAGATCGAGCCGGCGCGCCCGCTCGAAGTCGCCGGCGAAGCGCGCGTCGTCGGACGCGCGCGTGAGGAGCGCGGCCTCGTTCGCGAGCGTGGCCGCCTGCGGAATCGCCGGGGCCGCCGGCGTGCGCGAGAACGGCAGGAACAGGACGCCGTCGCTCTCTCCCGAGCCGGCGAGCACGACGTCGCCTCCCGCCGGCGCGCGCATGCCTGCGTCGGGGAGCAGGGCGCGCGCGAGGCGCTCGGCGGCGCGCGCGACGACGAAGCGGGCTCCCTCGCGTTTCGCCACGTCGCCGAGGAGCCGCGAGGTGGCGCGGATGGCGAGCGCGGTCGCGGGGCCGGGCAGGTTCGCGCCGCGCGCCGAGTGCGTCACGATGGTGAGCTCCGGGTCGGCGACGAGCGCGAGCTCGAACGCGAGCGCGCTCGGTGGGCGGCCGCGATCGGTGGAGAGGATCGTGACGGTCGCGCCGAACGCGCGCGGGGCGATCGTGATCGAGCACGGCCCTGCGCCGAGGAGGCCGCGCAGCCGCGGCTCGGCCCAGCGCGCGGCGCGTCGCGCGTCGAGCTCGACCGCGATGCGCTCGAGCTCGCCGCGGCGGTGCCGGAACTTCGCGACGCCGCCGGTGACGTCGAACGGGAAGCGGACCTGCGGGAGCCGCACGACGAGCTCGACGATGTCGAGGCACTCGAGCGTGGCTCGTCGGGCGAGCTCGATGCCGAGGCCGTCCTTGCCGATGGCGAGGCGCAGCTGGATCGAAGGCCCTTCGCGGTCGACGGCGGGCTCCGCGAGCGGACGCTCTCGCGCGGGCGACGAAGACGGCGGTCCCTTGCCGGCGAGGCGGCTCACGGGTCGGATCGTACGACGTCCGCGCGCGATGAAGAAATCGGCGGCCATGCCGGCCGAGGCCGCCGGCGGCGCCGTGCCGTACCGCTCGACGCCCCGCCCGAGTCGTGTAGAGGATGCCGTCCGGATGAGCGAGCGAGCGCTGGACGACGGCCAGGAGCCCGTACGGCACGGCGAACGACCCCTGACCGTCGACGACGTGCTCGGGCCCGGCTCGCCGCTCGCGCGGCGCCTCTCCGGCTACGAGCTCCGCGAGGGACAGCTCGAGATGGCCCGGGCCGTCCATGCCGCGCTCGAGCGCGACGAGCACCTGTTCGTCGAGGCCGGCACGGGCACCGGCAAGACGTTCGCGTATCTCGTCCCCGCGATCCTCTCCGGCCGCAAGGTCGTCATCTCCACCGCGACGCACGCGCTGCAGGAGCAGATCTTCGAGAAGGACCTGCCCTTCGTGCGCGAGGTGTTGGCGGAGCACGGGGTGCCGTTCCGTGCCGCCTTGATGAAGGGCTTGTCGAACTACCTATGCAAGCGGCGGCTGTCCGAGCGGCTGAGGAGCGGCGAGCGCGTCGACGCCGACCTCGCGATGATCGAGCGCTGGGCGAGCGAGACCGAGACCGGCGATCGCGCCGAGCTGGCGACGCTCGGCGAGGGGGCGCCGGCGTGGCGCGACGTTCAGTCGAGCACGGACACGCGCATCGGCGCTGGCTGCCGGTGGTTCGACGAGTGCTTCGTGACGAGGATGAGGCGGGAGGCCGAGGCCGCCCAGATCGTCGTCGTCAACCACCACCTCTTCTTCGCCGACCTCGCGCTCAAGACGGGGAAGAACGGCGGCTACGGCGGTGCGATCCCGCCGTACGACGCCGTCGTGTTCGACGAGGCGCACCAGATCGAGGCCGTCGCCACGGACTTCTTCGGCGTGCGGGTGTCGAGCGCGCGGATCGATCGGCTCTTGTCCGATGCGCGCCGGGCGATCGCGTCCGCGCGCATCCTCGACTCGCGGTCGATGCAGATCGTCGACGACGTCGAGGCGGCCGCGCACGCGTTCTTCAAGTCGTGGCGTACCGCCTCCGCCACGGGCGACGCGCGCCGGCTTCTCGCTCCCTCCGAGTGGACGCCCGAGCGCCGCACGGCGACGGCGCGCCTCGACGTCGCGCTCGAGGCGCTCGTGACGCTGGCCCTCGCGTTCGACGAGGACGACGCGATGGCGATGATCGCCCGCCGGACGGCGGACCTCCGCGCCGACCTCGCGCGGGTGCACGCGAGCGCGACGGAGGAGCGCGTCGAGCGCCACTGGGTGCCGGACGAAGAGCTCGACGTCGAGCCTCGATCGGGCGCTCTCGGCTCGGCGGCATGGCAGCACCCGCATCGCGAGCTGCTCCTGCGGAAGGCGATCGAGGGCTTCGCGGGAGGCGTCGCGTGGCTGGAGGAGCGCGAGCGCTCGGTCTCGCTCTGCGCGAGCCCCGTCGATCTCGCGCCGATCCTGCGCGAGCGCCTCTTCGACCGCGTGGCGAGCGTGATCTGCACGAGCGCGACGCTCGCGACCATGACGCACGCCGGCCCGAGCTTCCACTTCGCGCGCAGCAGGCTCGGGGCGCTGCCGGAGACCGCGGAGCTCGTCGTCCCGTCGCCGTTCGACTTCGCGTCGCGGGCGGCCCTCTACGTCGCGGAGGATCTGCCGGAGCCGGGGGCGCCGGGCTTCGACGAGGCGTGCGCGGCGCGCGCGCGGGAGCTCGCGGACATCACCGGCGGCGGCGCGTTCGTGCTCTGCACGTCGAACCGTGCGATGCGGACCATCCATGCCGCGATCGCGCGCGACCGCGGGCGCAGCGGGCCGGTCCTCGTCCAGGGAGAGGCGCCGAAGCACGTGCTCCTCGATCGCTTCCGTGCCGCCGGGGACGCGATCCTGGTGGCGACGATGAGCTTCTGGGAGGGCGTCGACGTGCCCGGACGCGCGCTGCGGCTCGTCGTGATCGACAAGATCCCGTTCGCGGTCCCGACGGACCCCGTCGTCGCGGCGCGGTCGGCGAAGATCGAGGCCGAGGGCGGCAACCCCTTCATCCAGTACGCCGTGCCCGCCGCGGCGATCACGCTCAAGCAGGGATTCGGCCGGCTCATCCGGACGAAGAAAGACGCCGGGATCGTTGCTCTTCTCGACAGGCGTGCGGCGAAACGCGGCTATGGCCGCGCGCTCCTGGAGAGCCTGCCCCCCGCCCGGCGCGTCCGGACCCTCGACGCGGTCCGCGATTTTTGGGCCTCGATCGACTAAGGAGGGAACCCCATTCCAAGGAGCGAACGATGAGCGAGATCACCGCAGTGCTGGCACGCGAGATCCTGGACTCGCGAGGCAACCCCACCGTCGAGGTCGAAGTGCAGACGGCGAGCGGCCGCGGCCGGGCAGCCGTCCCGAGCGGCGCTTCGACAGGTGAGCACGAGGCGATCGAGCTCCGCGACGGCGACAAGAAGCGCTACCTCGGCAAGGGCGTTCTCAAGGCGGTCGACAACGTCAACCAGACGCTGGGACCGGCCATCATCGGCGTCGACGCGCTCGATCAGGCCGAGGTCGACAAGATCCTCCGCGAGGCCGACGGGACGTCGAACAAGTCGAAGCTCGGCGCCAACGCGATCCTCGGCGTCTCGATGGCGGTCGCCCGCGCGGCCGCGGACGTCGTGGGCCTGCCGCTCTGGCGTTACCTCGGCGGCGCCAACGCGCGCGTCCTGCCGACGCCGCTCATGAACGTCCTGAACGGCGGCACGCACGCCGACAACGGGCTCGAGATCCAGGAGTTCATGATCGTTCCGAGCGGCTTTTCGGACTTCCCGAACGCGCTCCGCGCGGGCGCCGAGGTCTTCCACGCGCTCAAGAAGCACCTGAAGGACCGCGGCATGGTCGTGGCCGTCGGTGACGAGGGCGGCTTCGCTCCGCGTCTCGAGTCGAACGAGGCCGCGATCCAGGCGCTCGTCGCCGCCATCGAGGCCGCGGGCTACCAGCCGGGGAAGGACTTCCACATCGCGCTCGACGTCGCCGCGAGCGAGTTCTTCGACAAGGACTCGAAGAAGTACACGTTCGACAAGAAGCCGATCAGCGGCGCCGAGCTCGTCGGGATCTACGAGAAGCTCGCGTCGACGTATCCGCTCGTCTCGATCGAGGACGGCTGCGCCGAGGACGACTGGGAGACCTGGAAGCTGCTCACCGACAAGCTCGGCAAGAAGGTGCAGCTCGTCGGCGACGACCTGTTCGTGACCAACGTCGAGCGGCTGCGGCGCGGCATCGAGGCCGGCGTCGCGAACGCCATCCTCGTGAAGCTGAACCAGATCGGCTCCGTCACGGAGACGTTCGACGCCATCCGTATGGCGCACGAGGCGGGCTATCGCGCCATCATCAGCCACCGCTCCGGGGAGACGGAGGACACCTTCATCGCCGACCTCGCGGTCGCCACGAACGCGGGCCAGATCAAGACGGGGAGCCTGTCGCGATCCGACCGCGTGGCAAAGTACAACCAGCTCTTGCGCATCAACTTCGAGCTCGGCGTCGGCGCGGTGTACGCGGGTCGCAGCCCGTTCGTGCGCCGCTGAGGCTCGTGCGGCCCTCGTCGGCGGACGGCCCGGCTCGCGCCGGGCCGTCTCCGGGCCGTGCGCAAGAAAACACGGGAATTTCCGGCCGAGATGGAGCCCGGACCGCCGAATCGCCGGCTCCTGGACACGGGGAGGGGACCCGAAGAGGAAATGGCCTTTTTTCCCCGCGTTTGTGTAACCTGAGAGTTGGCGTTCCGGCCCGATGAAGACGATCGAGGAGCTTCTCAAGAACCTCGCCCGCCCCGAGGTGCTCGAGTTCGGGCTCGTGACCAATCGGCTGCCGAGCGTGAACATCGGCGGCAAGTTCGAGCCGGTCGACGACGAAGCTCCGAGCACCGAGCGTCTGATGCAGATGCTCGTCACCATGGGCGGCAGCCGGTACGTCGATTCGCTGAGCGACAAGCCGGTCCAGTGGACGACGCGCCTCGAGGGCGTCGGCGTGATCGCGGTGGCCGCGATCATGCGCAAGGACATCGTCCAGGCGCGCTTCACGGTGGCGAAGCGCGAAGGGCCGAGCGCGCAGAAGGCGAGCACGGGCCAACAGCCGGCCGCGGCTCGCGCGTCCGAGAAATCGGTCGCCGCCACGCCCGCGCACTCCGCGCGCACGTCCCAGCCGATGCAGAGGACGGAGAGCCGCGCGATGCCGGCGCCATCGCCGTCGCCTCAGCCGGTCTCGACGAAGGCGCAGCCCGCGAGCGGAGCCCAGCCGCAGGCGCAGCCGGCGTCCTCTCAGTCCCGCATCGCGCCGTCGGCGGGAGCACCCTCGTCGGCGTCGATGCCGGCGGGCAAGCAGGTGCCGGTGCAGGGGCAGAGCCTCAAAGGAGGCCCGAGCGGCGGCCCGGCCTCGACGGGAGCGACGCCGGCGGCGCGGCCGGTCGGCGCTCCGAGCACGAGCACGCCGGCAGCGGCGCCCGTCCCGCCGCCGCCCGAGGACGAGTGGGACGACGACGACGAGCCGACGCTCCAGACGCTCTCGCCGCCCGTCGCGGGACGGCCGGGCGTGCCCGAGCCGCGTCCGAAGCCGGCGCGCAGGCCGGAGGACGTCGCGCGAGAGGCCGAGGAGCGCGCGGCGCGGGAGAAGGCTGCGCAGGAGCGCGCTGCCGCCGAGCAACGCGCGGCCGAGCAGCGTGCCGCCGAGCAGCGTGCCGCCGAGCAGCGTGCGGCGGCGGAGCGCGCGGCGGCGGAGCGTGCGGCCGCTGAGCGTGCCGCGGCGGAGCGAGCCGCGGCCGAGAAGGCTGCAGCGGAGAAGGCAGCGGCGGAGCGGGCCGCGGCGGAGAAGGCGGCGGCGGAGCGGGCCGCGGCGGAGAAGGCAGCGGCGGAGCGTGCGGCTGCAGAGCGCGCGGCCGCGGAGGCCGCGCGGATCCGCGAGCAGCGAGCGGCTCAGGAGCGGCAGGCGAGGGAGCGCGCGGCCGCCGAGGCGCAGCGGGCCAAGCAACAGCAGCCCATCACCGGGCCGCGACGCATCTCGACGCCGACGTCGGTCGATGCCGTGGACGTCGAGATCACGACCCGCGATGGCGGGGCGAAGGGCGACGCGGTCTCGATCGACGTCGACTTCGACGACGGGGGCGAGCGGACCATCACCGGCCTCGCGCCCGAGCCCAACGTCCAGCCGGCGCTTGCGGCGCAGCCTCGCGCGGGTGCGGCTGCTCCGGCGATCGTGCCGGAGAAGGATCGTCCGAAGGTCGATCCATCCGCGTCGATCGATTCGTTTCTCGCGATGGCGGTCGCCGCGCGGGCGAGCGACTTGCACCTCGTCGCCGGCCGGCCCGTCCTTCTTCGCGTCGCGACGGACCTCTTGCCGCGCACGCAGTCGCTCACGGCGGAGCACGTCGAGCGCATCACGAAGGAGATCGTCCCCGCGCGTCTGCGCGACGTGCTCGAACGCGACGGCTCGTGCGAGTTCGCGGTCGAGCATCCGACGCACGGCCGGTTCCGCGTCAACGCGTCCCGCCAGCGCACCGGCTACAAGCTCAACATGCGGGTCATCCCGCGCGAGCCGCCCACGATGGCCGCGCTCGGCTTGCCCGCCGCGATCGCGGGCGCGCTCCGCCACCAGCGCGGGCTCGTCCTCGTCACGGGGCCGGCGGCGCACGGCAAGTCGACGACGCTGGCGGCGCTCGTCGACCACATCAATCGCGAGAGCGCGCGCCACATCATGACGATCGAGGAGCCGATCGAGCACGTGCACCCTCGCAAGCGGAGCCTCGTGAGCCAGCGCGAGATCGGGCTGCACTGCCGGTCGAAGGTGGAGGCGATCCAGGCGACCCTCCGCGAGGACACCGACGTCCTCGTGATCAGCGAGATGCGCGACGCCGAGACGCTCCGACTGGCGCTCGCCGCCGTCGAGAGCGGTCGCCTCGTGCTCGGTGCGATGGCCGTGCCCAGCGCGGCGAAGGCGATCGACCGCATCCTCGAGCTGTTCACGCCGGCGGAGCTCCCCGCGATCCGATCGAGCCTCGCTTCGGCCCTCCGGCTCGTCATCGGTCAGCGTCTCGTGCCGAGCGCCGACCGCACCCGGCTGTACGCCGCGGTCGAGCTCCTCCCGTGGTCGATCGCCCTCTACGGCATCGTCCGCGAGGGGCGGACGCACCAGATCCCGAACCTGCAGCAACGCGGGAAGCCGCTCGGCATCCTGCGCCTCGACGAGTCGCTGGCCGAGCTCGTCCGCACGAACAAGGTGACCCTCGAGGTCGCCAAGCAGTTCGCCGAGTCGCCGGCGGATCTCGAGACCCAGGCCGCGCGCTCGGCGGCGGCCGTGCAGACGAGGAAGTGACGTGGCCATCATCGATGGGCTCATCGAGGACCTGATCAAGCGCGGCGGGAGCGATCTGCACCTCGCCGTGAATCAGCCGCCCACCGCGCGCGTGCGCGGCGAGATCGTCACGCTGCGCGAGGGCGCGCTCGCCGCGAAGGAGCTCGAGGAGATGCTCCTCGAGCTGGTCACGCCTCCGCAGCGTGCGCGGCTCGCCGCGGACCTCGGTCTCGAGCTCGCCTACGACTACCGAGACGTCGCTCGCTTCCGCGCGACCTACTACGTGAAGCACCCCGGCATCGCGGCCGCGTTCCGGCTCGTGCCGCCCCGCGTGCCGTCGCTCACGGAGCTCGGGTGCCCCGAGCTCATCCATCGTCTCGCGGAGCGTCGCAGCGGGCTCGTCGTCGTGGCCGGTCCGGTGTCGAACGGCAAGACCACGACGACCGCGGCGATGATCGATCACGTCAACAAGACGCGCGCCTGCCACGTCCTCACGATCGAGCAGCCGATCGAGTTCGTCCACGAGCCGGCGCGGGCGCAGATCACGCAGCGCGAGGTCGGGACGCACGTGCCGACCTTCGCCGCCGCGCTCCGCAACGCGGCGCGCGAGAACCCGGACGTCGTCTTCGTCTCCGAGCTCTCCACGCGCGAGGACGTCGAGCTCGCCCTGCGTCTCGCGAACGAGGGAGTGCTCGTACTCACGAACGTCCCCACGAGCGGTGCCGCCGCGACGATCGAGCGTCTCGTCAGCACGTTCGAGCCGGAGGCCCAGCCCCGTGCGCGGGCGCTCGTCGCCGAGTGCCTGGCGGGCGTCGTCGTGCAGCACCTCGTCCGCTCGGGCGACGGCAAGAGGGTGGCCGTCCACGAGATCCTCGTCGGCACCCCCGCGATCGCGTCGCTCGTGCGCGAGGGCAAGACGGATGCGCTCGTCGAGGCGATCCGCAGCGCGGACGGGCAGGGGATGCAGTCCCTCGACGCGGCGCTCGAGCGCCTCCTCGCGGCAGGGAAGCTCACGGCCGAGGCCGCGCTCGAGCGCGCGATCGACAAGGAGGCCTTCGCGCGCATCGTGGCCCGTACGCGGCCGGACCTCGTGGAGCCGGCGCCCGCAGAGTAGGGCGGACCTTCAGCGCTCGGCGGCGAGCCTCGCGCGGAGCGCCGCGGGGTCGGGTACGGTCAGCCGATCGGCCTCGACGTCGAGGACGAGGCCGTAGCGCGCGACGACGCCGAAGAGCGCGACCGGCGGGACGCCGAGCTGCTGCTCGATCTCGGTGGCGAAGGCGCGGAAGCGCAGGAAGCGCCCACCCTGGCCGTCGTCCTCGCCCCACGTCATCACGTGCATCAAGACTTGGTTCGCGAGGTGCCGAGGGCTCGGCGCCGCCGCCAGGGTCACGCGCTCCCGCGTGTCGATGTCGCGGAAGCGTGAGGCGAGCGACTTGAGCAGGCGCGCCATCCATGGCTTGAGCGCGGCGAGCTCCTGCTCGAGGACGTGCGAGGTCACGACGAGCACCGTGGTCGGCTCGAGGGCGACGACCGTGGCCGTACGCGGGCCCTCCGTGAGGATCGCCATCTCGCCGAAGACGTCGCCGGGGCGATAGGTCTGGAGCGTCCGCGGACCGTTCGGCGTCTCCTTGCGGACCTCGCAGCTCCCTTCGACGAGGATGTACGCGGCGTCCCCGGGCTCGCCTTCGCGGACGATGATCTCGCCCGGGGCGTACGAGCGCCGCGGGAACTCCGCGCCGCCGCGCATGAACTTCACGAGGTCGTCCTTCAGCGCCGCGACGGTCGGGTACCGATCCTTCGGGTCCTTCGCCATCGCGCGCATCACGATGCGGTCGAGCTCGAGCGGGACCGCGGCTTCGCCGGCGACCTCGCGTGGGCTCGGGAAGTCGGCGGCGACGGCGCGCGCGAGCGTCTCGACGCGATCGCCGCCCGCGTGCGGCGGACGGCGGGTGAGCACCTCGTAGAGCGTCGCGCCGAGCAAGAAGACGTCCGAACGCACGTCGAGCCTCCGGCGATCACCGCGCGCCTGCTCCGGGGACATGTACGACGGCGTGCCGATGATCGAGTTGTCGGTGCTCGTCTCGTCGAACGGCGCTCCGTCCGCCACGGCTGCCTTCGGGGGCTCGCGCTGGGAGTCGGGCGTCGCGGCCGGTATGGCGCCCGGCGGGGGGATCAGGCGCGCGATGCCCCAGTCCATCAGGAAGACCTGACCGAACTCGCCGACCATGACGTTGGCCGGCTTCACGTCGCAATGGATGACACCGCGGCTGTGCGCGAACGCGAGCGCGTCGCAGACCTTCACCACGACGTCGAGGAGCATGTACAGCGTGCCCGTGTCGAGCACGCCCCGCGGGAGGGCGCGGATCATGTCCGCGAGGGTCTGTCCCTCGACGAGCTTCATCGCGAAGAAGAGCTGGCCGTCCTCGCGCTCGCCGAGGTCGTAGACCGGAACGATGTGCGGGTGATCGAGCAGACCCGTCAGCCGCGCCTCGCGGAGGAACATCCGGACCGCGGCCTCGTCGGTCCGAAGGTACGGGTGGAGCGTCTTGATCGCGATGCGCCGGTCGAGCGCGCGATCGATGGCGATGTCGATCGTCCCCATTCCGCCCGATGCCACGCGGGACTCGAGCTCGAGTCGCTCGGCGGGCGGCTTCTTCACGTGCTCGAGCAGATCGGCGACGGTCGCCGCCGAGGGCACGATCCGACCCTGCTGCCTCGCGAGGACGGACGGAGAGACGGACCCCGCCGTGTCCGGCGGCCCGGGATGGAACGAGTCGAGGGGCAGCGACGCGCGCCTGTCGGAATCGTCGCTCGTCGAGGGAGGCGGCGGGGCGATGAGCGCGATCGTCCTGTCGAGACGCGGCTGCGCGGGCATCCGCTCGGAGCTCGGTGCGGGTCCGGCGCCGTCCTCGGGGCTGTCTGCGGTGGGCCTTCGGTCGTCGTTCATACGCGTCGCGCGTATCTCCGGAAGTCGGCGGCGATGCCGCGGGCGAGCATCATCGCCACGCTCATGATGGGCAACTGCGAGTTTACGCCGATGCTCGTCGGGAGCACGCTCCCGTCGCACACGAAGAGGTTCTCGACCGCCCAGGTCTCGCCGGTGGGCTTGACGACCCCGGCCTCGGGCGTGACGGCCATCTTCGCGGAGCCGAGCGGGTGGAACGCCATGCACTCGATGCGACGGGCCGGGAGCCTGTCCTCGAGGAGGAAGTCGAGCTCTTTGTCGTTCTTGATGGTGGGCGACCCGAAGACGGGGACGAGCACCTCCTTCGCGCCCGCCGCGAACGCCATCCGAGCGAGGATGTGGATGGTCTTGAGCAGCCGAGCCTTGTCGCGCTTGGCCATGCGGTAGAGCACGAGCGGCTCGCGCGAGATCCAGCGGCGGACCTGCCCGCCGCCCTCGTCGTGGACCATGCCTCCGAAGAAGGCGAGGTTCGGCATCCGCTTCACGAGGCGACGGTGCTCCCTGCCGATGCCTGGGAATGCCGCGGCGAGGACGTTCACGGCGCTGTAGACGCCGTTGAGCCAGATCCCTTCATCGAGGAAGTGATCGGTGTAGACGCTCTGGAGCGCGCCGTCCCAGCCGTCGACCTCTTCGTCGAAGAGCGCCCCGATGCGGACGGCGGGGTGGAGTGTGAGGTGCCGGCCGATGTGAACGGAGTCGAGGCCGCTCTGCCGGAGGAGCACGGGCGTGTGCATCGACCCGCACGCCACGACGACGATCTTCGCTCGCACCTCGAAGCGCACGCGTGGCTCGCCGGTGACCCCGTCGAGGAACCGCCCGCGGACGCCGCGGGCGCGGCCGCCGCTCACGTCGATGCGCTCCACGAGCGCGTCGGAGACGATCGTCGCGCCGTGCGCGACGGCGTCCGGCAAGAACGAGACGTCGACGCTCATCTTCGCGCCGTGCGGGCAGCCGAAGTTGCAGCGCCCGGCGCCGCGACACCCTTTCGTGTTGCGGCGTATGGTCTTCATCGGGATCCCGAGCTTGGACGCGCCCTCGACGAAGAGCTCGGTCGCGCGCGACCGCATGTGGACGGGCACGTCCTCGACGTGGGTGATGCGCTCGACCTCGGTGAAGAACGGGTCGAGGCCTTCGGGCGTCATCCGCTCGAGCCCGAGGTCCCGGCTCCAGACGTGCAGCACCTCCTCGGGGATGCGGAAGCAGACGGCGCCGGTGAGCACGCTCGATCCGCCGACGCACTTGCCGGCGAGCAGGCTGATGAGCGGCGTGTCGCCGAGCCCGAGCGCCACGGACATGCCGGCCTCACGGCTCATGCGCCGGAAGGAGTGCGACGGGGGCATCGCGCCGTACTCCTCGGGCGCGTAGTGCCCGCCCTCTTCGAGGACGATGACCGACCGACCGTCGCGCGCGAGCTCCCGCGCGAGCACGGCGCCTCCCGCGCCGGAGCCGACGACCACCACGTCGGCGGACGCCGTGAACGGCGCCGCGAGCTCGCGTCCGCGAATCACGGGCAGGCGCGACGCCCGCGCGCCCGCCGCGATCGCCCCGTGGGTCGGCTCGTTCACGGTGACACCTCGTTCTTCGACGGCGCGGGTCGGGCGGCGACGGGCGAGGCGTCGTCGAGCATCGGCAACGCAGGGCCGCGCTTCCATCGCCGTCGCTCCGGTCCGGGGTAGCCGATCGCCCTCTGCTCGTCTGGGTGCTCGTAGAAGAGCATCGTGAGCACGGTCTTGTACGCGACCACGAGCAACGGGAGCTGCCGCACCTTCGATCGCTCGAGCCGCTCCAGGTGCGCGATGCGCTCGTCGACGGTCATCGCGTCGAACGGTCGCAATCGGAAGAAGAGGAGCGGCGACCAGCGGATCGCGAAGAGCATCACCCGGAGGCCGAAGCGGAGCGTCTTGCTCGCCGGGCTGATGAAGGCGTCCACTTCGTCGACGAAGGCGTCGAGGCGCTCGGCCGAGACCTCTCCGTCGGGCGAGAACATCGCCTCGGCGAGCGCGCGGACGACGAGACGGTCGTCACCTTTCAGCGTCGTGCGCTGGAAGTCCTTCGTGACGAGGTTCGGCAGAGGCGCGGCGCTCAACGGTCCGCGAGTATAGCCGTCGGATGGCGGGCGTGGGGCGGCAGAGCGGCGATGACGGGGCTACGACGGGGACGGCGCGGCCGGAGCCGTGTCCGCGTGTTCGAGCACGAGCACGAGCCGATCAGAAGAACGCGCCGGACGGATCGACCGGGAGTCGCTTGCCGGCGGGCCAGATCAGGTAGGTCGTGCCGAGCGAGCGCTGCCAGGCTCGGGTGAGCTGTTCACGGTCGTACGTCACGCGGACCGTCGCGTCGCTGCCGAAGGCCGGATCGTTGCAGACGACGTCGCCGCTCTCGGTGAAGCCGCGGACGACGAGGATGTGGCCGTCGGTGCTCGACATGGGCGAGCCCGCGAGCTCGCTCGGGCCGTAGCGGACGCTGATCGCTACCGGGATGTCCGCCGCCACGAGCCGCTCCACCTGTCCGAAAGACGAGAGCCGCGTGACCGCGCCGTGGAGGCGTCCGCCATCCATCGCCGCGGCGTGCGCGGTGTTGAACGGCCAGTTGCCGGTCCCGCGGTAGACGTGGTCGTGGCAGCGCTTCGCCGCCTCGGGCACGGTCTCGCGCAGGCCGGCGGCACCGAGCACGTCGGCCCAGTAGGCGAGGATCATCGACGTCGACGTGGGCGAGCACCAGGCCGAGCCGCCTTCGTAGAGGAGCTGCGAGCGCTGCGGGACGGGCAGGATCTTGCCGCGCGCCGCCGGGTCGCCCGCGGTCTCGATCGGGGCGGCGTCGGAATTCGTGGCGACGGCGGCGACGGCACGGAGCGTCGGCGTCGAGCGGGATCCGGCGCTCGCATAGAGAATCGCCTTCACACGAAGCGCGTCGGCGGGTCGGTGCAGCTCGAGCGTGTCGGTGGCGACGTCGCCGTCGCCGTCGCCCTGCCCGTCGATGCTGTGGCGGCGCACGGTGCCGTCGTCCTCGGCCCAGACGCCGAGGCTGTAGTCCTTCGTCCACCTGCCGTCGACGCGCGCACTGACCATGATCTCGATCCAGGTCCCGGGCGGTGTCGACGCTTCGAACGAAGGCGTGACGCTGTCGAACGGGGACTTCGGCGTCCACACGGGCGAGGTCGCGACGGCGAAGCGGTGCTCTCCGCCGGTGTAGAAGCGTTCGTACCCGGCCGACCGTGGGCCCTTGCCCGCGCGTCCCTTGCCCTCGGCGATCCGGATTGCCCCGTCGTCCCCGACGACGGCGTCCTCGAGCTCGAAGTCGGCGAAGGTGCCGCGATCCGCGGCGGCCCGGAAGAAGGGCCCCGTCGCCGCGCTGGACGAGGGGGACTCCGTTCGCGATCCCGCGCTCGACCGCGATCCATCCGCGGCTCCTCGCGAGCCGTCGTCGCGTTCGCCGCTCGCGGAACGATCCAGTGATCCGGCGTCCGAGCCGCTGCAAGCCGCTAGAAAGACGAGGGCGCCCGTCGCGAGGCACGCGAAGGCCCTGCTCGAAATGCGCAATCGTCGAAGGGAAAGCCCCATCGGAGACGGCCGCGTTGCAATCTCGGCGCCAGCGACGACCGAACGCCGACGGGCACGTTGCGGCGCGACCGTTCTGGTACATTCTCGACTTCCGTGTCGACGGTACGTATGGCTCGGGTCGTCAAAGTGGCGTGCATGGCGATGCTCGCGCTCGCGTGCAAGAAGCCCTCGGCGTCCGGAGAGGCGAAGGTCGGTGATCGCTCCGTGGACTGCAGGGCGGTGAAGCCGCAGCCGCATCCGGATCTGGTCGCGTGGGACGCCGATTCCCGCGCGCAGCTCGATCGGCTCCGCCGGCAAGGCGTCGTCGCCGTTCGTTACGAGGTCAACGGCTGCGACGTCTCGCTCGAGATCCTCCCGAACTGCGTCGGGCCGAAGAACAGATACGTGTACTCTCCCATCAAGAGCGGCGGCTCGCACGTCGCGCGCGACGTGGTCGAGGTCTACGAGCGATGGCCGCTCGGCGCGGCGGACGTGGCGCAGCGGCTCGACGGTGGGCGTGCGGTCCGCGTCGACTTCACCATCGCAGGCAGCGTGGGACTGCCGGAGGGCAGCACCATCACCGAGTACGATCTCGTCGGTCCCGAGTGCAAACGCGCCACGCACGTCGTCAGCGCGGTGTACCTCGGAGCGTTCACGATGGTCGCCGGCGACGCACGAGAGCTCGGCTCGGTCGCGGATCTCCTCACGGCTCCGGCGGGACGAGGCGAGCCGATCGCGCGGGAAGGCGATGCGGCGATCTGCGCGCGTGCGCAGGCGGAGGGCGTCGAGCTACCGGGGTGCGCGGTGCCGGTGCGCGTCGCGCTGCTTCCGCTGGACGCGTCGGCCCCGCCGTCGAGGTGCACCGCCGGCTACGTCTTCGACGGCACGCGATGCGTGCCGGCGGGCGAGGCGAACGCGGAGCAGGCATGCTCGACGTGGGGAGCCGGCGAGAACGCCTGCGCGCGCGGGGGTTCGGGCGACGGGGAGCAGACGTCGCAGGCCGTGTTCGATCAGGCGGCCGTCGAGCGTGTCGTGCGTCAGAGGCAGCAGGCCGTTCGCCGGACCTGCTGGGAGTCGCAGACCGACAGCCTGAAGCGCATCAACGTGTCGGTGACCATCCGAGTGGGCACGGACGGTCGCGTGATCCAGTCGGACGCGCTGCTCGAAGACGCCGAGGGCCCGAAGGACGTGGCGAACGTCGTCGCCCGCTGCATCGCGAACGAGGTCAAGGCGTGGCGCTTCCCGCAGCCGGAGACGGAGCAGGTGGTGTCGGTCCCGTTCCACCTCATCCGCCAGTGATCTCATCCTGAACGAGGGCTCGCCTCCGCGCCGCATCGCGATTACATCGACAGGCCGTCCCGCTCGTCCTTTATCCTGTGTCCGTGAACCTCCTCAGGGTCGCATGGCGGCGGCTCGCCGCGGCCGCGCTCGTCGCCGGAGTCGTCGTCCTCGGCGGGTGCGCCAGCAAGCCGACGATGAAGGTCCATCACGCCGAGGTGACGGGTGTCCGCTTCGGGTTCCCGCCGTCGGTCGCCCTCCAGATGACCGTCGTGCTCGACGTGTACAACCCCAACAGCTACGACGTGGCGGTCCGCGCCGTGCGCGGGACGGTGACGTTCCACAACCGCTACACGCTCCCGGTCGATTTCCGTCCGGGAGGCGAGGGCGTCTGGCTGCCCGCGAAGACCACCACGCAGGTCCGCGTGCCCACGACCGTGCCGGTCGATCTCGCGATGACCCTCACGCGGGAAGCGTTCACCGGAACGGTCCCGTACCGCTTCATCGGCAAGGCGGACGTCACGGCGACGCGCAGCTTGAAGATCGAGAAGGACGACTACTCGGTCGACGAGAAAGGCGAGATCCACCGGCAGATCATCGACAACTCGATCGCGGCGCTCGGGATCCCCTTCGTGCGGTGAGGCAGGCCTCGGGCCTCAGACCTCAGCTTTCGGTGCGCAACGGAGCCGGGACCAGGCTGCCTGACTGCAGTCTCCGGTTTAGACTAAAGTCTCCAGTCCGTGCTCCGGACGGTCCGGTGCACGCTCGAGGGGCGCCGAGCTCGTCGACATTTTCGTGCTGAAGGCGAAGCGGGAGACGTCGTTTAGCGATCGACTCACGCTGAGCGTGCGCTGGAAGCCGCGACCGGCCAAGGGGCGCGACGACCCAGCAGGTCTCACCTCCTGGAGCCCGGAGCCTGGAGCCTGGAGCCTCTCTCACGCAGCCGGGATCACCGCCGCGTAAAGTCGCGCCCTTCGCGCTCGAGAAACTCCTCGTACGTCCCACCGAAGTCGTAGAGCTCCGCGCCCTTGTTCGGTCCCTTCGGACGGAGCTCGACGACGCGCGTCGCGAGCTCGGAGACGAAGTGGCGGTCGTGGCTGACGAAGACGACCGTCCCCTTGAAGAGCTTGAGCCCCTGCAAGAGCCCCTCGATCGATTCGATGTCGAGGTGGTTCGTCGGCTCGTCGAGGACGAGGACGTTGTGCTTCAAAAGGACGAGCTTCGCGAGCAAGAGGCGCGCGCACTCGCCGCCCGACATCGTCGCGGCCTGCTTGAGGCCCGCTTCGCCGGAGAAGAGGAGGCGTCCGAGGATGCTGCGGATGTGCTCGTGGGACGCCATCTTGTCCCACTGGTAGAGCCACTCGACCGCGTTCATCCCGGCGGCCGTGCGGTTGAGGGCCTCGTGGGTGTCCTGCGCGAAGTAGCCGACGGACGTGTCGTGGCCCCAGCGGACCTCGCCCGTGTCGGGCTTGATGATCTCCTGCTTCGTGTCCTCGTCGAGGCCGGCGAAGCCGCTGAGCATGATCTTGAGCAGCGTCGTCTTGCCGATCCCGTTCGGGCCAATCACCGCGATCTTGTCGCCGCGGTTCACGTTGAACGAGATCTTGTCGAAGACGACGATCTCCTTGCCCTTCTCGTCGACGAACGTCTTGCTGATGTCCTCCATGCGGAGGACGTCGCGGCCGGAGGGCTTGTCGAATTCGAAGCGGATGTAGGGACGGACGAGGCTCGAGCGCTTCGGGCCCTTCGTCTCGATCTCCTCCTTCAGCTTCTCGATCTGCTTCACGCGCGACTGGGCCTGTCGGCTCTTGCTCGCGTGCGAGCCGAAGCGCTGCACGAACTCCTGGAGCTCGGCGACCTTCTTCTTCGCCGCCTCGGCCTGGGCGGCCGCGCGCTGGTTGTTCTCGTACTTCGCGTCGACGAAGGCGGCGTAGTTGCCCGCATAGACGGTGATCGTCTGGTAGTCGACGTCGGCGATGTGCGTCGCGACCGCGTTGAGGAAGTGGCGGTCGTGGCTGACGACCACGAGCGTGCCCTTGAACTCGTCGATGAGGAAGTGCTCGAGCCAGCGGATCGAGTCGAGGTCGAGGTGGTTCGTCGGCTCGTCGAGCAAGAGCACGTCCGGCTTCCCGAAGAGCACCTGCGCGATGAGCACGCGGAGCTTGTAGCCGCCCGCGAGAGAGCTCATCTTCGAGTCGTGCTTCTCGGCGGGGATGCCGAGGCCGACGAGGAGCTCGGCGGCCTCGCTCTCGGCCATGTAGCCGTTCTCCTCGGCGATGATGCCTTCGAGCTCGCCGAGACGGATGCCGATCTCGTCCGTCACCTCGCCCGCGAGAAGGCGCTCCTTCTCCTGCATCGCGTCCCACAGGGTCTTGTTCCCCATGATGACGGTGTCGAGGATGCGCTCGTTCTCGTACTCGAAGTGGTTCTGCCGGAGCACCCCGAGGCGGAGGTTCGAGGGAATGGTGATGGTCCCCTGATCGGTGTCCTCCTTGCCCTCGAGCATCCTGAGGAGCGTCGACTTGCCCGCGCCGTTGGCGCCGGTCAGGCCGTAGCGCTTCCCAGGATCGAACTGCATCGAGACGTTCTCGAAGAGGATCTTGGGGCCGAAACGCTTGGTGACTTTGTCGAGTACGATCACGGCGGGCCACTCCTAGCACGATCCTGCCGAGGCCGTGAGCGCAGCCTTGGAATCTCTTTCGGGAGAGGAGGCGGCGAGGACGCGACGGATGGTCGCCGCTTCGTCGGTGAGCCCTCGCGGCCGCCTCGTCGGGTCCTCGCCGGCGCCGTGCCGAGCGTCCTCGCCGGCGCCGTGCCGAGCGTCCTCGCCTTTGCCTTGCCGGAGCCTCGCCATGTCGGCGGCCACGCGTGCGGCGTGCCGCCGACCCATTTCAGCTTTTGCGCGGAGCCCCCGAAGCCGCGTACGCTTTCGAGGACTTGAGAGACAGGTCCTTCTACGTCTCGAGCCTGCTCGAGCTGGCCGATGCGAAGCCGTCGGACCGTCGTGTCCTCTGGCGCCAGGCGATGGCGGCGCTGTCTCGGGCGACCGACGACGGACCGAGCCCGCTCGAGGGGCTGCACCCGGACGTGCTGTTGCGAGGCGTCAGCGCCGCCCTCTCCGCCGGCCTCGCCGACGACCTCGACTGGCTCTCGCCGCAGGCTGCCGGCGTCGCGCTCTACACGCTGGCGGCCGCCTTGCCCGTCGGGACGGAGCAGCGCGAGCTCGGGCGCCGCGTCCTCGCGCGCATGCTCGCGGGCAACGCGGAGACGTTCACGGCGATCGCGACGTGCATGGCGCAGTCCGCGGGCAAGGGGCTCGGCAGCCCGAACATCCGCGCGCGCGTGGCCCTCGTGACGGAGCTGCCGCTCGCTCACGGGGTCGCCGACGGCCCCTTGGCGCTCGCGCTCCTGAGCCGTCGCGAGTACCAGCGTGACTGGGTCTCCACGCCGTCGACGCGGTCGCTGCCCGCGCGCCGGCTCGCGGCGAAGATCCTCGAGCGCGCGGCGCGCGAGGCCGCCCGGCGGGCGCAGATGGGCGACACGCATGCGCTGCGCGTGTTCCTAGGCGACACGGTGCGTACGGCGTACGACCGGCTGCTCGCCGATCGCGAATCGCTCGTCTGGCGTTACGTCGCGGTCGCGCGTGGCCTCTGCGCCGGGTGGATCCCCGAGCTGAAGCAGCAGATCGAGGACAGCCTCCGCGAGGGGCTCACGCCGACGGAGTGGCGGCGCGCGGCGGCCTCGCTCGCGGCGTTCGGCGCGGTGAAGCCGGACGAGGCGCTCAAGATCCTCTCGGCCGCCGTGAAGCGCGGGCTCTTCACGCGGGACGATCCGCCGAGCGCCGCGGCCTTCGTCTGGGGCATCCCGCGCACGATCGAAGCCGAGCCCGAGGTCGCGGCGAAGATGCTCGACGTGGTCTTGTCCGTGGCCACACCCGAGGTCGCCGAAGCCGTCGCCGAGCTGCGGTACGAGTACGGGCCGTCGAAGACCGTCGAGCGCGCGATGCGCCAGGCCTCCGAGCTCCTCAAGACGCGCGACAAGCCGAAGGGAGAGGACGACGGGGCCGACGCTCTCTTCAGCGAGATCGGGCGCGACCTCGAGCCCGTCCCGCGCGACGACCAACCCGTGCGGGCGCTCGTCGCCGGCGCGCTCGACGCCTTCGTCACGGAAGGCGCGCTCGCGGCGTATCAGCGTGCGAAGGAGGTGCTCGTCGCGGCGAAGGGCGGGATGGACGCGCTCGAGGCGGTGGCGAAGGACGACGACGCGGAGGGCCGCACGGGCTCCCTCGCGCGTCGTACGTCGATGGCCGTCCTACGCGATCTCGATACCAGCCTGCTCGAGCGTCACGTCATCGACGATCTCCTGAAGCTCGGAAGCGCCGCCGAGGCGCGTGCGAGCGAGGAGAGCCTGGATCTGATCCGCGAGAGGTTCGCGGAGTGGATCGTCACGTGCGAGAGCCCGGAGGTCATCCAGCAGCAGAGCAAGGCGCCGAAGCACCCGACGCTCCGTCTGCGGCGCCTGCGAGCGCTCCTGCATCTGGTCGACGGCGACCTCGGTGAGAACCTGGAAGGCGTCGGCCGCGGCCAGCGCGGCGAGGACGGCGGCGACGTCCAGCGAGCCCAGCGCCTGCGCGCGTTGTGGCTTCGCACGGTCAAGGCGCTCCTCGATCACTTCCGAGCGGACCCGGCCCCGGTGCTCAAGCGGACGCTGCTGGCGGCGCTCGCTCGCGCCCTGGACGCGCTCGTCCGCTTCGGCGTGTGCGACGTCGCCGACGCCCTGCTCGTGCTCGCGATGCGCATCCGCGCCCGTCGCGACTTCGAGACGCTCGCCGAGGCGTCGATGGACCCGGACCTGCGCCACGTGCTCGCGCGGTATGCGCGCTTCCTGCGCGAGTCGGAGCCGCAGCTCGAGGTCGACGCGACGGGCGACTCCGTCCGTCCGTCGACGAGGGCGGCGGCCGACGCACGCCTGGCCGCGCTCGAGAGCCTCGCAGACGAGCTGGTCCTCGAGGGCTCGGCCCGCAGCGAGTCGCTCCGCACGGTCCTCGTCCGGATCCACGGCGCTCTCGCGACCACGGTGAAGGTGTCTGCGCTGAGCGCCCTCTCGACGTCCGGGACGTCGGACGCCGACGTCGTCGCGGCGGTCGAGACGTGGGTTGGTGCGCTCGCGCAGATGTGCGCCGGCGCGAGCGGGCGCATCGATCCGGAGGCGCCGCCGACGGCGATGGCACCCGCGCACCCGAAGCTCCTCAGCATCGCGGTCTCGCGCGTCCTCGCGGAGGCGGAGGCGACCCTCGACGAGCAGACCCTCGGCCAGGCGATCGAGGAGCTCGTGGCGGGGATCCCCCACGGCTTCGCGCGGCTCATCTCCGGCCTCCTGTGGGGCCTCGCGGACCTCCCGAAGGAGCGACCGTCGGCGGACGCGGCCGTCCTCCCGGTCACCGAGCAGCTCCCGGCGTGGCTTCCTGCGCGACGCACGATCGGCGGCTTCTACGTCCAGCGCGCGCTGAGCTCGGGCGGGACGGCGTCGGTGTTCGTCGTCACGCGCGTGGAGGACAAGAACGATCCGACCGCCGAGCGGTTCGCGCTCAAGGTCCCCGAGTACAACGCCACCGCGGCGCGGAGCCTCTCGCAGGAAGAGTTCTTGAAGATGTTCCGCGAGGAGGCCTCGGCGCTCATCATGCTGCCGAACCACGCGAACCTCGCGCGCTTCGTCACCTTCGACATGGGGACGAAGCCGCTGCCCATCCTCGTGATGGAGCTCGTCGAGGGCATCTCGCTCGAGCGCGTCCTCCAGTCACGGACGTTCGACATGAAGCGGTGCCTCAAGGCGCTCGACGACGTGCTCGCCGGCCTCGAGGCCATGCACTCCGTCGGCATCGGGCATCTCGATCTCAAGCCGTCGAACGTGATCCTCCGTCGTGGAGAGCAGGCCGTGCTCGTGGACTTCGGGCTCGCGGGCCGGAAGATCCGCCAGGGCTGCGGCACGGGCCCGTACGGCGCCCCCGAGGTCTGGGGAGTGCTCCCGCCCGGCTACGTCCCGTCGCCCACGGCCGCGGACGTCTACTCCTTCGGCTGCGTCGCGTTCGAGATGCTCACCGGCAAGGTCCTCTTCGACGCGCCGAACGAGGTCGCGCAGATCACGATGCACGTCTCGCACGACGGCTTCCCGCAGCCCATGCAAGAGCTCGTCGCCAACCCCGACGTCGGCCCGTTCGCGGAGGCGCTCGTGCCCGCGCTCCGCCGCGACCCGCGTCAGCGCCCGACCGCCGCGAAGCTCCGCGAGGCCCTGCGGGCGCTCTGGCCGATGGTCGAGAACGCGAAGTGGCCGATCCCGGTCGGCTGACCTCGCGCTCGCTCGAGCGAGCGTGCGCGCTTGCGGGGCGTCGGTCGCCGCGATATCGGAGCGCCGTGTCCGACGCGAGGGAGCCGAGCGAGCTACGAGGCCTTCCGCCCATCGAAGGCGAGCCGGACCTGGACGGCGCCGACTGCGTCAGCTGCGGTCGCTGCTGCCATCACGGTCCGCAGACGGTCCACCTGCTCGAGTCGGACGAGGAGCGTCTCGGGCCCAAGCTCCTCCCGATCTACACGGAGCTTCAGGACCGTCCCCCGTACTTCCGGTTCGTGAAGAACACGGGCAATCGGTGCGCCTGCCTCGACGTCTCGGTCCCGGGTCGCTACCCGTGCGTGATCTACGAGGTGCGTCCGGACGACTGCCGTATCGTCGAGCCCGGCTCGCCCGCCTGTCTCGAGGCGAGGCGGCTCGGCCATCTCGGGACGAGCGTGCAGTTCAAGGCGGAGCGGCGCCGCCGCCCGTCCGATGACGGGCGGTAGCTTCGTCGCTCGGCGCACGTCGAGAGCATGCGCGTCGGGTGAGTCCCGCGGGGTCAGCGCGTCGTGCGGCGCTCGAGCATCCGGGCACACGCCTCGCCGATGATGTGCTCGGCGTCGCGCGCGGCATCACGCAGCTCGACGGCCCATGGCGGGTCGAAGCGCAGCGCGCGCGGGCGGGGATCTCCGCCTGGTATCGGCTCGGCGGAGACGATGACGCGCGGCGCCTCGGTGTGCACGGAGATCGATCGCACGACGACGCCGGGCTCGCGCTCGTCGAGCCACGCGACGACGGGCTTCGCGGCGTCGATGGCGTGCGTCGCGTCCTCGCCGCGAAGATCGACGGCCGGCCCCGAGAACGGCGAGCCGTCGAGCGCGCTCTCGGGCATCGCGCGCACGCGTCGCTCTCGGACGTGAATCTTGTACCAGGCGAGGCGGAGCGTCTTGCTCACGCGGAGCCCAAGGAATGCACCGCCGGGGGCGAGCTCACGCGCCGGCGAGAGCCTTCGCGAGCCGACCGGAGACGTCCCAGTCCACGAGCTGGTTGTATCCGCCGACGGCAGTGGTGGCGACGAAGACGATGGGAAGATCGTCCAGTTGGCACTTCGCCTCGCGGAGGACGAAGTCCTTCGTCGTCTCGTCGTCCGTGACGTCGAGGAGCGTGTAGCGGACCGATTTGGCGTCGAGCAGCTCCTGGATGCGGCGCAGCATCCGCACGTTGCGGTCCTTCTCGAAGTAGATCATGACGGGGGCCTGCACCGCCGCGGCGCTCACCGTCGAGCCGGTGAGCGAGCTTTCACCCGGCGAGCTCCCACTCAGCGAGCGCCCACCGGTCTTCCTCAGCTCGTCGAGCTTTGCGCGACCCGCGCGCCGGCGCTGAAGCTCGGCCTCCGAGCAGAGCGGCTCGCCCAGCATGGCGTTCATGCGCCGAGCGAGGTCTTTCGGGAGGCGAACCGCCAGGAACCGATCGCCGGCGGGCGACGTGATCGCGCGGTGGAGCGAGGTGCGGACGATGTCGAGCATGGGCAGTGCCTCGGGAGCCTCGTGGGGATCGTGAGGATCGTGACGATCGACGGCGCACATCATCGCCCTGCGGCTGCGAGGGTCAAGGACCAAGGCCGTCGACGACCCGGTCTGCGATCACGATGCCTCGAGCAGGACGCTAAAGCTGCTTCGCGAGCGTGCATCCCGCGTCGTTCCCGAGCTGGCAAGCACGCTGGTAGTACGAGCGAGCCTTCGCGCGATCGACGGGCACGCCCACCTGCCCGTGCTCGTACAACGCTCCGGCGGTGATGCACGACTGCGCGTCGCCCTGCGCGCACTGCGTATCGAACATGGCGATCAACCCGTCTCCCGTGAAGGAAACTGCGGTCGGCGCCTCCACCGGCGCCATCGGCGAGACAGGCGAGGGCATCGGACCCATCGGCGCCGTCGGCGACGACCACATGACGATCACCGCCACGACGCCCAAAGAGACGATGCCGATTGCGACCGCCATCGCGGCCATTGCGGAGGCGCCCACGCCACGTGGCGCCGTCTCCCTCATCCCGCCGAACGGAGTCACCGGCACCGGCGCCTGCGGCATCTGCGGCGCCTGCGCCTGCGGCTTCACCACCATCAGCGGCGCCTTGCAGAACCCGCACGTCAGCAGCGTGTGTTGCGGCGGGACGGGTGCCCCACAGTTCGGACATTCCCGCGAGACGACCGCCCCCATCGCCCCGATGCTACCGAAACCACGCCTGTTTGTCGTAACGTCGGTGCGGAGGCAGACAGTCAGGCAGGCAGGGGTGCGGATCTACGCAACTTCGCCGCCGGGTGGTCGACCTGGGGGGTATGACGGCTCCGCGTCGGGTTCTGCCCGGGGACGTGTTGCTCATCACCCGCCGCATCTCGCAGCGGATGTTCCTCCTGAAGCCGGACGAGGGGACGAAGGCGATCTTCGCCTACTGCATCGCCGAGGCCGCTCGGAGGCACAAGATCGAGGTCATCGCGTGGGTCGTGATGTCGAATCACTATCACGCGGTCGTCTACGATCGGTTCGGGACGGTTCCCGCATTCGTCCAGCGATTGCACAAGTTGCTCGCAAAGTGCATCAACCACCGGTACGACCGCTGGGAGAACGTCTGGTCGAGCGAGGAGACGTGTATGACTCGCCTCGTGACGCCGCGAGACGTGTTCGACGCCATCGTGTACGTGCTTGCGAACCCCGTGGCGGCGCACCTCGTCGACCGCGCTGTCGACTGGCCGGGTTTCAGCTCGCTCGACTACCTCGACGGCAAGACGACGGAGCACGAGCGGCCGGAGTGGTACTTCAGCCGGAAGAGCAGGGTGATGCCTTCGAAGGTCACGCTGCGCGCGGGGTGGCCACCGCCGCCCATGCGCGAGCTGGCTCGGGAGACGCGCGCCGAGTGGGCCGCGCGCGTTCGCGCAGCGGTCGCGCAGAAGGAGCGCGAGTACCGCGAGATCCGACGCAAGAAGCGCGTCGCGCTCCCGAGCCGCAAGTCGCTCGTCGACGTCGCGCCGACGGCCAAGCCATCGACGAAAGCGCGGCATCGAAAGCTACGTCCCGCGGTCGCCTGCGTCGACCCGGAGAGGCGGACGGCCGAGCTCGCGGCGCTCCGGGCCTTCCGCGTCGAGTACGCGCGCAAGCTGAAACGCTTCGCCAAAGAGGGGAGGGCGAAGGTGATCTTTCCCCCAGGGACCTACCGGCTTCGCTCGCTCGGCGCACGCTGCCGGCCCTTCGAGCCGCGGCCTCTTACGCGGCTCGACACGCGGCCTCCGACACGACTCGACGCGTGGCCCCCGACACGACTCGACGCGCGGCCTCCGACGCACGCCGGGCGCGGCAGTGGCCGAGCGGGCGTACCTTCGGCCACCTTCGTTCGCTGCGGCGAAGGATCCTCACGAGACGATGGCGGCGCGCGCTACGATGGTTCGTCGTGCTCGCGCGAGACGAGCTCATCGCAGGCCGGTATCGGATCGTCCGGTGGATCGGGGAAGGCGCGTGCGCCACGGTCTACGAGGCCGCCGACGTGCAGATGGGGGATCGCGCCGTCGCGCTCAAGATCATGAGCGGCGAGCTCGTCACGCGGCCGGAGCGAAGGGCCCGCTTCGTCCAAGAGGCCGAGGCGGCGCTGCAGATCGACTCTCCCTTCGTCGTCGAGGTGTACGCGGTCGGCTCCCTCGAGGACGGCCGGCCGTACATCGTCATGGAGCTGCTCGACGGCGAGGACCTCGGCCGGCTGCTCGAGCGCGTCGGCAGCCTCGACGAGCAACGCGCCGTCGAGCTCGTCATCCATGCCCTGTCCGGGCTCGCTCACGCACACTCGCGCGGTGTCCTGCATCGGGACATCAAGCCCGCGAACCTCTTCATCGTGCGACCGTCGGACGACGCGGGAGGGGGAGAGGACGAGATCCTGAAGATCGTCGACTTCGGCATCTCCAAGGTCCTCGCGTCCGGCAACGAGGCGCAGGGCCTCACGCGCACGAACGTCGTGCTCGGCAGCCCGGTCTACATGTCACCCGAGCAGTGCCGCGGCGCGAAGAACATGGATCATCGCTCGGACATCTACTCCGTGGGCGTCGTGCTCTACGAGTGCCTCACCGGACGGGTCCCTCACGCCGGCGAGAACGTCAACGAGATCATGTTCGAGATTGCGCTGAAGGACGCTCCGGATCCGAGGACCTTCAAGCCGTCCCTCGATCCCGCGCTCGCGGCGATCGTGATGAAGGCGCTGGCGCGGAATCCCGACGAACGCTTCCAGTCCGCCTCGGCCTTTCGAGAAGCGTTGCTCGAGTGGGGCGCGGAACGCGGCGCGCGCGTTCCGCCGACGCCATCCTCGTCGAGCCGCATGCGCGTCCTCACCCCGCGCAGGCTTCGTCGTCTCGAGGTTGCGCTCGAGGACGAAGAGGAAGCGCCGGCGCCGGTCAGCGAATCGGCACCGCGCATCCAGAGGCTGCGCGACGCGCTCGAGCCGGACCCCGCGGCCGCGGCCGCAGAGCGCCGCCGGACGATCGCCTTGTACGCCGCGGTGGGGGTCGCGCTCGTCGCCATCGCGCTCGGGATCTTCCTCGGAGGCCGCGAGGAGCCGAAGCCCGAGCTCGCGGCTTCGGCGAACGAGCCGTCCGCGCCTCTGCAAGAGAGCGCGAGCGCGCAGCCGGAGGTACCGGTGGATCCGGCAGTCGCGAGCGCATCCGCGACGCCTGTCGCAAAGGCCGCGGCGAAGCCGGGCGAGCGAAAGCCCACGGCGCGCAAAGCATCCGCGGACGGAGGCGCAGGCGCAGGCGCGCAAGAAGGACACCCGTCGAACGAGGACTCGACCGAGGAAGGCGAGCACGCAGACGAGTCGAGCGCCGCGGCGTCGAAGCCGGAGGCCACGGAGCCGGAGGCCACGAAGCCGGAGGCCACGAAGCCGGAGACCACGAAGTCAGAGGCAACGAAGCCGGAGACCACGAAGCCGGAGGCCACGAAGCCCGTCGCGAGCACCGCCGCAGGCGGAGGCGACGCGCCGATCGCCAAGCAGCTCGACGAGCCCGCCGCCGGGCCGTCCGACGACGACTGAGCCCGGGCAAGAGCCCGAGGCCCCGATGCGCCGAGGTCCGATGCGCCGAGGTCCGATGCGCCGAGGCCCGATGCGCCGAGCCGCTACTCCGCCTCGGCGAGCGCGAGCTTGTTCTTCGCCATCTTGGCGACCTTGGACCTGCCGCCTTTCTTCACGACCTCTTCGAGGAGCTCCTGGCCGAGCGGCTGACCCTCCTCGGTGAAATGGAAGCCCACGTAGTAGAGGTGCTCGAGGTCGAGCGTGCGATCCTTCTTGAGGGCGCGCGCGACGTCGAACCCGTGGCGGACGAGGTTCCCGAGGAGGCGCAGCGACTCGTCGCCCGCGCGCGCCGCCGGGCGCGTGTCCCGATTCGAGCGCAAGAGCTCGAGTGATGCGAGCGCGTAGCGATCGTCGTCGGTCGCGCGATCCGACTTGCAGAGAATGGCGAGCACGACGCGGGCTTTGTTCTCGTCCTTCTTGCGGAGGCGGGCCGCGAGACCGCGCAGGGCCTCCGCGACGCCCTCCGGGTCGGCGTCACGTGCGACGTCGAGATGCGCCTCGTAGTTGCGCTCGCCCTTGCCGAGACGCGCGATGGCCTCTTCGAGGATCTGCTTGCGGAGGGCGGGCGAGATCTTCTTTGCCGTCGGGCGGAGGACGTTGCGCAACACCCACGCGCGATCGGGGTTCGTCGTCTCGAGCAGCGCCTTCGCGAGGGCGGGGACGGCGTCCTCCTTTCCGGTGAGGCCCGCCGCGGCCGCTTCGGCGTAGCGGCGGTCGTTCGTCGTGACGAGCACCTTCGTGAGGACGCGGGCGGCCTCGTTCCCTCCCATGCGTCCGAGCAGGTCGAGGACGAAGCGCGCTCGATCGAAATCGGGATGCAGCGCGAGCTTCTCCAGTCGCTTGGCCGTGTCCTCGCCGAGCGGGAGGCTGCCGAGCGTGTGGAGCGCCGTCTGCGCGAGGGTTCGATCCTCCGCCTCGGCGGCCTTCACGAGCGTGTCGACGACCTTCGCGCTCACCCCCTTGCGGGACGCTTCGCCCGACTTCGGCTTGTCCTTCTGAAGGGCGAAGCGGAAGGCGATGATGGCCTCCTGGCGGACGCTCGGGTGCTGCTTCTCGTCGTTGGCGTACGCGAGCAGCGTCGGGACGGTCTTCTCGTCCTCGAGGTAGCCGAGGATCTTCACCGCGGCGGCGATGGCTCCGGGCGATCCGCCCTTCTTCTTCTGCGCCTCGAGGAACTTCTCGACCTCTGCGAGGTAGCTGCGGCGCTTGTTGCCGTCGGCGTTCTTGATCTGCTGGCGGACGGCGAGCGCTGCGGCCTTCGCCGCTTCGGCGTCGCTCGAGGCGAGGCCTTTGATGAGCGTGGAGAACGCGTCTTTGCCTCCGAGCTCGGCGAGCGCTGCGTCGAGCGCGCGCCGCTCCTCGGGGCTGGCCACCGCCATCTTCTGCTTGATGATCGGGACGACCTCCTCGCCCACGCTCGCCACGGCCCGCGTCGCCGCTCGACGGACCTCGTCGTTCCCCGTCGACAGGAGCGGGAAGATCTTCGGGAGCGCCTTCTTCGCTCCGATGCGGGCGAGCGCGTCGAGCGCATGCACCTGGAGCAACGACACGCCGCTGTCGAGCACGTCGCCGAGTCCTTCGACGACGCCCGGCCCCTTCGCCTTGAGCTCCCCGAGCACGATGGCTGCCGCGATCTGCTTCTCGATCGCGTCGGACTTGAGGAGCCCGACGATCTTCCCCACTTCGCTCATGGCCACCGTATTCCAGCGCGAAAGCCCTGGATCAAGCCCAAGAAGCACCGAGGGCGGGGCCTCCGCAACGGGTCACGGAGGCCCTTTCGGCCCGAGAGGGCCGTTTCTGGGCCGCGAGCGCGAGCGACGTATATCCCCCTGTGTCAGGGTAGTTGTCGCCTCGGCTGAGTGGCCGGGCTGATCACCACGCGGGGCGAGAAGGTCGATGGATGCCGTGTCTTACACGGAGGGGTTCAAGAAGCAGATGGTGAAGCGGATGTTGGGTCCGCCGGCCGTGAGCGCCAGTGCGCTTTCGAAGCAGGTAGGAGTTCCGCAGCCCACGCTGTCGAAGTGGCTACGCCATGCAGGTAGCCTTTCACCGATGGTGTCCGGCGAGAAGAAGGGCAAGGGCGATAAGCCCGGTTCGAAGAAGTGGACGGTGAAGGAGAAGCTGCGCGTCGTCGTTGCGGCGGAAGGGCTCGAGGGTGCGGAGCTGGGCGAACTGCTCCGCCGGGAGGGGCTCCATGAGGCGCAGCTGAAGGCGTGGCGTGATGCCGCCGCCGGAGCGCTGACAAGCGCGGAGGCGGCGCCCTCAGGGGCACTGACGGCCAGACAGCGCAAGAGGCTGGCAGCCGCGGAGAAGCGCGTGAAGGAGCTGGAGCGGGAGCTGCGGCGCAAGGAGAAGGCCCTGGCCGAGGCAGCCGCGCTCCTGATGCTCGAAAAAAAACTTCAGGCCCTGGGCTGGGACGAGCGGCACCAGCGCCGGGGCAAGGACGAGGACGCCGCGTCGAGCGAGGAGAGCGAGAAGTGACGCTGGCGCTCATCGAGGACGCGCGCTCGAAGGGGGCCACCCTCGGAGCCGTGTGCGCAAGGCTGGGGGTCTCCGCTCGCACCATTCAGCGATGGAAGAAGCCAGCGACGGCTGAAGACCGACGGTGTGGGCCGAGAACGAAGCCGGCCAACTCCATCTCGCAGGCAGAGCGGAAGCGCATCCTCGAGGTCGCCAACTCAGAGGAGTTCCGGGACTTGTCGCCGAAGCAGATCGTCCCGCGGCTTGCAGACCGAGGGGAGTACATCGCGAGCGAGTCGACGTTCTACCGGGTTCTCCGTGCCGAGAATCAGCTCGCCCATCGAGGCAAGGCCAGGGCACCGAGCGCACGGCCCAGGCCCGACATAGAGGCCAGTGCACCGAACCAGGTGTACTCATGGGACATCACCTACCTGCGCACCACCGTCCGGGGGGCCTACTACTACCTGTATCTCGTCGTGGACGTGTACAGCCGACGCATCGTCGGCTGGCAGGTTCACGACGAAGAGTCGGCCGAGCTCGCGGCCGAGCTCATGAAGCGCATCGTCAGCGAAGCGGGCCACCCCCGGGGCCTGAAGCTCCACTCGGACAACGGGTCCCCGATGAAGGGCAGCACGCTGCTCGCCACGCTCCAGAAGCTCGGTGTCATCCCATCCTTCAGCCGCCCTCGGGTCTCTGACGACAACCCCTTCTCCGAGGCGCTCTTTCGCACCCTCAAGTACCGCCCCTGCTTCCCCGAGGGGCCCTTCGCCTCCCTGGAGGCCGCGCGCAAGTGGGTGGTGGCCTTCGTTGCCTGGTACAACGGCGAACATCGGCACAGCGAAATCAAGTTCGTTACTCCGGACGAGCGCCACTTCCGCCGCGAGACCGATATTCTCGAACACCGTCGACGCGTCTACGAGCGCGCTCGGCACCGTCACCCCGAACGATGGACCGGCAGCATTCGGGATTGGTCACCGGCGGGCCCGGTGCGCCTCGGCATCACGCTTCGCGAACGGGAGATCCGAGTCGGGAGCTAACACCATTCACGCGACATCTACCTTGACACCCACCGCCCCCTATGCTCGGAGGCTGAGGGTGCAGATGCTCGGAGTGGTTTCGCGACGGAAACTCGGGGGCGACCGCAGGGCTTCGGACGAAGCGTATCGATTCGATGGGGAGGCGGGCAGGCGAGGCCGCCCGCGCCTCTCCGGCATCCCGCGCCTCTCGCGCGGCATCGCCGCTCGTGTGGCGCCGGTCCTGGCGCTGCTCCTTCCAACTCTGACGCCGGCCGAGGCGCGCGCGGAGTGTCCGGCTCAGCTCTCGCCCACGTGGAACCGGCGCATCAACATCATGGTCGAGAACCCGGGCCCCACGCGCGAGGCGATCCTGCTCGCGAAGATCAACACGAAAAGGCCGGTCGAGACGGGCGCGATGCGCCCCGACGGCGCGGACGTTCGCATCCTCACCTCGAGCTGCGTGCCGGTGCCGTTCTGGATCGAGGGCGGTCTCGGGACTCCGGAGACGAAGATCTGGATGCGGGTGCCGTCGCTGGCGAACGGAAGGAGCCAGATCGACCTCTACTACGGCGCGTCGTCGGCGCCCTCGGCGAGCTCGATCGATGACGTGTTCGGTGCGGGGCTCGTGACGCTCTTCACGTTCACCGAGAACGGCGGCGGGACGGTGTTCGACCGCGTCGGCTCGAACGATCTCGGGATGACGGCGACGTGGACCGACGGTCCGTTGCCGGGCGTCGGCGCGGCGACGGGCTTCGGGGCGACGAAGCGCCTCTACCGCGCAGATGGAGGGCCGGCGCTCGGCAGCGGGAGCTTCACGGTGCTCTCGTTCGTCAATCCGAGCCACGCGGGCCTCAACATCGGCCTCGCGCGCGGGATCATCGGCAGCTACCACGCGGACGACGAGCCTGGCTGGGTGCTCAAGTTGCAGGGCGCCGAGCCCGAGAACCTCATGTTCCTCACGAACGCGGGGGACGTGTCCGAATGGTGCCAGGGCAGCGGCCACGGCAACGTCCCCGACGGCACATGGAGCCTCGTGGGCGCTCGGCGTCGGGCGGGCGTGACGAACGAGCTCCTCGTCAACGGAACGGTCGTCTTCGAAGGGTGCCCCGGGGATACGCGGAACGTCGACGGGCCGGGCCCGTTCGAGATCGGTAACGCGTACAACGGCAACTTCTCCTTCTCCGGCTCGATCTCCATGTCGTTCATCTGGGCGCGAGCGCTCTCCGACGACGAGCTTCTCGGGCTCGACGGCGCGCTTCGATCCGTCGCTCCGCCTTCCGTCCTCGCGGCGGGCGCGCCGCCCGCCCCGCCCGTGATTGGCGTCGCGACGCCGAACGGGAGCACGAGCGTCACGATCACGTTCTCGCCGCCGGAGGACGTGGGTGACGCTCCGATCATCGAGTACGAGGCCGTCTGCGCGCCGTTCGGGCGCGGGCGTGGCGCCGGCAGCCCGCTCACGGTCGGTGGGCTCGCTCCGGGGATGGAGCACAAGTGCGCCGTGCGTGCCGTCAACGCCTTCGGGCCCGGCCCGTGGTCGACGGACACGAACACCTTCATCGCCGGCGACGCGCCGAGCATCGGGAGCCCGGCTACCGCGCGCTTCGTCGTGGGACGGGAGGGCTCGTTCACCATCGTCGCGACCGGAGCTCCCGAGCCTGTCGTCACGGTGAAGGGGACGCTGCCGCCCGGTCTCACGGTGAACGGCCCGACGATCAGCGGGGTGCCGCCGCTCGGAAGCGTCGGCGTCTATCCGCTCGAAGTGAGCGCGGCCAACGGCGTCGCGCCGCCCGCGACGCAGGCGCTCGCGCTCGAGGTCGTGAAGGCGAGTCAGCGCATCGACTTCCTGCCCGTTCCCCCACAGACCCTCCGGCCGCAGCTCGTCGAGCTCGACGTGAGCGCGACGTCGGGGCTGCCCGTCGCGCTGGAGTCCCTCTCGCCCTCGGTGTGCTCCGTGACCGGGACGTCCGTGCAGATGCTCGCGGCGGGCGTGTGCGCGATTCGCGCCTCGCAGGACGGCGACGCGAACTTCGAGCCTGCGCCGCCCGTGACCATGAGCTTCCAAATCATGCCCGGCGTCTCCCCATCCGAAGACGGCGGAGCATCCGAGACGGATGCGTCGGCGCCCGAAGTCGACGCAGGTACGGACGCGGGGAGCCCTCCGGTGCCGCCCCCGTCGACGGAGCCGCCGCCTGCGGTCGTGACGCCGCCGTCGAGCTCGGCCTCGGGCCTCGAAGACGGCGCCGTCGAGGGCGGGGGCTGCGTGTGCGCCGGCGCGGGCGCTCCCGTCCCTGCGGGCGCTCTCGCGATCGCGGTCGCCGGGCTCGTCGCCTTCGAATCGCGCCGACGGAGGCGCGCCAGCGCAGGCAGCCGGTGAGCGCAGGCAGCCGGTGAGCGCAGGCCGCTGAGGGCAGGCACGACGGGCGGAGCCATCGCTCGCGGACGTACGCCTCCCGTGCCTCCGGGCCACTCTCGCCCGCCGTCGAACTCGGCCGCGCCGCTCGACGGCGTCGACGAGGGCGGAGGCTGCGCCTGCACCGCCTCGGGCGCTCCTGTCCCTGGGGGCGGTCTCGCGATCGCGATCGCCGGGCTCGTCGCCTTCGCGGTCCGCCGGCGGAAGCCGGCGGTGAGTGCCGAAGCCGACTGAAGCGGGTACGATGGAGGCGCCGGATGAGCGAAGCTCGGCGCCTCCTCCTCGTCCTCCTGTTCGCTGCTGCCGGCGCGCTCGCCGGCTCGAGCTGCGACATCTACGACGAGTCGCTCCTGCTCGACCCTCCGCAGGAGGGGCCGCCGATGAAGAACGGCATCGGCTGGTGGTCGAAGACCGACAGCCGAGGCTGCTTCAGCGCCGGGATGCCGACGCTCGACGATCGGCCTCCGCCCAAGGGCGACGGAGACGTCGGGCCGATCACGCTCGCCATCGCGTCGATGCGCCTCGGATCGATGAACGAGGAGGGCAAGCTCGATCCGAACGCGTGGCTGGACATCGGGCTCGACATCGACGGCGTGTGCACCGCGTCGGAGACGTGCCCGGGCGAGGACGCTCCGCCGAGCTGCAAAGCCAACGCTTCGGCGCTCCCGCGCGACGGCAGGTACTGTCGCGACAACACGTTCGGCAAGCTCGAGTACTCGGCCGCGCTGGTCCCGCAGCTCGCGCAGAAGTACGGCCTCTCCGACGACGCGTTCAACTGCGCGCTCTGCGCCGGCCAGTACACGTTCCTCGTCCGCATCACCGGCTACAACGGCGAGCCCGACGACGACCGCGTGCGCGTGGACCTCTATCCGTCTCCCGGTCTCGAGCGGCCGCTGCCTTGGGACTGCTCGCAGCCGTCGTGGTCGTCGCAGCCTTGCTTCACGGCCGACATGCCGTGGACGGTGCAGCGCGACCTGCTCGTCGAAGACCGCGGCGGTCCGGACCTGCCCGACTCGAAGATCTTCGACGACCAGGCGTTCGTCCGCGACGGCTACATCGTGACGCACCTGCCCGAGGACACGCTCTTCTGGTTCCCCGGGTACAAGGCGCTCGTCGTCGCGTATCCGCTCCGCTTCCGGAAGGCCGTCGTCGTCGGGAAGATCTCGCGCAGCGTGGACGGCGTGTGGACCATCACGGACGGCGTCATCGCCGGCAGGGCGCGGCGAGACGACATCCTGAACGGCTTCCGGCTCATCGGCTTCTGCGACACGAACGACAAGGAGAACTACGAGCTGATGAGCACGTACGTCGACGAGAACCTCGACGTCCTCGCCGACGGGCGCAGCGATCCGAACGTGCCGTGCGACGCGATGAGCGTCGGCCTGCTGTTCGTCGCGCGCCAGGCGAAGGCGGGGAGGCCCGAGACGGTCGAGCCGCTCGTCGAGTGCGTCAAGCCGGTGACCGGGCCCGATGGCGGCGGCCCCGACGCCGGTGCGCCGCCCGGTGACGCAGGGACCGACGCCGGCGGGTGAGCCGCGGCGCATCGCCACGACCGCTCGTCATCGGACGAGCTTCGCGGCGAGCGGACGAGCTCGCGCGGAGTCGACGCGCGCGCAGCTCCACGCCGAGGGGCCGGGGCGCTAGAGTTCGTCCCCGCGATGGTGCGGGTGCGTCGGGTGGGCATCTCGTTGCTGGTGACGACCGCGCTCGCGGCGGCGCCTGCGTGCGACCGCGAGGAGGAGGGGACGGCGAGGCTCGAGCTGCGCGCCGATCGGGCGAAGGTCTCGGTCAGCCTGTCGCCGTTCCAAATCCGCATCCTCGACGGCAGCGACCGCGAGGTCCTGCGGACGCTCACCGGCGGTGGCGCGGACGCCTACGGCGCGCCCGCGGCGACGCGTGACGACGGACCCGACGCGGTGAAGATCATCGCCGGCTGGGACGGCTACTTCCCGGAGGAGCGACCGTGGGCGCACGGCGTGGCGGGACGGCTCGTGGCGCAGACGCCGTCGAGCGCGTCGTTCGAGCTCGCCGCGGGAGGAGGCACCATCCTCGTCGACGTCGCCGTCGAGGGCGCGAAGGTCCGCCTGAGGACGAACGCGATCGCGTCGCCTCCCGGCGATCCGTGGAACAAGGTCTCGGTCGCCTTCGCGCTCGGCGCCGACGAGCACTTCTTCGGCCTCGGCGAGCGCTACGCCAGCGTCGATCACCGAGGTTTGTCTCTGTACTCGTGGGCGGAGGAGGGCGGCTCGGGCCGAGGCGAGAAGGTCCCGCCCGGCGAGAGCAACCCGTTCCCGAACGGGCCGTCCATGACGTACTTCCCGGTCCCGTTTTTCCACTCGAGCGCCGGCTACGCGATGCACCTCGCGACGACGTACCGGACGGAGACGCACTTCGGGAGCGAGCGTCCCGACGCTTGGCGCGTCGCCGCGAACGCGACCTCGCTCGAGATCGTCGTCTACGTGCACGACGATCCGCTCGTCTCGCTCGACGACTTCACGCGCGACACGGGGCGGCCGATGGTGCCGCCGTCGTGGGTGTTCGGTCCGCGGCGGCGCGTGAGCAACCGCGATCAGGTGAACGGCGTCCCCGAGTGGCGAGCGCTTCGCGAGGCGCGCGTCCCCACCACGGGGCTCGACGACGCGGTCCATTTCCTTCCAGCGCGCTCCGAGCTCGGGCGCGAGGAGGAGCTGCGGGAGTGGACCGCGACGGCGCACGCCTGGGGCTACAAGGTGATGGCGTACAACAACCCGTACGTGTCGATCTCGAAGCCGGCGGCGGCCGAGGATCTCGCGTACGGCAAAGAGCGCGGCTTCTTCGCCACCACTCCGGACGGCGCTCTCGGCGAGATCGAGCTCATCTCGGGCGAGATGCAGACGCTCGCGACGATCGACCTGACCAACCCCGACGCGGTCGCCTGGTTCCAGGACCTCCTCCGGCGCACGCTCGCGCTCGGCTACGACGGATGGATGCACGACTTCGGCGAGTACGTCCGCCGGTCGTGGATCTTCGCGGACGGTCGTCGCGGCGACGAGATCCACAACCTCTATCCGGTGCTCAGCGCCAAGGCGGCGTACGACCTGCTCACGAAGGAGCGCCCGGGAGATTTCCTCTTCTTCGTGCGGTCCGGCTACACCGGCACGCAGCAGTGGGTCCCCGCGGTCTGGAGCGGCGATCCCGAGGCCACGTTCGACGAGACGCAGGGGCTGCCCGCGATGCTCCGCGGCGGTCTCAACCTCGGCATGGTCGGAGTGCCGCTCTGGGGAAGCGACGTGACCGGCTTCAAGTGCATCACGGACTTCCCGTACGACAAGGAGATGTACCTCCGGTGGGCCGAGGTCGGCGCGGTCTCGCCGATCATGATGGAGCAGAACGCCTGCGCGAACCCGCTCGGCCGCCGCGAGAAGTGGAAGCTGTGGAACGACGAGGAGACGATCCGCGTCTATGCCGACATGGCGCGCCTGCACACGCGGCTCATGCCGTACTTCGAGGTGCTCGCGCGCGAGGCGCACGAGACGGGCATTCCGATCATGCGCCATCCGTTCCTTCTCCATCCGCGCGAGCCCGAGGCGTGGCGCACGGAGAGCTCGTTCTACCTCGGGCCGTCGCTCTGGGCCGCGCCGGTCGTCGAGCGGCACGCGAGGACGAAGGAGACGTGGCTGCCGCCGGGGCGATGGGTCGACCTCGCCGACCTGCTCGTCTACGAGGGAGCTCGTCGCGTCGTGCTTCCGGCGCCGCTCGATCGCTTGCCGCTCCTCATCAAGGACGGCGGGATCGTCCCGCTGCTCGATCCATCCATCGAGACCCTCGCTCCGGCGACGGAGCCCTCGGTCGTGACGCTCGACAAGGTCGCCGATCGGCTCGACGTCATCGTCGCGCTCTCGGTCGGGCAACGCGCGAGGATCGTGCTCGCCGACGGCACGGAGCTCGTCGCGCGGCGCGACGCGGGCAGCGCCTCGAGCGGCCTCCCGGAGGTGACGCCGGACCTCGTCGCCGACTGCGACGGCGGATGCGTGAGCACGAGCGCGGAAGGGTCGATCGATCGACTCCGCGTCACGACCCCGCTCGCGCCGACCTCCACGATCACGCACGCGGACGTGACGCTCGAGGCCAAGGGCCCGCGCGCGCGCCGCATCCGTTGGGACGTCCTGCGCCTGCGCTGAGCTCTCGTGGGACGCGCGCCGCCTCCCATGTATCCTCGCGGCATGCGTCTCGGCCTCGTGCGCGCGTCCGCGATCTCCGTCGCTTGCTCGGCCCTGCTCGTCACCTCGTGCGGATCGCCTCCGCCGCCCGAGCCCACAGGACCGCGCGTGCCGCCGTTGAGCGCGGCCGCCGCGGCCGCCGCCGCGGGCACGCGAGCTGCTCCCTCGGAGGAGAAGGGCGATGCGAAGGAGGAGAGCGTGACCGCACCCCGCGGACCGGCTTCGTTCGACGAGGACGTCGCGTTCCTGCGGGAGCACGGCCCCGTCATCGTGCTGTCGCACCCGGACGGCGGAAAGGTCGCGCTCTCGCCGAAGTATCAGGGACGCGTGATGACGAGCGCCGTCTCCGGCGAGGGCAGGAGCCTCGGCTGGATCAACCGAGCCTTCATCGCGTCCGGCCAGACGGGCACGCAGTTCGACAACTACGGCGGCGAGGACCGCTTCTGGCTCGGTCCCGAGGGCGGCCAGTACGGCCTCTACTTTCCTCCGGGCAAGCCGTTCACCTTCGACCACTGGCAGACGCCGCATGCGCTCCAAGAAGGCGCGTGGGACGTGGCCGAAGAGAAGCCCGACCGTGTCGTCTTCAAGAGGTCGATGACCGTGACGAACTGGGGAGGGGTCGAGCTCGCGATCGACGTCGAGCGCACCGCCCGCCTGCTCGGGCGCGAGGACGCGAAGAAGGTGCTCGGCCTCGCGGACGTCCCGCCGAAGAGCGTGGGGTTCGTCGCGTTCGAGACGAAGAACCGCATCGTCAACGCCGGCAAGACGCCGTGGAAGAAGGACGAGGGGCTCGTCTCGATCTGGATCCTCGCGATGTTCGCGCCCGCCGCCGACGCGCGCGTCGTGATCCCGTTCGAGACGAAGGTCCCGAAGGGCACGCCGATCGTGAACGACGCCTACTTCGGCAAGGTCCCGCCCGATCGCCTCGCCGTGCACGAGGAGAAGGGCTTCCTCACGTTCCGATGCGACGGCAAGGAGCGCGGGAAGATCGGGCTGTCGCCTGCGCGTGCGAAGAGCGTGCTCGGCTCCTACAGCACGGAGGCGAAGCTCCTCACGATCGTCCACTACGACGGCCCGAAGAAGGGCGCGCCATACGTCAACAGCATGTGGGAGCACCAGAAGGACCCGTACGCCGGCGACGTCGTCAACAGCTACAACGACGGGCCGCCCGCACCGGGCAAGCCGCCGCTGGGCGGCTTCTACGAGATCGAGACGAGCTCGCCGGCCGCGGAGCTTCCGCCGGGCAAAGACATGGTCCACACGCACCGGACCTTCCACTTCGTGGGGGAGCCGGACCAGCTCGACCCGATCGCCAAGAAGGTGCTCGGCGTGAGCCTCGCCGACGTCGAAGCTTCGCTCCCGGCGCGCTAGCGCGTCGGCGGCGGGCGGAGCGCGACTCGCGACTCGCGACGGCAAGCTCGTCGAGGCACGGCGCCCGCGATCGGCGTCCGCGCAGAAGGCGAAGGCGTCGCGTACGAGGCGGCAAGGGCGTCACGCTCGCGGTGCAGACGCGCTCGGATCGGTGACGCGGGCGTCACGCGTCGAGCACGACGCTCGCGTCGCGAGGCGCGCGCGTGGCGACGTGCGCGCGCGCTCCTCGGCCGCGGGCACCGTGGTTGCTTTTTCGCCCGCGCGCCGGCCGACGTCACGAACGGCCGAGACGCCTTTCGCAAAGGACGACAACCATGAGCACGCTTCGTACACCGGTTGCGCTGGCGGCCTGCGTCGCCACGCTGTTCGGCGCGACCACGGCCCTCGCGGACGACGAGGAATCGGCGACGCCGCCCATCACGACGATGCCCTCGCAGGCCGATCCGCAGGCGGTCGAGCCCGTCCAGCCTGCTCCGCAAGAGCCGCCCGCGTCGACGACGACGACGACTGCAGCGCCGTATGGACCGCCGTACTACTACCCGCCGTCCGCGCGGGCGCCGCGCTACACCGAGCAGATCGTCGAGCGCCGTCCGAACAGTGGGCTCCTCAGCACGGGCACCAGCCTCTTCCTCATCAGCTACGGCAGCTCCGTCGTGGCCGGGGCGGTGAGCAGCCGTGAAGAGGACAAGCGTCTCTTCATCCCCGTCGCGGGTCCCTGGATGGACCTCGCGCAGCGCGACTGCAGGGAGCGGGAGTGCGGGCCCAACGAGGAAATCAACAAGGCCCTCATCATGACGAGCGGCATCGTGCAGGGCATGAGCGCCCTGATGGTGCTCGCATCGCTCTTCATCCCCGAGACGGTCACGGTCGAGGAGCGGTCCGCGAAGGTGAAGGTCCTGCCGGTCTCGTTCGGCGCGGGCGTCGGCGTCGGTGCGACGGGTCGCTTCTGAGCCGCGCCCGTTTCGCTCGGCGCCTCGCGAAAGCACGATCGGTGCGTGAAGCGCCACGTGGTCGTCGTCGCGGCCGCTGCCGCCGGCGCTCGGTCTTCGGGGATTTCTCGGGCTACTCGAGCGGCCCGCCCCCCCGCGCTCGCCGATGCCGGACCGTCGTCCGACGCTTCGGGTGACCCCGTCGCCGAGGCGTCCGATTCGAACGCGCCTTTTTCGTACGACGTGTTCACGCGCACGAGCCTCTGAGCCCCTCGGTCGCCGCCCCACGACGTTCGGCCGCATGGTCGGCGGGCCCGTCGAGCCGGACGAGCAAGAATGGTCGACCGGTGTCGACGTGTGGCCCGAACCGTGGCAGAAGCATGGTCTCGGGGACCTCGTCCCAACGGGCCCGGTCCCCGACGGATTCATCGACGAGATGGCTCCACGAAAGCCGCTCGAGAGGGTGGAACTCGACGAGAAGAACGCTTATAAACGGACGTAACTTCAAAAGATTCGGGCCGATAGCTCAGTTGGTAGAGCTGCGGACTTTTAATCCGTAGGTCGTGGGATCGTGCCCCACTCGGCCCACCGCGAAGCGGACGCAGCCGGCGCCGACCTCGGTGCGGACGCCGGCCGCGCATGACGAAGCCTCGCCGCCGGTGCTCCGGCCGCGGGGCTTCAGTCGCAGTCCACGGGCTCGACCGTGAGCTCGATGTCGGCGCCGTGCACGCGGACGGTGTACGCGCGGCCGGCCTCGGTCCTCCAGCCGTCGGGGACGAAGAGGAGGGCGGAGCGGCTGCCCATCAGCGGCTCGAGCTGCGTCGTGCGAACGGGCAGGTCCACCCCGTCGGACGTGACGGTGACGGTCGCGCCTTCGAGATCGTCCCTCGCGCTCTGGATGGTCCAGCCCACCTCGTCGAGGTGCTCCGCGCGGAAGACGGCGATGGGCACGGGGCCGGCCGGAGGCCACGCGACCCAGCCGCGCTTCGTCGTGCTCGGGCGTCCCGCCTGCGAGTCGCCCTCCGCGAGCTTCCTGCCGTCGACGACGACGCAGGCGTAGCGATCCGTCGAGCCGAGGCCGACGCGCCAGATCTCCTCGGACAAGAGCCAGCGGCGATGGACCATCGTCGTCTCGTTGCCGGGATCCTCGAAGAACGCGCCGACCGCCTGCGGCGCGCTCCGGTTCGCGATCAGGCTGACGGACGATGCGTGGTCGGCGAGCTCCGTCCAGCAGGCCCACTCGCGTGGCGGCGTGTGCGAGAGCTTTCCGTTCGCGTGCGCGAGCAGGGCGCACTCCTGAGCCGCGGGGCGCCATGCCTGGATCTGCACGACGGGCGGTACGTCGGCCAGCCAGCGGTGGAGGTTGATGAGACGGAGCGCTCGCTCGGCGGCGCCGGAGTCGAAGTCGCCCGGGTCGCAGGAGGACGTGCTGCCGCTCCAGCGCGCCGGCGCGTCGGCGTCGCGGATCCCGCAGCCCCACCGATGACAGACCTCGTGGCGTCGCTCGTTCCCCGTCTTCGGGCGACATACGGAGACCGCATCGACGCCCGCGGAGCGTCGATCGATCGTCCCGCTCTCCAAGCTGCATGCGGACGCGAGGACGAGGGCGATCGAAGAATGGACGACGGCGCGTCGGAGCATGCTCGAGCTCCTCCTCGCTCGCCGGGCGGCGAGCTCCGTCGTCCGTCAGCAAGCGCGAGTCCGGTGCGTTCGAGCCGCATGCGGGCCGCTTCGGCGAGCTCGTCCGATGGGTGAGCGCGAGCGTGTCAAATGCTCGGGGTCAGGGCGCTACCGGCGGACACCTCATCCGCCGTCCGCGCGGCGCGGCCCTCGCGGACGGCCGTGTGCCTCGCGCGGCGCGGTCGCGGACGGCAGCCCGACCGTCGACAATCGCCTTGCTCGAGCTCGCGCGCGAGACCGGAGTCGACGTGGAGCTCGGGCTCGCTGGGCGGTCGCGCACGCCTCGGCTCTCGGCGAGCTCGTGCGTGGGCGATCGCGTGCGGTCACTTGAAGCCGGTCAGATGCACCACGTACCACTCGCCGCGCCAGGAGATGAGCGACGTGACGTCGAACGTCCGCTCCTTGCCGTCGAGCTCGTAGACGATGCGTGTACCATACACACGCCAATAGCCGATCTTGTTGTACTCCTCGCCCGGCTCCACCCAGCGGGCTCGCTCGTCGGGGATTTCCAGGCGCACGAACTTCGCGGACTGCGCCTTGTCGCCGAGCCGCTCGTGGAGGTTGTGGATGTCGCGCTTGTACGCGGCGACGAGACGGCGTCGCCAGTCGGACGCGGGCGAGGCGATCGCCTTGACCTGCTCGTACGCGGTGACGGGGAAGAAGAAGGACAGCGCCCGATCGACGTCGTCGTGGACGATGCCGTCCCAGAGCGCCGCCGCGCGCGCCTCGAGCTCGGGGCTCGACGGCGCGGGTTTGTCGCGCGTCTGCGGGAGGGTGCCCGGATCGCCGGCGTCGACGATCGGAGGCGGGGCGGCCGCGGAGGGCAGGGGCGCCGTCGTTGCGTGATGACCAGAGTCCGCGGCGGCGTCTCCGCCCGCGCCGGGCTCGGCCGCGCGTACCGCGGGAGCGGGCAGAGGAGCGACCGCCGCGTCGATCCCCTCGGGCGTCGGCGGCGCGCCACGCGTGCATCCGGCGAGGCCGAGGACGAGGACTGACTCGAAGAGGATCGCGCCGCGGCGCATGGCGCGCGACGATACCACGCGACGCGTGCGGTTGACGCTGTCGAGCGTGACCGTTAGTCCTAAAGGCCCCGGGGCAGTAGGGACGGGAGCTTGGAGGAGTACATGCAACGGATCTGCGTCCTCGTCTTCGTCGGTGTCGCCCTCGCGCTCGGCGCCGCTTGCGGCGGGAACGACACGCCCCCCGCACAAGCGCCCGTCGCAGAGCCGTACGTGCCGCCGCCTCCCGCGACGACGCCTCCGCCGGCCGCGACGGTGCCGCCGGCCGCGCCCGGGCAGATGGCGACGCCCGGCCCGACGGCCCTCGCGTGTCAGAACGACACGCAGTGCGTGACCCATCGCTGCAACATGCAGTACGGAAAGTGCGCGTTCCCGTGTCAGTCCGACGTGGACTGCATCGACGGCACGACGTGCATCACCGCGATGGGCCCGGCGGCCGCCTTCTGCGCGCCGAAGCCGCCTGCTCAGTGACCGACCGCGGCGAGGAGCTCGCGCGGTAGCCGCTGCTTCGCTTGGAGCAGGTCGGCCCACGGATCCGTGCGCCGTCGCGAGAGGAGCTTCGGCACGGTCTCGATCGTGAAGTCGGCGGGGTCGACCGCGGGCAGGTCCTTCCACGCGAGCGGCACGGCGACGGGCAGGCCCGGGCGCGCCCGCGGCGACCACGGGAGGATGGCCGTCGCGCCCTCGGCGTTGCGCAGGTAGTCGATGAAGACCTTCCCGACACGTGCGCGCTTCGACATGGTCGCGACGTAGCGGTCGGGCGCCGCCTGCTTCATCAGCACCGCGATTCGCTCCGACACGGCGCGGATCGTCGGCCAGTCGTAGACGCGCGCGATCGGGACGACGACGTGCAGCCCTTTGCCGCCGGTCGTCTTCACCCAGCTCTCGAGGCCGAGCGTCTTCAAAGCGTCCCGGAGCTCGAGCGCGGCGTCGACGACGCGCCGGAAGGGGAGGCTCTCGTCCGGATCGAGGTCGAAGACGATCCAGTCGGGACGATCCCAGCGAGGGAGCCGTGATCCCCATCCGTGGATCTCGATGGTGTTGTTCTGCGCGAGCGTGACGACGTGCTCGGGCTTCGCGATGTAGAGGACCTCCTCGTCGTCGCCGACGACGGCCTGCCCGAGCGTGGTGGCGTCGAGGCCCTGCCCGTGGTGCTTCTGGACGAAGCAGCTCGGCTTCTTGCCTCGACCCTCGCGGGCGCGCCGTCGGTCCGACTGGCGGAAGACGGAGCTCTGCGTCCCCTCGGGGCAGCGAAGCAGCATCAGGGGCCGGCGCTCCGCGTACGGGAACATGACGTCGGCGATCGCGCCCGCGTAGCGCACGAGATCGAGCTTCGTGAGGCCCGTGCCGGCGTCCACGACGCGCTCGTGGTGGGTCACTCCGACGCCGCGGACGTGAGGGCGCCCCGCCGCTCGTGCTCGCGCGGTGCGGACGTGCGAGGTGTCGCCCGTCTCGGACGGACGCAGCGGCGGCGTCTTCGGAGGCGGCTCCGGTCGCTCGACGCGGACCTCTCGCGCCGGTTTGTCGAGCCGGAGGCCCTCGAACGATGCTTGCCGGAGGATGCCGTCGTTGGTGAAGCCGGCGAAGCGCACCTGCGCGACGAGCGTGGGACGCACCCACCGGACGTCCTTCATCCGTGGCGGGTCGGCGATCGGCGGCTCGTCGACGACGAGCGGCTCGAGGCGTGCCCGGAGGTCGCGCAGCGTCGCGTTCGAGAACCCGGTGCCGACCTTTCCAGCGTAGCGGAGCCGTCCATCCTCGTGGAGGGCGAGGAGGAGCGCGCCGATGCTGCTCCGCTGACCCTTCATCGGGGTGAAGCCGACGATGACGAGCTCCTGACGGTGACAGCACTTGATCTTGATCCAGTCCTTCGTCCGCCCGGAGCGGTAGGGGCGGTCGATGCGCTTGCCGACGATGCCCTCGAGCCCGAGCTTGCACGCCTCGCGGAAGAAGGCCTCGCCGTCCTCGACGTGATCGCTGAGCTTCAGCGGTAGGTCCTCGCCGGCGAGGATCGTGCGGAGCCGATCCTTGCGGTACGAGAGCGGCTCGTCGCGGAGATCGACGCCGTCGTAGTAGAGGAGATCGAAGACGAAGTAGACGATGCGCGCGCGATCCTCCGCCGAGCCGCTGCCGATCGCGTTCTGGAGCTTCTGGAAATCGGTGCGACCGTCCTCGCGCACGTACGCGACCTCGCCGTCGAAGATCGCGGTCCTCGCCCGCACGCGTGAAAGGGCCGCTGCGATCGTCGGATAGGCGTCCGTCCAATCGAGCCCACGGCGCGAGGCCAGCGAGACCTTCCCGTCTTCGAGCCACGCGAGCGTCCGGTAGCCGTCGTACTTGATCTCGTAGACCCACGGCCCGGCCGCGGGCACTGCGTCGACGAGCGTCGCGAGCGCGGGAGCGATCGATCCGAACGGCGGCATCGACGCGGCCCGAGGTGTCTCCGCGGTCCGACTTCCGGCCTTCCCTCGCGGCCGCGCCTTTCGGCGGGCCGCGCTCGGCGGTGTCGCCGGGACGCCTGCGGCGACCTCTTCGATCGTGCGGCCGGACAGGACGCTCTCGGGCCGCGTGCTCACGATGTCGGCCTCGGCGCCCTTGCGCGCCCACTCGTCGCTCCGCTTCATGAGGAGCCAGGTCGGCTTCTCCCCGCCGCGGCTCGTGCGGACGAGGAGGAAGCGGCCATGGAGCTTTTCGCCGTCGAGCTCGAAGTCGAGGCGCCCGCGCTGGAGTCCCTCGGCCGGGTCGCCGATGGGCGTCCACGTGCCTCGATCCCACACGATGACGGGGCCGGCTCCGTACTGCCTCTCGGGGATCGTGCCCTCGAAGTCGCGGTAGTCGAGCGGATGATCCTCGGTCTGTACGGCGAGCCGCTTGGCCGACGGATCGAGGCTCGGTCCCTTGGGCACGGCCCAGCTCAGGAGCACGCCGTCGTGCTCGAGCCGGAGGTCGTAGTGCAGGCGACGCGCGTCGTGCTTCTGCACGACGAACGAGCGCCCGCCTTCGAGCGAGCGCCTGCGGACCTGGCCGCGCGGCTCGGTCGTGACGGAGAAGTCTCGCATCGCGTTGTAGCGATCGAGGCTCCGGTCTCCCATCAGGCCGACCTCCGTTGGCGGTACCGCCATCGGTCGGCCGCTGGGCGGATCTCCTCGACGCCGCGCTCTTCCTCGGCGGCGCGATGGAGCTTGCGCGGAAAAACGACCGGGCGACCGTGCCCGAAGCGTGCGGCGAGGTTCATCGCGTCGAACGGCGCGCGCGCCTTCGCGTCGTTGTCGAAGTAGACGTAGACGTCGCGAGGCCCGGGCGCGGGCGCGTCGCCGGGCGCGGCGAGCTCGGCGTCCTTCGGCGAGCGGCCGCGTCTCCACGCCTCGATGCGATCGGCCCACGCGTCGAGCTCGGCGTTCGTGTAGCCGCTCGCGTAGAGCTGCCTCGAGCCGTGGAGGCGGACGTAGACGTGATCGGCCGTGATGTCCTCGAGCCGGGGCCACGCGCCGGCGGCGTCCGTCACGCAGAGCGCGACGTTCTCTCGGCGCAGGATCGCGGGGAGCTCGGGGTCGTCGAAGGACGCATGCCGGACTTCGAGCGCGTACCGGATCGGGCGGCTCGCCCGCACGTCGAGATGGACGCCGTGCTTCAGCCGGTGATCGTGGCGTCGTGCGAGGCGCGCCGCCTCCTCCGTCGTGCGTGGCAAGGAGGCGAGGAACGACGCGATGCGCTCGCGATCGAACCCGAGCTGCGGAGGGAGCTGCCAGAGGATGGGGCCGAGCTTGTCTTCGAGCGCGAGGACGCCGGACGCGAAGAAGTTGGCGAGGGGGACGGAGCAGTCCCGCAGCTTCTTGTTGTGCGTGATGAAGCGCGCGCCTTTGACGGCGAACACGAATCCTGGCGGCGTCTCGCGGTACCACGCGCGGTAGCTCGACGGCCGCTGCAGCGAGTAGAACGAGCCGTTGATCTCGATCGTCCGAACGGCGCGGCTCGCGTACTCGAGCTCGCGACGCTGCGGGAGACCCTTCGGGTAGAACACCCCGCGCCAGCCCGGGTATCGCCACCCGGAGATCCCGACGAGGACGTCGCCGGCGGCCGCGCTCGTGGATGCCTCGCTCTTTCGCGCCCGCCGGCCATCCGTCATGCGGCCCTCCGGCGCTTGGTCTTCTTGCGCGTGCCCGCCTTCGCGAGACCGAGCCGCTGGTCGTCGTTCGCGCGCGACGCCTTCGCGACGCTCTTCTTGAGGAGGTCGAGGAGGTCGACGACGTCGGTCGCCGCCGTGCCCTTCACCTCGGCGTGGTGCTCCTTCACCTCGCCGGTCTTCGCCTTCTCCTCGATGATCTTCATCACGTCGCGGTAGTAGCGGTCCTTGTATTTCGACGGCTTCCAGTCGGTCATCATGCCGTCGATGAGCTGCTCCGCCATCGCGAGCTCGCGATCGCTCACGGCTTGCGCGTCGACGTCGGTCGGCAAGGGGATGTCCTCCGCGTCCTTCAGCTCGTGCGCGAAGCGGAGCGTCTCGAGGAGGAGGGCGTCGCCCACGGGCATGATCGCGGCGAGGTGCTCGCGCGTTCGGAGCACGAAGGTGGCGATGGCGACGGCGTTCTTCTTCGCCAGCGCGTCGCGGAGCAAGACGTAGGCCTTCTTCGCGCGCGGCTGCGGCACGACGTAGTAGGGCGTGTCGAAGTAGGTCGGATCGATCTGATCACGCGGGACGAAGTCGAGGATGTCGATCGTCTGCGTCGCCTTGACGTTCGCCTTCTTCAGGTCCTCCGGATCGACGACGACGTACTCGTCCTTCTGGATCTCGTATCCCTTGACGATGTCCTTCCACTCGACGGGCTCGCCGCTCACGGTGTTGACGCGCTCGTACCGAACCGGGGACAGGTCGCGCTTGTCGAGCAGCCGGAAGTGGAGCTCCTCCGCCCGCCTCTCCGCCGTGTAGAGCGTCACGGGGATCTGGAGCAGCCCGAAGCTGATGGACCCGCTCCATATGCCGCGCCCCGCCCCACCCGAGGCACGCCGCCGCGCCGCGGGCTCCTCCGCCCCGTCGCCGTCGACCTTCTCGGCCGTCTCCTTCCTGCCTTTCCCACCACGCGTCGCGTGCTCGACCATCGCGGCGAGCGCTGCAGCCGATGTGCCATCAGTCCTCAGTCCTCAGTCCTCCCTCGGCGGTATGAACCCGAAGGGTGAGGACGCGTCCGAGGAGCCAGACGCGACCTGCAGGGCCGATACAGGCTGAGATTTCACCCGTCTCGCACATCGGTGTCGTGCTCGTGGAGGCGAGCCGGCGCGCGCTGACACCCCGCGATGCCCTCGCGAGGACGCGAGAGGAAACCGAGAGCGAAGAGACGAGATGCGACGACCGAGGCGGAGGGCGAGGGGAGCCGAGAGCCCGGCGGGAAGCCCCCGCTGAGGACTGAGGACTGAGGTCTGAGGTCTGTCGCTCGGCGAACCTGGAGCCCGGAGCCCGGAGCCCGGAGCCACCCCTCAGTACGTCGTCGTAAACGAATCCATCTTCGGATTCGCCGGCCACGACAGCCCTCGCACGTGGCGATCGATGCACGCGGCGACGGTCGGGTTCGGCGGGTTCGTGTACACGCTGACGCCGACGGCGCGGCCGTTCTTGACGGCGACCTTCACCGTGACCTTCATGCTGTCGGGCGCGCCGCAGCCGCTGATGAAGGCCGCGTTGCGCATGGGGGCGGCGAGCTGCGCGTCGGTGAGATCGGGGCCGCTCTTCGCGCCGATCGTGATCTCCTCCTTGTTGGAGGCGAGCGCTTGCTCGTAGCTCATGCCGCCGACGAAGCCGCCTCCGCCACCCTTGCCGCCGCCGCCGCGGGCGGTCTTCTTTCCGCCCTTGAGCGAGCCGCCTTGGGACAGGTCGATGGCCGAAGGATCGTCGGCGAGCTCGCCGGTGTCCTTGCGCGAGCCGACGGACCGGACGACGAAGAAGATGCCGACGCCGAGCAGCGTGAGCGCGGCGACGATGCCGATGATGAACTTCGCCGCGCCGGCTTTCTTCTCCCTCTTCTCGATCTTGGCGACCTCGCGCTTCTCCTGCGCGATGTCGCGGTGGAGGCGCGCGTGCTCCGCGAACGGCGCGAACTCCTCCCAGTCGTCGATGGGCTTCGATTGGCCCGTCAGCTCGTCGCGCAGGATGTCCTTGCCGACGAACTTGTGCGACGCGATCTGCTGGAGCAGCTCGACGGCGTTGAACGGACCGTGATCCATGCGGTCCTTGTTGACGACGTACCGCGGGCGCGGGTCGGCCTCGAGGCGCGCCTTGAGGTTCGCGAGCTGGAGGGTCGGGTCCTTGATCGGCGCCGCCGGCGCGGCGGCCGGACCGGATGCAGGCACGCCGTGCGAGGCTGGCGCCGGCACCGGCACCGAGGGCGCGACCTCGTCCGGCGGCATGATCGACAGGCGAATGTCGACCTCGAAGTCCTCGCCCTTGTCGAGCTTCGACACGTCCGCGTCCGGCGGCGGGATGCTCTTCATCGGCGCGAGGTGGTGCATCGCGCTCGCGAGCGCCCCGAGGTCGTCGGGTCGGTGCGCCGGATCGGCGACGAGCGCCTTCGCGAGCAGGTGCTCGAGCGCCTCGGGGAGCGTCGGATCGATGTCGCGCGGCCGGCGCATGCCGGGCCCCACGGGCGCGCCGCAGACCGCCTCGTACAGCATCGCGCCGATCGCGAAGACGCTCGCGCGTGCGTTGCCCGGCGAGTTCGCGCGGACGATCTCCGGTGCGAGGGCCGCGCGATCGCGCGGGTCGGTGGGAGGCGTCGCGAGCTCCGGGTTCAGGCGGAAGAGCCCGTCGGGGCCCGTCGCGATCGCGGACGGGTGGACCCAGTGCAGCTCGCCGCGAGCGTGGCGCTCCTTCAGGTCGAGGCAGACAGGGACGATGGCGGCGACTGCGTCGTCGAGCGCGAGGCGCGTACCCGCTGCGCGGCGCGAATCCATGAGCGCGCGGAACGTCGTGGGCGCTCCTCCAGGCTGCACGCCCACAGCGGCGGGCGAAGCGAGTGCCGACATGGTGTCAACGTTACCCGAGGAGCGCGACTCGGCTCAATAGACGGGCCCGCAGCAATCGCGGCTTCGCATACGCCTCTCCGCAGCGCGGATTTGCGATGTACGACCAGGGTGACGAATTCTCGCGACGCCATAGCGAGGCGCGCGCGGGATGTAGGTCACCGCTCGCGCGCGAACTCCGCGTTCAGGGTGCGGTCTCCGACGACCGTCCCGATGAGGGCCTTGATCGCCCGCTCCGCGTGCTCCCTGCGGATCCCGACGAAGGCGATGCGGTCGCGCAGCCGGATGTGGCCGACGTCGGAGTCGGCGAGCTGCGCCCGCTCGACGAGGAGCCGCTGCAGATCCTCGGGGCGGAGCCCGTCGCGCCGTCCGACGTTGAGGAAGACGTTCGCGAACGCCGGATCGTCCTGCGAAGTCGGGCTCGACTCGGGGCCGTGCTCACGGGACCCGTCCGAGCCGGCGCGCGGCTTCGGGAGCCGTCCCGCGAAGACGACCGTGGGGTCGTCCTCGATGTGGTACTCGGGAAGCGGCGGTGGCCTGATGTCGACCGTCTCCGCGTCCGCCGACGCGTCTTCGTCGACGAGCATGCGCTGGCGGCGCCGGCCGCCCCGATCGCGCTCGCGGCGCTCGTCGCGGCCAGCCTCGCGCTGCGGAGGGACGCGCGGCCCGAGGCCGGGCTTCGTGCCGCTCTCGCGGAAGAGCGGAGCGTCGTCGTCCGTCTCCGCCGGCGGCTCCCATTCGGAGAGCGAGGCCTGGTGGTGCCGGTCGCGCCCTTCGCGACGCGCGCGCTCCGACTCGCGACCCCGGCCGCGATCGCGATCGCGGCCGCGATCACGCCCTTCGGCCTGTTGCGACTCGGGCCTCTCGCCGTCGCGGAGCGTGCGCGGTCCGTCCTGACGCGAGCCTCGGTCTCGGCGCTCCTCCGTCTCGCGCGGGAGCGGAGGCGGGTTCTTCGCGCGCCGCGCGTCGGCGGCCGCCTGCGTCGCGTCCTGCGTCGACGCGCCGAGATGATCCGCGAGGAGCCCCGCGATGATGATCTCGGCGCCATCGTACGTGAGCAGGCGCCGCGCCACCGAGAGATAGGTGGGATCCTGCGACTTGCCGGCGTAGGCGTCGGCGAGGAACGCGATCATGTCCGTCTCCGCGCGCGTCCGGAGCTCGCCCGGCGTCGGCAGCATCCGCTCGATCGGGCGGATCTTGTACGTGAGACGGAGCATGTAGAGGTTGCCGACGTCCCTCGGCCCGACGATCGAGATCGCCGTCCCGGTCTTGCCCGCGCGTCCGGTGCGACCGGTGCGGTGGACGTACTGCTCGGCCGACTCGGGGAAGTCCGCGTTGATGACGTGCGTGAGGTGCGAGATGTCGATCCCGCGCGCGGCGACGTCGGTGGCGACGAGGAAGCGCAGCTTGCCTTCCTTCGTCTTGTTCATCACGCGCTCACGCTCGCGCTGCTCGAGATCGCCGTTGAGCCAATCGGCGTCGTAGCCGCGGTTCTTGAGCATCTCCGCGACGCGCTCGGTCTCCTCGCGCGTGTTGCAGAAGATGATCGCGCTCTCCGGATCTTCGACCTCGATGATGCGCGCGAGGGCGGAGCGCTTGTCGCCGTCGCGGACGAGGTAGACGAAGTGGCTGATCTCGAGGGCGCCGACGTGATCGCTCGAGAGCGTGATGTACTCGGGATCCTTGAGGTGGCTCGTGGCGAGCCGCTCGACGTCGGGCGGGATCGTCGCGCTGAAGTAGAGGCCTTGTCGCTCCGTCGGCAGCGTCTCGATGATCGCGTTGAGCTCCTTCGCGAAGCCCATGCTCAGCATCTCGTCCGCCTCGTCGAGGACGAAGACGCGAATGTGCGACGGGTCGAGCGTGCCGCGCCGCAGGTGATCGAGGACGCGTCCGGGCGTGCCGACGACGACGTGCGCGCCCTCCTGCAGAGCGGTGATCTGCCGGTTCATCGGCGCGCCGCCGTAGATCGCGACCACCTTCGTGCCGCGGAACTGGGCGAGCTGCTCGAGCTCGCGCGCGACCTGCAGGGCGAGCTCGCGCGTCGGCGTGAGGATGAGCGCCTGCACATTTTCCTGCGAGCGCTTGACGAGATGATCGACGATGGGCAGGCCGAACGCCGCCGTCTTGCCGGTCCCCGTGCGAGCTTGGACGACGAGGCTCTTGCCCCGCGTCGCGGGCTCGAACACGGCGAGCTGTACGGGCGTCGGGTGGACGTACCCGAGCGCATCGACGGCCTTGCGTACGTCGGCGCTGAGGGGAAGCGCGTCGAACGTCGGAGCTTCCGCGCCCTTCTCTTTGTCCGTCGCGGACGGGACTACCTGGGTCATCGGGGCTGCACCCTTATAAACGACTGAGCCGCAAGTCGCACGGGCCTAAGCTCGCGCGCGTCACGGACGGCATGGGCCCGGGCGGCGCGCTCGAGCCGGGCGAGGGCGGCGAGGGCTTCGGTCCCGCGGGGATCGGCGGCACAAACGCGCTCAGGGGCCCCGTCCGGGGCGCCCTCCGTCGAGGACCGGCGCTCGCGGTCGAAGCGCTCCCGCGCCGCGTCACCGTTCGGCTCCATGCTCGCGGTGAAGCGTGCCTTCTCGATGGCTTCGATTTCGCGGGCGATGGCGACCGCACAGTCGGGGCCCACCTTGGCGGAGGCCTCCGCCTCGGCCGCGCTCGCGGGCGTACCGAAGAGCGCGCGCGCGACCTGCCAGGTGCTCGAGAGGACGAACGCCGCCACGAGCACGACGAACACGCCGTAGACGGCGCGTGTCACGCGCGGTTTGCCAGTCACGAGGGGGGTGTACCGCCGTGGCATCTTTGCCGTCAATCGACACGTCCACGGGCGGACGATCCTCGTCTTCGGGTCCGCGTACGTCGGCCGTATGGGCGAGGGCCGTTACTGTAGCATGCACCCCCCATGAAGGGACTCGAAGGGAAGGTCGCGCTCGTCACGGGCGGAGGCCGGGGGATCGGCCGAGCCATCGCGCTCGCGCTCGCGGCGCGCGGCGTCTCGGTCGTCGTGACCGGTCGCGACGAGAGGTCGCTCGGCGAGACCGTCGGCGAGATCGCCTACGGCGGCGGCAAGGCGCGACATCTCGCCGGAGACGTCCGCGATCGCGCGCACCTGCTCGCGACGGTCGAGCGCGCCCTCTCGGTCTTCGGGGGCCTCGACATCGTCGTGGCCGCCGCGCGGACCTGCGGCCCGGTGGACGCAGCCGACGACGATCGAGCCGAGGCCATCTTCGCGACGAACCTCGTGGCGGTACATGCGACCTTCCAGACGGCCTTGCCGCGCATGCGCGCGCCCGGGAGCCTCCTCGTCGTGAGCGGTTGCGCCGCCGGCTCACTGCATCCCGGCGGCGCGACCGTCGCGTGTCGCGCGAGCCAGGCGGGGGTCGCCGGTCTCGTGCAAGCGCTCGCGGCCGAGGTCGGCCCGAAGGGGATCACCTGCAACGCCGTCGTACCGTCGAGTCGGCAAGGGGAAGAGATCGAGCCGGAGCAGGTCGCCGACGTCGTCGTGCTCCTCTGCTCGTCGGCGATGCGCGGAGTGACGGGACAGGTGATCTCGGTCGCGCCTCCCTCCGGCTGAGTCGGAGCGGCTTCTCGCGGCACGCGCGGTGCACATCGGCATCGACGCGGACGTGATCACGCGAGGAGGCCGACCGTGAATCGGACGAAGCTGGGCGCAGCGGTGGCGGCGCTCGGGTTGGGGCATGTCGCGCTGCGCGCGCTCGAGCGCCGACGAGGCGTACGACTCCAGGGCGCCACCGCCGTCGTGTGCGGCGCGTCCCGCGGGCTGGGAAGGGCGATGACGCTGGAGCTCGCGAGGCGCGGCGTGGCGAAGATCGCCGTGTGCTCGCGGACGGGGCACGATCTCGACGAGCTCGCCGCCGAGCTCACCCACCGCGGCATCCACGCCTCGGCGGAGGCGTGCGACCTGTCCGACGCGGCGGACGCCGAGCGCTTCATCGCCAACGCGTGCGCGCGGCTCGGGCAGATCGACATCCTCGTCGCGAACGCCTCCACCATCGTCGTCGGCCCGCTCGCGACGATGTCCAAGAGCGACTTCGACGAGGCGCTCGCGTCGACGTTCTACACGGCCCTCAACCCCGTCCTCGCCGTGCTCCCCGAGATGCGGCACAGGAAGAAGGGCAACATCACGCTGATCACCTCGATCGGCGCTCGCGTCGGCGTCCCGCACCTCGCGCCGTACTGCGCGGCCAAGTTCGCGACGCTCGGCTTCGGCGAAGCCATCCGCGCGGAGCTCGCGCGGGACGGCATCAACGTGCTCACCGTCGTCCCCGGGCTCATGCGCACGGGCTCGCACGTGCACGCGCGCTTCAAGGGAGAGCACGAGCGCGAGTACGGCTGGTTCGGGGCGAGCGCGACGGCTCCCATCGTATCCATCGACGCCGACCGCGCCGCTCGCCGCATCGTCGCCGCGATCGCGCGCGGCGACGTCGAGCTGTCGTTCACGCCCGAGGCGCGCCTCGCGCCGATCGTCCGCACGCTCATGCCGCGGCTCTGGAACGAGCTCCTGAGCTTCGGGGCGAGGATGCTGCCGGGCCCGCCGTCCGAGTCCCCGCGCGAGACGACGTTTCGCGCGGGCATCGACATCGAGAGCACTTCGCATTCGCGCCTGGTGGAGGCGGTCCGCCAGCGCGGTCGGAGGTTCGCCGAGCGTCACGCGCAGTTCTGACGACGCGAGCGCGTCGTCTCGCTCGCCGAAGCGCGCTACTCCCAGTCGACCGTGACGTTGTCGACGAGGACACGCGAACCCGGGGTCCGCTCGGGTGCCCACGTGATTCCGGGGCGCAGCTCCGCCGGTCCCGTGACGATCCTGTCGTCGAGCGTGACCTCGATGGGCGGCCTCGGTCCGTCCGGCCGCACCACCTGCGCCGTGTACTTGCGGGAAGGGAAGTCGACCGTGACGGTGAAGCGGTGGTAGTCGGTCCCTTCGACGACGCTCGTGACCCTGTGGTTTTGCTGCAGGGCCCCTGGGGCGCCCTGGCAATACTGGTTGACGAACAGCTCCTTTCGATCGACCTGCGGTTGGACCGCGCAGAAACCGTTCGGATACAAGAACGCGAGCTCGCAGAACTCGGCGATGGTGCCTGCTCCATCGACGCGAACGTCGAAGGAGTAGGTGACGCGTGAAGGAGGCGAAGGGCCGAGCTGCACCCGGACGTAGGCGAAACCCTCTCTGGCGTCGGAGATCGTGGCGAGCAGGGCGTTCGGCGGCGATGCCCCCGCATCCTCGAACGCGAGCGTGCCGAACGAGGTTCTGCGCAAGAGCGAGCCGAGCGTGATGGCGTCGAAGTCGAGGCACCTGCGCGGCGTCGGGTCGACGCTCGAGCACCACGTCGTCGTCGATGCGTCGGGAACGGAGGCATCCGTCTCGCCCGAATCGATCGGCGGCACGGTCGCGTCCGGGTCCACGATCTGGTTGTCATGCCCGCTGTCTCGCTCGGTGCCGTCGCTCGCATCCACGCTGCTCGTGACGTCCTCACCAGCGTCCACGCCGTCCCTGGTGCCGAGCTCGTTCAGACCGGTCACGACGGTGCACGCCGCACTGGTGCCGAAAAACGCGGCGAGCGCCGCCCGTCTCGATGCACCGGCCCTCCCGACCACGTGATCAAATCTATCAAGCGCCTCTCGGCTCGGCGCCTTTCGGCTGCTTTCTCGACGGCGCTCGAGTGGGACAAAGGCTCAGCCGTCGGGCGACGCCTCTTGACCCCGCCAGACGACGCCTGCATATAGTTCGTTCAAATAGTTTTGAAACTTTCACAAGGTGTGACTCGCGCCTTGTTCCCACGGAATTTCAAGGGGTAACCGGTCTCCAATGCTCGCCACTTCCCTCGATGCACTTGAGGAGACCGCGCACCCCGAGCGGGTCGGCGAGCTGCCGGCCGCGCGCGTCGCCGACGTTCGCGCGCTCGTCGCGCGCGAGATGGACGAGATCGAGGAGCTCGTCCGGCAGCGGATCGCGAGCGGCGTGCGCCCGGGCGTCGATTCGGCGCGGCACCTGTTCGAGGCCGGGGGCAAGCGCATCCGGCCGCTGGGGCTCCTCTTGGCATGCGCGTGCTTCGGTCCGCTCGGACCGCGCGCGAGAGAGCTCGGCGCGGCCGCCGAGCTCGTGCACATGGCGACGCTCCTGCACGACGACGTCATCGACGACGGCGACCAGCGGCGGGGACGGCCGACGTCGCGGCGCATCTGGGGCAACGCGGTGAGCGTGCTCGCCGGAGACATGCTGCTCGTCGAGGCGCTCCGTCTCGCGAGCCTCGGCGCGTCGAAGGACGACGGCACGTGGACCGAGCTCGTCGCGACGCTCGGTCGTCTCGTCGACGGCGAGATCATCCAGCTCCGTGGTCGTCTCGAGGTCTCGCTCGAGGAGTCGACGTACTTCGAGATCGTACGCGGCAAGACGGCGTCGCTCTTCGAGTGGGCCCTCCGCGCGGGCGCGCGCGCAGGCGGCGCGAGCCCGGAGGCGATCGATGCGCTCGGGCGCTTCGGCGCGAGCCTCGGGGTCGCGTTCCAGCTCGTCGACGACGTGCTCGACTACGACGGCGACGCCGCGCGCACGGGCAAGACGCTCTTCGCCGACCTCGCGGAGGGGAAGGTCACGCTCCCCTTGATCCGCGCGGCGGCGCGCGCCGGGTCGGAGAACGAGCGCGCCGAGGTCGTGGCGCTCGTCGGGCGCGTGCGTGCGGGCGACGAGGCCGCGGCGCGAAGCCTCGCGACGCGCGTCCGCGAGTCGGGCGCCTGCGACGACGTCCGGAGCCTCGCGTGCGCCGAGACGGAGCGCGCGCTGGCGGAGCTCTCGATCGTCACACGATGCGCCGCGAGCGAGGCGCTCGCCGACGTGGCGCGCGGGCTCGCGGCCCGCGTCTCCTGACGTACGGAGACGCTCGTTCCCGCGCGCTTCCTCGCACGACGCATGGACACGCCTTGCGTGCATGGTCCAATCCGGCCTACACCTCTCCCGGGCGCCAGCAGAGAAGAAGCGAGTCGTGGCCAAGGAGAAGCACCAGCTATGGCCGAGCGAAGCCGCGGTGAGCGACGTGGTCGGTCGTCTCATCGAGTTCTGGGGCTTCAAGCGGAACATGGGCCGCATCTGGGCGGTGCTCTTCCTCTCGCCCGAGCCGCTCAGCGCCGAAGACCTCCGTCAAGCCCTGAAGCTCTCGAGCGGCGCCGTCAGCATGACGCTCAACGAGCTCTCGCGCTGGGGCGTGGTGCGCAAGGTCTGGGTGCAGGGTGAGCGAAAGGACTTCTACACGGCGGAGGTGCAGCTTTGGCGGATGATCTCCCGCGTCTTCAGCGAGCGCGAGAAGGCGGAGATCGTGATGGCCATCGAAGCGTTCGAGGAGGCGCTCGCGGAGGTCGCGAAGCTGCGAACCTCTCCCGATCCGAAGATCCGGGCGCGCGCCGAGCTGCAGTACGACCGCATCAAGCAGCTCCTCGAGCTCGCCAAGCTCGGCAAGCGTCTCATCGAGACGCTCCTCACGACCGCGAAGGTCGACGCCGAGCCGCTCGTGCGCTTCTTGCTCCGACAGCAAGGGCCTGCGTCCGGAGACTGATCGTCGCGGCCGCCGCCACGATCACCGTGGCGACGACCACGCCCGCGAGCGCTCGAGAGACGCCGCCCATCGAGAGCGGTGACTACGACCTCGAGATCTTCCAGGGCCCGTTGCTCGCGCCCGGACGAATCACGGGGCTCGCGGGTGCGACGACGGCGATGGCGGAGTCGCTGGACGGCGTCTACAACAACGCCGCCGCGCCCGCCGTCCGCGCGGCGCACAGCGTGGACCACTTCGAGTGGGAGCCCACGGGCGGCATCGCGTTCCCCGGCACGTACAAGGGGACGGATTTCTCGAACAGGGGAGAGAAGGGGATCGAGCGGCAGATCGAACAGAGCCGGAACCTCGGCTCGAATCGGCCGCCGGCGGTCACGACGACCGACGACTTCCTCTACTTGAACGCCGGGCTCTGGGGGCAGCTCGGCAACGTCGGCGTCACCGCCACGGCGGACATGCTTCGCTACGAGCTGACGGGCGCGAGCGACGACGGGTCTTCGCTCGCCCTGTCGATCGTCCGCATGCACCTCGTCGGTGCTTACGGCTTCTTGCGAAACCAACTCTGCGTCGGGGCCGGCGTCCGGATGGCTTACGTCGACGTATGGGACGTGGCCGCGGGAACGTCCGTCGTCTCGATGATCGGCGTCGGGCCGCAGGCTGGTTTGATCGTGAAGCCGGAGGAGCGCCAGTGGCGCGTCGGGCTGACGGCGCGTGCGGGGGTCGCGGCCGAGCCGCTGAGCGACGTCTTCGTGAAGGAGAAGCGGACGACGGGCGTGGAGCTGCGAAGGGTGGGGTCGTTCGTCTTGCCCGAACGCATCGTGCAGCCGTGGGAGGTCGAGCTCGGCGTCGCCTACCAGCTCGGACCGCGCCCCCTGAACCCGCGGTGGATCGACCCGTACGAGCACGAGCAGGAGCTCCGCCGCCAGATCCAGCAGCGGCGCCTCGATCGCGCGGCGCGCCAGCGCTGGGAGCTCGAAGCGATGCCCGCCGACACGGAGATCCAGCGCGCCGCGCGTGCGGCGCGCGCCTCGGAGATGGCGCGCGAGGAAGCGGCGATGCGCGCACAGGAGGACCTCGAGCTCGCCGACGCAGAGAAGCGGCTGCACGACGAGCGGAAGGCGCGCTACGCCAACTGGCCGCGCGAGCACGTGCTTCTCCTCGCGAGCGTGCTCGTCACCGGGCCGAGCACGACGCCCGATCGCGACGCCGTGGCGCTCGAGGGCTTCATCGATCAGCGCCGCGAGCTCGTCGGGTCGCGCGTGGCCGTCGGGCCGCGCTTCGCCGTGGAGAGCGAGGCGGTGCCGAACCGCCTCAAGGCACGCGCGGGCGTCTACTTCGAGCCCTCCCGCTTCGCCGATGCCACCGTGCGCCAGCACTTCACGCTCGGCTTCGACGTCCGCCTCTTCGCGTGGGACGTCTTCGGGCTCTTCCCCGACCATCAATGGCGGTTCAGCACCTTCGTCGACGTCGCCGAGCGGTACCACAACTTCGGTTTCGGCGTGGGCCTGTGGCACTAGGACGTCCCGCGACGCGATCGACGCATTCGCTACGGGACGGCGGTGCGCTATCTTCCGATCGTGAAGGGGCGGTTCGGTATCGTGTTCGCGGGAGCCACGATGTGGCTCTATGCGTGCGGTGCCATCACGGGGGCGACCGATCTCTACGAGGCTCCGCTCGACGACGCGGTCGTCGACGTCGATGCCGGGAAGGGCGGTGACGTGGCGAGCCCGAGCGACGCGTCGCCGATCATCTCGGGTGACGCAGGGCCGCCGCTCGGGGCGTGCGAGCTCGGGGTCTGCGTGCTCGCTTCGGAAGGCTGGACGCCGTACGCCGCCCCCAACGGCACGACGTGTCCCGCTTCGTGGCCGACCCCGGTGACGTACGTCACCGCGGCGCCGATGACCTGCGAGTGCACATGCGGCTCGCCGTCGTCCGGATCGTGTGAGGGGCCGCTGAGGGTCACCACGAGCTCCGTTCCGACGAGCTGCGAGGCCAACCCCATGACGGTGAGCTTCCCGGGGGACGGCGGGTGCTCCACGGGATCCTTCCCGGCGGGAACTTGGAGCACCATCACGCCGAATCCGACGAATCCGCCATCGGGAACGTGCTCGGCGACCGCCACCAGCAAGGGCGGCGGCTCGCAGCCCGTCACGATGTGCGCGGGCACGAGCGGCGTGCCGAGCGCGCGGTGCAATGCGGGCGAGGTCTGCGCGCCGGTTCCGCTCCCCTCGGCGACGGTCTGCGTCATCCATAACGGCGACGTGCCTTGTCCGCCGGGCTATCCCACGCGGAAGGAGATAGGCATCGACCTGACCGAGGGGCGGACGTGCGAGGGCTGCACGTGCGAGCCGGGCTGCACGGACGGCACGCTCGAGGTCTATCGGCAGGCGGGCTGCTCGTCGCAGCGGCGCCCCATCAGGACGAACTCCTTCTGCACCGCCAGCTACCTCGAAGACGGCGTCTCCTTCCGCTACTTCGCGTCGAAGGGGTGCGTCGTGAAGACGAAGCCGAGCGTCACCGGGAGCGTGACGTTCGCGGGGCGGAAGACGCTCTGTTGCAGTCCCCGTCTGACGGGCGAGACGGGCGAGGGCCCAACGCAGCCGCCGCAACCCGAGAGACCGTGACGTTCACGCTCAGAGGTTCTCGGCGAAGAACTCGGCGACGCGCTCGGGGACGTACGAGCGCGCCGCCGGCGCGCGGAGCCCGTGGCGCTCGCCGGGTAACACGAGCAGGTCGAACTTCTTGTTCGTCGCGACGAGCGCGTCGACGAGACGGGCAGTATGTGCATAGTGCACGTTCTCGTCCATGAGCGCGTGGATGATGAAGAGCTTGCCCTCGAGCCCGGCGGCCTTCTTCGAGAGATCGGCGGCGTCGTACCCGGCGGGGTTCGTCTCGGGCGTCTCCATGTACCGCTCGGTGTAGCCCGTGTCGTAGAGGCGCCAATCGGTGACGGGCGAGCCTGCGACGCCGGCCTTGAAGACACCCTTGCCTTCGAGCATCGCGAGAGCGGCCATGAACCCGCCGTAGCTGTGGCCGTAGATGCCGATCCGAGCGCCGTCGACGTACGGCTGCGCGGCGAGCCACTTGGCGCCCGCGATCTGATCCTCGAGCTCGAGGCGACCGAGCTGCTTGTGGACCTTCTGCGCGAAGGCACGCCCGCGGCCGCCGGAGCCGCGGTTGTCGAGCTGGAAGACGACGAAGCCGCGATCCGCCAGGTGCTGCCAGAGGAGCTTGGGCGCCCAGACGTCGTAGACGAGCTGCGCCTCGGGCCCTCCGTAGACCATCACGATCGCGGGATGTCTCCCCTTGATCGTCCGTGGCCGGAGGAGCGCGCCGTGCAAGGTGTCGCCGCCCGGCGACGGGATCGTGACGTGCTCCACTGGGCGGATGCCGAGCGAGGCGATGTCGGGATCGGGAGGGATCGGAAGCTCTCCGGCGCGAGCGCCGTCGCGGAACACCTCCGCGCGCGGAGGCCTGTCCGACGCGGAGTGGACGTCGAGCCAGGTCGTCCCGAGGTCGTCGACGACGACGGAGTGCACCCCGCGCTCCGTCGTGAGCCGCGTGATCTCGCCACCGGCGAGCGGCACCGCATAGAGGTGTCGCTCGAGCGGTCCGTCCTTCGTGCCGGTGAAGAGCACGCGCCCGCCGGCCTCGTCGACGCCCGCGATCGTCTCGACGTCCCAGTCTCCGCTCGTGAGGGTGCGGACGAGCGCGCCGTCGCGCTGGCTCCGCACCTCGATGTGTCGGTGTCCCGTCTTGGTCGACGTGTACAGGAGGTGCTCGCCGTCGCGCAGGACGCGGATCGGCGAGAACGAGACCCAGGCCGTGCTCGTCTCGGAAGCGAGCTCCACCGACTTGCCCGTCCGTGGGTCGACGCGCACGAGCGACACGCGCTTCTGATCGCGCGTGAGGCGCTGGACGAAGAGCGCCTTGCCGTCGTCGGACCACGTGAAGCGGCCGAGGTAGTGCTCGCTCGCGCGATCCTCGCGAGGCCACTCGATCCATGTCGTCTTCTTCGTCGTGATATCGACGATGCCCGCGCGGACGCTCGGGTTCTTCTTACCCGCGCGCGGGTAGCGCTGCATCATGAGGTCGGGCTCGCCCCGGAAGCCGAGCACGGGGATCTCTTCGACGGGGCTCTCGTCGACCTCGAGATACGCGATGCGATCGCATCGAGGCGACCAGAAGAAGCCGCTCGGCTCTCCGAGCTCCTCCTGCGCCACGAAGTCGGACAGACCGTGCGTGATCGTGCCGGCCCCTCTCGCGCGCGGCGCACCCGTCGGCGCAGTGAGCGCCGTCTCCTTGCCGGTGGCGACGTCGATGGAGAAGAGCTCTCCGCCGCGGACGAACGCGATCCGCTCGCCCGTGTCGCACGGCTTGGGATCGATCTCCGGCTGCGGCGTGTTCGTGAGGCGCCGGACGCTGCCCGAAGGCTCCCTCGCGAAGTCGCGGACGAAGACGTCTCCCGCGTGCGGGATCACGAGCAGCCGCGATCGCTTCGCCCAGAGGTGGCTCGTGATGCCCTCGTTGCGATCCCGCTGGCGCTCGCGGCGCAGCTCCTCCTCGCGCGAGCGCGGTCCGTGCGCGCCGAGGTCCTCGGCGCGCACCAGCACCCTCGACCCGCCGCTCTTCGTGTCGAACGCGAAGAGCGACATCGTCTCGTCCCCGCGCTCGCTCGCGAGGAACGTGACGAGCCGCTCGTCGCCGACGGCGGGCGCGTGCTTCGCCCCGCGCGGCACGTTCCACCCGGGCTCCGGGTACTTGGCCATGCGCGCGAAGGTCACGCGGCTCGCGGACGCGGGCGCGATCGTCACCCGCTCGTCCCCCGGCGCCCCGGCCTTCGTCACGGCGTCGTGGATCTCGCGCAAGACGGGACGGCCCTGCGGCGCCCTCGACTCCACCGAGCCGCCACAAGCCGCGGCGGTCAGAAGAAGCAGGGGCCCGGCACCTCGTCGCATGATCGGCATCTCCACTGGAGCCTGGAGCCCGGAGCCTGGAGCCTCAATTCAACTGGTGCTTGTCCGCAGTCGACGGCCCGTCGCGATCGAGGAACACGGCCGTGATCTCGCGCTCGAGCCCCGCCGTGAGCTCGCTCTCGAGGGCGGCGACCGAGCCGGCGCCTCGCTCGACGTTGCGCTGGTAGATGAAGAGCCGCGCCTGCATCGGACCGGTCTCGCCGTCCTCCGGACCGCGCGCATCGAGGATGACCATCGCCCGCGGATCCACGCCGTCGACGACGAGCTCGGCGCCGGGGACGTCGACGATGTAGATGTCCGCGTCGCGCACCCAGCGCGCGAGCAGCGCATCGAGGCCCTGGATGACGCGCCGTACGAGCTGCGCGAACGCCTCGGGCGAGGGCGCCCACGCCGGCGGCGGCTTCATCATGTCGAGCGCACGCGAGCGGAGGAAGGCTTCGATCGCGCCGCGCGTGTCACCGGCGTCGTCGCGCAGGAGCCCGAGGTAGTAGTACGCGTCCGCGTGATTCGGGTCGGCGCGCACGGCCTCCTCGATGAACGGGGCGGCCTTCTCGGTCTCGCCGAGCTCGTAGTAGGCGCGGCCGATCAGAAAGGTGTAGCTGCCGTTCTCGAACGGCGGCTCGGGCAGGCGCGCCATGCACTTCCTCGCTTCCTCGATGTCTCCCTTCCCGAGGAGCGCATCGACGCGGAGGAGCAGGCAGTCGGCGATCTCTTCCTTGGTCTCGGCGTACTCGAGAGCGTCGTCGCAGAGCTCGATCGCTTCGTCCCACTCGCCGAGCGGGTGCATCAACACCTCGGCGGCGTTCAGCATGGCCTCGAGGTACGTCTCGTCGAGCGCGATCGCTTGGCGATAGTGCTCGAGGGCCTCCTCGGACTCGCCCGCGAGCGCGGCGGCGTAGCCCAAGAGGTTGTGCACCTCCGGCGACTGTGGATCGATCTCGAGCGCGCGTTTCGCGCAGGCGCTGGCCCCTACGGCGTCGCCCTTCTGCGCGAGATCCCATCCTCGATCGAGGTGCGCGGAGAGTTGATCCATCTGCGGCCGCACGTTGTGCCCGGCGTCCTCCTCAGCGTCAAGCGCGGAGATGGGCCGCCCGCGGTGAATCCCGACCCGATCTTTCCGTGAGGATGGCTCGTCGTCCAGCCCTGCCGTCGTCGTCCGGGGCGCGACGGCCGTCGCCGCTCACACCTTCGGGGACGGGCGTCGGCTTCCTCCGTCCGGTCGGAATCGGCTGGGCTTCGATGCGTCGCCCGGGCGCGGCCGGCCGTGCGACCTTACGGCGGAGCTCGCGCTCCAGTGGCATGCGCGAGCGGAGGATGAGAGCATGCTCCCGTCCGTCGATGTACGCGAGACGTCTGCTCGTCTTACTGTTCATCCTCCTGCTGCTCGGCGGCTGCATGCCCATCCGCTACGTCACGCAGGCCGCGGCGGGCCAGGAGGAGATCAACAGCCGCGGGATCGCGATCGACGAGATCGTCCGCGGCGGCCACCTCGACAAGCGCACGCGCGGGCTCCTCGCGCACGTGTCACGGATCAAGGCGTTCGGCGAGCGCAACGGCCTCCGTCCGACGAACAACTACGAGCGCTACGTCTGGATCAACCGGCCTGCGGTCGTCTGGGTCGTGAGCGCGTGCCACCCGCTCGCCTTCCGCCCCCACACGTGGAGGTTCCCGATCGTCGGGAGCATCACCTACACGGGGTGGTTCGATCGGAACGAAGCGAAGGCGTACGCGGCCGAGCTCGCGCGCAAGGGCTGGGACGTCGACGTGAGGCCGTCCCAGGCGTACTCGACGCTCGGCTGGTTCGACGATCCCATCCTCTCGACGATGATCGCCGACGGCGACGAGGCCCTCGGCGAGCTCGCGGACGTCGTGCTCCACGAGAGCTTGCACGCCACGTTCTACGTCCCGAACCAGAGCACGCTGAACGAGAGCGTCGCGTCCTTCGTCGGCGACGAGCTCGCGGCCCGCTATCTCGACGAGGCCGTCGGACCCGACTCCCCCGAGAAGGCCGCCTTCGTCGCCATGCGCGAGCGCGGGGCGCGGCGAGGGCGCATCATGAAGGCCGCCTACGAGAAGCTCGCGGCGCTCTACGCGTCGAAGCTTCCGCGCGAGGAGAAGCTCGCGAGGAAGAAGGAGATCATCGACGCGCTCCGAGCCGAGCTCGAGATCAAGCGCCCCATCACCAACGCATCCCTCATCCAGTACAAGACGTATGGCTCGGGCAAGGCCGAGCTCGCACAGCTCCTCTCGGCGTGCGGCGGCAGCTTCCCGCGGATGTTGCGCACGCTCGAACGCGTCCGGCCCATCGCTGCGCGGTCGGCGCCGCACACGGATCCGGGGGTGCTCCTTCGGCCGCTCATCGCCGAGGGGTGTCGGTGACGGAGAGGCTCCGGGCTCCAGGGGATCTTGGACTGAGCAACATTTGCTCGACCCGAGTGGGTTACGGGGGCGGGGAATCGACCTGCCGGCGGATCGTCTGCGGACCCGGAGATCGAGGCATGCGATGCGCGCAAGCTTCGGGAATGTCTCGGATCGTGCGCGGGCATCCGGCGTGCAGTCGGCGGTTCCCGGGAAGGGGGAGGCCCCGTGCTCAGCGTCCGCGCCGCGATCTCGATGCTCGTGACCTTCGCAGGTCTCGCCGCCTGCGCCGCCGGGGATGACGCGCCTCCGGCTACGCCGTCGACGCCGGACGATCGCCACGCCGCGGACGAGCGACGGCCCGACGACGCGACGCCGGAGGAGGTCCTCGAGCCGTCCCGCGTGTCCGACGCGCCGGGGCCGAGCGAGCCGGGACCGCCCGACGACGATCCCGACAGGGACGCCGACCCGAACGCTCCCTCGCCGCCGGAGGATCCCGCGATGCCTCCGGCGACGCAGGACCAGCTCGTGAAGAAGTTCGCGCCGCACGTGCATCTCCATCCGGACGACGCGTATCGGCCGGCGAACGTCGACTGGTACCTCGCGCGCGTGAAGATGCGCTTCCACCACGCAAACTGCCCCGACCACGAGCTCTTGCCCGTCGGGAAGGTCACGCAGCAGACGCTCATCTCGCAGACGCACGAGGAGAACAAGTCGCTCTGTCGCCACGACTCCTCGAAGAAGGTCTCGAGCACGTCGAGCGAGAACTTCTTCCTCGAGGTCGCCGATCACGCGACGTACGCGGGCGCGCCGCGGAGCCAGTGGAAGACCTACGTGGTCTGGCGCCCCAAGAGCGGCGGGCTCGTCGACATCGAGTACTGGTTCTTCTACCCGTACAACGACGGCTTCGCGCTCTTCAATCACGAGTCCGACTGGGAGCACGTCCGCGTCACGATCGATCCGAAGGCGAAGGGCGGGCAGGGCGAGGCCGTCGAGGTGAAGATGTCCGCGCACAAGGGCGGGACGATCCTGAAGCCCGGCGACGCGCGCCTCACGATGGTCGACGGCACGCATCCCGTCGCGTACTCCGCGAAGGGCACGCACGCGAACTACCCGAAGCCCGGCACCTACCCGATCGAAGGCACCGCCGGCATCGCGAAGGACGTCGCGGCCGCAGCGCCTCCCGCGGACGTCTGGAAGACGGAGACCTCGCTCGTCCAGGTCGGGACGCGCGCCGCGCCGAAGAACGGCCAGGTCTTCATCAAGTACTGGGGCCGCTGGGGCGAGCTCGGCGATCTGCCGGAAACGAACGGCGTGACGCGGCACTTCCCGTGATCGGACGCCGGCCGAGGACGCGACGACGTCGGCGCTCCGCGAGGGGGTGGATCATCGATGCCCCTGGATCATTCGTAAATACAAGCACTTCGCTCATAGTGCGCTACAGTTGAAAGCGACGATGGCGATGGCTCGCTCGAGGCTTTCCGTCCTTCTCTCGATCATCGGAGCGATGTGCGCTCCGGCGATCGTCGCGTGCTCCGCTCCGGACGTCGGGGATCCTTACAAGCCCACGCTGAGGAAACCTTCCGAAGGCAAAGGGAAGGGCGGGGACGATGGCGTGACGCCCACGTCGACCGACGACGGCGACGACGAGAGCGACATCGACACGGATCCGACGCCGTCGAACGAGCCGCCGCCTCCTCCGCCTCCGCAAGACTCCGATGGTGACGGCGTCCCGGACGTCGAGGACTGCGATCCGCTCTCGCCCGCGCTCGGCGCGAGGCTCCTCGAGGACGATCTCGCGACGGACAAGGGCTTCTTCTCCGCGGTCGACGGCTTCCCGCAAGGGAGCTGGACCTACGACGGAACGGCGTATCGGCAGGGGCGGCTCGTCGACGGGAGCGACGCGACCGTCTTTTTGAAGGATCCGGCCATCGGCGACGCGCTCGTCGAGGTGCGCGCCGCCTCGACCGAGATCACCTCGAGCATCACTCCGGTCCTCCGCCAGATGTTCATCGTCTTCGGCACGAAGGTCGTCGGCGGACAGCTCTCGGCCGTCGGATGCGGCGTGGAGGTGGTCGAGGGCCTGTCGCCGACGCAGAAGACGAGCATCGTTCGTCTCGCGGGGCCGCCCGGAAACGTGACGACGTCGTCGCTCTCGCGCGTCGACCGTGCGGCGCTCCAGGTCAACGAGGAGTTCTCCATTCGAGCGCGCCTCGTCGGCGGCACGCTGACGTGCGAGGTGACCCAGAAAGACGTGACGAAGACGACGGCCACCGCCAACGTCGGCACGGTCACGGGCTCCGTCGGCTTCTTCACGCGTCAGACGAAGGCGCTCTTCAAGAAGGCGCGGATCTGCAAGGCGAAGTAGGGCAGATCAGGCTCCGGGCTCCAGGCTCCAGGGGCGCGCGCTGCGCGCGCGCATCCTCAGCGTCTGAGGAGAGAGTTGTTGGAGCGAGCCAACCTCCAGGAGTGAAGCTCGCTCCGTGCCGGCCGCTCGATGCCGAAAGACCGGAGTCTGGAGACTGCTGTCCGCGAACGCCTTTCTGGAGGCCTAGACCTGCTGAGGACTGAGGCCTGAGGACTGAGCGAGGACAGAGGACGGACTGGAGCCTCCCATCCCCGTGTGGGATCGCCCCCTTCGGCGAGGACCGCGGATCGAACGCGGAGGCATCGGTTGTCCAGCCGTGATGTGGGATCATCCCCATTTTCCCGCGGTTTTCTGCGATCGACCGGTGGAACGACCGTTGCCATCTCGTCGGGCATGGTGACGGGTGGCCGGTTCCTCAAGGACGCGATGACGACCTCTCTGCGGGCGCTTCCCCACCGGGGAGCGCTCCTCGGGCTGGGGGCCGTTCTGGCGGTCGCGGCGACGGGGTGCTCGGGCACGGGCAGCCCGGAGGGCGAGGAGAAGTCGCACGGGCGGCTCGAGATCGTCGGCGGGACGACGTCGACCTCGGCCCAGGACGCCACCGTCCTCGTGGAGCTCGGCCAGGGTTCCTGCACCGGCACGCTCATCGCCCCGAACCTGGTGCTCACCGCCCGCCACTGCCTCGCCGAGCCGAGGGGGCAGGCCGACTGCACGCAGTTCGGCCCGACGGCGAGCGCGAGCACGGTCACGATCTTCGTCGGCGTGAACGCGAAGAACACCGGGGCGCCCGCGGCGCGGGGCGTGAAGGTCACCGTGCCGGCGACGAACAACACCTGCGGCTTCGACATCGCGCTCGTGCAGCTCGATCGCGCCATCCCGAACGCGAAGATCGCGAAGGTCCGCTTCACGCCTCTCGCCGAGAACGAGCCGGTCACGGCGGTCGGCTACGGCGTCGGCGGCAGGGACGAGCAGCGCCCCGCGCGCATGCAGCGGGCCACGAGCGTCCTCGGCGTGGGCCCGAAGGCCCTCACGTACACGACGAAGCAGAATGTCACGGTCCGGTACGATCTCCCGAGCGGCGACCTCGCGACGGGCGAGTCGACCTGCTACGGCGACAGCGGCGGCCCGCTGTACGACGCCCAGGGCCGGGTCGTCGGCGTGACCTCGCGCGGCGTCCCCGACTTCCCGCAGACCGGAGCGCACGGGAACGGCTGCATCGACCTGCCGTCGATCTACGCGAGCACGCGTGCGAACGAGGCGACGATCCGCCAGGCCGCGGAGGCGGCGGGCCATCCGCTCGAGGAAGCGGACCTGCCCGTCGAGGAGGCGGAGGAGGACGAGCTCGACGAGAGCGATCTCGAGCCGCAGGACGACGAAGTCTTCGACGAGGACGAGGAGGACGAGGACGAGGACGACGAGGAGGAGGTCACGCCGAAGAAGAAGCGCAAGCGGCGCGTCCCGATGCAGTCGAGCGGTTGCTCGCTCGCTGCCGACGGTGGCGACCCCTTCTCGTGGCTCCCGGCCTTCGGCGTGGTCCTCGCGTTCGGCGCCGTACGCCGCCGCCGCACGTGAGCCCCGAGCTCAGTCGCTCTTCGGCTGCTCGTCCTTCTTCTCCTCCTTCTCCTTCTTCTCGTCCTTCTTCTCTTCTTTCTTCTCGTCCTTCTTGGCGGCGGAGGCCTTCGCGGCGCCCGCGTCGACGCCCACGATCTCGATGAGCTCGATGTCGAACTTCAGCGCCGCCTTCGGAGGGATCTTGTCGCCGCTGCCCGCCTCGCCGTAGGCCATCTTCCACGGGATGACGAGCTTTCGCTTCCCTCCGACGCGCATGCCGGGCACGCCCTCGTCCCATCCCTTGATGACGCTGCCCTGACCGATGGTGAACTCGAACGGCTCCTTGCCGATGGAGCTGTCGAACTCCTTGTCGTTCATCAGGCGGCCCGTGTAGTGGACCTTCACCTTGTCGCCCGTCTTCGCCTCGGGACCGGTGCCGACGACCTCGTCGACGATCTCGAGCTTGTCGGGGCCGGGCGGCAGCGGGGTCGCGGGCGCAGGCACGAACTCGCTGGGCTGAAGCTCCTCCACCTTCTTCGAGCATCCGGCGACGAGGAGCGCGGAGAGGGGGATCGCAAGAATGGCCAAGGCTCGCATGGCCGTCCGATTAGCACGAAGGCGCGGCGCGCGGGGAGGGGCGCGACGCGCGGGCGGCGCCGCACGGGGGCTGCGATTACTCGCGCGGCGACGACGTCGGCGGTGACGACGGCGTGGCGTGCGCCGGCGGCGGCACGTTCGCGTTGAGCGCCGCCGCGGCGAGCTGGAGCAATGCCTCGAGCTGCTCTTCGCTCGCCTCGACGTGGAGCTTGATCTTCTTGCCCTCGGGGACGACCACGGCCTTGTTGAGCAAGCCGCGCGTCGCGAAGCGGACGCCGAGGCTGTTCTGCCTCCGGAGCAGCTCCGTCAGCCGTTCGGCCGAGTCGGCCGCGGCCGCTTCGTCGGTGCAGTCGCCTTCGACGTAGGCGTCGGCCCCGCCGTCGGCGCGCGGGACGATCCAGAGTCGGAGCTCCGTGAGCGACGACGAGAACTTGAGGTTGGGGATCGCGATCTGGTTCGTCGGGTTGCGGACGATGAGGCGCATCGCCTCCGTCGGCGACGGTCCCCTCGGCGTCTGTCGACGGAACGTGACGGCCGCCTCGTGTGCGTGCGACGGCGGCACGATGACGAGCAGCTTCGGCTGCGGCCGCAAGAAGACACGCTGGCCGTTGTCGGCGAAGCCGAGCGACGCCTTCACGCCGGGCACGCCCGCGTCGAACGGGCCGCCCTTGTCGTAGGCCTTCGCGATGGACGCGATCGTCTGATCGACGACGTCGTCGGGCGCCGTGTACCGGACGAGCACGGCGTCGCGATCCGTGTGGATGAGCGACGGCCCGTAGATGAGGATCCAGTCCGTGTCGCGGATCGGATCGACCGGCGACTGCGCTCCCTTGAGGAAGTCCTTCCACTGCGGGATCTGCTGGAAGATGGGGCCCATTCGCCCGCCGACGGGATGCTTGCGGATGAGCGCGACGTTCAGCCCGAGGACGACGTTCTGCACGCCGGCGTTCACGACCTTCGTGAGGCCGAACATGCTCTCGGGATCGCGCGGGCCGCTCGAGCCGGGTGCCCCGCCCGCGTCGGCGGTCGCGACGAGCCCGCCGTCGTCGAGCGCGCCGACGTCCTCTTCGCCGGCGTCGGTCGGAGCTCCGCCGTCGCCGCCGGCGCCTGCGTCGACGATCGCGACGGGCTCCGGCCCGGCGTCCGTCGCGAGGTCCTGACCGGCATCGACGATCGGCGGCGGCCCGGCGTCGCGCACCTTCGGCGTCTTGTCCTCTTTCGGGGCGGTGGGCTCCGGGTCCGGCTCGGGAGGCGCTGCCGCCGGCTCCGGCGCCGGCTCCGGCGGGGGCGGCGCCTCGTCGGCGACGAGATCGACCGGGATCGTGAGCGGGTCGTCGACCTCCTTGAACTCGATCTCCATGCTCGGCGGCAGGAGGTTCCAAGGCGCGACGAACCAGTGGACGACCAGCGAAATCGTGAACGCGACGGTCAGCGCGACCCGGATGGCCCGTCCGTCCCAGAACCGCGCGGGCCCGGAGAGCTTGCGAGGGCGCGTCGTCGGCGCCGTCGCGTGTGGAGCGGTCGGGGCCTCCAGCGCCGCACCGCGCGAAGGGTCGCCGCGGAGCGCGAAGGCACGACGGCCTCGCCCCATGCCCGGGAGCCCGAACGGCGACCCGGACGAGCGCGGATGCGTCTCTCTAGCCACGCGCCGGCCCTCTCACGCCCACACCCTAGGACGGAACATCGCTCCAAACCATGGAATTTTCGGCATCTGACGGACGCCGGGGGCGGGCACGGCGGTCGCAAGCATGCGGCTTCCCGGACACCCAGCGACCCATGCCCATCGACCCTACCAGCCTCCGTGACACGAAATCGCTGCCGTTCCAGGACGCCTCCGGGCCGGAGCGCAGAAAACTCGCTGGATTTCGTGGGGTCTGGCATGTGAGGAAGACCCCCGCCGACCGTGAGGCTCGACGACCGAGCTTCCCCATGCGATGGCGGCCCTCTCGTCTCATGAAGTTCCGTCCGCTTCTTGCTCTTCTCGCCTTCGTCTCCGGCGCCGCCGGAGGCGCGGCCGCATGCAGCGAGTCGAAGTCGGAGCCGACGCCGTCCCACCCGACGGCTCTGCCGCCGCAGCCGCCGCAGCCGCAGGCGAGCGCCCCGGTCGTGAAGAAGGCCGAAGCTCGTGACGCGAGCGCGCCGAGCGCGCCCGCCACGAAGGAGCCCGAGCCGTCGATCTGGGACGGCCCGCTCATCGGCGCCCTGTTCAACCAGACGCCGATCATGAGCGACATGGAGTGGCCGAAGAAGGACGAGGACAAGAAGGGGCGGGACAAGGACAAGAACAAGGGCGCCATCCGCATCGGATACATTCGACAGGGCCAGAAGGTTCCCGTCATTCCGGAACCGCACCGGAAGAGCAACTGCAAGGACGGCTGGTACGAGCTCGTCCAGGGCGGCTTCGTCTGTGGAAGGTACGCCACGCTCGACCTCAACCATCCGAAGATCAAGCTCGCGCCCCATCCGCCGGATCTCGAGTCGGCTCTTCCGTACGAGTACGGCTACAACATCGCGAACGGCACGCCGCTCTACCGTACGGTTCCGTCGCGCGAAGAGCGGATGAAGCTCGAGCCGTGGCTCGCTCCGAAGCCGAAGAAGCCGAAGCCGCCGCCGGAGCCGGTCGAGGAGCAGGTGACCGCGTCCTACGGCGAGGACGGCTTCGACGCCGGCATCCCGCTCACGCTCACGAAGGCGACCATCACGGCGACGACGACGGACCCGTTCGGGCTCGGCGAGGCCGAGGCGGAGACGCCCTGGTACCTCCGCAACTACGACGGAGGAAAGCCCATGGTGACGCTCGACGAGCTCAAGGGCGAGGGCCCGATGGAGCGCCGCATGGTCAAGGGCTTCTTCATCGCGCTCGACAAGGAGATGACCGCGGGCGGGTGGAAGTGGTGGAGGACCACCCGCACGATGCTCGCGCCGTACGAGCGCATCATGGTGCACAAGACGGCGAGCAAGTTCCACGGCATCTGGCTCGACGAGACGCGCGACGAGGCGAAGGACCTCGCCAAGACGGCAGCGGCCTTCGGCTCTCCTGCGGTCACGTTCTCGGGCGAGAGGAAGCCGACCCCGGATCTCTGCAAGCCCGGGAGCAAGGCCCAGGTCGGCATCATCACGTTCTACCGCGCGAAGAAGTACACCGTCGATCCGAGCCGAAAGACGGTGACGGCGGGCGATCCCGTCGCGCGTCACACCGTGGTCAGGCTCACCGGAGACCGGGTGAGGATCGACAACACGATCTACGAGGAGACCGACGAAGGCTGGTGGATCCGTGCCCGAGACGCGGTGAAGACCAACCCCGGCCCTCCGCCGAAGGACCTCAAGCCCGGCGAGAAGTGGATCGACGTCAATCTGACGACGCAGACGCTCGTCGCGTTCGAAGGTGACACTCCCGTCTTCGCCACCGCCGTGTCGACGGGCAAGGAAGACAAAGAGGACAAGGAGAAGGACTACACGACGCCGACGGGCACATGGCGCATCCGCGAGAAGCACATCGCGGCGACGATGGACGGAGACGTCGCGAGCGACGGTCCGTACTCGATCGAGGACGTGCCGTGGATCATGTACTACCACGGCAGCTACGCGCTGCACGGCGCCTTCTGGCACAACAACTTCGGGCGCACGCGCAGCCACGGCTGCGTGAACCTCGCGCCGCTCGACGCGCGGTCGCTCTTCAACTGGACGGAGCCTCGCGTGCCCGAGAACTGGCACGCCGTGTGGTCGACGCCGGAGCGGCCGGGCACCCTGGTGGTCGTCCACGAGTGACGTCACGTTCGATCAGCGCTTGGCCGTCGGCGCCGAACGCACGCAGCGAAAGCCCGTGTGCGAGGTGCCGCTGTCCGGCGCGGCCTTGCCGCGCCCGCCAGGCTGGTAGCGCCGGCATACGTTCTCGGCGCATAGGAACGAGCCGCCCTTGGTGACGCGCTTCGGGACGGAGGGCTCGACGGGATCGAAGCCCTCGTCCGGGCCACGAGGATTCTTCCTCGGGCTGCTTCGGTAGTAGTCGGGCCGGTACCAGTCCGCGGTCCACTCCCAGACGTTCCCCGCCATGTCGAAGAGGCCGAATGCGTTGGGGGGGAAGGAGCCGACGGGAGCCGTGCCCTCGAAGCCGTCCTCGCGGGTGTTGTTCGTCGGGAAGTCGCCCTGCCATACGTTTGCGAGCCAGCGCTGTCCCGGCCGGAGCTCGTCGCCCCAGACGTAGGGCTTCTTCACGAGCCCGCCACGCGCAGCCATCTCCCACTCGGCCTCGGTCGGGAGGCGCTTGTTCGCCCAGGTCGCGTACGCGACGGCGTCGTACCAGCTCACGTGGACGACCGGGTGGTGCTCGCGTCCGACGATCGAGCTCCCCGGTCCTTCGGGATGTCGGAACGAAGCTCCCGGAACGAGACGCCACCACGAGAGCGGGTCGTGAAGGCTCACGACTCGCTCGGGCTTCACGAAGACGATCCCCGCCGGGCCAAGAACCTCCTCGGGCGCGCCTGGATACTGCGTCGGGTCCGCGGCCGTTCGGCCGTGGTCACGTAACCCGTCGCTTCGACGAACCGTAAGAATTGTTCGTTCGTCACCTCCGTGCGATCGATCCAGAAGCCGTCTACTTCGACCTCGTGCCACGGTCGTGCGTCGGGCATTCGCGGATCGTCGCTGCCCATCCAGAAGGTTCCGCCCGGGATGAAGACCATGTCTTCGAACTCTGGCGGTGAGGGGTGCGACTTCACTGCGCGCGCCGCGACCGTCTCGGACGAGGCCGCGCCCGTCTCGGACGAGAGCATGACGCGCGAGGGCGCGGCCGCGCAGCACTCTGCCCCGCTCGCGACGGAGCGAAGGACAGCCACCGACGACGCGATGCCGATCAAGCCGAGAAGGCCGAGCATGACTTGCGGCGTCCCTCGTCTACGTTGCGACCGAGTCGCTCGCGTGGGGTGAGCATTCGACGAGGGCACGGCTTCTCCTCCGTCTGCGATGGCTCGCGGTCGCTCGGAGCGAGCAACGGGCGCGCCCGCGATGGAGGGGACCGACGTTTGCAGTCGGCCGCACCGGACCACGGCACGGAACGAGGACGACGATGAACCCTGTACGTCTCGGCCTTGGAACGGTGGGCCTCATGATCGCCGTCTCGGCCGCATGCAGCTCGCCACCAGAAGCAATGGCTGGTCAGGAGGCGCCGATCGAAGCGGGCAAGAGGCCCAACATCGTGTTCATCATGGCCGACGACGTCGGCTGGTTCAACATCGGCGCCTATCACCAGGGGATCATGGCGGGCCTCACGCCCAACATCGACAGCCTCGCCGCGGAGGGAACGCGGTTCACGGACTACTACGCCGAGCCGAGCTGCACCGCCGGCCGAGCCAACTTCATCACCGGCCAGCTGCCCATCCGCACGGGTCTCACGACGGTCGGGCAAGCGGGCGCCGAGATCGGCATCCCCGAGCAGGCAGTGACGATCGCCACGGTGCTCAAGGACATGGGCTATGCGACGGGGCAGTTCGGGAAGAACCACCTCGGCGATCTCAACAAGTTCCTCCCGACCGTGCACGGCTTCGACGAGTTCTTCGGGTACCTCTACCACCTCGATGCGATGGAGGACCCCTACTGGCACAGCTACCCCGACGAGCTGAAGGACAAGGTCGGCCCGCGCAACATGATCCACAGCTTCGCGACGGACGTCGACGACGACACGGTGGAGCCTCGCTGGGGAAGGGTCGGCAAGCAGCGCATCGAGGACGCCGGGCCTCTTCCGCCGGAGCGCATGAAGACCGTGGACAGCGAGTTCCTCGCTGCGTCCGTCGAGTTCATGCGGAAAGCGAAGGACGCAGGCAAGCCGTTCTTCCTCTATCTCAACCCGACGCGCATGCACGTCTACACCCATCTCTCCGAGCGCTACGCGAACAAGCAGACGGCGGAGAACTCCTGGTACACCTACGAGGCCGGCATGGCGCAGCTCGACGACATCGTCGGCGGCGTCCTCGGAGAGCTGAAGAGCCTCGGAGTCGAGGACGACACGATCGTCGTCTTCACGACGGACAACGGCGCAGAGGTCTTCACCTGGCCCGACGGCGGCATGACACCCTTCGCCGGCGCGAAGGGCACCGTCCTCGAAGGAGGCATGCGCGTCCCGATGATCGTGAGGTGGCCTGGCAAGATACCCGCGAACCGGGTCGAGAATGCGCTCATGTCGGGGCTCGACTGGTTCCCCACGCTCGTCTCGGCGGCGGGCAATCCGCACATCGTCGACGAGCTCGCCAGGGGGAAGCGCATCGGCGACAAGGACTACAAGGTCCATCTCGACGGGTACGACCAGCTCGACCTTCTGACCGGCAACGGACCGACCAAGCGCGACGAGATCTGGTACTTCGCGGAGAGCACGCTCGGCGCCGTGCGCATCGGCGACTGGAAGTTCCGCTTCATCGACCAGCCCGGCGGCTGGGGCGGCCCGACGGAACACCTCAAGACACCGAAGATCACCAACCTGCGCCTCGACCCCTTCGAGCGGACGGATCCCAGCAAGGCGCCGCCCGCGTTGATGGACTTCTACGGTCACGAGTTCTGGCGCTTCGTCTTCGTCCAGCAGGAGGTCGAGGCGTTCGCGAAGACCTTCGTCGACTTCCCACCCATGCAGCGTGGCGCGGAGTTCAACGTCGACCACATCAAGGACCAGGTCAAGAACGCCCTCGCGAGCCGTATGGGGCAATGACGCGCACCGACGTGGGGAGGAGCTCGTCACGCCCGCCGACGCCGCCGGCCGCTACGCGCGGCTCTCGAGCGTGACGAGCCGCTCCTTGCCGTCCTTCCCGAGGCGCGCCTCGAGCGCGGCGACGAGCGCGTCGATCGTCGGCCGGGGAGCAGGCCCGAGGAGGATGGGACCGCCCTCGCAGTCGAGCTCGACGCGATCGTCGTGCGTGCGGAAGCCGCGGATCTTCCTCCACGGGCGCGCCGCTCCCGCGAACGTGACGCCGTAGTCGTCGATGGCGACGTCGAGCGGCAGCGTCGCCACGAGGCCGTACGCCGCGACCGCGAGCATCGCGAGCATGGCGCTCGACCCGAGGACGAACGCGAGGCCCGGACGGTGCCGCGCGAGCTGGTAGTACGCGCCGAGGAAGAAGATGCCCGCGGCGAGCACGTGCAGGAGCACCGCGGAGGTCCAGAACAGGCGAGGCCGGCCCACGCGGAAGAGCGCGCGGTCCTCCGGGCGGATGGCGAGGACCTCCTTCGTCACGATGCCGTGACGGAGCGATCTGCGTACGAGGGCGACGAACACCGATGCGAGCCCGACGTTCAGGAGGACGGCGAGGCCGCCTGCGCCCTCGGTCGAGAGGAGCGCGTCGAACAGGCCGTGGCACGCCGCCGCGAAGAGGAGCCATGCCCAGGCTCGCGTGCGCGGGGCCACGAGCCGCTTTCCGAGCGCGTAGCCCCAGATCGCGCCGAAGAACATGTGCGCGGGCACGCTCATGAAGCAGCGCGCGATGACGAGCGGCGCCGTGAGCCGACCGAGCGCGAAGTAACGGACGTTCTCTGCCGCGGCGAAGCCGAGGGACGCCACGATGCCGTAGATGATGCCGTCGACGGGCTCGTCGAACTCGCGACGACGCGCGGCGAACTGCGCGGCGGCGCGCTTGGCGCCCTCCTCGGACATGCCGACCACGACGGTGAAGACGACGAACCCGAGCGGCAGCGCGAACGCGCGACCGCCGAACGTCGCGAGCTCGGGGTCGAGCCAAGGGGTCGACGTCGCGAGAAGCCACTCCGCGATCCCGGCGGGCATCGTGGCGAGCGCGCCCAGCACGAACGTGACGCCGACGAGCCAGAGCGGCTCGGGATGCGCGCGGTCGAAGCGCCGAACGAACACGAGCCATGCGAGCGACAGGACGATCGGCACCACCAGGCAAGCGGTCGCGAGCAGTCGGTTCGGCGGCAGCCCGACCGCGTCGACGCGGCGAAGGGGAGGGAGGCGCGGCGTCATCAAGAGCTGCCGCTCGTGCGCGGCGCGCGCGTACGCCTCGGCGCCGGCGCCGAACGACAGCACCATCGCGTCGCCGTCCCAGCTCGGTGTCCCGAGCGAGATCCGGCCTCGCGTGAGGATCGCGCCCGGCCGCGTACGCGCCTCTCGGAGGACGGCCTCGGCGGGCGACCCCGGCATGGCGCGGACGCGCAACGTCGGTCCCGCGCCCCACGCCACGAGGGCTCCGTCGGCGAGCTCGGCGACGGGCGCTGCGCGGACGACGCGCGTCCTCCACCGCGGCGGATCGCGTCCCGATGCGGTCATCCAGATCGGCTCCGCGACGATGCGGTGATCGCGATCGATCGGCCACGTCTCGATCGCGCGGAGCACGTCGCCTCGCGCGCCTTCGTACCAGTGGTCGGCGCCGTCCTCCCGGGCGACGAGGCCGCTCGACGGATCGCGCGAGGCGAGGCGGACGCTCGGGTCGGCCTCGAAGATCGACAGCGCGCCCGTCCACGTGACCAGCTCGTCGACGCGCTGCGCGAGGTCCTCGTCGACGACGATCCTCAGGCGCCGCTCGTCGAAGACGACGTCGGCTCCGATCCGCGCGGCGCCGAGCCGGCGCAGCACGAGCGCGCGGAGGTCCTGTCCGAACGCGGCTTCCGTGACCGGCGGAGCGGCGCCGACGACCTCGTAGGTGAGCTCGACGTCGTCCTCGCCCGCGAGCGACGCGAACAAGCTCGGCGCGCGCTCGGTGCCCGGCGGCGCTCCGCACCCGGCGAGCAGCAGTGCGAGGACCGCGACGATCGCGAGGAGCCACGACGCGAGCGAGGGGCGCAGGGCGCGGACCGCGCGCAGCGCCAGCGCCTCGAGGGTGGCCGTGCTCCCGAGCGCGATCATCGGCGAGCGCGAGCCCTCGTGCCGTCGGGCTCCGGCGCCCGCGGATAGCTGCCCACGATCTTCAAGAAGTCGGCGCTCTTCCCGACGGCGCGCAGGGCGCGCACGAGCGTCGGGTCCGTTCGATGACCCTCGAGATCGACGAGGAAGACGTACTGCCACGGTCGCGTGCGGCTCGGTCGCGACTCGATGCGTGTCAGGTTGACGTCCGCGTCCTCGAGGACCGACAGGACGCGCCGGAGCGCGCCCTTCTTGTCAGGGACGCCGAACGCGATCGTCGTGCGATCGTTGCCCGTCGGCGGAGCGTCCTCGTGCGCGACCACGATGAAGCGCGTCGCGTTCTCGGCGCGATCCTGGATGTTGGCGCGCACGATCGGAAGCTGGTGGATCTCGGCCGCGACGGCGGCGGCGATCGCGGCCGCGCGCTCGTCCGTCTTCGCTTCGCGTGCGGCGGCGGCCGTCGACGTCGTCTGGACGACCTGCGCCCGCGGCAGGTGCTTCGCGATCCAGGACCGGCACTGCGCGAGCGCCTGCGGGTGCGAGTAGACCGTGTCGATCCTGGCGAGGGAGGTGGCGCGCGACAAGAGGCAATGCGCGATCGGGAGCACGTACTCCTGACGGATGCGGAGGTCCCCCTCGAGGAGCGCGTCCGAGGTCATGCTGACGGATCCCTCGGTCGAGTTCTCGAACGGCACGACGCCGTACGTCGCGTCCTTGCTCGAGACCGCCTCGAAGACCGCGGCGATCGTCGCGCACTCCCGGTAGCGCGCCTGGAGCCCGAAGAGGTGCCGCGCGGCGAGCTGCGTGAAGGTCCCCTCGGGCCCGAGATAGGCCACGCGGAGCGGCTGCTCGACGGAGAGGCACGCGCTCATCACCTCGCGGAACACCGCGCGGATCGCGTCGGGGGGGAACCTCTGCCCGCCCTTCTCGACGAGCCGCTCGAGCACACGACGCTCGCGCTCGGGGTCGTGGAACACCGGGACCTTCGCCGCTCGCTTCGCGGCCGCGATCTCCTGGGCGATCGCCGCGCGGCGCGCCAAGAGCTCGAGGATCTCGTCGTCGAGGGCGTCGATCCGCGCCCTCGCTTCGGCGAGCCCCGGAACGCCCGGCGACGCGCCATTCCGGCGCGCTCTCGGCGCGTCCGCCGCTCCGCGCTTGCCTCCCACTTTGCGCTTCACGCCCGCATCTTTGCATGACTACCATGCGTCCGCGATGCCCGAAGCCACCGTGCTCTACTCCGTGACGGCCGTGGTCATTGCCGCCCTCGTCGTGTGGGTCGCAGCGGTCCTGAAGACGGCGAAGGAGCCCTGGGCACGCCAACCTCCGCCGAACGTCGCATCGGCCGAGCCGCAGGCGACCCGAGACGAAGCGGTCGAGGCGGCCGCTGCGGTCGACAAGCGCGACGGCACGACGCTCGACGCCGACTCGACGGCCAAGGCGACGCCGATGGCCCTCGCCGAGGGCCGCCGTGCCGCAGCGGAGGAAGGGGGGTCGAAGAGCTGACTTCAGGCTCCAGGCTCCAGGCTCCAGGCTCCAGTCAGGGCGACCTACGACCAGCAGGAACGACGCGAAGCTCGATCGCCGTCGATCGAGCTGCGAGGCATGGGCGGGCTCGTCGGGAGACGTGAAAGCGCAGACTGCGGGAGTTCGGTCAGTGCGCCACGGTGTGGGCGTCGACGAGTGAAGGCGTCTGACGAGACGTCGGCTACCCCCTGGAGCCCGGAGCCTGGAGCCTGGAGCCTCCCTCAGCCTTCCACCAAATCGGCGAGCTTGGCGGCGCGCAAGACGCCTCGCAGCACGTAATCCAGATACGTCTCGTTCCCTTCCTGCCAGAGCACGAAGGGCGCTCGGGTCTTTCCCTCCTCGTCGAACGCGTGGAGGAGCTCGTTCGCGCCGAGGAGCGGGAGCTCGTGGAGCGTGACGATCGGCGGGATGTGGTTCTCCTCTTCGAAGCGCGCCACCTCGAAGTCGTCGAAGGCCTGGATCGCGCCGCGGTGGCGCTCGCCGTCGAGCTGGGCGAGGGGCAAGAGCTCCCAGCCCGCGTCGACGAGGACCGGGAACATGTCGTCCTCGTTCGATTCCTCGAACGGCGTCTTCGTCGGATCGGGCGGGGCTTCGATCGCGACGAGCCTCTCGCGCAGGCGCGCGTGTACGGGCTCGCTTCCGGGGCCCCAGAACGCCGAGAGGACGGCGACGAGCTCGGCGTCGCTCGCGCGCCGCTGGAGCCTCTCGTCCTTCGACGCGAGGTCGATGACGCCCGAGTCGAGAGCGCGCTTCGCCCACGCGAGCGCGTCGGGGATCGTCTGCGCGACCTCTTCGTTCGCGCCGGCCGCCTCGATCGCGAAGGCGTGCACGAGGTGGAAGCGGCCGGCGACGTAGCGGTGCTGTCCGAGGGTGCGTACGAACCGGATGAGCTCCTCTCCCGTTCGGTGTCCCAGCTCGAAGCCAATCACGTCGGTCTCCGTCCGTGGCGGTGTGCTCAGAGGCTGAAGAAGGAGCGGATCGAGCGGAGGATGCGATCGCGCTCGGCGCTCTCCCGTGCCTTGATCTGACGTTCGTCGAGGCCCTCGCGGGCCGCGATGAGCTCGATGCGCCGCTTCGCGAGCTTCTCCGAGAGCTCGTTCGCGATCTCGGGGCGGGGGAGGAGCACCTGCTGGAACGTCTCCTTGTCGAGGCGGAAGCACTCGACGTCGGTCGTCGCGACGACGTCTGCCGAGCGGGCCTCGCCCGTCATGAGGCTCATCTCGCCGAACACGTCGGGCGCCTTCAGCGACGTCACGAGCCTCGACTGGACGGACGCCGGTCCGTCGGGGCCGTCGGGGTCGATGTTCGTGCGGATCTCGACCGTGCCGGACGTGAGGATGTAGAGCCAGTTGGCGACGGAGCCTTGCTTCGTGATCGTCTCGCCCGCCGTGTAGATCGCGGGGCTCAGGCCCTCGGCGAGGGTGTGGAGCTCGTCGTCCGTGAGCGAGCGGAAGAGCGGGATCTGCTTGAGCGACTGCACCCGCTGCATGTTCTCTCGCGAGCGCTTCTTGTCGGCTCGCGTATCGTCGTCGACCTGGACCCACATCGTGCTGGCCGGGATGGCGAAGGGAATGCCGGCGCGCCGGAGCGCGGTGTAGATGCGCGCGCGGACCCGCGAGCTCGTGGGGTCGTCGTTCGCGAGATCCGTCAGCCAGTAGCGGACCGCATAGGTGGCGAAGCTCTCGCGCCGGTCCCTCGTGAAGTCCATGCAAACGCAGTTCGGCGGCGGGTTGGTCGCGACGCCCGGGATCGGGCTCGAGCGCAGCGCCTCGGTGACGACGTCGATCACGCGCGTCGGCGAGTAGCGGAAATCGACGTTGAACCAGATCCACATGCGCTGGGGCACGTCCTGCCCTTCGCGCTTGCCGAGGATCATGATGTTGCTCGCGAGGAGCGACGCGTTCGGCACGATGATCGTGGACCAGTCGCGCGTCTCGACGACCGTGTGCCGCCAGCGGATCGCGCGGATGCGGCCCTGCTTGCCGTTCTCGAGCTGGATCCAGTCGCCCTCGCGGATCGAACCGTCGAGCTGGAGCGCGACGCCGCCGAGGATGTTGCCGAGCGTGCTCTGGAGCGAGATGGCGAGCACGGCGCTGACGACGGCCGCGGACGCGAGGGCACCGGTGAGATTGAGCCCGTGCGTCGACAGCACGCCGAGCGTCGCCGCCATGTAGCCGAGCCCGACGAGCAGGTCGCTCGCGATCATGGGCAAGGCGGCCCCGATCGCCGGCAGGAGCACGGAGAAGATCGCCGTCCCCGCGAGGTTCACGAGGGTGAACGCCTTGAGCAGCTCGGCGACGACGAGCGTCCGCGAGGCCCACACGTCGGAGCCTGCCGCCTTGCAAGCGTGCGCGACACCGAGCGCGACGATCTGGAGGACGAAGAGGACGACGAGCCGCCGGATCTGCTTCTTGTGCGCAGGGCGGAATCTGTTCACCAACGCGGCGACGATCACGATTGCCGCGAAGGTTCCGGACAACCAGAAAACCTCGTGCCGCATGCTGGCGCGGCATGAGGCATCAATGCGCCCGCACGGTCAAGGGGACGCCGCAGGCGGCGGCGAACCTCGACCGTTCGTGCGGGGCCGTTCCCGACGGATCAGCGCGCGAGCGCCTCTTCGATCAGCCTCTTCTGCTCGAGATCGTGGCTCGCCTTGCTGCCGGTCGCGGGGCTCGCGGCGGCGGGGCGCGACACGACCGAGAGGGGGAGGCGGGTGCCGATGTAGCTCGGGAGGTTCGCGTTGAGGAAGTACCACGCGCCCGCGTTGCGCGGCTCCTCCTGCACCCACACGAGAGGCGTGCCGTCCTTGTAGACGGACAGCACCTTCGAGAGCTCGTCGTTGAGCGGATAGAGCTGCTCGAGGCGGACGAGCGCGATGTCGTCGCGACCCGCCTTCCGGCGTGCGTCGAGCAGGTCGTAATAGACCTTGCCGGTGCAGAGCAGGATCTTCTTCACCTTCGCCGGGTCCGTCGTCGTGTCCGGGATGACGCGCTGGAAGCGGCCCTTCGCGAGGTCCTCGACGGTGGAGACGGCCTCCTTGTGACGGAGGAGGCTCTTCGGGCTGAAGATGACGAGCGGCTTGCGCCAGGGGCGGAGGACCTGGCGCCGGAGCGCGTGGAAGAGCTGCGCCGGCGTCGTCAGGTTGCAGACCTGGATGTTGTCCGACGCCGCCATCTGGAGGAAGCGCTCGACGCGCGCGCTCGAGTGCTCGGGGCCTTGGCCCTCGTAGCCGTGCGGGAGGAGCAGGACGAGGCCGGACAGGCGCAGCCACTTGTCCTCGGCCGACACGATGAACTGGTCGATGATCACCTGCGCGCCGTTCGCGAAGTCGCCGAACTGCGCCTCCCAGATGACGAGCGCGTCGGGGCTGTCGAGGCTGTAGCCGTACTCGAAGCCGAGCACGCCGGCCTCCGAGAGCGGGCTGTCGTAGACCTCGAAGCGACCCTTGCCGAGGTTCGCGAGCGGCGTGTAGCGCGCGCCCGTCTCCGAGTCGTAGATCGTCGCGTGGCGGTGCGTGAACGTTCCGCGTCGCGCGTCCTGACCCGAGATGCGGACCTTCCGGCCCTCGTTGACGAGCGAGGCGAACGCGAGGTGCTCGCCCGTGCCCCAATCGAAAGGCTCGCCCTTCGCCACGCGGTCGCGACGCTGCTCGAGGACCGCCTTCACCTTCGGGTGCGGGGTGAAGCCGGGCGGCAGCTCGGCGAGGCGCGTCGCGAGATCGACGAGGACCTCGCGCGGGACGCTCGTGTCCACCTCGGGGACGTTCTTGTCCGGGCCGCCGACGTACGACGACCAGACGCCGCCCATCGCCCGCGGCGGCTTGAGGTAGTCGCCCTTCCGCTCTTCTTCGAGGGCCTGGGCGAGGCGAGCCTGGCTGTGGGCCTTCAGGCGATCGCCTTGCTCCTGCGTGATCTGACCGCTCTCGACGAGCTTCTTGACGTAGACCTCGCGGACCGTCGGCTTGCGGTCGATGAGCTTGTACATGAGCGGTTGTGTGAACCGCGGCTCGTCGCCCTCGTTGTGCCCGTACCGGCGGTAGCAGAGCATGTCGATGACGACGTCCTTGCCGAACTTCTGCCGGAACTCGGTCGCGAGCCGCGCCGTCTGGATGACGGCCTCGGGGTCCTCGCCGTTCACGTGGAAGACGGGGACCTTCATCATGCGCGTGATGTCCGTGCAGTAGCGCGTCGAGCGCGAGTCCTGCGGCAGCGTCGTGAAGCCGATCTGGTTGTTCACGACGAGGTGCACGGTGCCGCCCGTCGAGTAGCCCTCGAGGCCGGCGAGGTTGAGCGTCTCGGCGACGACGCCCTGACCCATGAAGGCAGCGTCGCCGTGGATGAGCAGCGGCATGACGCCGAGGCGCTTGCGCCGATCCTGCTTGGCGCGCACGCGGCCTTCGACGACCGGGTTCACCCACTCGAGGTGGCTCGGGTTGAACGTGAGCGAGAGGTGGACCGTGCGGCCCGTCGTCGTCGGGCGATCGGTCGACTCGCCGAGGTGGTACTTGACGTCGCCGCGGCCGAGGTTGAGCTCGGGGTTCGAGTCACGGAACGCCGCGAAGATCTCGCGGACGTTCTTGTTCATGATGTTCGCGAGCACGTTGAGGCGCCCGCGGTGGGCCATGCCGATGACGATCTCCTCGATGCCCTGCTGCGCGGCGTACTCGATGAGGAGATCGAGCATCGCGATCATGCTCTCGGCGCCCTCGCACGAGAACCGCTTCGCGCCGACGAAGTTCTTGTGAACGAACTGCTCGAAGGTCTCGGCGTCGGTGAGGTGCTTCAGGATGCGCACCACCTCCGCGTTGTCGAGCGGAGCGCGGTTGCGTGTCGACTCCATCGCGTTCTGGAGCCACTCGCGCGCCTCGGGCTCCTCGATGTGCGTGAACTCGACGCCGATCGATCCGCAGTACGTCTCCGAGAGGTGCGCGATGATCTTGCGGAGCGTCGCGCGGGGCGGGAGCCCGCCGATGCCGACCGTCGGGAACTCCGTGTCGTAGTCGGCCTCCGAGAGGCCGAAGTTCGACAGCTCGAGCTCGGGCGCCGCCTCGGGAGGCGTCCCGAGCGGGTCCGTCTTCGCGAAGAGGTGACCGCGGACGCGGTACGCGTTGACGAGCTGGTAGACGCGACCCGAGAGCGCCGCCGCCGCGAGCAGCCGCTCGTCACGACCGAGGGCGGGGGTGATGGGCGGCCCGCCGTTCAGGTACACGTCCGACGGCGGCACCGGGGGAATCTTGAGGAGCGCCTGCGCCGTGGCTCCGTTCGCGCCGTTGCCGGCGGCTCCCGCGTGAGGCTCGGCCGGCGTGGCCGCTCCGCGCTCGAGCGAAGCGAAGTAGCTGCGCCAGTGCTCATCCACGGATTGAGGGCTCTGCCGGTACTGCGCGTGCAGATCCTCGACGAACCCTGCGTTGATGCCGAAATCGTCGAACATGCCGATCGCCTCTTCTAGCATGGTGAGCGCCTCGACGGCCACCGACGCTCGGGCAGAAATCTCGAAGGATTTTCCGTAGCGTAGGCCGTGCTGTCGTGTTTCGCAGCTCGCGTTTCGCGGCGCTTCGTCGACCTTTCGCTGCTTCGACCCTCTCGTCCGATGCTCCAGCCGACGGCGGCGCTTCGCTTCACATCGGGCTCGAACGCCCCGCCACGTGTGCCGGCGCCCGCATGAGGCGAAGCATCGGAGAAGGCTCGTGGAGATGGCAGCATGGGCGCCGTTGTGTGGGGTCGGAGAGCGCTCCGGGGTAGGGGTCAGCGACCCTTCTGCTCCGTGAGCCAGGCGGTGAGATCCGTGTTCGGCTCGAGCGCGACGAGGACGGCGTCCACCGTGATGGCCGACACGACCGTGCCCGACGGCGCGACGTGCACGCCGCTACTGTCGCGCCAGACGACGACGCGAACGGCCTGCGTGGTCACGATCGACGGATCGTGACGATCGGCGGCGGCGCGCCCTGCCGCTGCGCCCGCTTGCGCGAGCAGCGCTCCGGCGACCGTCGCCGGAGGGTTCGTTCCCTTCGTGGTGCTCGCTCCGGCGGCCTTCGACAAGCCCCCCGGGCGCGTGAAGCTGTGCATCGTCGCCTTGAAATCCGCCGGGAAGAGGGCGGTTTTTCGATCGCCATCGGCGGAAGGCAAGGCGGGGAAGTCGTCGCCGGTCAGGTTCTGCGTCGAGTCGATGTCCCATTCGTCGGCCGACTTCGTCGGCGGCCGAATGTCGTTCACGTGCGCCATCAGCGTCGGCTCTTCCTGCCGCTTGCGCTCGATGACGGGCACGTCCACGGTCTTCGTCTCCGCGGTCTCCGCGCTGACGATCTTCTCGGCGGTCTTCACGTCGACCGCGGGCTGAGGCGCCGTCTCCGTCGCGTTCAGCGCCGCGCGCGCCTCCGCATCGAGGTTCTCGCGCGACTTGCGCGGTCCCCTTCTCTTGCTCTCCGGTCCGCTCTTGCCGGCGGCGGTCGTGGTCTTGCCCGTGTTCGTGCCCAGCGGCTTGGCCGCGGCCTTCGGCGCCTGCGAGGCACGGGCGGGAGGCGGCTGCGACGTCTTCGAAGGGAGCGGCGCCGGCGGGCGGCTCGGCTTCGTCATGCCGGTCGGACCCGGCTTCGGTGCGGCGGCGGGCGCGGGCTTCGGCGGCGCGGGCTTGTTCGCGGGCTTCGCCGGCGGCGGGGGAGGCGGCGCGGGCTCCGCCTCCGAGATCGGCTCGATCTCTTCGAGGTCGATCGAGGCGCGGCTCGCGCGCTTCGCGATGAGAGCGGCGAGATCGGCAGCTGCCTTGGCGAGCTCGAGCGCGCGCTCGTCACTCTCGGCCTCCGACGCGGCTTCGGCGGCGCGGCGGACCCATTTGATCCCTTCGGCGTGATCTCCGCGCGCCCACATGGCCTCGGCCGTGGAGAGCGCCCACGAGACGTCCTCCGGATCGTCCGGCTTCGGTTCGGGGACCGTAGGCAGCACGAGGTCGTCGCTCATGACGCGGGGATCGTAAAGGGTTTTCGGGGGCGTAGGGGAAAATTGCGGGGCTTTCGTGCCCGGTCGGCTCGGGGCGAGTCCTCGGTCCTCAGTCCTCAGTCCTCAGCTTTCGCGTGTCTTCATGGCGTTGGGCCGTTCCAACCGTGCTCGGTCCCATCAGCTCCTGGCCAAGCTCGGTGAGCCTGCCGGAAGGCTCGACGCGGAAAAGAACGCAACGAGCGAGCGGGTGGCTTGCTGATGAGGTTGCTGAGCGCTCGGGCCGCAGCGAGGCCTGCTTTGACGCGTGCGGGCCGAAAGGACGTCGAGCTGACGACCAAGACTGAGGACTGAGGACTGCCTTGGGGCCCTGCCCCGAGGCGCGTGCCGCGGTGCGGCGAGGGCAGCGCTTCTGCTTGCCGGGTGGCTTTCCCATCGGATCTCGGGGTAAAAGCGTGCGCAATGTCCACTACGCCTCACCCCTCGTCTGGAGCCTCGACTGCGGGTGCTTCGAGCCCGCCGGCGGGCCCGTCGCTCGCGCAGGAGAGCGCGCTTTCCGCTACCACCTCGCAGGGCGCCGCGACGCATGGCGACGCCAAGGAGCAGCTCTCGCCCGAGCTCGCGCTTCGCATCCACGAGCTGATGCTCAAGGCGCGCGTGCTCGAGGAGCGCCTCATCACGATGTACCGGCAGGGGGACGGCTACTTCTGGATCGGCGGCCCCGGTGAGGAGGCCTTCAACGTTCCGCTCGGGCTTCTGGTCAAGAAAGGGCGTGGGCTCGACTACGACTTCTTGCACCTGCACTACCGCTCGAGCGGGACCCTGCTCGCGATGGGCGCCGATCCGGTCGACGCGCTCCGCCAGATGAAGAACACGGCGACCGATCCGTACTCTCGCGGTCGCAACTTCGCCGGGCACTACTCGGCGCGGAAGTGGAACGTCGTGCCGATCACGTCGCCGATCGAGGTCCAGTACTCGATCGCGCCCGGCACCGCGATGGCGCAACGCGCGACGAACGCGAAGGGCATCACGATCGTCCAGGGCGGCGACGCCGGTACGGCCGAGGGCGACTTCGCGACCTGCCTCGTCTGGAGCTCGCGGAAGGGGCAGGAGCTGCCGATCCTCATCATCGTCGCGAACAACCGGTGGGGGATCTCGACCCCCTACGAGGGCCAGCACGGCGAGGAGCGCATCTCCGATCGCGGCAAGGCGTTCGGCATGCAGACGGCGACGATCAACGGCAACGACGTCGAGGAGAGCTACTTCACGCTGAAGAAGGCGATCGAGTACGTGCGGACGGAGCGCAAGCCGTTCCTCCTCGAGGCGATCGTCTCGCGCCTCCACGGCCACTCGAGCGCGTCGGGCGCGAACTTCGTCCGCGACGAGGTCGACTGCCTCGCGGTCTGGGAGCAGAAGCTGGAGGAGCGCAAGCTCCGCACGCGCGCCGAGATGGACGAGATGCGTGCACGGTTCACGCAGGAGCTGCTCGAGGCGTCGAAGCGGGTCCGCGAGGAGCCGCAGCCCGCGCCGGAGTCCATCTGGGACTACGTGTACGCGGACAAGAACTACGTCGCTGACGAGACCTGAGGAGGAGGACGCGACATGGCAACGATGGTCCAAGCCATCCGCATGGCCCTCCACGTCGGTGAGGAGCGGCTCGGAGTGACGGACATCTTCGGCGAGGACGTCGGCCCGCCGCTGGGCGGCGTCTTCACCGCGACGCAGGGGCTCAAGACGGCCTGGAACACGCCGCTCGACGAGCGCGGAATCGTGGGCATGGCCATCGGGCTCGCGCTCGCCGGCCGGAGGCCCGTCGCGGAGATCCAGTTCTGCGACTACGCCTTCAACACGATCGACCTGCTCAAGATCGCGGGCAACACGTACTGGTCGAGCGGCGGGGACTGGAACGTCCCGCTGGTGCTGAGGACGCCCGTGGGCGCGGGCATCCGCGGCAGCATCTACCACTCGCACTCGTTCGACGCGCAGGCGACCCGCACGCCGGGCTGGAAGATCGTGATGCCGTCGAACCCGCGCGATGCCTACGGCCTCCTGCTGAGCGCGATCGTCGACCCGAACCCGGTCATGTTCCTCGAGCCGAAGGCGCTGTTGCGCGTGAAGGCGAGGCCGGGCGAGGAGATCCCGGGCGAGCCGAAGGACGACAAGCTCCTCTCCAAGATGATCGACGCGCCGCTCGGCGATCGCTCGAAGTGGAAGCCCCAGTGGCCCGACCTCGAGGAGCTCTACATCCCGATCGGCAAGGCGCGCATCGCGCGCGAGGGGCGCGACGTGACCGTGCTCACGTACGGTCGCAACGTCCCCATGTCCATCGCGGCGGCCGACGAGCTCGCGAGGGAAGAGGGCATCGAGGTCGAGGTCGTCGACCTTCGCACGCTCTACCCGTACGACTGGGACGCGATCGTCGAGAGCGTGAGGAAGACGCACCGCGTCCTCTGCGTGAACGAGGACACGGAGGTGACCAACTTCGGCGAGCACCTCATCCGGCGCCTCGTCGAGCACCTCTTCTACGAGCTCTACGCACCGCCGAAGCTCCTCGCGGGCGCCAACGTGCCGGGCATCGGCCTCGCCGACAACCTCGAGCAGGCGAGCGTTCCGCAGAAGGACGGCATCAAGAAGGCGATGCGCGAGCTCGCGCGCCACGAGCCCTGAGCGCTCGAGCGGAGCGAGCCGTGGCCGAGGTGCTCGAGGGCGGTTGCCATTGCGGGCGCGTGCGGTTCCGCGTCGTCGTGGAGGCGTTCTCGGCGCTCGACTGCAACTGCTCCATCTGCAGGAAGAAGGCCTTCTTGCACCTCATCGTGAAGAAGGAGGCCTTCACGCTGCTCTCGGGCGCCGACGACCTCGTCACCTACACCTTCAACACCGGCGTCGCGAAGCACACGTTCTGCAGGGTCTGCGGCGTGCAGCCGTTCTACACGCCGCGCTCGCATCCCGACGGGGTCGACGTGAACGTGCGGTGCCTCGACGGCGACGCGGCGTCCCGCTTCCGGATCGAGCCGTTCGACGGCCTCGACTGGGAGGCGAACGTCGACCGGATCCGGTGACGAGAGCGCCCGTCATCGTGACGAGCATCTGCCGCCGATGCACACCGGCGTCGGGTCGGCGCATTTCGTCAGGCACGTCCCGCAGGCGTCTGCGCTCGTGAGCTTGTTCTTGCACTCGCCGTTGCAGCAGGCGGCGTCGTCGCCCGGGCATTCGTTCCCGCACCCGTTGCAATTGAAGATGTCGGTCTTCGGATCGACGCACAGACCGTCGCAGCAGATCTGTCCTGTCCGGCACTGCGCGCCGGCATCGCATCGGGGCGCGCACACCCCCGCGCGGGTGCAGTTCTCGTTCAGGTTGGGGCAGTCGCTCTTGTCACGGCACGTGATGCACTGGTGACGCTCGGTGACGCAGTAGGGCGCGGCCTCGCTGATGGCCTTGCACGCGTCGTCGGACGTGCAACCGGGGACGCACCGGTTGAAGCGGCTGATCCCCGCGTCGGCATCCTCGTCGACAGAGCCCGGGAGGCAGTAATGGATGATGTCGCAACCGCCGCCGTCCGGCTCCGTCGAGCACTCCATGCACCGACCCGCGACGCACCACCGGAACGCAGGGTGCTTGCAGTCGGCCGGGCCGTCACAAGGGCAGCCCTCGCCGACGCACTCTTCGGTGCCGCTCTCCGAGACCGGTACCACGCCACCGCCGCCCTCCGCGGGCGTGCTCCCGGCTTCGGGGCGAAGCGTCGCCTCTTCGACGCCCATGATGGCCGCGCAATGGACGGCCCCTACGACCAGGATGACGATGCCTCCGGCGAACAGGTAGCGGTTCACGTTCGCCAGCCATCGTCGCACAGAATGGCCCCGAGCAGGCGGTACGCCTCCCGGGGCTCGGGGGTCAGTCGCACTTCTTCTTGTCGTTCTTGCACTTCCCGGAGCAGCAGTCGTCCGAGCTCGAGCACGCCTCGCCCTTGGCGCGGCACTTCTGGCACTTTCCGTTGATGCAGCGCCTGTCGGCGTCCTGGCACCTCGAGTTCGGACAGCACGGCTCGTCCTTGCGACCGCACTTGACGCACTTGTTCGATCCGTCGCAGACGAGCCCGTTGTCGCACTGCCGGTTCGAGCAGCACGCCTGCTTCTCGCGGCCGCACGCGCACTCGCAGCCGTTCGCCTTGTTCCCGTCGCAGTCGGCGAACCCCGCGGCGCACTGGCCGGCGTACGTGCACTTGCTGTCGACGCAGGCGATCTGACTGGCGTTCTTGACCGCCTTGTTGCAGTCGTTCGTGCAGCCGCCGCACTGGGTGACGTTGCTCGACGTGCTCGTCTCGCAACCGGTGTTGCCCTGTGCGCAGTGATGGTAGCCAGGGTCGCAGCTCCACTTGCACGACCCCGCGGTGCAGGAGGGCGTTCCGTTCGTCCGGCTGCAGGCGGCTCCGCATGCTCCGCAGTGCTCGGCGTTGGTCAGCGGATTCACGCACGTGCCGTCGCAGCACTGCTGATCGCGCTTGCACGTGCTGCCGCAACCGCCGCAGTGGGTGACGTCCGTCTTCGGATCGACGCAGAGCTGGTTGCAGCAAATCTCGTTGGGGTTGGGGCACGTGCCGCCCTCGGACGTGCACTTGTCCGCGCACCGGCCGGAGGGGCTGCATTCCTGGTTCGCATCCGGGCAGTCCTCCGTCGTCCGGCAGGCGACGCACTGATGGCGAGACAGATCGCAGAACGGAGCCGTGGGGCTCAACGCGCGGCAGCTCTCGTCCGAGTTGCAGCCGGGCGCGCACTCGTTGACCGTGTTCGCGTTGGCGTCCGCTCCGGGCGTGCCCGGGAGGCAGAAGCGGCCGATCGGGCAGCTGTCCGGCGACGTCGTACAGCCTTGGCAGATGCCGTCGACGCACGTGGAGTAGGTGACGTCCGTGCAATCCGAGTCGTCGGTGCATCGGCAGCCGGCGCCGACGCAACCGGGCTCCTCGGGGGCCGGCGTCGTCGTCCCCGTATCCTCCTCTTCGATGGGAGCTCCGCCGTCTTCCTCCGACGGATCACGGAGCGCGGCCTCCTCCACGCCCATCAGGCTGGCGCAGGCCGTGACGATGCTCCCGAGGAGCACCGCCCCGAGCACGCGCCGCCGCTCATGAGTCCGCCTTCGAAGCACCCCGACCCCTGGAGTCTAGCTCATCGTCGCGCCGTAGGCCGAGCTCTCCGTGCCCGTCGCGGGCGAGCGGAGGACCCGAGTCATCGCACTGGTCGAGAGGTTGACCGGCCCGATGTGCTTGCATCGCGCGTACGCTCGTGGTCGATCGCTCGAGCCGAGCCGACTCGTACGGCATCGAAAGGAACGACCAGAGCTCATGAAGCGCAGGAAGAGTCTTCTGTTCGCCGGTGCAGTGGCCGCCGCTCTCTGCTTCGTCCCGCAGTCCGCCGAGGCGCAGAACCTCATCAAGTCCCCGGGCGATCATCCGCCGTACAAGTTCGAGCTCGAGCCGCACCTCGTCTTCGGTTGGGCACGCCACTACGCTGGTGACGGCCTCGGTCTCGGCGTGCGCGGGAGCGTGGTCGTCGTCGACAACGGCTTCATCCCGACGATCAACAACAGCGTCGCCATCACCTTCGGCCTCGACTGGCTCCGCTACGGCGACTGCTACTACTACTACGTCGATCGCCGGTACGGCTGCGGCGCGAACTTCTTCCTGTTCCCCGTCGCCATGCAGTGGAACTTCTGGTTCACCCCGAAGCTCAGCGTCTTCGGTGAGCCGGGCCTCTACGTCTACCACGGCGTCTGGGACGACTTTTGCGCCCCGGGATTCCCTGGCTGCGTGCAGCCGACGCGCACGGGCGTCAGGCCCGCCTTCTGGGGCGGCGGTCGCTTCCACTTCAACGACACCGTCGCGCTGACGCTGCGCATCGGCTACCCGACGCTGTCGTTCGGGGTGTCGTTCCTGTTGTGAGGAGGCCTTCGGCCTCCTCAGGCTCCAGACTTCAGTCTCCAGTCTCCAGACTCCAGACTCCAGTCTCCAGACTCCAGTCTCCAGCAGCGAGAAGAGGAGCCCCGACGCCTTCGCTCGATACGGATGCCTCCTCTCGGGGCCTCGAGTCACCAGCGGTGACCAGCGGTGAACGAGTCATCGGAGAAGCTCCCCTGGAGCCTGGAGCCTCCGAACGGAGGTCGCGTCAGCGCACCCCCACTGGAGACGACTGGAGTCTGGAGACTCCCGTCAGAGCGGCGTGATGATCACATCATCCCCATCCAGGTGGATGCGCGCCGGCTTCCCGCGCATGTCCGCCGGGATGTCCTCGTAGACGACGGAGCGGCCGGCGATCGACAAGAACTCGGCGTCGAGCTGCGTGCAGAAGATGCTCGCGTCCTCGTTGCCGTTGACGCCGGCGAGCGCGCGGCCGCGGAAGGGCGCATAGACGTGGATGTTGCCGTCGGCGACGAGCTCGGCGCCGGAGCTCACGGGGGCGAGGACCACGAGGTCGCCGCCGACGGCGCGGACCATCTGCCCGCTGCGGATCGGGCGGCGCACGGTGAGGCCACCGGACTGGCGCTCGATGGTCGCGGCGGGAGGCGGCGTCGGCGTCGGCGCGCCGGGGACCTTCGGCTCGGCGCGAGGCTCGCGCGGCGGTCGGACGAGCGCGGTCTGGAGCACGCCCCAGCCGGCGGCGACCGCGCGCTCCCGCTGGGCGTCCGTCGGGTTTCGCACGGCCACCGGGACGAGCTTGTGGGAGCGCAGCATGGCTCCGATGCGCTCGAGGTCCACCTCGGTGTCCTCGAGCGCCGCGAGGTCGAGCATCACGGGCGCGTGCAGGAAGAACTGTGGCATCTGCGCGATGTGCTCGACGAGCTGGCGCTCGATCGCCTCGACGTCGTCCGTCTGCAGGCAGAGCATCGTGAGGGCGGGGAGGGTCCCCTTGAGACGGAATGCCTGCTGTTCTGTGCTCGCGCCGTTGCTCATGGGAAATGCTCCTCCGAGACGAACTGACTGACTGAGAGCCCGGGAACCTCGCCGCGGCTCGATCCGGCGGCGATTGGGCCGTTCGGGCCCGCCGAGACAGTACGTCGGACGAAATCGAACGGCCAAAAAGTTGGCCGGCCCTTTCGCGATCCTTTATCGGGGGGTCACCTGCGATGCGGTCCGTCGTCTCGGACCGCGCTCGCTCTCGCATTCGCATTGAGGAGGTGGTCCGTGTCGAAAGTCGTCGTTGTGACCTCGGGCAAAGGCGGAGTCGGGAAGACCACGACGTCTGCGAACCTGGCCGCCGGCCTCGCGCTGCATGGGTTCCGTGTCGTCGCAATCGACTTCGACGTGGGGCTCCGGAACCTCGATCTCGTGATGGGATGCGAGCGCCGCGTCGTCTACGACTTCGTCAACGTCATTCGCGGTGAGGCGTCCCTCCGCCAGGCGGTGATCCGCGACAAGCGCCTCGACAACCTCTACATCCTGCCGGCGTCGCAGACCCGCGACAAGGAGGCGCTCACGCAGGACGGCGTCGCGAAGGTCATCGAGGAGTTCAAGGCGGCCGGTTTCGACTACATCATCTGCGATTCGCCCGCGGGCATCGAGTGGGGCGCGCAGATGGCGATGTTCTTCGCCGACGAGGCGATCGTCGTCACGAACCCCGAGGTCTCGTCGGTGCGGGACTCGGATCGGATCATCGGCCTGCTCGACGCGAAGACGCACCGCGCGGCCCAGGGGCTCGAGCCGATCAAGACGCACCTGCTCCTCACGCGCTACTCGCCGGAGCGCGTCGCGAAGGGCGAGATGCTCTCGTACAACGACGTCGTCGAGCTGCTCCGAATCCCGCTCATCGGCGTCATCCCCGAGTCGCCCGCCGTGCTCCAGGCGTCGAACGCGGGCGCGCCCGTCGTCTTCGACCCGTCGAGCGCCGCCGCGCAGGCGTACCTCGACCTCGTGCGCCGCTTCGTGGGTGAAGAGGTCCCGTTCAGGTTCCTCGAGCCGGTCAAGCGGGGCTTCTTCACCAGGATCTTCGGTGGCGGCGGCGGCGAGTCGTTCGCCTACGCGGGGTAATCCATGGGCCTCTTCGACCTGTTCTTCTGGAAGAAGCGCCAGGCGACGGCGTCGCTGGCGAAGGATCGCCTGTCGATCATCGTCGCGCGCGAGCGCCGCGGATCTGCGGGGCTCGACTATCTTCCGCAGCTCAAGCAGGAGCTCCTCGCGGTCCTCGCGAAGTACGAGAGGATCGACCTCGATCAGGTCAACGTCTCGGTCGAGAGGGAGGGCGACTGCGACGTCCTCGAGCTGAACGTGGTCCTCTCCGACTCCGCGTCGCCGCGCAACGGCGCGCTCGCGTCGGCCTTCGGCTGAAGGGAGCGAGAAGGCTCCAGGCCGAGGACCGAGGCCCGACGTCTGAGCCCTCACTCCTCGTCCGGCACCCCTCCGCCCATCCGAGCCAGGTCCTCCTGCTTCACCTTGCTCGCGTCGAACTTCGCGGCGCGATCGCGCATCTGCGTGAGGACCTTCTCCGCGGGTGGCAGCTCGCCCTGGATCCACCGGAGCGGATTGATCCGCGCCACCACGAAGGAGCGCAGGTACGGGCTGACGAGCCCGCGCTCGCGGAGCTTCTGGACGGCGGCGGACACCTTCTCTTCCACCTCGAGCGTCAGCTCGGCGAGCTTCTCGTGGTGCTCGATGGCCTCTCCGATCGGCGCGTCCGAGAACGTCTCGACGCGCCGTAGGACGGGGTGGTACGCGCCGCCGGCGAAGCGACCGTTCTTCTCGTAACAGACGCCGAGCGTCACGAGCGACGGATCCTCGAGGTAGAACGCGAAGCCGGACTCGGGGGGCGTGTCGTCCTCTTCGAGCAGGCCGCGGTAGATGCGGATCACCTCGAGCGCGCGCTCCTTCAGGTTGTGCGCCTTCTCGGTGTTCAGCGCGAGGATCTGCCACGCGACCTCGCGCGTCGGCACGACGAGGGCGGTGATCGCCTTCGCGCCGAGCCGGCGCATCGCCTCCAGGCGGTGGCGGCCGTTCGGGGTCCAGAAGGCCGGCGCGCCGTCTTCTTCTTCCGCCTTCTTCTTCGAGGGCGCGTGCTTCGGCGCGGTGATCGCGATGACGGGGTCGAGGAAGCGCCCCGTCTTCTCGATGACCTCGGCGAGCCGTTTGTGGTGCGTGTCGCTCAGGTCTCGCTGGAACGGCGTGGGCTCGATCTTCGCGATCGGCAGGACGGCGACGACGAGCGGGTGCCCGCCGAGCGGATCCTTGTAGCGTCCGACGACGAGGCCGCCCTCGCTCTCGATCACCTTCTCGAGCGGAGCGATCGCCGGGTCGCCCTCTTCGATGCGGCAAGCGAGCGGGGCGAGCCCCGCCGACTCCGCCTTCTGCTTCCGTGGGGTACGCCGCCGGGGCGCCTTCGATGGAGCTCGCTTCTTGGTCGCCATGCGGGCGTTCGTATCACCATCGACGGGCGCCCCACCCGAAGATCGCACGCGGCGCGAGCACGAACCTTCGGGACGAGCGGCGCAGAGACGTCGGGCGACTGCGGAATCGGTCCGCCCGTCGTGCCCGGCCGACCCATCAAGGGCCGGCGCGCGCGGTGCCGACCGGGATCGGCGTGCAAGCGACTGCTCCGGACTCCCGGCGCGGGGTCATCGTGGCCCGGTGCTCCGTTTTCAGCTTCGACAAGAAGCCGAGATCCATGTTCACGCTCTTGTTCGGCTCGACCATCTCGGGGCCGTCTTCCGGGAACCAAATGCCGAGCCCCGCGAGTTGCCGGAAGTCGTATACGACGCGGATGGGCGCGTTCCCCGTGTTCCGAAGGGTGAAGGCCTTGAACTGGATCCATCCGTTGGTGGCGAACTGGAGGCTCGTCGGGCTCATCTCGAGGATGGCTCCGCGAACGTCGATGCGCGCCTTCGTCGTGCGCTGCCTCTGGTCCTCGTCGACGCCGACCAAGCTCAGGGTCACCGTCTCCTCGAACGTGCCGAGGTCGATCCCGACCGGCTTCGCCAGCAGCTCGAGCTTGGCGGTGCTCGGCATCCCGTCGGTTCCCCCGGGCACGGTCAGCGGGAGGTCCGAGACGACCTCGAAACGCGAGTCGTCCGGGAGCGTGGCTTGTGCGACCGTGACTGCGTTGGGGCTGTAATTGCGGATCGTGACCTCGGCCGTGGCGCCGGTCGTATTGCAGTCGACCGTCCCGAAATCCGCGACCGAGAACGTGACCGTCGTGTCGATCGCTTCCGCACGGAGGAGCAGCTCGGGGAGCGCGCCGCAGATCGCCGACGCGACGCTCGGCTTGATCGTGGCCACGAGCGAGCCGGGGGCGCTCGGAGCGATGACGGTGGCGTCGACCGGTCTCGATTCTCCTGCAGGAATCGTGAGCGTCGCGGGGAGGGGCACCTGCAGTGCGTTGGTTCCCCCTTCGAACGCCGTGATCATGGCCGGTGCCGAGCCCGTGTTCTTGAGCTCGATCGGGATCATGGCGCTGTCGTTCGTGCGCACCTGTCCGAACTCGACGGCGTTCGGTACGAACTCGAGCACGGCGCCCTTCCCGATGGCGTGCGCGGCGACCTCCATGTACGAGGCACCGGCGCTGATGGCGATGGCCCCGTTGAGGTCGTTGGGCGAGGCGGGTTGGACGGTGACCGAGATCGTCACGCTCTCGGTCGGTGGTATCTCGCCCTTTGCCGGACTTTCGAGCACGAAACCCGAGCCTTCCGGAACCCTCACCTCGTAGGGGAGGGGGACGTCGGTCGTGTTTCGGATCGTGATGGGTTGCGGCGTCGCTTTCTCCCCGCAGACCACGGGGCCGAACTCGAGTGACGTGGGCTGGATGACGACGTCCCCGGCGAGATGCGACGGCGACGCGGGGCCTCCTTCGCCAGGTGCAGATGGAGGAGGGACGGAACCTTCGAGGTCCGCGAGCTTCGCGCATGCGATGACGGACAGCGCGCCTGCCGCAAGGAACGTCCGCGTACGCACCCCTCCATCCTATCACCGCGCCGTCGGCGTGGCCGACTGTCCGAGGGCGGTGGAGGTGGGATGAGCCGATACGGATAGAGTCGGTTACGAATCTTTACCCACACGCGTCGCGATTCGAGGCGGGGCCCGGGCATCCATTCGACCAGACGCGGAGGTGAACGATGGCGCTCTGTTGGATTGCGATTGCGGCCGGCGCGCTCGGGATGGTGGTGGCGGCGAAGGCGCTCGTGTCTCGGCGGTTCGGCCCATGGGCGCTCGCCGGGTGCGGGCCGCGTCTCGGCGGACACGCGCGATGGGGGCATGGTGGGCACCGCTGGCGTGGCCGTCGCAGCGAACACCGTGGGTTCGGCGCCGCGATGGGCAAGGGCTTCTGGCTGCGACCGCTCTTCCTCCGCCTCGACACGACCCCGGGTCAGGAGCGCGAGATCCGTGCCGCGATCGAGGATCTCGAGCGGTCCGCGCGCGACGCGAAGGAAGGCATGAAGGCGGCGCGCGCGGCCCTCGCCAAGGCGATCGGCGGCGAGGTCTTCGACGACGAAGCGCTCGGCGAGGCGCAGACCCGCGTGGACGCGAGCGCCGAGCAGGTGAAAGACGCGTTCACCGCCGCGCTCAAGCGCATCCATGCCGTGCTGGATGCGAGTCAGCGCGAGCGTCTGGTCGAGTTGCTGACGAACGGACGCGGGCTCCGCGGCCGTCGGCGCAACCCCTATCGCGACGCAGCCATCTGACGGAGTGACGGCAGCTCCTCGGCTCGACCGGTGCCTCCCATCGCAGCTGAATCGGTGTCCGATCGGACGCGCGCGCGACGTGCGCGCGTTCGTCCGTCGCGGTCGGCCGAGGAGCTCGTCGTCAGCTCGCTTCCGTGGCGCCTCCGCTCGACTTCGGCGGCTCCGCGTACATCCGGATGTTCGTCGCGGCGAGGAAGGACATCCGGTACGCCTCGTCCCAATCCGGGTGGCGCACGACGACGTGGCCGTCGGAGAGGAGCGTGTGCTTCCAGTTGCGGCGAGGCGTGCCCGGGCGGAGGAGCTTCTCCTCGACGACCCACGGGCCGCACTCCTTGAGCCACGCGCCGAGACCCTCGATGCGCGTGATGCGTCCTTCGCCGAGCGCGCGCTTGAAGACGATGCCGACGTTGTACTTGCGCGGCGCGTGCGCGAGGAACTTGCCGTGACAGACGACCCGGGCCCATTCGCGGAACAGGTCGATGTCCGACGTGTAGTTCATCTGATCGACGATGTGCGCGCCGCCGGGACGGCATCCGATCTCGCCGAAGACCGCCTCGCCCTTCGGCGTGAGGTACCACTCCATGTGCGTGAAGCCGTCGCCCATTCCGAGCGCCTCGAGCACCTTCCGCCCGAGCGCGATCCCGCCCTGGAGCTTGGGCTGGAACATGTCGCGCACCGTGATGATGACGGGGCTCACCCACTGGAGCGTCCGCATCTCGAGCGGCTTCGGCAGATACGCGGCGACGTTCTCGTAGGCGGGCTTCCCGCCGATCGAGATCGTGTCGTACGTGAACTCTTCGCCCTCGATGTACTCCTCGCAGCTCGCCTCGGGCACGCCGCGCATCGCCTTGATCGCGGCGTCGAGCTCGGCCTTGCTCGTCACCTTGTGCGTGTCGGCGCTGCCTGCTCCGGCGATGGGCTTGAGGATGAGGGGGAAGCCGATCTCCTCGGCCGCCGCGCGCGTCTCGTGCTCGGTCTTGACCCGACGCGACCTCGGAACGCGCAGGCCGGCCGCCTTCACGCGCTCCTTCATGAGCTGCTTGTCGCGGAAGCCGCGGACCGTGTCGACGGACATCCCTGGCATCCGCCAGCGCTCGCGCAGGCGCGCCGCGAGGATGACGAGCGGCTCCCAGTTCGACAGGACGCGATCGATCGTCTTGCCCCGGAGCCAGGTCGAGACGCGCTCGATGACGTCGTCCTCGTCCATGATGCGCGGCACCTGGAGGTAGTCGTGGAGCAGCTCCCGGACCTTCGGGGGCAGCGCTTGGCGCGGGGTGTCGCCCACGCCGTAGACCTCGGCGCCGACCTCGACGAGGCCGCGCGTGTAATCGACCATCTCCGGCGGGTAGGCGGGGGACAGGAAGACGACTCGCATCGGGCGCCTCTCTACCATGGGAGGCGCCCGTGCGCATGATGGCTGGACGCCTCGCGGGCCGATCGGGCGCGATTTTTCTGAGCGCCGGCGGTTGACGCGACGCCGGGCGAGGGGGCAGGCTGCGCCCGCCCATGCCCCGCAACGTCATCTTCGTCGCCCCGTTCCCGATCGAGACCACCATGCGCTTCGTCCGCG
>Ga0207864_1000155_pt1 | contig 109416 bp, 74 predicted proteins | sample HigsolmetaAR202D_FD_184834 | JGI IMG/M metagenome (GOLD analysis project Ga0207864, IMG submission 184834) | Ionic liquid and high solid enriched microbial communities from the Joint BioEnergy Institute, USA - AR20-2-D (SPAdes) (version 2) ...
ATAGTGGAGGCATCGCCCGCCAGCAGTGTCACGCTTGATCCGACCAGCAATCTGCCAACGGGTGAGACCTGTACGGTTACGGTTTTGGCGGCAGGCATTACCGACGCAGATAGCATTGATCCGCCCGATGCTTTGGAAGCCGATTTTGTCTTTAGCTTTACGACCGATGCGCCGCCGACCGTGACGAGCACGAGCCCAGCCAACGGCGCGACCAACGTGGCGATCAATAGTAATATCGTCATCAATTTCAGCGAGAATGTAAACTTTAGCACATCATCGTTTGTACTTGAATGCCCTACTGGTAGCGCTAGAGCTTTTACACTCAGTAGCTCTGGAGCCACGAGTGCACTGATCAATCCAATCAGTGATCTGCCAGTCGGAGAGACCTGTAGGGTGACGGTTGTGGCGGCTAATATCAGCGACGTTGATAGTGCCGACCCGCCCGATACCATGGTGGCTAACGAAGTCTTCAGCTTCACCACTGATGCGCCGCCGACCGTGACTAGCACCACGCCTACGAATGGTGCCTCGAACTTAGCGACCGATGGCAACATCGTGATCAATTTCAGCGAGAGCGTGAACTTTAGCGTAAGCTCGTTCTCGATCGCTTGTCCGGACGCTGTGCCATTTAGCCTGGTGAGCATATCGCCGGCCTCCAGCGTCACGCTTGATCCGAATGCTAATCTGCCAGCAGGCTCGACCTGTACGGTGACGGTGTGGGCAGATCGGATCACCGATGCGGATACTGCCGACCCGCCCGACACGATGGTATCCAATAAGATCTTTACCTTCACGACCGATGCGCCGCCGACCGTGACAAGCACTTCGCCTGCCAACGATGCGACTGGCGTTGCGCGCAGTGCTAACATCGTGATCAACTTCAGCGAGAGTGTGAACTTCACCACCGCTTCGTTTACGCTTGCTTGTCCGACTGGCACGCCCGTGATCTTTACGGTGAGCGCTTCGCCAGGCACCAGTGCCACGCTCGATCCCACTGGCGATCTGCCTGCTGGTGTTGTGTGTACGGTGACGGTGCGGGCAGATCAAATCACTGATGCAGATACTGCCGACCCGCCCGATACGATGGTGGCCAATTATGTCTTTACCTTTAGTGTGCCGCCCGATGCCAAGGATGATACCTACGCGCCGTCGGTGATCGGTAATGTGGGGGTCGATACCGCGATAAGCACGCAATTTAGTGTGCTCACCAACGACGAAGGCCCATCGCTGACGATCACCGCTTATGACACTACCAGCGCACAGGGTGGCTCGGTCGTCCTCAACACAACCACCGGTAAGTTCTCCTACAGGCCGCCGCGTGGCTACCAGGGCAGCGATAGCTTCACCTATACGATCAGCAATCCGACTGGTAGCGATACCGGCACTGTGCATCTGACCGTCAGCGGCATGATTTGGTTTGTGAATGGGAATGCTGCTACAAATGGTGATGGACGCCTGAATTCGCCCTACAACTCGCTCGCAAGTTTGCAGGCGGTGAATAATGGCACTGGTAGCAATCCAAAGGCTGGCGACACGATCTTCCTGTACGGGAGCGCTACGTCCTATGTAGGCCCGATCACCTTGCTGAATAACCAGAAGTTGATAGGACAGACGGCAGGCGTGAGTTTGGCTTCGGCGGCTGGTGTGATCGCGCCCGCCGACTCGTTCCCGCTGCCAGCGATGGGTAGTAGCCCAAGCTCAACCATAACAAGTGCAGGCGTAGGGATTACCTTAGGCACGAATAATACGCTCCGAGGCTTACAGATCGGTAATACCACAGGTGCTAGTATTGCAGGAGCGAGTTTCCTGAACTTGTTTGTGCGCGAGGTAAATATCACTGGCCAAGGCCAAGCGCTCGATCTTTCTAATGGTACGCTCGATGCTCAATTTGGTACGCTTAGTTCCACAAGTGGTACGAATAATATCTCGCTACAGAACATCACAGGTTCCTTCACGGCGACAAGTGGTGCGCTCAGTGGGGCCACAGGCACAGCCTTTGTGAACAGTGGAGGCTCAGTCGCAATCACCTATCCTGGCTCGATCTCCAAAACCTCGGCTGGTTTGCTGATGCAGATCAGCAATCGTACAGCGGGTGCTGTAACGTTAGGCGGCGATTTGACCTGTAACTCGGGCTGTAGCGGTGTGAGAATCGAGAACAATAACGATGGTACTATCACCTTGAGTGGAGCAGTAGTGCTGTACACTGGTACAAACACAGCGCTCAGCATGACTACGAACTCAAACACAACAATCATGTTCTCTGGTCCTCTTACGATATCAACCACCTCTGGTAATGGCATTGTGTTCACCAATGGCGGCACAATCACCATTATCAACGCTGGCAACACCGTTACAACCACCACCGGTACAGCAGTGAATTTCAGTAATGTCACCATCGGTGCTGCGGGTGTGACTTTCCGCTCGGTGTCAGTCAATGGAGCGTTTAATGGCATTGTACTGAACAATACAGGTAATGGGCCTTTCACCATTAGCGGGAGTGGTACGGCTAGCTCTGGCGGTGTTATTCAAAATACGAGCGGCCCAGGCATATTGTTAACCAACACTGGTTCAGTCTCGCTGAATTGGATGCAAGTCCTCAATGGTCGAGATGATGGTATCCGTGGTTCTACCGTGAGAGGCTTCACTCTAAACAACAGCACCATCAACAATAATGGTGATTTCGCAGACGAAAGTGGTATCGAACTGACCAATACGACTGGTATGCTCTCGATCTCTAATAGTACGGTGATCCAATCGTACAGCCATAATGTGCTGATCACGAATACCAGTGGGGTGCTCGATAACTTAACGGTCACCAATAGTACCTTCAGTTCACCAAAATCTTCACCGGTCGATGGTCTCTCGATCACACTGCCATCGGGTAGCCCGACGATCACAGCGATTACGGTGACGAATAACACCTTCACCAACAATACGGGCGATGCGATTGGGGTGAATGCGGAAGGCTCCAGTAGCATTGGCATGTTCACCTTCAGTGGCAATACGCTGACTGGCAACGATATCGGTGTGAACGTTTCGAGCAACGGCACTGCCAGCGTCAAGTTCGACATCAAGAATAACCCGATCATGCACGGCACCCGTACTCAGGTGAATATCGCCGCCAACGATATGATATCTCGCGATGGAGTTGGCCCCACGATGGAGGGGTATATTCGCGATAACCCATCTATCATGGTCACTCCCTCTTCCTATATTGGTATGTGGATCGTTGCTGATGGCGATGGCCGCATTACGGTCGATGTTTCAAGGAATCATCTGCTTAATTTCGGCGAATCGGGCTTCTCAATCGAGTCACGCAATGGGCAAGGTAGAATCGACGCACAAATCAAGGACAATGTAATTGATCCATCGACTAGTATTCTCTCCTTTGCTGGTCTTTACTTGCGAAGTGTCCATAGCATACCAACTGACACCAGTTACCTATGCGTTAATTTGGATCGCAATAACGTTAGCGGTGGTGCGGCTGCATCCGCTGATTATGTACTAGAGCGTTCGTCAGGGAATGTAACCTTCGCGCTCCAAGGGCTGACATCGAATCCATCTAATGGCACACAAGTCGCTTCATATGTCCAGGGAACCGATAGCGCACCTCCAGCATCAGTGTATGTGATGGGTTCAACCTTTATTCCGGCCACATGTCAAACACCATCGTTCGCGCTGCAAGCCGCCGATGGCGAAGGCCCGGGCGCAGCCAACGCACAGTTGAGCCAAGCTCAACTCGATGCCGCCGTCGCTACGGCCATCGAGCACTGGGAGGCCGCTGGTCTGTCGGCGAAGCAGCGTGAGCAACTGCGCAGCGCCAGCGTGCAGCTCGCCGATCTCGATGCTGGCTTGCTGGGCAGCACCTTCGGCTCAAGCGTTGAGATCGACCGCGATGCCGCCGGATGGGGCTGGAATATCGATGGCTCACAATCCAGCGAGCGCTACGATCTGCTCACCGTGGTGCAGCATGAGCTCGGCCATGTGCTTGGCATGCCTCACGAAGCTAGTGAATCTCAGACGCTGATGGCGAGCACGCTTGCGCGTGGTGGGCGCCATACAAGCCTCACCCAGAGCCAAAACGCAGCGCCGAGCGCTATCACTACGACGCCCAACAGCCTACAAGTGACGCTCGATACCTTGCCTGCTGGTAAGAGTGTCGTTCTGATCTTCGATGTGCTGATCGCTAGTCCGTTGTCCGAGAGCGTGACTCAGATCGTGAACCAAGCCCAGGCGAGTGCGACGGGCATCGACCCGGTCTTGAGCGATGACCCCGATCGCTCGGGGAGCGCCGATCCGACCGTTACCGAGCTTGATACGCTTAAGCGGGTGTACCTGCCCTTGGTGGTGAAGGAGCCGCCTCAGGCCGATCTGGCTGTGACGAGCGTGACCTTCTCGCCCGATAAACGGCAGTTCAATGCTGGCGAGCCCCTTGAGATCAAGGTGGTGGTCACGAACCAAGGCCCGGCCGCAGCGCCCGCCTTCTGGGTCGATCTCTACATCAATCCCAGCCAAGCGCCCGGCCAAAACGCAACATGGAACGAGTTGTGCCAACTTGAGCCTTGTTATGGCATAGCTTGGCCTGTTCCCGCTGGCCTCGCGCCCGGCGAAAGCGTGACACTCAGCTCGAAGAACCTGGTCGAAGGTTTTTCGATCTGGCCTGGCTTCTTTGCGGCGGGCACAAGCGAGATCTATGTGCAAGCGGATAGCTGGCGTTTGAATACTGGGGCCTTCGATCCCAATCGCGCCAATAACCTGCTGCGCATAAGTGGTCTGCAGGTAACGGGCACAACGCCAAGCCGCCTTCAAACACCAACACTGCGCGAGCGGCCCGCAGCCCAAGCCTGTTGCCAGCCTTGAGATGAATTTGACATAACAAACAGCGATACGAAATCCATCTAAGACTTGCATTCTCTTGGTGCAAGACAACAAAAAGAGCCAAATTCCGCTCTGCCGGAGGCCAAAAGAAAGTGATCTACCGGATTCGGTATGATCCGCAGCGATCGCTTGGATGCGCTGCTAGACCGAGAAGCCACGCCAATGCATCTTGGCGTGGCTTCGTTGCTTGCTTGGAAGTGTAGCGTTGTGGCTCGCTGAGAGCGAGCCGCCCTCTTTTGAGGAGCGACGGCTATCAAAGCGTCGCTCCTCAAAATGCGCTTCTATCGGTGCCGAGCGACCAGCCGAATATCCAAGCAAACGGTTTTAGCCTAAAATCTGCTACACTAGAACTTATAGCAAGTTTGTAAAGTCTACTGGCACGTTTTTCTCGATGTTGTTAGCAGGCTTTAGCGATACCTCTTATTGCCTGCCACTATGCGCTTTGTTCGAATCTGGGCGATGTGATACCTACTTCACTTGTATGCTTTTCTTGCACATAGCTCTTTCGCCCATCATAGTTAAGGATATCTGTGTATGCCACCCCATAGCCCAGAGTGGCCCTATCTTGAAATGTTGGCCCGCCTAGGCTTAGCCCTAGCGATCGGTCTGTTTGTAGGTCTCGAGCGCGAGCGGCGCAACAAAGCCTCCGGCGTGCGCACCTTCGCCTTCACCGCCATGCTCGGCTGTCTGGGCGGCCTGCTCGGCGAGGCCTATGCTCTGATTATTTTGTTGCTCTTGGGCATTTTGATCACCTTTTTGAATGTTCAGAGCTTGCAAGCGAATGCTGGCACCGAGCTCACAACATCGGTGGCGCTTTTGTTGATCGCCTTAACGGGCGTGCTCTGTGGGATCGGCCAGACCTTTACGCCTGTGGCGGTGGCGGTGGCGACTACGGCGCTGCTGGCTTGGAAGGAGCCCTTGACCACCTTCAGCAGGCTGGTGAATGAGACCGAGGTACGCTCGGCGATTCTGCTGGGCATTCTGGCCTTCATCATCTATCCGGCCCTGCCCGAGGAGCCGATCGATCCTTGGGGTGTGGTATCGGCCCAGGCGACCTTCGTCACCGTGCTTTTGATCGCAGTGATCAGCTTCGTCAACTACATTCTCTGGAAGATCTATGGTGATCGCGGCATCGCGCTGACAGGCTTCTTGGGCGGCTTGGTCAACAGCATGGCGGCGGTCAGCGAGCTTTCGTCGCGCGTCAAAGAGAGCGACGGCCAACTGATCGATGTGGGCCATCGCGGCATTCTCTTAGCGGTCAGCGCAATGATCTTGCGTAATAGCTGCATTCTGGCCATTCTTGCGCCCCAAGCCTTTTTGCACGCTGTCTTCGCCCAGGCGGCTATGTTGCTGAGCAGCGCCGTCTTGATCATGCTCGAGCGCAAGCCCAAACATGTAGAGACCGACACTCCGCTTTTGCACCTTCAATCGCCCTTCTCGTTGATAGCGGCTTTGCGTTTCGGCGCGCTCTTCTTGGTCTTGCAGATCATCTCGGCGGTCGCTCAGCGCAATCTCGGCGACTTAGGCCTGTACGGAAGCACGGTTATCGGTAGCATCGTCTCCAGTTCGAGCACTGTTGCGGCGACCGCTTCCTTGGGCGCTCAGGGCACGGTTCCGGCGGCGACCGCTGGCCTCAGCACCACCATCGCGACGCTCACCAGCACGGTCGTCACTCTGCCGATGATTATGCGCGCTCAAGTGCCCGAGCTCAACAAACGTTTCGCTTGGGCCACGCTGGTGATTATGATCGCTGGTGTTGTGGGCATCGCGCTTCAGCTGCTGTTCGGAGAGCGCCTCTTCGCTTTGCGTTAGACCCAGCCTGCTTTATACTATTCGCCTATTGATCATTATATTCCAGCGCTGGCGCTGGCAAAGATGAGGTTTCGATGGCTGATCCGTTTCGCAAAGTTCCTTTAGGTCGCAGTTCGCTCGAAGTGACCCAGTTCGGGCTAGGCAGCGCGGCCTTTGGTCTTTTATACACACCCGTGAGCAAACACGATGCCCAAGCGACCCTTCGTCACGCCTACGATATCGGCTGCCGCTTCTTCGATACCTCGCCGGGCTACGCCAGTGGGCGGGCCGAGTCGCGCTTCAAGGGCATCTTCGATGATGTGCCGCGCGATAGCTTTGTGATCTCGACCAAAGTCAGCCACGCTCTTTACGCCGATGATCCAGTGCCCGCCGAAGACGAGCTGCCGCGACCGATGGGGCGCGACTTCAGCTACGATGGCACACTGCGTTTGGTCGAGGCCAGCATGCAGCGCATGGGCTTAGATCGCATCGACATCGTCTTGATCCACGATCCCGACTACCATATGGAAGAGGCACTGGCAGGCACGTACAAGGCGTTGCGCCGTTTGCGCGACGAAGGCGTGATCAAGGCCGTAGGGGCGGGCATGAACAGCGCCGAGCTGCTGGCTCAGCTGGCGCGATCGACCGAGTTCGACTGCTTTTTGTTGGCGGGGCGCTACACCTTGCTCGACCAGCGAGCCTTTGATGTCTTGCTGCCGATCGCGCTCGAACAGGGCATCGGGATCTACTTGGGCGGGCCGTTCAACAGCGGCATTCTGGCCGATCCGCACGCACCCCAAGCCACCTTCAACTATGGCCCAGCGCCCCAAGAGTGGCTCGAGCGCGCCAAACGCATCGACGCGATCTGTCAGCGCCACAATGTGCCGATCAAAGCGGCGGCCCTGCAGTTTCCGCTGGCCCACCCCGCCATCAATGTGATCCTCTCGGGCGCGCGCTCGATCGCCGAGGTCGACGAGAATGTCGCGATGTTTCAGCATCCCATTCCGAGCGCTTTGTGGGACGACTTGCGTTCGGCTGGTTTGTTGCGCGACGATATGCCAACACCCAGTTGATCTGCCTATAACTGCCTGAGCATGCTACAATGTTCTTGGCGAGGATTGAAACGCTCTAGCGCTTGGAGGGGAATATGGAGATTTATACCAAGGAAGAAGCTTTGCGCCAGACCTTTGTGGCGCTCGTATGCCGGATCGAAAGGATCGACGACGCCCTGATCATTGCGCTAGCCGATGATCCGAAAGCGCCCCAACAAGGGATCGAGCTCCAGCAAAATAGCGCTAGCGACCCCGAGGATCGCAACCTTGGTATGGAGAGCTACTGTGTGGTCGATGCGCGCGGCGAAACCTATTATGGTGGAATCGAGTGGTGCGAGTTCGACGAATACAGCTTGCGCCTGCAGTTCAGTCGCGAAGCTGCTGAAACCTTTGTCTGCGCCGGATACGATATAGTTCTGACTCAGTTAACTCCCAAAGAGCGCAGCGATCTGCGTAGCGCGCTGCGTGAGCTCTTCAGCGCTGCCCCCGAAGCAGCCCACTGGGATCTCTAAGGATAGATCATACCAAATCCGTTTAAAGACGTGCATGCTCTTCGCTCAAAAAACGAAAAGCAGGAAAAGGCTTGTGTGAGATTTCGCGCTACCGCGCGGAATCTCACACACCAAAAAGAGTCGCGTTGCGCTCTGCCGAAGGCCAAAGAGAACCTAATCAACCGGATTATGAAGATTTGGGCTTCGTTGGCCCATAACGCAGCGCTATCTCCCGCTTTTCTTTCGCTCGCGCCTGGAGCGCGACCCACAAAAGCCCCAGCATCATCAGACAACAGCCGCCGATCAAAAGGTAATAGCCAAAGCGTAGCTCGACATTCTGAAAATCAGGGATGGAGAGATGGCTCTGGTAGAGGCCGAAGAGGTTCACGATCGCGTAGTAGCCGAGCAGACAGGTCAGAATGGTGATCAGTTGGTAGCGCCCAAAGAGCTCGAAAAGGCCGCAGAGCAGAATGATAGCCACACAGACTGTCCAAACCCCCCAGAGATTGTTCCAAAGAAAGTAGCTTAAAGCTGGCAGCGCTTCTTTACCCTCGCGGACGAGTTGGTAGCTCATCCAAGGGCTGAAGAGCGCGATAGTCATCAATAGCGCAGGGAAAACCAAGGCTCAAACTGGCCGGAAACTGCTTGCGATGCCAGTTTTAGACTGATTGGAAGCCATGCGCCTGCTCTTTCTTTCAACTTAGGATTATTTCACACTATACATTACGCAACACTTCTCGAAAAGGTTGCCTTGATTGTAGAAACGACGCTGCAATTGATGCTATGGCAGGCAGCGCGCTTGCAGCGAAGAGGGCAATGCTTCGCTTTGCCGAAGGCCGATCGCCTGAATGGGTGAAAAGGATGTTGATAGCCGAAGGCGGACGCGCTAGAAGCCGAATGCATGGAAAGATCTTTTCCGCCTGATGAGCGTGCGGAAGCTCGCACTGTTTAGGCTGCTAGCTTGCCTAGATCTGTTTGGAGCGCTGTGCTAGAGTAAAACTAAGACCAGAAAGGAGACAGCGATGACTTCGAGTTCCGATTGGTGGAAGGCTGTTGAAAGCTTCCTCCATTCTGTTGAAAAGGGCGTGCAAGAGGGCAGCCAGCAGCTCGCTGAAGGGCTTGGTTATGGCTTGGGAAAGCTGAGCACGATCTTAGACGAGCTCGGCGCCCAAGTGAGCGAGGTCGGCAAGCAGAGCTCTCAAGTCTTGCACGAGAAGTTCCAAGAGAGCGCCGAATATGTGCGCAGCCATAGCGCTGCCGCCGCCGAAGAAGCCAAACAACACCTGACGCTCGACGAGCTGGCCCATAAGATCGCGCTGATCGGCCTGCCCGCCCTGGCCTTTGTGGTGGCCTGCTCGATCGCCAGCAGCGCCGGCCTGGCTGGAGGTGCGGTGGTGGTGGCGGCGCTGGCTATGTTGGGCGGTCCGGTCGGCTTGGTGGGCGGCCTGCTTACGCTCGGGCTGCTGACTCTGATCGCCGATGCTGTCTCGAAATATGGCTTGAACAGCGTCTTGCTGGAGAGCTTTAAGGCTCGCCGAGAGCGCGGCATCTCGATGGAACAGATCCATAGTGAGATCGATTCGCTCTGGATCTCGGACGAGTTGAAGTATAAGTTGAAGACCCAGCTAGCCACTCCGCAAAACTCCTAGTTCGAGCGTCATTGTGCGGCAGCGCTCGTGTCGCTTGCTTAGCTTATGTTGGCGGAGAGGCTGCTAGTCCCCATTCGGCTTCTGGCGCGTCCGCCTTCGGCTATCAGATGTTAGCTCCTCCCATTCAGGCAGTACGTCGCAGCTTGCGCTGCGACCTGCCTTCCGCTACCTACTGAGAAAATAGTCAAGTGTCATTCTGCCCCAGGCCAAATAGCAGCAGAGACGATCAAACGGATATTGTATCAAAGCGGCGCCGGAGGAATAATTCCAAATTCGTTTAAAGACTCTGTAGTCTTGGAATGCAGAAAACAAAAACCGGGGAAAGGCTTGTGTGAGATTTCGCGCGACAGCGCGAAATCTCACACAACAAAAATGCTCAAGTTCCGCTCTGCCGCAGGCCAAATAGGAAGTGATCTACCGAATTTGCTATAACGGACGCTGCTTTTTGTGTATTTGCGCTAAGCAGGAAAACTGAGTAAGATTCAAATTGCAGCATATCTTAACCAACAGCATGCCTGCAGTGCGTTTCAATATCCTTTGCGTGTGCCGCAAAAATCCCCTCTAGGATGCGCTATAACGACGCGGTTATACGACGGACTACACGCGCGTTTTATGTGGAGAATCTTCCGTTATGTCTCGTTCATTCCGTAGCTCGCTGCTCTGGCTCACAATCGCTCTGGGCATCTTGAGCGCCTTTGCCCCGTTAACGACCGACATGTATCTGCCCGCCATGCCCTCGATGGTGACAGATTTCGCCACCGATGCTAGTTCGGTTCAGTTAACCCTCTCGATCTTCTTTATCGGCCTCTCGGTCGGCCAAGCGATCTATGGCCCGCTCTCGGACCGCATCGGACGCCGCGCCCCATTGATCTTCGGCTGTGTTCTCTATACCATCGCTTCGTTTTTATGCGCTGTTGCACCTTCGATTCAGAGCTTGATCGTGCTGCGTTTAGCTCAAGCTTTGGGCGGTTGCGCCGGTATGGTGATCGGTCGATCGATCGTGCGCGATATGTTTGGTGGCCGCGATGCGACGCGTATGTACTCCTTCTTGATGCTGGTCTCGGGCCTCGCGCCGATCTGTGCGCCCATCCTTGGCGGTCAGATCTTGCTGTGGAGCGGCTGGCGCATGGTCTTTTGGATTCTGACCGCTTTTGGTTTGATCTGCAGCCTGATCAGCATCTTCGGCTTAGATGAGTCGCTGCCGAACGAACGCCGCCTCACTTCCGGTCTGAAGCAGGTCTTCGTCGACTATGGCAAGCTACTGTGCGATAAAAGCTTTTTGGGCTATGCGCTGGCTGGCGGTTTCGCTTCAGCGGGGATGTTCGCCTATATTTCGGCCTCCTCGTTTGTTTTGATCGAACTCTACGGCCTTAGCCCGCAGCAATTTAGCTTTGTGTTTGGCAGCAATGCGCTCGGTTTGGTTTTAATGTCGCAATCGACGCGCTGGCTGATCAATCGCTACACGAACCAACAGCAGCTCAAGGCCATCGCGGGCGTCTATCTCATCGCTTCGATCTTGCTCACCTTCTTCTCGATAAGCGGCATCGGTGGGCTCTACACGCTCTTGCCCTGTCTGTTCTGCACGGTCGCTATGGTGGGTGGCATCAACCCAAATGCGACGGCGGCCGCTATGGAGCCGCAGGCTAAGCTGGCGGGCAGCGCTTCGGCGCTGTTGGGCACACTGCAGTTCGCTGCGGGCGGCATCTCGGGCGCACTCGTCAGTATGCTCGATAACGGCACGGCAGTGCCTATGGCGGCTATCATCTGCGTGTGTGGCCTGATCGCCAACTGCTCGTTGCACTTCTTGGCGCTGCGTGCTCAAACCGTGCCTCAAAACAGTCCGGCAGTCTTATAGTTAGAGCTGATATGAGACCCTCTTACAAGCCTGCATGCTCGCAACGTGGGGAAAGAACAACGAAGACGAAGAAAAGCCCCTTTCACCCGTAGCATTGGGCCGAGCGCCGCTCTGCTCCCTTCTCCCGCCTTGCGGGAGCTATGCATTACTTAAAAGTCGTGTCGGCAGCAACAGGCGATCGTTCGCATACCACCGCGGAGTATCCTTGAGAGCACAGAACGCAGAGAGCTTGTATTTCGCGTAGCGAAATCGCATACAACATCACCATTCAGCCCCTCGCCCGCAGTGCGGGAGAGGGGGCCGGGGGTGAGGGCAGCTATCCCCTTTGATAGCCGGAGGCGGACGCGCTGAGGACCGTATGAGGGCTAGAAGCCTCTCCGCCAAAGGCGAGGTTTATCGTAGCTTTAGGGGAGCTCGAGGCCGTGCGCTTCGAGCAGCGCCGCATCCTCTAAGAGGCGGCTGGTTGGCCCGTCGGCCACGATCTGGCCCTGATCCATCAGCACCATACGCGGAAAGAGTTCGCGCACCAGCAACATATCGTGGGTCGAGATCAGCATGGTGAGCGGCAGCTCGCGCAGCAGGTTGATCAGCATGCGGCGTGTGCGCGGGTCGAGCCCGGCCGATGGCTCGTCGAAAACCAGCAGCTCGGGCTGCATCGCCAACACGGTTGCGATGGCGATGCGCTTTTTTTCGCCGATGCTGAGATGGTGCGAGAGCCGATCCTCGAAGCCGCGCATGTTGACTTGGCCGAGCGCACGCTCGACTCGTTGGCGCACTTCGTCTTCGGGAAGGCCCATATGCAACGGCCCAAAAGCCACATCTTCGAACACGGTCGGCGAGAAAAGCTGGTCGTCGGGGTTTTGAAAGACCAGGCCGACGGCGGCTCGGATCTGGGGCAGGTTGCTGCGATTCAGCTCTAAACCTGCGATCTTGATCCGCCCTTGGCCGCTCAGAATGCCGTTGAGATGCAGTAAGAGCGTGCTTTTGCCCGCGCCGTTTGGCCCAACTAAAGCGACCTTTTCGCCGCGCTGGATGCTGAGATTGATCCCGCGCAGAACCGGACGTTGGTCGGAATAACTGAAAGAGAGATTCTCGATCTGTAATAGCGCCATGTCACTCTTCTCTCTAGCTTCTATCAGCCCAGCGCTGCGGCAAGCTGAACCAGCACCAGCAACATCAAGCTCAGGGCGATCGCTAGCCAATCGCGGCTATGCAGCTGCGTTCGGGCTAGATTGAGCGGCTGCCCAGTGTAGCCGCGCGCCAACATGGCCTGATAGACCCGTTCGCTGCGTTCGTAGCTGCGCAGAAAGAGCTGCCCCACCAGATTGCCCGCCACCCGCGCTCGCCACCAGAGCGAGCCTCCGCCCACGCGCCCGGGCATACGTGCGCTGCGCGCCTCGCGTGCGCGCATCAGCCGATGGGCCTCGTCGCTGATCACGCTCATATAGCGGTACATCAAGCCGATCAGACTCACGAAGAGCTGCGGCAGCCCGAGGTTGCGCAGCCCGTTGAGCAGATCGGGGAAGGGCGTGCTTGCGGTGAGCAGAATCGCCATCTGCACCGAGAGCCAACTGCGCAGCGCAATGCTGCTAAAGCGAATCAGGCCGCGATCGCTGATGACGAGCGCGCTATCGCCGAAGGGCAGGCTGGCGAGAGGTTGCCCGGGCAGCCTAAAGATCAGCGGGAGCGCGCTGAGCAGAAAGGGCAGGGCGATCCACGAGCGGCGCAGCAATAGGCCGAGGCCGACTTGGGCGACGAGGCTGTAGCCGAACAGCAGCAGCAGAGCAGCGAGAAAGCCGAGCCAAGCGCCATCGGGCAGCACCAGGTTCGAGAGAATGAAGAGCAGGCTGATGATCAGCTTGGTGCGCGCGTCGAGCAGTTGAACGAGCTGCTTACTGGGCGCGACGGACAAGCTTTGATACGAGCTCTGGGTCTGCATAAGTGTTACCGTTTTCTTGCGTAAAGCGGACTTCTAGACTGCTAAGCCTTGCGCTCTTGAATAAGCCGAGCAGCGGCCATGCTGAGCGCTGCTACCACCACCAAGCCCACAAGGCCCGCAACGATCGTCGAAAGCGACGTCTCGCCTAAAAGCGGGAAGCTGTAGTCGGGAATCAGTTGGTAGGGCGCGTCTTGGCCGCGCTCTATAAAGCCCAGGTCTTCTGCGACGCGCTCGAGTCCGTCGGGGTCGGCCGAGGCGAAGGGTGCCAACAACACGACCAACACGGTGGCCACAACGCCGCCGATGATCCAAGCACGTCCGTCCTGCTGCGCGTTTTCGTTGAGCAGATCGGGGCGAGTGCGCAGAATGAAGGCCAGCGCCGCCACCGTTATCAAGGCTTCGCCGATGCCGATCAGCGCGTGGATGCCCAACATGGCCGGCATGACGATCTGAAGGGACGAGGTGCCGCTCAGCCACAACTGCAGGGCGGTCAGCAAGGCCCCGGCGACCACCGAGAGCCAAGCCGCGAGGCCGGCCCCGAGCAAGCGCAGCCGTTGCGAGCGCTGGGCCACGATGCGATACAGCCCATAGCCGATCACCGCAGTGAGCAAGCCCATATTAAAAATATTGGCGCCCATAGCGAGCAGGCCGCCATCTTGGAACAGAAGCGCTTGGACGCCGATCACGCAGCTCATCACCAGCATGCCCGCCCATGGGCCGAGCGTGATGGCCGCCAAGCTCCCGCCCAGCAGGTGCCCCGAGGTGCCTCCCACTACGGGGAAGTTGATCATCTGAGCGGCGAAGATAAAAGCCGCCATAATGCCCATCAAGGGCAGCTGATGCTCGTTGAGATTGCGACTGCGCCGCAGGGCTAAAGCCACGAGCGCGATGCTGATCAGCCAAAAGAGCAGCGAGATCGGTAGGTTGAGAAAGCCATCGGGGATGTGCAGCGCTGGCGGCCGCTTGGGCACGTGCGGGATGTGGGATCCCAAGACAAACGCAAACATAGAGATCCTCCTTGCTTAAGGCGTGCGATACCTTACATTCAAGCAGATCTGAGAGAGCTATGCCCGTGTTGGGCGCTGTGTGCTGAACGCGATGCTAGAACGAAGCAGACTAGGAGAATTTGTTGCAATTAGTTGCAAATGCGATTAGTTGCAATAGTATACTGAATGGGTTTAAAATCGTCAACAGGATATGCGGGCTTATATTTCCATCTTTTGGCCGATTTAGCTACAATGGAAAAGCCGCGAGCACAAGTTTGGCTCGTTGGCAGTTGACATATTTCCTGTTTACAATGGCAAATAGATGCTTAGAGAGCTGTTTTCGGCCAGTGAGAGCATGCATACGAGCCTAGCCGAAGTGAGAACAGCGACTATTTGGAGGGCCCTGCCATGGAGCTTTCAGATGAAATCACAATGTTGCGCCAACAGGGTCACCGCCTCACACCACAGCGTTTGCAAGTGCTTCAGGTGATCAAAGCTGCTGGCAGCCATATGACAGCCGAGGAGATTCACGCCGAGATCGTGCTGCATCAGCCTTTTGTCGATATCGCAACCGTTTACCGCACCCTGCAATGGCTTCAGGGGCTTGGTATGGTGGCATCGATCGATCTGGGCGATTCCAAGTTGCTCTACGAATACCGCGCGCCGGGCGAATCCCACCACCATTTGGTCTGCCAGAGCTGTGGCTATCAGATCCAGATCTCCGATGAGGAGTTGGCGCCCTTAAAGGAGCTGATCCAGCAGCGCTATGGCTTCGAGATCCAGAACGATCATCTGGCCCTGCTGGGGCGCTGTGCTCAGTGCGCCGCCTTTGAAGTCGAAGATTGAGCTTGGTTGTTGCGAGCTTGAAGCGCAAAAAAGCCTAGCAGAGCGCTTTCTGCTAGGCTCATTTTATTTATTTTGCTCTGGGCGAAGCGCCATCTCTTTATATGCTTAGGCTTCAGGCGGAGAGCTCTCAAGCATCCATTCGGCTTCTGGCGCGTCCGCCTTCGGCTATCAACATCCTTTCCAAACATTCGGTCCATAGCCTCGCAGCTCACGCTGAGCCTGCTAGGCGCACGCGCCTAGCAGGCTCAGCAAGCCAAAGCCTACCCTAAGCTTGTCGAAGGGTAGGCTCGAATTCCGCAGCTAACAACTTTAAAGCCTTGCATTCGCTTAACGCGAGAAGGCGAAAAGCTGAGTCTCATTCCACACTGCCGAGGGTCAAAAGTAATACCATATTCGTGTAAAGACTTGCCCTCTTGAAGCGCAAGAAAACAAAACCGGCGGAAAGAGTTGAGAGATGTCGCGCGACAGCGCGAAATCTCTCAACAAAAAGGGTCAAGTTCCACACTGCCGAAGGCCAAAAAGAGAGTGATCTAACAGAGCGGCTTTGTTTTCAATGCGAAGGTGATGCTGGCGCAGAACTATGAGACGCTAAGCAGACTTATTCTTGTCGATTAGACGTTTGCTTGTCGTTGGCGAGCGCATAGGCGATCCCGTCGCGCAGGGTGCCGCGCGTAGTGATGCCGCTGAGATTGATGCCCAGCCCGATGATCGTTTGGGCTACCTCGGGGCGAATGCCCGTGATCAGCACCTCCGCGCCGAGCAAACGGGCTGCCTGTGAAGCCTGCACAAGGTTGTTCGCCACCTGCGTATCGACGATCGGCACGCCCGTGATGTCGAGGATGATGGTGCTGGCGCGGTGTTGGGCTGTGCCTTGCAGGAGGCTATCGAAGATCTGTTGGGCACGCTGCGAGTCGATGGCGCCGATCAGCGGCATAACCATGGTGCTGTCGCTGATCGAGAGAATCGGTGTTGAAAGCTCGGCCAACTGCGACGCTTGCTGTTCGATCAGTTCAAGCTGCTCTTTTTGTGCTTCAAGCTCGCGCATTTTCCGTTCGGTAATATCTTCCCAAGCCATCAGAATATGGGTGACCTCAGAGCGCTCATTGCTAATCGGTGAATAGGTCGCTGTCATCCAGTATTGCTGGCCTGCAACATCGAAATTGTTCTCGATCTGAACGCTTTCGCCGGTGCGAACACATTTCAACATGAGCTCTTCCACGAAATCGGCGTCTTTAGGGGTATTGATCTCGCGAATCGTCTTTCCAAGTAGATCTTGCTCGGAGAACACATGCTTGAGTTTGTTGTTCTGTTTTCCGGCTACGATCCGAAAATCTTTGGGCGGAACATATTCGAGAATAACAATATCGAGCGGTAGGGCTTCTAGAAATTGTTGGGCGAAGTGGTTAAATAGCTGCCCTTGTTGAGGTGTGGCTTGGCTCGCGTCTGGGTTTGTGAGGTGGCTGTTATCTTCGCGATGAGGCGACTGATTAGTCATGGTGATATACCTTTGTATATGGCGTTTGAGTGTGTTACGTAATCAGTAAGCTATCTGTTTGGATACGCATATCGATCAGCTTATTAACTTTATTAACTGCTTGATAAAGCAAGTTACGTGCCTCTAAATTGCGATTTTCGTTGCTTTGAAGTTCCAGAATCGGCCTGTATTAGCGAGTCCCATTGCGCTCTCGCATTTCATACGAAATTCGGTTGAATACTTGGTGTTTTGGTCTTCAGCAGCTTTGATAGCAGATCCGCACGCACGCTTGGCTATTCAGGGGGCGCTTGGGCGCAGGCGTGCGAGCAGCCGAATGTAGCGAGCAAGCTGTTGATAGCCGGAGGCGGACGCGCTAGAAGCCGAATGGAAGGTTGAGAGCTCTCCGCCAAGATATGCATTACCTGAAGTGAGCGGATACGCTATCAGATGAGCTTGATCTGCGCGATCGAGGGCGGCCAGTGGTGTCGATCAATGCTTCGATGGCGAGATTAGAGCCGTTGCGCAGTGGGCCGTTTTCAGAGTTAGGCTTAATTCGTTAAGCTGCTGCGATCTGGGCTAAATCAGAGTTGTTTAAAGAGGAACCATCTTGTGATGGGGAAAAACAAGAACGGCGGAAAAATAGTCTGGTTTCACTCTGCCGAGGGCCAAAAAGCATCAAAGCGCTCGGATTTTGTATGACCGACTCTATGACTTTGTGGAATAATTTACTTCTGCAAATAATAAATCTACTACGAGGGGTTAGTTTTTACAGTCAACCGCTCATTTATCTAGTTTGAGGGAAGATATTTTGTTTTTCGATGTAATGTAAATTAAACGCTATTTATATTACAATACCACATTTTATCGTGTATTATAGAGTATCTGTACACTTTTTTCTTAAGGAGCTTTATGCTGCCCTCATCCTCCATTCATCCACGATCGTTTAGGCTTCTGTTTGTCGTTGTATTAGTGGCAAGTTGGTGTACATTTACTCAACAAGCTCCGCCAGCCCAAGCAGCTGATCAGATTTGGTATGTGAATCGGGCGGCGAGCGGTGTGGAGGACGGTACGAGTTGGGCTACCGCATTTAAAGATCTGCAAGCGGCCCTCAGCGCAGCGCAAGCGACCGATCAGATCTGGGTGGCCAAAGGCATCTACTATCCTACCAGCGATTCAGGTGATCGCAGCGCCAGCTTTGAGCTGAAGAATGGCGTAGCCTTGTATGGCGGCTTTGCCGGTGGCGAAACACAACTGAGCGAGCGCGACTGGGAGCTGAATACAACCATTCTCAGCGGCGATATCGACCAAAACGACACTCATGTGAACGGTATCGTCACCAGCGCCTCAGATATTGTTGGCAACAATAGCTACAATGTTGTCAAAGGTTTTCTAGTTGGTACAAGCGCCATTATCGATGGTTTTGTGATCACTGCGGGTTCGGCGAATGATCTTCCCGCATCTGCTTTCGCTGGCGGGGCGCTTCATAATACAATGAGTAGCCCTACTATCAGGAATGTCACCTTCTCAGGCAATCAGGCCTCTCTCTATGGCGGGGCAATCTATAATACAAGCGATAGTAACCCGAGCATTAGCTATTCTTATTTTGTTGGCAACCATGCAACCAATGGCGGTGCTATAAGCAATTCCAATAGCGCCCCCACTATCAGCAATACTACCTTCTCCAAGAATAGTTCTGATAGCACCGGTGGTGCTATCCAACACACAACCAGTGTCACCACCAGCAACAGCTTGATCATCAGCCATGCGGACTTCTTAGAAAATCATTCCGGCACCAGCGGTGGCGCTATCAGTAGCACCAGCAGCGCATCCTATGGTGGCATAACAATCAGCGATTCGACCTTCTCCAAAAATAGTGCTGATACTGGCGGCGGCGGTGCGATTAATAACTATCATCCCACCATTAGCAATACGCTCACAATCATTCGTTCGAGTTTCTCCGAGAATCGGGCAAATTCTGGCGGTGCGATCAATAATTATCGAGGTTATCTCTCGATCAGCGATTCCAATTTCTCCCAGAACGAGGCGACGACTGGCTATGGTGGTGCGATTTCCAACAACCTCGGTGATATGACGATCTCGAAAACCGATTTCGAGGAAAATCGCACCGTACTTGCAACAGGCGGCGGCGCTATCTATAACCCCAACCCTATAGGCTCAACGCATACGCTCAGCATTACTGAATCAACCTTCTCTGAGAATAGTTCAGGCACTGGCGGTGCGATCTATGGCGCGTATAGTGACCTGATCATCAGCGATACGAGCTTTGCCGAGAATACAGCAAATACTAACGGTGGCGGCGCGATTTGGCATGACTCGGGCAATATCACCCTCTCGCAGACGGAGTTTCTCACCAATACAGCTGTGATGGGTGGCGGCGCGATCTTTCATCCAAACCAACTAAACTCAACCAACGCGCTCACTATTACGCAATCGCTCTTCGCTGCAAATAGTGCCCCTATTGGCGGTGCGATTCACAGCGCCAATAGCGAGCTGACTATTAGCGGTTCGGACTTCTCCGAGAATAAAGCCACTAATGGTAATGGTGGTGCCATTTTTCATAGCTCGGGCAATGTCGATATCCTAAGCACTGATTTCAGCAAGAATAACGCTTCTTCGGCTGGCGGTGCGCTCTACAACGCGTCTTCAAGCATTTCCTACACCTTAACTCTCAGCGATAGCACGTTCACTGAGAACAGTTCAAGTAACGGTCATGGCGGCGCGATCGCAAGTAATGCTACCGAGGCTATCAGCATCACTAATAGCACCTTTGTGACGAATACCGCGACCACGAGTTCTGGGCCTATGCCTGCTGCTGGTGGGGCGATCTTCAGCGTATCCATCCAAACCACTGTTGAGGGCAGCACGTTCTCGGGTAATCGGGCAGAACAGGGCGATGGCGGCGCAGCGCTTTTCTCTGGTGGAGATCCATCTATTACCTCCACGCTGTATCTTCACGATTCCGATTTTATCCTCAATGATTCAGGCCAAGATGGCGGTGCTCTACAGCTCCAAGGCTTAAGCTCTATCGAAATCAGTGATAACCATTTTCACAAGAATGACGCAGGAGGGGATGGTGGTGCGCTCAACATCTTTGGGACAAACAGCGGCACCATCACGAACACTGACTTTCTTGAGAATCAGGCCGCTGGATCTGGTGGGGCGATTAATGCTCTAGCGGCTTCATTCGCCATTACCAACACCAACTTCTTAACCAATACGGCGACCCTTGGCGGTGCGATCGGGAGCGAGCTAGGTGGGATTGATGCTTTTTATACTCAATTTAAGCACAATCATGCAAATAATGGCGGCGCGCTCTATGCCAATTCCAGCTTGTTCTCGCTTGCCGATTCACCGCTGAGCAGTAATAGTGCTAGTGGAGATGGCGGCGCGATCTATATCGAGGATACAAGCTTTAGTATGCTGGAGAATGTCTCTATTACCGATAATCAGGCCGATGGAGATGGTGGCGCGATCTATAACAACAATACAGGTATCAGCTTGCTTCATCGCTCTCGCCTCGCTGGGAATCGCGCAAGCAACGACGGTGGTGCGATTGCTAACTCGGATTCCGGTGTGGCGATCATTTTGAACTCCAGCATTTCTGGAAACGGCGCAACGAACAGTGGAGGTGCGATTGCGAGCACGGATTCGAGCGGAGCATTCCTTTTTAATGCCACTGTCTCTGGGAATAACGCGAACAGCGGAGGCGCGATCGCACACACCGATCTCAGCCAGCTAGCAATAATCAATAGCATTGTGTGGGGTAACAGTTCGGAGCTCGTCATCGATAATAGCGATATTGTCACCATGACCCATAGCCTCATTCAGGGCTGTAAGCCGAGTGGTGTTTGGAACACAAGCGTTTGTGGAACGGATCTAGGCGGCAATCTTGCCGATGCCGATCCCTTGTTTGTAAGCCCTGTTGATTTTAGTTCAGCACCAAGTACTGCTGGCGATCTTCGTTTGCTGCCTGGTTCACCCGCAATCGATGCTGGTGATAATCAATTCGCCCTAGTATCAGTGGTGATTGTTACAGACACTATTGATCTCGAATTCGATCTCAAGTTCAATCTCGATCTTGGTGGTAATCCGCGTATCATTCGCTCCAATATCGACCTAGGAGCCTACGAGGCGCAGCTCCACCTGAATCTGGATGTGATTGGAGGCGGCACGGTCACCTATACGCCTCAACAGATCGAATATCTCGCCAATACCACCGTTGCGATCACCGCCACGGCCAACCCAGGCTGGACCTTTGCGGGATGGAGCGGCGATTTGAGCGGCACATCGCCCCAGGCCAGCGTGGTGGTCAGCGATACACATATCACCGCCACCTTCACCAATGATCCGCCCACCGCAGACGCAGGTGCTGATCAAGTGGTGGTCGCTGGAACACTGGTCACACTCAATGGCAGCGCTTCGTTCGATGCCGACCCAAGCCAGACACTCAGCTACGACTGGACGCAAACTGCTGGGCCGAGTGTCACGCTGAGCGATAGCAGCGCGGTTTCACCCAGCTTCACACCCACCGTTGCGGGCGTATACACCTTCAGCCTTGTGGTGAGCGATAATTTGGGTGCAACAAGCGCAGCCGATAGCGTCACGATCACGGTGACCAACCAGCAGCCAAACGCTAATGCGGGTGCAGATCAAGCGGTGCTAGTTGGTAGCACCGTCACGCTCGATGGCAGCGCATCGAACGACCCCGATGGACACACGCCGCTCAGCTACGCATGGACGCAGACGGGCGGTACAAGCGTGGTGCTGACGGGTGCCAACACCGCCCAGCCGAGCTTCACCGCACCGAATAGTGCAGGCGTATTGACTTTCGAGCTGATTGTGACCGATAGCTTGGGCCTTACCAGCACAGCCGATAGTGTGACGATTACAGTGACGAACGGCGAGCCGGTTGCCAATGCGGGTGAGGATCAGACGGTCATGCCTGGCAGCACCGTCACGCTCGATGGCAGCGCTTCGAGCGACCCCGATGGGCATCTTCCGCTTAGCTACGCTTGGACACAGACGGGCGGCACACCTGTTACGCTGACGGGAGCCAATACCGCCAAACCCAGCTTCATTGCGCCGAGTGTGGCGGATGTGCTGACCTTCAGCCTAGTGGTGACCGATAGCATGGGCGTAGCTAGCGCAGCCGATACCGTTACGATTACTGTGCAAGAGACGCCTCAAACCAGCTATACGGTCTATCTGCCTCAGGTGCTAGGTCAAGAGCAGCGACCGAATCTGGTGATTACTGAGCTGACAGCCGATCAGCATGGGCTGAAAGTGGTGATCAGCAACACGGGCGATGCTCCTAATCGGGCCGATTTCTGGGTCGATCTGTATGTGAACCCGAGCCAGAGGCCCACAGCCAACACGGTCTGGCAGAAGATCGCGCCTACGGGAGCGGTCTGGTTGGTCAAGCAGACGCTTGAGCCGGGTCAGAGCATTACGCTCACGCAGACCAGCCCGTTTTATGTTGCAGACTATAGCTTTGGCAGCTATACGGCGGGCGATCAACTGTATGTCTATGTCGACTCCTACCATTCGAGCAATAGCTATGGCGTCGAGTTAGAGAGCGACGAGAGTGACAATCTGGCTGGGCCAGTGACGGCGACGGGTGCGGGCGTTTTTTCTGGCTCGGGTGTCCAACAAGCTGATCCCTCTAGCTGGCCTGCTCGCTAGCTAGGCAGCTCGATCGATAGAAAAAGAGGGCTTGTGCGAAAGCACAGGCCCTTTTGATTCTGCATCTGCTTAACGAGCAGAGCGCTAAAGCGGTCAGGTCTCTGTTGACAAGGGTAGCGTCAACTATACCCCAAACCAAGCAGAGTATCCTCTCGATACTGAAGTCACCTTCACCACCACAGCCGATTCAGGTTGGAGTTTTGCTGGTTGGAGTGGTGATCTGAGTGGCGGTAGTTCTCCCACCACGCTCCTGATGAATAATAGCAAAGTGATCACTGCCACCTTCAGCAATGATCCTCCCACCGCACATGCTGTACATTAGCCACAAATCGACATACGGTCAGCGTTATCGGCCCTCACCCCCCGGCCCCCTCTCCGGCACTGCGGGCGAGGGGGTGAATGGTGATGTTGTATGCGATTTCGCGTAGCGAAATCGCATACAAGCTCTCCCCGTTCTGTGCTTTCAAGGATACTCCCGCGATGGTATGCGAACGATCGCCTGTTGCTGCCGACACGACTTTTGGCTAATGCATAGCCGCACATGCGGGAGACGATCAAACAGTGGTCGCTGGCTCACTGGTCACTCTCGATGGTAGTGCTTCATCAGATGAAGATCCAACTCAGACACTTAGCTACACTTGGACACAGACCGCTGGGCCGCATATCACACTGACCGATAGCAGCGCGCTTTCACCCAGCTTCACCTCCACCATTGCGGGCACATACACCTTCAGCCTCGTGGTAACAGATAATTTGGGATCAGTAAGCGCCCTGGCCAGCGTCACCATCACGGTCACTAATGGCGAGCCGGTCGCCAATGCTGGTGAGGATCAAACTGTGCTGGTTGGCACACAGGTCATACTTGACGGCAGCGGATCAAGCGACCCCGATGCGCATTCTCCCCTCACTTATAGCTGGATACAGACAAGTGGCACGTCCGTTACCTTAACGGGTGGTCGATAGCGCCCAGCCCACCTTCACCGCGCCGAGTGCGGCAGATACGCTCACCTTCAGCTGATAGTATGGGCTTAGCCAGCGCGCCGGATAGCATCACTATCACGGTGGAAGAAGCACCTCAAACGAGCTTTGCGGTTTATCTACCCCACGTGCTGGGTCAAGAGCAGTGACCGAATCTGGTGATTACTGAGCTGAGTGCTGATCAGAGAGGGCTATGTGTGGTGATCAGCAATACGGGCGATGCAGCTAATCGGGCCGATTTCTGGCTCGATCTGTACGTGAACCCGAGCCAGAAGCCCACAGCCAACACGGTCTGGCAGAAGATCGCGCCTGCGGGAGCGCTCTGGGGCGATCAGCTCTATGTCTATGTCGATTCCTACCATTCGCAGAATAGCTATGGCGTTGAGCTGGAGAGCGATGAGAGCGACAATCTGGCTGGGCCAGTTACAGTAACCTTTCAGACAACGCCTTAGACTGCGGATAAGCTGGGGAAAGGTTATTTGAATTTTGTGCGACAGCCCAAAATCTTACACAACCCTTCCCAAGATGTTACATTTTCCTGTATGCGCATAAATCGGGGGAAGATTGTTTATATTTCGGACGATAGCCCAAAATCTTACACAATCTTTCCCAAAATGTTACATTCCAGTATTTTGAGTGTGAAAGTTGATTTTTTGTAAGATACAGACGCAATACGCGCAGAAATGTATCTATATCGCAGTCATTGTAATATTTTGTTGAAATGTAAACAAAGTATTCTGAGCTTCATGATTTAAGTAAATGTACTTTAATGTGCTACGATAAGGGTATTACCGATCAATAAGCTATATTTCTTCTTCATCTACATATAAAATTTTATTTCTGCTAGTATTCTTGCAAAATTTCCATTTTTTGAGTTATAATTCGCTCATAGCTTTTTACTATTCCTTAACAGAAGGAAGTTAATAAAAATCATTTCTTTAACATGTTGCCTTGGTCTTGTTTTGTGTTTTTTTTGCGGTGATGATGCCTGGCTTCCTTATGTTGTTGCCAAGTGTCAACATTGTGAGTAATGAATGTAATCTGGCATAAGGATCGGACTTCAAATAGCAAAGGGGGAGATATGAATTAAAACGCAACATTAAAATGTTTACAATGGCATTTAAATGCTTCTGAAACTGCCAATCGATTTTAGGTGGTATAAAGATATATTGTTCCACCAACGATGCAATAGCACTGCTAGTCTCGAATTGAAAGCTGGTAAAGCGCTATAGGGTGAGTTTGCAGGGCATGAACCATAACAATCTCGCTACATTTAACAACAACGCCTACATTTCATTAGGAGATCATCGATGCAACACTCACCACTTACTTCTCTCCGCAAGATCCTCTTGCTGTTGCTCACAATGCAACTGGTTTGTGCTAGCTTTTTTCTATCGGCCACGATGTACGCCGCCGATACTCCCACCATTGTCTATGTGAATGCGAGCGCCACCGGTGCTAATAACGGCACCTCTTGGCAGAATGCGTATAAGGACCTGCAACAAGCCCTTGCAACCGCCCCTATGGACTCTCAGATCTGGGTCGCTCGAGGTGTCTACTATCCCACCAACAATACTGGCAACCGTGGCGATAGCTTCGTGCTGAAAAATAGAGTGGCGCTGTATGGCGGGTTTGCGGGCAACGAAGATCAGCTCGACAAGCGTGATTGGCGCACCAACCTGACCATTCTCAGCGGTGATATCGGTCGGGATGACTCCAGTGTCAATGGTATTGTCACCAGCGTAGCCAATATCAATGGCAGCAATAGCTACCATGTTGTAGAGAGCATTAATGACAACAGCAGCGCCATCCTCGATGGCTTTGTGATCACAGCAGGCAGGGCAAATGGCTTGCTCACCCAGAGTGCTGGTGGTGGCCTCTACATCTCCAATAGTAATCCTACCATTAGTAATGTCAGCTTCTCTGGCAATGCTGCCATAGGATACGGTGGCGCTATCTTCAACAGTGGCTCTGAGGACCTATTGAATATCACCAATGCCACGTTCTCTGGCAATAGCGCAGGAATCGATGGCGGCGCTATCCACACAGAAGGCGGTCCAGTGAATATCACCAATGCCTCCTTCTCTGGCAATAGCGCAATAAATGGCGGCGCTATTTCAAACACCGCCTCATTCCTCATTGTCGCCACCGAGGCCAAGGTGAAGATCACTAATGCCAGCTTCTCTGGTAATCGTGCTTCGCAGTTCGGCGGAGCTATCTATCAAGCAGGCCTTCCCCTCTCTTCTGGTACCATCATGAACATCACCAATGCCACGTTCTCTGGCAATAGCGCAGAACTCGATGGCGGAGCGATTTATTTTGGCATCCTCAATTTCAATCTAAACAACAGTATTATTTGGGGGAATAGTTCACCAGCCGTAGGTCAACTGGGATTAGTTCTCAGCACTACCAATCACAGCTTGGTGCAAGGTTGTAATCCTAACGGAACTTGGACTACTAGTAATTGTGGGCTCAACGGTATCGGTAATCTCGCTCCTACGGATCCGCTGTTTGTCAGTCCAGTTAACCACCAGAGTGCGCCAACCCAAAGCGGCGATCTGCGTTTGCAAGCCAACTCGCCCATGATTGATAAGGGCAGTAATGTCATTAATACAACCACAAACGACCTAGACGAAAAGCCCCGTATCATGGGTTCCACCATTGACTTGGGCGCATACGAAACTGCCTATCAACTAAATAAAGTCGTGATTGGGAGCGGTGAGATCAGCCATACACCCAACAGCGATTGGTACGAACCCAATACAACTCTTAACCTTACCGCCGTCGCTCAGCCAGGCTGGAGCTTCGCTGGCTGGAGTGGTGATCTGAGTGGCAGCAGTTCATCCAACACTCTTGTGATGAACAACAACAAAGAGGTCACCGCCACCTTCAGCAATGATCCTCCCACCGCCAATGCGGGTGCCGATCAGACGGTAGTCGCTGGCACGCTGGTCACACTTGACGGTAGCGCCTCGTCTGATGCCGATCCAACGCAGACGCTCTCCTATCAGTGGACACAAACAGGCGGCCCAAGCGTCACGCTCGCCAATGCGCAGAGCGCCAAGCCCAGCTTCACCGCGCTAAGCACAGCGGGCACGTTGACCTTCATCTTAATCGTCAAAGACGATCTGGGTCTGGCTAGCACGATGGATAGCGTGACCATCACTGTGACGAATGATCCGAATGATCCGAACGATCCCAATAACCCGAACAACCCGAACGATCCGAACGATCCCAATAACCCGAACAACCCGAACGATCCGAACGACCCCAATAACCCGAACAACCCGAACGATCCGAACGATCCCAATAACCCGAACAACCCGAACGATCCCAATAACCCGAATAATCCCAATAACCCGAACGATCCGAACGATCCCAATAACCCGAATAATCCCAATAACCCGAACGATCCGAACAACCCGAATAATCCCAATAACCCGAACGATCCGAACAACCCGAATAACCCGAACAACCCGAACGATCCGAACGATCCCAATAACCCGAACAACCCGAACGATCCGAACAACCCGAACAACCCGAACAATCTGCGGGTTTATCTACCGCTCGTAAGAAAATAAGCAGTTTTCTTTGATTGCTGGCGATTGAGGAGGTGTGAAAACGCCTCCTCATTTGTTTTGCTCCTTCTGGCCAATCTGCTTAGTTTTGTGTGGATCGATACCCCGAATCGGCTTGATGACTTTAAAACTCTGGCGGAGAGCTCTCAAGCTTCCATTCGGCTTCTGGCGCGTCCGCCTCCGGCTATCAACACCTTGCTCGCTACATTCGGCTGCACGCACGCCTGCGCCCGAGCGCCCCCTGAATAGCCTAGCAAGCGGATTTGGGATCATATCAAATCCGTTTAAAGACTTGTGTTCTTGTAACGCTGGAAAGACAAAACAGGGAAAGAAAAAGAGACAAGTTCCGCTCTGTCGAAGGCCAGAAAGTAAGTGATCTAGCGAATTTGGTATGAGTTGCGATTTTTGACGATTCGAGCGTTTCAAGAGACGTTTTGAGGTGTGTTTTGTGACGTTCTTGAGACGCTTGCTTTGTATACTGCTACGACAAGTCCTGTCTAGATCGGGATCTTGATAAGGTTGATGGACTGCTGAATTGAGGCTGCTTTGGGATGGTTTTGTCTGGATAGAGAATCGTTTCTGAATTTGTCAAGGATCGGACGCATGCCACGTAATAAAGTTTCATCTTACAGGACACTTTTACCTTTGCTGATCTGCCTTGTACTAGTAATGGGAGCACAAGGGCTTGCTTTTCTGCCAAAGCTCCAAGCTGCGCCCGGCGACAGCATCATCTATGTCGATCAGAACGCGACCGGTGCTAACGATGGCAGCAGTTGGCAGAATGCATATACGGACTTACAAGATGCCCTTGCTGCTGCTCAATCCAACCACAGTATTTGGATCGCCAAGGGCATCTATCGTCCCGTAACGCAAGTAACCAACCTTGCAACAGATAGCCTGATCTCCTTTAACATCCCCAATGGTGTTGAGCTGTACGGCGGTTTTGCGGGTACAGAGACCGACTTGGCTCAGCGTAATTGGGAAGTGAACAAAACCATCCTAAGCGGGGATCTGGCGGGAGACGATCTGACAGATGCGGATGGGGTTGTTGTTCACCCTGACGATCTTAGGGGAACCAATAGCCGCCGTGTGTTATCCATTACCAATGCTACCGATACCGTTGTGTTGGATGGACTGTTTATCACTGCTGGCTGGAACACATCTATTTATGTAGTTGATACAGGTCCTGGCATCTTTATGCAAAATGCCAAAACGATCCTTCGTCATCTGGTCGTGGCTGGTCACTCTTCCAGTAAGGGTGGGGCACTAACACTTATCGGTAGCGATACCGAGTTGAGTGACAGCTCCTTCTCTGGTAATCGAGCACACTTTGGAGGTGCCATCTTCAGTAGTAATAGCCATCTCAACATAACGAATGTTAGCTTCTCTGGTAACTCTGTATTCATCTCTGGTGGCGCGATTTACAATGAAAATAATAGCGAAGTGACGATCACCAACGCTAGTTTCTCTCACAATACTTCTGTTGAATTTGGGAGTAGCGGAGGAGCGATCTATAACCGTTCCAGTGAGCTAACAATCATCAATAGTAGCTTCGTGGAAAATTCTACCCCTTTTGAGGGCGGCGCGATCTATAACTATTCCAGTAACGTAAGCATCACTAATACTAGTTTCTCCGGCAATAGCACGGGTCCACATGGCGGCGGCGCGATCTATAACCATTCCAGCAACTCAAGCATCACCAATGCCACTTTCTCCGGCAATAACTCAGATTTCGGCGGCGCGATCCTTAACTATTCCAGCGACTCAAGCATCACCAATGCCACTTTCTCCGGCAATAGCGCATTTCGCGGCGGCGTGATTTATAACGATAACAGCGACTCGATCCTCTCGAATAGCATTATCTGGGGCAATGCCTCTGATGAAGGCGATAACCCATCGATTTTTATCGACAGCAGTTCGGGACAAACGATCAGATACAGTTTAGTGGAAGGCTGTAATTCAGGAGGCACTTGGAATAGCGCTTGTGGCAGCGATGGCGGAGGCAACCTCGCCGATGCTGATCCACTGTTTGTAAATCCGATTAGCCATACGAGCGCTCCTACCACTACTGGAGATCTGCATCTCAAACCAGGCTCGCCAGCGATCGATCAGGGTAATACGAGCCTTAATACTACTTCGACCGATTTAGATGGCAAACCACGTGTAGGGAATGGGATCATTGACCTGGGTGCCTATGAATTTGGTTACCGACTCGCCAAAGGTATCATTGGCAGTGGCCAGCTTGTCGCAACACCGAGCACTGATTGGCATCTGCCCAATACAACTGTTACCGTTAGCGCAGCCGCCAACTCGGGCTGGAGCTTTGTGGGTTGGAGTGGCGATCTCAGTGGCACAAGTTCGCCAACCACACTCCTAATAGACAACAGCAAAGTGATCACCGCCACCTTCAGCAATGATCCTCCCATCGCACATGCGGGCGACGATCAGATAGTGGTCGCTGGCACATTGGTCACCCTTGATGGCAGTGGTTCATACGATGAAGACCCAACCCAGACGATAACCCATGCTTGGACACAAACCGCTGGCACGCCCGTCACGCTCACGGGTGCCAACACCGCCCAACCGACCTTTACCGCGCCGAGTGTGGCGGGGACGCTCACCTTCAGCCTGGTGGTGACCGATAGTCTGGGGGTGGTCAGCGACCCAGCCAGCGTCACCATCACGGTCACTAATGACGAGCCGGTCGCTGATGCTGGTGAGGATCAAACTGTGTTGGTTGGTACGCTGGTTACACTCGACGGCAGCAAGTCGAGCGACCCCGACGGGCATACGCCGCTCACCTATGGCTGGACACAAACCGCAGGCACAACCGTGACGCTCACGGGTGCCAACACCGCCCAACCGACCTTTACCGCGCCGAGTGTGGCGGGGACGCTTACCTTTAGCTTGGTGGTGACCGATAGTATGGGCTTGGTCAGCGACCCAGCCAGCGTCACCATCACGGTCACTAATGGCGAGCCGGTCGCCAATGCTGGTGAGGATCAAACTGTGCTGGTTGGCACACTGGTCACACTCGACGGCAGCAAGTCGAGCGATCCCGACGGCCATACGCCGCTCAGCTACAGTTGGACGCAGACAAGCGGCACGCCCGTCACGCTCACGGGAGCCAACACCGCCCAACCGACCTTCACCGCGCCGAGTGTGGCGGGGACGCTTACCTTTAGCTTGGTGGTGACCGATAGTATGGGCTTGGCCAGCGCAGCCGATACCGTCACCATCACGGTGGAAGAAGCTCCCAAGTATCTCATCTATCTGCCTCGCGTGCTGGGTCAAGAGCAGCGACCCAATCTGGTGATTACTGAGCTGAGTGCCGACCAGAATGGGCTCAAAGTGGTGATCAGCAACATAGGCGATGCGGCTAACCAAGCCGATTTCTGGGTCGATCTGTATGTGAATCCGAGCCAGCAGCCCACAGCCAATACGGTCTGGCAGAAGATCGCGCCTGCGGGAGCGGTCTGGTTGGTGAAGGGGACGCTTGAGCCGGGCCAGAGCATTACGCTCACGCAGAGCAGCCCGTTCTATGTGGCAGACTATAGCTATGGTAGCTATGCGGCGGGCGATCAACTGTATGCCTATGTCGATTCCTACCATTCGCAGAATAGCTATGGGGTCGAGCTGGAGAGCGATGAGAGCGACAATCTGGCTGGGCCAGTGACGGCGACCGGAACGGGCGCATTCGCTGGCTCGGGCCTCCAACAGCTTGCTCCATCGGATAAGTCTGCTCGCTAGTTTGGGCTGTTCGATCGATGTAAAAAATGGGCTTGTGCGAGAGCACAGGCCCATTTGATTCTGATTTGATAACCGATCCGCACGCTAGGTTTTTCAGGGGGCGTTTGGGCGCAGGCAGATGGGCAGCCGAATGTTTGGAAAGGACTCTGATAGCCGAAGGCGGACGCGCTAGAAGCTGAATGGGGCTAGTAGCCTCTCCGGCTTCCGAACCTCACTTTTCGTCTCTTACCTTGCCAGAAGGAAATTTGGAAGCTGCTTTGTTATGAGACGTTTTTGGCCTGTTTTGAAACGCTTTTGTGACGTTTTTGGCCTGTTTTGAAACGCTCAAGTGACGTTGCCTTTGTATAGTGAAATCGGTCTATATTTTCTGTTTAGATTGACATAATAATTTAGAGGCGTCATCTATCCACGCGCTTACCCTCTTTTGATATGCTCTGTCGATACATCTAGTCAGGTAGTTTAGAGTAAAGGAACGGTTCATGGGGAGTTATCGATCTGCTTCGCGAGAAACGTTTATCTGCCTGTTCGCCTCTATTTTCTTGGCCAGTTGGTCGATCTTTGCGACGGTATTACCGAGTTTGCATGCTGCTCCCGGCGATGTGATTGTCTATGTCGATGCGAATGCTACCGGAGATGCAAATGGAACCAGTTGGGAAGATGCCTTCACTGACTTAATGCTTGCGCTTACCATTGCTCAACCCAATCATACGATCTGGGTCGCTCGAGGTGTTTACTATCCGGTCGATCCTGGCGGTTTACGCACGGTTTCTTTTAACATTCCCAATGGTGTAGAAGTCTATGGTGGTTTTGCAGGCACTGAAACAGACTTAAGCCAACGCGATTGGGTGGCCAATAAAACGATTTTGAGTGGTGATATAGGCCGCGACGATATAACTGAGGATGGTGTTGTTACCAGTCCTGATGGGATTGTAGGCGATAATACTGCTCATCTGGTCACCATCAACAATGCCGATGAAAGCACCGTACTTGATGGACTGATTATCACTGGAGCACAGGCGACTTCAACGGATTTCGTTCAAGATGGTGCTGGTATGCGCATGCTGAACTCTAGCCCCATTCTGCGCAACCTTGTATTTTCGGGCAATTCTGCGTGGGCGAATGGCGGGGCGATCTATAGCTCGAATAGCAATCCGGTAATAAGCAATACCAGATTTGTGAATAATACTGCCTACGATAGTGGCGGGGCGATCTTTAACAACAATAGCAATCCGAAGATCGACAATGCCAGCTTTTCAAAAAATGTTGCTCAACGGGATGGCGGGGCGATCGCCAACGAGAATAATAGTAGCCCAACGATCATCGATTCGAGCTTCTCGGATAATTCCGCTAACTATAGCGGAGCGATTCATAACGTTGGTGGCAGTAGCCCAACTATCACTCGTGTCAGCTTTTCTGGCAATTCAGCGACGAGAGATGGTGGCGCGATATCTTGCTACTATAACTGCAAAATGATCATAAGCGATTCGCAGTTTACGAATAACTCTACTGGACCTGTCGGGCGCGGGGGCGGTGTTGTTGGCGGTCCCGGCTCCACTCCGACTATGACCAAGGTGCATTTTTCTAACAATACAGCATATGCAGGCGGTGGGGTTTATGTCGATAACGATAGCGCTCCGACTATTAACAATGCCAGATTCATAGGAAATGAGGCTGATTCTGGTGGCGGCGTTTTTCTTTACAATAGCGCCCACTTGGTGATGACCGACCTCTTGTTTGCGGGCAATTCTGCTCGTTTTGGGGCCGGAATGACTGTTTATTCTGATTTAACCCTTACGAACGCTGTCTTTATAGGTAATAAAGCCGAAGAGCGGGGCGGCGGAATGGATGTTTTTGGTGAGGCGACCCTTACCAACACAACCTTTTCTGGCAATTCTGCCCCGTTAGGAGGCGCGGTCTATAATCGTCGAGTCGTAAATTTACATAACAGCATTTTATGGGGTAATAGCTCGGAGGTAACAAGAAGCGATCCGAATACAACTAACTTCACCAGTAGCTATAGTCTCATTTCTGGCTGTAAGCTTGGTGGAGTCTGGAATCATGCTTGTGGCAACGATGGCGGTGGCAACCTCGCCGATGCAGAGCCACTCTTTGTCTCTCCGGTCAGCCATGCAAGTGCGCCAACCACTGCAGGCGACTTACATTTGCTACCAGGATCGCCAGCGATCGATAAGGGAAATAACGCCTTCAATGCGACCACGACCGATTTAGATGGCAAGCCACGCATTATCGACACACATATCGATCTTGGTGCCTATGAAGCGCTACCCCAGCTAAAGACCTTTGTGGTCGGTAGCGGCACGCTCGATTATTCCCCTGTGCTCGATCAGTATCCCTACGACACAACGGTTAGCCTCACTGCCGTCGCTAAGTCTGGCTGGAGCTTTGCTGGCTGGAGCGGTGACCTGAGCGGCACTACTTCGCCTAGCACGCTTCAAATGAATGCTAGCAAAGTGATCACGGCTACCTTTAGCAACGATCCGCCAACCGCGCGTGCTGGAAACGATCAAACCGTATTGATCGGCGCCCAAGTTACGCTTAATGGCAGCGCCTCGTCTGATGCCGACCCCGATCAGACATTAAGCTATAAGTGGACACAAAAGGCCGGGCCTCAGGTGGTATTGAGCGATCCGGAAAGTGCTGTGACTACCTTTACGGCGCCAAATAGTGCTGGCCAGTTCATTTTCGAGTTGGTGGTCACCGATAACCTCGGCGCGGTTAGCTTGGCCGATAGCGTAACGATTACCGTTACCGAAGATACGAGCGAGGTGCCTAGACAACCGATAGCCGATGCTGGGCCAGATCAGTCGGTGCCTGCGGGCAGTACAGTCACGCTCGACGGTAGCGCTTCCTACTCTCCCGATGGGCATACACCGCTCAGTTATAGTTGGCAGCAAACTGCGGGCCCGAGCGTTGTGTTAACCGGCGCTAACACAGCCAAGCCAAGCTTCACCGCACCCGCTAGCGCTAGTGAGTTGACCTTTGTATTGGTGGTGATCGATAGCCAAGGTGTAACCAGCGTACCCGATAGCGTGACGATTAGGGTAGAAGCCTCGGGCGCCTCCCAACGCACAATTTATCTACCGATCGTAAAGAATTAAGCTGTATCACAAGTGACGATCTTTCAAAGGGCCTGTGTTTCAACATAGGCCCTTTTACTTTGCTTGATCGCTTTCCAGCTATGGCGGCTTGGTCTTTACCTTCCATTCGGTCCTTGGCGCGTCCGCCTACGGCTACCAACATCCCGCCCACCAAAAAAGGGGATAGGCCTTCGGCGAGCGGAACGAAACAATCTTCTTTACCCCGCTCTTTCGAGCCTTTCCTTACAAATGCCCGTTTGCAAGCAAAGTTTGGCAGGCTGTTGGGTTTGGCGCGGCCACGCTCCCTTCTCCCGCCATCTATGCATTACCCAAAAGTCGTGTCGGCAGCAAAAGGCGATCGTTCGCATACCATCGCGGGATCATCCTTGAGAGCACAGAAACATTCAGCCCCTCGCCCGCAGTGCGGGAGAGGGGGCCGGGGGTTGAGGGTAGATAACGCTGACCGTATGTCGATTTGTGGCTAATGTACAGCTCCCGCCATTGCGGGAGAAGGGTCGGGGATGAGGGCAGGCTCGCTGATCTGATAGCCGTAGGCGGACGCGCTAGAGCTCTTGCTTGAAGGATGAGATCTTTCCGCCCGCAAACGAAACGATATAGATAACGTTTTTGTTCGATTTTGTGACGATTAAGAGACGTTACTTGCTTCTTTTGTGACGCTCAAGAGACGCGGCCTTTGTATAGTGCATGAAGCTATCCATCTTTTTCTCGCTTCAGAAGAGTATAAGTTGTGCCGAGTTGTGTAATGATTGCAACTTTTTAGCTTATGGAATTGCCCATAAGAAGGGATCTGAATCTGCGAAAAGGAAAGGATTATGCTGCTTGGTGGTGCTGCTTTTCAGAAGAATGCCGCTTTGTTATTAGTTTATCTGCTAGGGACAAGTTTATGTAATTTTGCGCTTGTTTATCCCTACATTGAGACCTCTCCCCATCACAGCATCATCTATGTAAATCGTTATGCTACGGGTGCCAACAACGGCACGAGTTGGCACGATGCCTATACCGATTTGCAATCGGCGCTCGCTGTTGCCCAAGCCACTGATCAGATCTGGGTAGCAAAAGGAGTGTATCACCCAACCAGCGATCTGCGTGATCTGGACAGGGCACGCACTATTTCTTTCGATATTCCCAATGGGGTGGCGCTTTATGGTGGTTTCGCTGGAATAGAGACCAGGCTCGATCAGCGCGATTGGGAACTGCATAAAACTATTTTGAGCGGCGACTTAGAAGACAATGATGCCCATACTGATGGTGTGGTCGTAAGCATTGATGGGATAGTAGGGACTAATACGCGCAACCTGGTGACGATTAGCAATGCCGACTCGAGCACCGTGCTTGATGGCTTGATCATTACCGCGGCCCAGACGCGGCCTGATGATGCCGAAACTTTTCAGCATGGCGCGGGTATGCGCATTCAGCAGGCCAGCCCAACTCTGCGTAATCTTTCTTTCTTTGGTAATCAGGCCGCGTATTCGGGTGGTGCGATCGCTGCTCGTGATAATAGCAGCCCAACCATTAGTAACAGCAGCTTTTTTAGTAACGCTAGCTACAACGGGGGTGCTATCTCTAACTCGCAGAGCAATCCTACCCTGTTACAGGCTCTTTTTGTGGCTAATAGCGCTGTGAACGGCGGCGCGATCTTCAATGAGATTCAGAGCAGCTTCATCATCTCTGCGAGCGATTTTATTGACAATCGTGCGACGACCTTTGGCGGCGCGATCTATAACAGGAATAGCAGCCCAACTATTTCCTATACGCGCTTTGCGGGCAATAGTGCTCAACGCAGTGGCGGTGCGATCTATAACCTTGAAAGTAGGCCAACACTCTCTAGAGCCAATTTTAGCGAGAATGTGGCCCAACATGGCGGTGCAATCTATAACTACAGCAGTAGTCCGACGATTGTAGCTAGCAGTTTTTTAGGCAACCAAGCCTTGGATTCTGGTGGGGCGATCTCAAATTGGTGGTATAGCAGCCCAACAATCAGTAGCGCTAGTTTTTCGGGGAATATGGCCCAATACGGCGGCGCGATCCGCAATCATACCAGTAGCTTAACCATCAGCAACGCCAGTTTTGGGGGCAACTCTGCACAATCAGGCGGCGCGATTCACAATAGCCTCGATAGCTTTTCTAGCGTCTCAAACTCTATTATCTGGGGCAACAGTTCATCGGTTATGCTCGATGCCTATTCCAGCATCAGCTTCCGATCAAGCTTGGTTGAAGCTTGCAACCCAAATGGGATCTGGAATAGAGCTTGTGGCAGCGATGAGGGCAACAACCTGGCCGATACCGATCCACTGTTTGTCGAGCCAGTCGCCTATACCAGCGCGCCCACACGTTTGGGCAATCTGCGACTTCAGCCCCATTCGCCTGCCATCGACGCGGGCGACAATAATCTCAATCTCTTTTCGACGGATCTCGTTGGCAAGCCGCGTATTAGCGGTCAGGCCATTGATCTCGGTTCGTATGAGCTTGAATATCAACCTGAACAAGGAGAGTTTATTTACGATCAGAGTATCACCAGCATTTGCGATGATTGGCTACTGTCCGCAGCCAAGCGTGAGTTCATGATGTCATATCAAATTCGTTTGTTCACTTCAGACCCTTCATTAGGTAGGCGGAGAGATTCTAACCTTCCATTCGGCTTCTAGCGCGTCCGCCTCCGGCTATCAACAGGTTGCTCACTACATTCGACGGCTCGTCTGTCTGCGCCCAAGCGCCACCTGAAAAACCTAGCGACCGAGCGGATTTGCTATCGGCTTCTTTCGCTCTTGTTGAACCTCGGCATAGGCGCGTGTCTAATTCTGCAGCTTTCAAATCAGCCTTTGGAAGCTAGTACCAAATCTATATTAAAGACGAGCATTCTCTTGGCACAGGACAATGAAAAGCCGGGAAAAGAAAATAGTTACGTTCCGCTCTGCCGAAGGCCAAAAAGAAAGCGACCTACCGGATTTGATATAAGTAGCTTGCTTGCCGATAAGGATGGTAAAGAACGTAAGGTCGCTTGCGGGTTGAAGCGTTTATTCGCCTAGCATTAAGGGTGAGATTATGCCAAACCAATTTCTTAGCCTTCCTGAAAGGCTTAGCCTATTTTGCATCTGTCTGTTATTAGCGAGCTGGTCGACCTATAGAACAGTCTCTCCTAATGTGCTTGCGGCGTCTGAACAGGCCATCATCTATGTCGATCAGAACGCGCAAGGAGCCAACAATGGCAGCAGTTGGCAGCATGCCTACACCGACTTGCAGTCGGCTCTTGCTGTCGCTCAAGCGGGCGATCAGATCTGGGTGGCGCGGGGCGTCTATTATCCTACTGCTTCGGCAAGCGATCGTACTGTCAGCTTTGCCTTAAAAGATGGGGTGGAGCTGTACGGCGGTTTTGTAGGCACGGAGACAGAGCTTAGTCAACGCAACTGGGAGCTGAATACAACCATTCTCAGCGGCGATATCGATCGGAACGATACGCATACCGATGGGATTGTGCTCGATACAACAGGTCTGAGCGGTACGAATAGTTATCACGTTATCACTGCTACGAATGTAGGCGAGAGCACCGTTATTGATGGCTTTGTGATCACTGCTGGTTGGGCCAACGCTGATGCGCCGAATGACAGAGGCGGAGCGATTCATATTGACAGCGGTAGCCTGACACTTCGTAATCTCAGCTTCTTTGGTAATGCTGCCCAGTATGGCGGTGCGCTTTACAACCCTCCTGGGAGCAGCACGAACATGAGCAATGTGAGCTTCTCTGGTAATAATGCCGATCAAGGTGGTGCGATCTATAACAACATAGATGGCCGACCAAGCATTAGCAATGCTCGTTTCTTGAGTAATTCCGCCAGAGTAGGTGGTGCTATTTTTAATTACAATGGCAGCGACCAAAGCATTGATCAGAGCAGCTTCTCTGGTAATAGTGCTGACGAGGGCGGCACTCTTTTCAACTTCTCTGGCAACTTGAACATTAGTAATACCAGTTTCTCTGGTAACTCTGGCCGTCATGGCACGGTGATTTACAACTATGCAGTGAGTAGTGCGACTGTTATCAATGCGAGCATTTCTGGCAATTATGCGAGCGGTGGGGGCGCTGTTGTTTATAACAACGCTGAGAGCAATACCAGCTTCTCGAATAGTATTAATAGTTCGCTGAATGTGAATATGGGTGGCTCTATTACAACCAGATACAGTCTTGTTGAGGGCTGTAATCCTGGTGGAGTCTGGAATCATGCTTGTGGTAGCGATGGTGGTGGAAACCTGGCCGCTGCAGACCCGCTGTTTGTCAACCCGATTAGCTATACTATTGCTCCTACCACAACTGGAGATCTGCGTCTGCAGTCCAGAACATAGGCGATGCCGCTAACCAAGCCGATTTCTGGGTCGATCTGTATGTCAATCCGAGCCAGCAGCCCACAGCCAACACGATCTGGCAGAAGATCGCGCCTGCGGGAGCGGTCTGGTTGGTGAAGGGGACGCTTGAGCCGGGCCAGAGCATTACGCTCACGCAGAGCAGCCCGTTCTATGTGGCAGACTATAGCTATGCTAGCTATGCGGCGGGCGATCAGCTCTATGCCTATATCGATTCCTACCATTCGCAGAATAGCTATGGGGTCGAGCTAGAGAGCGATGAGAGCGACAATCTGGCTGGGCCAGTGACGGCGACCGGAACGGGCGCATTCGCTGGGGCGGGCCTCCAATAGCCTGCTCCATCGGACAAGTCTGCTCGCTAGTTTGGGCTGTTCGATCGATGTAAAAAATGGGCTTGTGCGAGAGCACAGGCCCTCTTGATCCAGATGTGATGGCAAATCCGCACGGTTGCTTCGCTTTTCATACCAAATCCATTTAAAGACTGGCATTCTCTTGCACAGGACAACAAAAAGTCGGGAAAAGATCAAGTTCCGCTCTGTCGAAGGCCAAACAGCAAGTGATACCAAATTCGTGTGAAAGACGTGCATTTGCTTAACGCGAGAAAACAAAACGAGGGAAAGACGTTGTGTGCTATTTCGCGCGACAGCGCGAAATAGCACACAACAAAAAGAGCTACGTTCCACTCTGCCGAAGGCCAAATAGAAAGTAATCAACCGAATTTGGTATGATCTACCGAATTTGGTGTCAGGCGGCGCTTGGGCGCTAGGGGCGAGAGGCCGAATGGAAGGGTAGGATGTTGATAGCCGGAGGCGGACGCGCTAGAAGCCGAATGGAAGGTTGAGACCTCTCCGCCAACGAAAAGCATCACCTGAAATGAACAAGCGGATTTGATATGAGATCTCGGCCGCCCTTGCCATCAAGGGCGGCCGAGAGAGGCGATCTGCTAGACACGGCAGGGGATATCAAATTCTTGATCTAATAGCGGTAGTTTTTGTCGAACAAGCAGAGGATGGTTATTAACTCGTTCGATAAAGGCAGCATGAAGAGTAGGATTGTCGATCTTAGCCAAGTATGTATCGATCAACTGCTCGTTGGCCGCCAAGATCTGTTTGGCACGCGGATCGCCACAGCATCGCAGAACTTCATAGCAGGCTTGGTAGGTAAAGAACGGCTCATCTAGACCGATACGTACACCGGTATCGATTATCTGCAAGATCGCTTGGCAAGCTTGCCTAGCGTTAGTAAGATCTTGACGATCTAGGGCGATCAAGGCGACTCCAGCCCAAGCTTCGGCGGCGAGACCCGGTTGCTCGAGCTTATTGTAGTATTCTAAAGCTTGGAAGTAGGTTATTTCAGCGTCGGGCCTTCGCAGGGCGGCTCGTGCATGGGCCAACACTAACAGACTATGTGCTTGATCGTAGGTGTAACAGATACGTTGGGCTAGCTTCCAGCCAGCTTCGGCGATCTGAAGCGCTCGGTTGAATTGACCGTTTTGCAACAGGTAGCCACTTAAGGCCATCTGCATCATAAACGATTTTGTAGGAGGTACGAGATTATGTTCTTGGAGAGAGAGTTGTTGTTCCCAAAACTGTAGTTGTGCTTGATTGCCCATTAAATAGTTGAGACGCATAAGGGCAACCTTAACTTGATATGTCTGTGAAAAATCGTTTGTTTGATCGGTAACCTTCAGCGCTTGCTCTAAGATCTTATGGGCCTGGCCATAGTCGCCTTGGAGGCGAAGCACTTCTCCTAGACCAAACAAAATCCGGCTTTCACCGGTACGGGTTGTTAAGCTTGCGGCGCGCATGCGGGCTTGTTCGTAATAGTCTTGAGCGCTTGATAGCTTATAGACAGTTTGGGCAACATTGCCAAGTCCCAACAAACAATCAACTTCGCGGGCTGGTTGGTCATGCTGGCTACAAACCGCACGAGCATATTGAGCGTGACGCAAAGCTTGTTTGTATTCGCTTAGGTTGAGATTGATCGTTGTGAGCCAAAGATTGACCCCACATTCGATTGCGCTCAATAGCATACCTTCTTTGTCGCTGTTGCGCACTTTGCTATTGAGAGCTAGTGCTTGCTCACCCGCATCGCGTGCTGCGCGAAACTCACCCTGATTAAAGAGATAATAGCTATGCGCCATATGTGCCAGTACAAGGCCAAGTTGTCCGGCTTGTTCGTGTTCAAAGAGCTGTTCGATGATTTGTTTGGCCTGCTTATTTTGAGCGTTTCTGACTAGGGCAATGCTATAAAAGCCGGAGAGTTTGCCATAGAGCTGACGAATCTGCCAGTCATCATTGTTATAGGGGTCGAGCTTTGAAAGCGCACGATACGCTATTTCAAACATGTGTACCCGATCGACAAGGAGAGCGGTCACCATATAAAAATGATAGAAAGCATTGAGGCTGTTTGCGATCTCGTCGAAATGCCCATGCTGAGCTGCCCAGATCCATGCTTGACGAATGTTATCGATTTCGTCCCAGATTTCGGCGGCTGCTGCTCGAGGATCGTTCTTGGCAAGGCGCTCTTCGCGTGCTGCGGCAAAGGCGAGGTAGTAGCGACAGTGACGTAGTTCCGCCTCATAGCGCTCGTGTTGATCGGTAAAATGTTCGAGCGCGAACTGACGCAAGAGCCTATGCATCGTATAGCGCTTTCCATTGGGGTGCTCGCTGATCTGAATCAGCGAGCTCTGACAGAGGCGATTTAGAATGCTTGGAGAGATACGAGCGATGCTCTGAGCTGCCTCTAAGGTGCAACCTCCTTGAAAGAGCGCCATGGTCTTCAGGCTCTCTTGTTCCTCGGGCTTCAGTAGCTTCCACGACCACTCAAATACGCCTCGCATACTCTGTTGGCGAGTCGGAACGTCGCGCCAATCGAACATCAAGAAATCAACGTTCTCTTGAATGGCTTCGGCGATGGCTTGGCAACTATAAAAATCAACCCAAGCGGCTGCTAACTCAATTGCCAAAGGAAGACCTTCAACCAAGTGGCAGATTTTGTGAATAGCATTGTAGTCGTTCTCGTTAAATGATACGTAGGCCTGTACTCGTTGGGCTGATTGTATAAATAAGCTTACTGCGGCGTGTTGTTGTTCCCTAATTTTTCCTGTTTCATCGCTGTCTAAGGCCGATAGACGATAGACCTGCTCGCCGCGAATGCGCAATGGCTCGCGCGATGTCACAAGGATACGAAGCTGAGGAGCTGTTGCTAGCAGTGTTAGGCAGAGCTCGCTAACCTCTTTAAGCAGGTGTTCGGCGTTATCGAGCACTAACAAGAGCTCTTTATCCTGCAAATAGCGCGTGATATAGCTGAGGGCGTTGTCGCGCAGATCTAGACCTAGAGCTATAAGTAATTGGGCCGGTATTGTTGTTGGATCGGAGAGCGTATCTAGGGCCAGAAAGACGGCACCGTTTCGATAGCTATTGAGTTGTAAGTGAGCGAATTCAAGGGCGAGCCGTGTTTTTCCCATGCCTCCCATGGCGCTGATCGTTACTAAACGATTATGGGGCGCGCCGATCAATTCCCCTACTTCGTTTAGTTCACGTTGTCGCCCGATGAGTTTTGTAAGTCGTGCTGGCAGCACGCTATGAACTTGGTTTGAAGTGCTAGAGACAAGCCCTGTTTGCCGGCTATCTTGCTCGAGAATTGTGCTTGCAGTCAGCTCCCCTCGTTGGATCCGTCTGTTCAGCTCCTCTATCTCAGCGGAAGGCTTCAGGTTGAATTCACGCTGTAGCTTCTGGTAATAGTTTTGGTAGTGAAGCAGGGCATGTTGAGGTTGACCCAAGAGACTAAATAGGGTCATAACCTGCTGATGAAAGGCTTCGCGGTTTGGGTCAAGAGTGATTGCTTGTTGCGCATAATGGAGGGCTTGTTGGTAGTCGCCTCGGCGCTTTAAGATATGGATAAGCGAGCTCAAGGCCAACAAGGCCATATTGTGGAGTATCTCACGCCGACCCAATAGCCACTCTTCAAATTCTGGAGCGTCGGGAAGGACGATCAGAGGGAGTAGCTCGCCTTTGTATTCGGCAATGGCTTGACTGAGGAGCTTAAAACATTCCTTACAGGAGTACAGCGATTCGTGAGCATGTTGCTCATACCTTGTAATAAGCTGTTGAAAGCGCAGTGCATCAACCGAGAGGCTTTCGGGCCTAATTTGGATAGTGTAGCGTTGAATATCTAAAATCTGATCTGCCAGCTGAGGATCAATTTGTTGTAAGGCATGGCGCAAGCGGTAGAGTGTCTGCCGCAGATTCTTCATCGCCATACCTGGTGGATTATTTGGCCAGAGGAGTTCGCTGAGAGCTTCTCGTCGATGTGGATAGGGCTCAAGTGCGAGATAGATAAATAATGCACGTGCTTTTTCAGTTGGAAAGTTGACGAGCGTATGAGTTTCTACCGAAAAGGCAAATGTCCCCAAGACTGTGAGATTATTCAACGACATATTCTATCCTTATAGGCGTCACAAACGTATGGAAGACATCTACACAACATAAGGAAGATGTTAGACCTAATGAAATAAAGATATCGGTTGAAACTGTCTCTTTAGTTACAGTTGCAGGGCCAGCCCAAACAGAGGTAGATAGTCAGCTTGCGGCTCTGAGACGTATGGCAGGCTGACAACTGCCCTGCCCAAGACACGAATGTTTTGGGCAGCGATTGTATCGGCATGACCAGCTCAGCCGCACGATACACAACAGAAACGGGATTGAGACGGTCTCTTTTCTTTGGCAAGGTATCCACAAGCAGGGCAGGTGCGAGAAGTGTTGCGCGGGTCAACCAGCACAACCCGCACGCCAGCGCGCTGGGCCTTGTAGCTGATGAACGAACGTAACTGATAAAACGACGAGCTCTGCTGTCGAGCGCGCTGTGGCTTTCGAACCCTCACCCACGAAAGGAATACGGATGCGTCCACGCAGGGTCCAGATCGAGACCGACTGGTCCGGCAAAGCGAACGAGAGAATGCGATCGTCGTAGGAGATTGCGCCCAACTCACGAAAGGTACGCTTGGCTTTCGTATCCCGCTTATAGGCATCGCCCACTTTGGCCAAGGCCCGAACCCTCATCTGGGCCGACAAACCGAACCGCTCCCGCACATCGCTGTAGCACACCTTTTGCAACGCGAACCTGCCAAAGGTGCGCTTGTCCCAAGCGATCTTGCTGATGGAGTGGCAGGCCCGATTGGCTGCCACTAGCGTCTCTTTCAGCGCTGTCGCCTGCTCTGGCGTCGCTTGTAGCTTGATTTGTGCGATGAGTTTCATAGATCGAATAAGAGCATGTTTATACTCAAATTACCAGAACGGCCAAAGCAGGCGCTCCTCCCACGGCGAAAGCGTGTAGGCTTCCGCGCCTAGACCATCTCGTGAAACTCTATTGAATGACCTGCTTTAACATACGAAAACTATCATTACGAAACACAAAGAAGTCTCATATAAAAAATAGAGTGTACAAGTTGTGGTAATTTCGGTTAATTAATTTTATAAATTATAATTATTTTAACATTTGATAAATACATAATAGTAATGAAGAATATCTCTCATTGTGATTATACACTGCTGTTCTGAGAGTGCAAGCGAAATTTTTGGCATTCAATTAATATTAATAAAGATAAAATAGATTAAAAGGCCTTTTATTCATTGATAGTTAGATATTCTCTGCGCCCTTGTTAGCTTGTGATTCGATTACATTTGTTTTTTAAGATTATTGTGGATCGAGCGATAACGCTGTAGTTATTTTTGAACTTCAAGTACCTATATCAATAAAAGTATAAAAAAGGGGGTTTGTCATAAGTGACAAACTCCCGCTCATTTATATACCGTTAATATCTCGACTAGGGTATGCTAGTTTGAGCTTTCTAGATTGAGAAGATAGTTTTGTTGCCCAAGGCGGCGGTAGTAAATGTTTGCGAGAAGAAACCCACCCAGATTAAGCAAACCAAGCAGTACAAAGGGTAGACTTGGATAGAGGTCGACCAATTGCCCGCCCAAGAGCGATCCCCCCACCATACTGATGCTCCAAACTGCGTGTAGCAACCCAAAGGCCGAAGCATGCTGTTGTTTGGCTATTCCATCAGAGACCCACATAAAGAGCATGGTCGAAAGGCCCCAAGCGGCAGCGATTCCGATCACCCCCAAGACGAATAGTCCGATTGTGCTGCTGGTGCTTAGACTGAGCCCAAGGCCTGTGAGCAGCAGCAGTGTATAGCCCACAAGGCTCGGTCGTAGCGCTCCCCATTTGTCGGCGGCCTTGCCAGCTGCCAGTTGAGCTAACGAGGCGACGATCAAATTTGTTGTGCCATAGGCGGCGATCACCCATTTGTTAGCGCTGATCTGGTTGAGCATCAGCGGCACGAGCAGCAGAATCATGCTGTAGTACAGAGTAGGTATACTGCGCATACCGATCAGTAATGGCAGGTTGGGGTGCCGCAAGAGGCTGAGCGAATTGCCGCTTTTGGGAGAGTTTGGAGCATCTGCGGGCTGATCGTGAATATTGGGCATTTTCCAGGCCAGAATCAGCACGATCGTGAGCATAAAGCCAAAAACCAGCCAGCCATAGCTGCTGTAGCCATAACGTTCGATGCTTACTGCTGCCAGTGGGTTGCCCAGCGCCCCGCCCGCCGTCATACTGAGGGCATAGATGGCAGCAAGGGTGCCGAGTGTACCTTGGCTGCGCAGCTTGGTGAGGTAGCTTGAACTACCTACAAACATCAGCGAGCCACAGCCTCCGCCTAGCATCCAGAGCAGCAATATCGGCCAGAGACTATGTAACTGAAAGACAAGGCTCGCCAGCGTACTAATCGACATACCCGCAATCAGCGTCCATTTACTGCCAATACGAGCTGTGATCGCTCCGCCCAAGAGCGCAACTAGCATGCCCATCACTTGTGCGCCAGCCACAATACTCGAAATTGTTTGGGGTGCAAGCTGGAGTTGTTCTTGGAGATAAATCAGGAAAAACGAGGTTTGGGCCATGTCGCGCATACCGATGGCAGCTTGTGCGCCGATCAGAAGTGCTGCTGCTAGCCATGCGATCTGTTTTGTAGCCCGGTCGCCGTTGAGGGTCATAATGCTGTATCCTTGCATAGAATCGCTGGTTTGGCTAGATAGTACGAGAGGATAGATTTTTCTGCAAGCCGCCTTTTCGCTCTTTGTGAGTTTGGGATTGCGCCCTATCTCTCATTGCGAATCCGCTTGCCTTCTTCAGATTGCTGCGGCTAGGTCTTGCCCTTCCATTCGTTGCTTGGCGCGTCCGCCTACGGCTACCAACATCCCACCCAACAAATGAGGCTTGTAGCTGTGTGCGCCGAAAGATCTCCTCAAAACCGACAATACAAACGGATTTCGTATCACGCCCCTTGCTTTGGTTTTGTTTCTCCCAGGTTGTAAACGTGCGGATTTTGAAGGAATTAGCTATACCCTTCTTGCCCTATCTTGTTCTTTTTTGTGGGTTTCAGCGTCTTGATGGCGAAAAGCAGCTCTCTGTAGAGGGTGAGTATGTTGGTAGCCGTAGGCGGACGCGGTTAGAGCCGGTTGTATGCTAGAGACGAAGCCGCCAGAGCGATGAAATAAGCGGATTTGGCGTTGGGACGTGCTTACTGAGCCTCTTTTTTGAAGTAGAAATGAGAAAAGTGGATGTTGTATTTGTTGTTAGTTATTTCAGCCAAAGATACGGGCGGGGATTTTGTTTGTTAAGCATACATATCAAAGAATCGGCCCTTGTGCTTGTGGTTTAGCAACAAACAAGAACTCTCAATTTTGTTTTCGATTAACGTAGACGGACCCCGCGTCACCTCATATACTGACACATGCCCAGTAGGTGATTTATCACATTTTAGTAAGTGAACAACGGTTTGTTCTAGGTTGAACACAGCGTGTGTGTCTTTATGAGCTAGCTTTGATGAGAGGCAGTTAGTACCCTCGATGTCAAGGTGTATTGTGCAAGCTGCGTGTTATCAACCCTCTCGTTGGTTGATGGGCGCTTGCCGTATGAACTGTATAGTATCGATATACAGGCGCTAGATGCTCTGGGTGATCCACCATGAGCTATAACAGGTATCTTGCATATTCGTTTTTGATCAAACTCAAACGGCCTGATGGGCAAGACTAGTCTTGATGGGAAGAGCCATGTTCGCTCGCAATCGTTCCATCGGTCGTAGATGCCTGTTGTGTTTGTGGATCACTCTTTAGGATAGAGTCAGCCGCTACCATCTTTGAATGAAACGTACGCTGTGACATCTACTACGTATTCAACAACAATCGGGTCACAACTTACAACGAAGACATCTACATTCCATCTACGTTGTTGTAGGGCAGTCCAAGGCTTGAGCATAGCGTAGATTGCGGATGGAGATGTTTTTGCGTTCAATCTCAATATTGTCTCTGAGTGGGTTTCTACTCCGTGTACTATGCCTCCCCTGTTTGTAGGTGTAGGACAAGCTTGATACAGAGATGGTCGTTTGCTGAGGGCCTTGCACTATAGTTTATCTTGAGTTCGTTCTGAGACAGATTTCCTGAGACTTAAGGAGACCCTAATGGCGTCGCAAGAAGACAAGCAGTTACAACTTACACGACAACTCATGGCCCACATGGAGCGCAATGGTGTTAACCGCCGTCAGTTCCTTCGTATGCTGGCTATGGTGGGTGGTGGCGCATCGCTGAGCAGCCTGCTGGCGGCTTGTGGTGCTTCGCCTTCGACTCCGGCTTCGAATAACGGTTCCGCGTCCTCTGATAGCTCGGCAGCTCCAGAGGCTACCACTGCTCCTGCCTCGAACGACGCTGAGACAGCCGCTGAAGACACTACAACAAGCGAAGAAGCCCCTGCAGCGGGTGGCGCTTCTTCTAAGCTGCTTGTAGTTGCCAGTGGCCAAGATATCTCGAACCTCGACCCCCACATCGGTCACGACTACTCGAATGCGAGCGCTCAGAAGGCAGTCTACGACACGCTCTTCGTGTACCGCAACAACCCGCCCGAAGTTAAGCAGTTGTTGGCAACTGAGTATAGCTCCAACGATGATGCGACTGTTTGGACCTTCAAGCTGGCAGAAAACGCTGTCTTCCACGATGGTACCCCGGTGAAGGCTTCCGACGTGGTCTACTCGGCCGAGCGTATGTTGCGCAAGAACAAGGGCGCTGCATGGCTCTTCACCAGCATTATCGAAGAGGGAAGTGTTGTTGCTAGCGACGACAAGACGGTCGTCTTTAACCTGACTGTTCCCTTCGCGCCGCTGCCGCTCATTCTGCCCTGGCTCTTCATTGTCAATGAGAAGGTTGTTAAGGAGCACGATGTTGATGGCGATGAGGGCGAGAAGTGGCTGATGGAGAACGAAGCCGGCTCGGGCCCGTTTGTGATCAAGAGCTGGAACGTGGGTGACTCCTACGAGTTTACGGCTGTTGAGGATTACTGGGCAGGTTGGGAAGGTGACCACGCTCCTGGCTTTATCTGGAAGATCGTTCGCGAGTCTTCGTCGGCCCGATTGGGTATGCTCAACGGCGATTACCACATGGCCTTCGACCTTTCGGCCGAGGATGCGATCGCTCTCGAAGAGACTGGCGACTTCGTATTGAACCGCCAACAGGGCTTGGGTGTGTTCTCGATCAAGATGAACAATGCTAAGGGCCCCTGCTCTGACGTGAATGTACGCAAGGCCATCAGCTACGCTTACGATGCTGAGTCGGTGCTTGCCGCTCTCAATGGCTTGGGTGTGCTGTTGGACGGCCCATTGCCGAACTTGGGCGACTATAATAACCCGAACCTCAACCTCTATCGTTTCGATATGGAGAAGGCCAAGGAAGCCTTGGCTCAGAGCCAGTATCCGAACGGTGGTTTTGAGTTGGAATATATCTACGTCACCGGTCTGTTGATCCAAGAGCAAATCGGTCTGATCTTGCTCGACAAGCTCTCGGAGCTCAACATCAGCCTGAAGATGACCCCGCTGGTATGGCCAGACATGGTCGCTCGCGCTCAGTCTCCCGAGACTGCCGCCGACCTAATGCCGGTCTATGCAGGTACGACCTATGGTGACCCCGATAACTTCTTGTGGCAGGCCTACCACTCCAGCCAAGCTGGTTTCTGGTCGGCAGCTTCGCACTACAAGAACCCAGAGTTTGATGCGTTGATCGAGGAGGCTCGTTCGACCCCCGATACGGCCAAGCGTATTGAGCTTTACCACAAGGCTCAGGAGATCTTGGTTAACGACTGTGTCGAAATTTGGAGCCATAGCGAGTTCTTGCGTGTAACTTGGAGCAAGAAGGTTCAAGGTTACAACTACTGCCCGATCATGGGCTACTACCTGCGCCCGGTCTATCTGGTCGATTAACGCTGAGTCAAACAGGGCATCTGGTTGCAGCTAACTACAACCAGATGCCCCAGTGAAGCCTGCTTCTGTACAAGCACAGCTCGTTTAGGTTTTGAGCCTAAGGCGTGCAGAAGACAGTTGTATATAGATCTACCCTTTTCAATCGTGTGTTTCAACACACGTTTACCATAGATCTGAGGTCGTATAAGCGATCTGTATGCGTAAGGGGCGGCTGCAATCGAGAGATTGTGGCCGCTCCGCGAGGTACCCCATGAAGTTGGCATCCTATATAGCTCAGCGGATAATGCTCATCATCCCAGTGTTGATTGGGTTAACACTGCTGACCTTTACCCTCTCCCATATTGTCCCTGGTGATCCCGCCCTGCTCGCGGCTGGTCAACAGGCGACAGCGGAAATGGTGGAACAGATTCGCCAAGAATTTGGCCTTGATAAACCGCTGTACGTTCAGTATGGAATGTATATCAAAGGCCTGTTAACTGGCGACTGGGGACGCTCGATATTGTCGCGTCGTCCAGTATTAGAAGATCTGCGGGTCTTCTGGCCTGCCACATTTGAGTTAGTCAGTGTTGGCATGCTGATCGCCATTGTGATTGGTATTCCGCTCGGTGTGGTCTCTGCTGTTATGCAAGGACGCTGGCCAGATCACTTCTCGCGAGTTTACGCATTACTTGGGGTTAGTATTCCTGCCTTTTGGCTTGCTCTCCTGTTGCAATGGTTTATCGCTCTGCGCTTCGGCTTCTTGCCGATTGGTGGGCGAATTAATTCGCAGATCGGCGCCCCAGAAACAATTACTGGTCTCTATATTCTCGATAGTATTTTGACCATGAACGGCCCGGCTCTGAAAAGTGCTTTGACCCATATTTTGTTGCCAGCGATTACCTTGTCGATGCCGCCTTTGGCAACCATCACACGTATGACCCGATCGAGCATGCTCGAAACCCTCAATCAAGAGTATATTCGTACTGCTCGAGCAAAAGGCCTCTCGGAGCGAGTCATTTTGCTGCGCCACGCATTGCGCAACGCCTTTCTGCCCACCCTCACCATGGTTGGCCTGTCGATCGGCTGGTTGATGGGTGGCTCGGTGTTGGTCGAAACGATTTACGACTGGCCTGGAATCGGTCTGTATGCGGTGAAGTCGGCTATGTCGCTCGACTTTATGCCAATTATGGGTATCACTTTTATTTATGGCGTTATCTTTAGCTTGATCAACTTGGTTGTAGACTTGCTCTACGCTGCAGTCGATCCGCGTATTCAGCTAACGTAGAAAGGACGGCATAAGCGGTGGCTACTGAGCAACTTTCTTCACCGTCCGGCCAAGCTGCTGCCCCAGCAGAGGTCGTCAAACGACCTATGTCGTTGTGGCAGCGACGTTGGCGACGTTTTCGTCGTAATCGACTGTCCATGCTGGGAGCAGTCGTCGTTGTTTTCTTGGTTCTGTTGGCGATCTTTGGACCCTATTTCGCTCCCTATCCCAAAGATGCCACCGGCGCAGTACACATCGCCGACCGATTGAAACCACCATCGGCTGAGCACTGGATGGGTACTGACGATGTAGGCCGCGATATTCTGTCGCGTATTTTGGTCGGATCACGCCTCTCGCTGGGTGCAGGCGTTATCGTATTGCTGGTTGCAATCGGTATCGGAGCTACCTTAGGAGCCTTGTCGGGCTATATTGGCGGAGCTTTCGATCGCCTGTTGCAGCGTGTCACTGATATCTTCCTGACCGTTCCCGACTTAATCTTAGCGATGGCTGTATCGGCTGCACTCGGCCCAAGTTTGGTCAATGTGGTCATTGCGATCTCGTTGGTGTGGTGGCCGGGATACTGTCGTTTGGTGCGTGCCGAAGTGCTGCGCACTAAAAATGAGTTGTTTGTCGAGGCTACCCGTGCTTTAGGTACTCCTGACTGGCAAATCCTCTTCCGACACGTCATTCCAAATATTCTGACTCCAGTGTTGGTAAAGGCTTCGATGGATATTGGCTTTGCGGTGCTCACGCTCGCATCGCTCGGTTTTATCGGGCTCGGCTCGCAGCCACCAGCACCTGACTGGGGCAAGATGATCTCGGATGGTCGCCGCTTCCTGCCCGAATCGTGGTGGATCAGCGCCTTCCCAGGTATGGCGATCTTTATGACCGTATTCGCGTTCAATCTTTTGGGCGACGGTGTCCGAGATGTGTTCGATCCACGCGCGCGTGACTAACGCATCATTATAGAGCTGAAAATTCTAGAATACTGGGCCATCTCTGATTGCACAACGTTGCTACTTGGGCGTTGTGTCTAATGGCCCTGTTTCTATAGCACTATAGATTTGAATAACTTGAGGGTATTTCATGAAGCTCCGACTTGGTATAGATGTCGGTGGTACAAACACCGATGCCGTTATTCTGGATGAAAAAGCGACTTTGATCGCTCGTTTCAAGTCTCCTACAACCTCCGATGTTTCGAGCGGTATTCGCAATGCCTTGAATGGCTTGGTCCAGAATAACCCAGATCTCGATCTCTCTGCCATCAAGTTTGCGATGTTGGGTACAACGCACTGTACCAATGCGGTTCTTGAGCGACGTAATTTGAACAAAGTTGGCTTGGTGCGCGTTGGTGCTCCTTCGACTTTGGCGATCAAGCCCTTTGTTGAGTGGCCCGACGATCTGCGCGAGGCTATCGATGGCCGCTATGTGATCGTTGAAGGCGGTTTTGAATACGACGGTCAAGAGACCCGCCCGCTTGATGAAGCTGCTGTACGCGCTGCTGCAGAGTCCTTCCGTGGCAAAGTCGAGTCGGTAGCTGTTTCGGGTGCTTTCTCGCCGGTCGATCCTTCTCACGAGCAGCGCGCTGGCGCGATCTTGCGCGAAGTGCTGGGCGACGAGATCCCGATCACCTATTCGTACGAGATCGGTAGCGTCGGTCTGATCGAGCGTGAAAACGCTGCGATTTTGAACGCCGCTCTGGTTAATGCAGCCAAGGTCGCTGCTGGCGGCTTCCAGGAAGCTCTGGCCGCTCACGGTATCGATGCTCGCCTGTTCTTCAGCCAGAACGACGGCACTTTGATGGCGCTAGAGTATGCCATTCGCTACCCAATCTTGACCGTAGCCAGTGGTCCGACCAACTCGATCCGTGGCGCTGCCTTCCTCTCGGGCCTGCAAGATGCGATCGTGGTTGACGTTGGTGGCACCTCGACCGACGTTGGTATTTTGGTCAAGGGCTTCCCGCGCGAGTCGTCGATCGCCGTCGATGTCGCTGGTGTACGCACCAACTTCCGCACCCCCGACCTGCTCTCGATCGCTGTGGGTGGCGGTACGCGCGTGACCAACGATAACGGCCTCCAGATCGGTCCTGCTAGCGTAGGCTATCGCCTCTTGACGGAAGGTTTGATCTTTGGCGGCAACACCCTGACCCTCTCGGATATCGCTGTTGCTGATAAGCGCGCGAGCTTTGGTGACCCCTCCAAGGTCGCTCACCTCGATGCCGACTTTGTCAAGCAGGTGACCGAAGAAGTACGTCGCATGTGTGAAGATGCGGTTGACCGCGTTAAGACCAGCGCTGCTCCTATGCCGATCATTCTGGTTGGTGGCGGTAGCGTAGTGATTCCGCAGGATCTGGCTGGTGCATCTCAAGTGATACGCCCCGAAAACTATGATGTCGCCAATGCGATCGGCGCTGCTATCGCTCAGTGCAGTGGCGAGATCGAGCGCGTCTTCTCGCTGCAAGAGATGACCCGCGATCAGGCTATTGAATTGGCTAAGAAGTTGGCTATCCAAGAGGCCGTTCAGGCTGGTGCAGATGAGTCGACCGTTCAGATCATCGATATCCAAGAAGTGCCGTTGGCCTACCTTCCCACCAACAGTGCGACCCGCATTCGTGTGCGCGCTGCCGGTGATCTTGCAATCTAAGCCGAAAGGAGCCTGCGGTGGCTTGGACTTTAACGAAAGATGATGTAGAGCGAATCGCGATCGGCGCTGGTATCTTGGGTACCGGTGGTGGTGGTAACCCCTATCGCGGTATGGTTCGCACCAAACTTGAGATCGAACAGGGCCGTGTTTTGCAGTTGGTCACCTTAGACGAACTACCCGACGATGCTCTTGTTGTGCCAATGGGTGGCATGGGTGCTCCGACGGTTGGCCTCGAGAAGCTCGGAAGTGGCGACGAGGGACAACGCGGCGTCGAGGCGATGCAGGAATACTTGGGCGTAAAGATCGCTGCGACCATTCCGATTGAGGTTGGTGGCGGCAACTCCTTCGCTCCGCTGATCGCTGCTGGCCGCTTGGGCATTCCGACCATAGATGCCGATGGTATGGGCCGCGCTTTCCCTGAAGGCTCGATGATCACCTTTTACTTCGATGGTCACGCTTCTTCGCCGATTGTGATGACCGACGCGGTGGGTCGCAAAGTGATCATTGAAAACGCCAAGAACTCGAAGGATCTCGAGCGCATTTCGCGTGCCGCTTGTGTCCAGATGGGTGGTTCGGCCATGGTTGTTGATGCACCCTTCACGGTCGCTCAGCTCAAGAAGGTCGCTATTCCCAAGACCATGACCTTTGCGCATCGCATCGGCGATGCTGTTCTGAAGGCCCAGGCCGAGGGCAGCGACCCCGTCAAGGCGGTCTGTGATGTTTCGAACGGTCAGCTGCTGTTTAGCGGTAAGATCACCGATGTCGACCGCCGCTTCGAGCGAGGCTATAACTTCGGACGCTTGACCTTGCTGGGTAACGACGAGTGGAGCGGCGAACAGGCGACCATCGATTTGCAGAACGAGTTCTTGATTTTGCGCATTGGCGGCGAGATTAAGGCGATCGTGCCCGACCTGATCACTATGGTCGATGCTGAGCGTGGTACCCCGATCACCACCGAGGTGGTGCGCTACGGTCTGCGCGTCAAGATCATCGGCATTCCGGCCCCCGAACAGCTGACGACCGAAACAGCTCTGAAGTTCGTTGGCCCGCCAGCATTTGGCTATGATCTGCCCTATACACCTCTGAAACGCGCCTAAATGCATATTTCAAGAGGGTGTGCCCTCTGTACACCCTCTTGTATCCCAGGCTAGACGAAGGAAGAGACCGTGTCTTGGAAACTGAGCTACGAAGATATTGATCGAATCGCGATCGGTGCCGGTATTTTGGGCACCGGGGGTGGTGGCAACCCATATCGCGGTTTGCTGCGCGCTAAACAACAGCTGCGCGAAGGGCGCACGATCGAGATTGTGCGTTTAGAAGAGCTGCCCGATGATGCCTTAGTGGTACCGATCGGCGGTATGGGCGCACCAACTGTTGGCCTTGAGATCCTCGAACGAGGCGATGAAGGCAAATATGCAGTCGAGCGGCTTTGCCAGTATTTGGGGGTTGAGGTCGCCGCAACCATTCCGATCGAGGTGGGAGGAACAAACTCGTTTGCGCCGATTATTACTGCGGCTCAGATGGGTATTCCAACCGTAGATGCCGATGGAATGGGTCGCGCCTTCCCCGAATGGTCAATGATCAGCTTTTATTTTGACGGTCAAGCTCCTTCACCCGTTGTGATGACCGATGCAGTTGGTCGCTCGGCCCTGATCCAACACGCCAAGAATGCCAAGGACCTTGAGCGGGTCGGGCGTGCGATCTGTGTTCAGATGGGCGCCTCTGTGATGGTCGCTGACAGACCTATTCCGGTCAAACGCTTGCGCGAAGTCGCTATCCCCAACACAATGACCTTCGCTCACCGCATCGGCGATGCTGTCTTGAAGGCTCAAGCTCAAGGTAGCAGCCCGATCGAGTCTATCTGCGAGGTATCGGGTGGACGGGTGCTGTTTAGCGGCAAGATCACCGATGTCGATCGCCGTTTCGAGCGAGGCTATAACTTTGGCCGCCTGAAGCTGGCGGGCAGCGATGACTGGCAAGGTCTAGAGGCAAGCATCGACCTCCAAAATGAGTTTTTAATTTTGCGCGTCAACAACGAGATCAAAGCAATTGTTCCTGATTTGATCACCATGGTCGATAGCGAGCGTGGTACGCCGATTACAACCGAAGTGGTGCGTTACGGCTTACGTGTCACCATTATCGGTATCCCTGCACCTTCCCAGCTTACCAGCGAATTGGCGCTCACTCGTGTTGGGCCAAGCGCCTTTGGTTACGATCTGCCTTATACGCCATTGGTGTTTGATTAAACCGACCTGAGCCTGATCGCGCGGGCAAGGCTGTTTATACGAAATCCGTTTGCATTGCCGGCTTTGGGGAGGTCTTTCGGCACACACAAATAGAAGCCTCGTTTGTTGGGTGGGATGTTGGTAGCCGAAGGCGGACGCGCCAAGGAATTTCTTTTTGGAGCAAAACCTCGCCGCAGCAAGCTGAAGAAAACAAGCGGATTCGCTATTACATATTAAGGAGTGACCCGTGTCTTGGAAACTGACACGTGATGATATTGAACGCATCAGCATCGGTGCTGGTATCTTGGGCACCGGCGGCGGTGGTAACCCCTATCGCGGCAAGGTCAAGGCAGCACTCGAATTGGCGGCTGGGCGCACGATCGAGATCGTTTCGCTCGATGAACTGCCAGATGATGCTTTGGTAATGCCGATTGGCGGTATGGGTGCTCCAACGGTGGGCTTAGAGAAGCTCCAGCGTGGAGACGAAGGCAGCCGATTGGTGCAGATGATGGAAGAGCGGCTTGGTGTGAAGATCGCGGCCACCATTCCGATCGAGGTTGGCGGCGGCAACTCTTTCGCTCCGATGATCGCAGCAGCCCAGTTGGGCCTGCCGACCGTTGATGCTGACGGCATGGGACGCGCCTTCCCTGAATGGTCGATGATCAGCTTCTATTTTGATGGCGTGGCTCCATCGCCGATCATTATGACCGATCCGCTCGATCGCAAGATCGTGTTGGAGAATGCGGGCCACCCGCGCCAACTCGAGCGTATCGCTCGTGCGATGTGTGTGCAGATGGGCGGCAGTGCTCATATCGGCGATCGACCGATTCCGGTTAAGCGTCTGCGCGAGGTCGCTATTCCCAATACCCTGACTCTGGCCTACAAGATCGGCGACGCCGTCATGGGCGCCCACGAGAAGGGCAGCAGTCCGATCGAGGCGATCTGCGGTGTATCCGGCGGTACGGTGCTGTTCAGCGGCAAGATCACCGATATCGATCGTCGCTTCGAGCGAGGCTATAACTTTGGATGTGTACGCATGCTCGGCAGCGATGCCTATCAAGGCCAAGAGGCATCGATCGATCTGCAAAACGAGTTTTTGATCTTCCGAATCGGCGATAAGGTCAAGGCTATTGTGCCAGACCTGATCACCATGGTCGATAGTGAGCGTGGTTTGCCGATCACTACCGAAGTGGTGCGTTACGGCTTGCGCGTCACCTTGATCGGTATCCCAGCGCCGAAACAGTTGACGACGCCCCAGGCACTTGAGGCAGTCGGCCCGGCAGCTTTCGGCTATGACTTGCCCTATATGCCTTTAGAGACGCTTTTGTAAGTTGAGCTATAACCAGGCGATGCAGGAACAACCTCCAATACTTGGAGTGCGGGAGCCACGTTCGCTTCGGCAAGCGTTGAACCGAGGTGTCGCCTGTTTATCATAGGAGGTGCGGCTCGTGCCGCTCAGCTGTATGAGCTGCACTTCCAGTAACTAATTCTAGAGGAGCTACGTCGACGCAGTGCGTTGCGTGAGAATGCGATTATGAACAAACCAGATTCAACGACGCTCCAAGAAGAGCCGCAAGGACTCCTTGTTGGAATCGATATTGGCGGCACTTTTACCGATGTAGTAGTATTTGATCCCGCTACGCGTCGGATTGTAACCGCAAAAGCTTCATCTACCCCCGGTCAACCCGCTATTGGCTTCTTCAATGGCATCGAACTGGCTATTCCCGACCCCGAGCGACGAAAGCAAGTGACGCGCGTTTTGCACGGCAGTACGATCGCTACCAATACCGTGCTTGAAGGTACTGGCAGCCGCATCGGCTTGCTTGTAACGGCGGGCTTTCGTCATATGCTCGAAGTGGGGCGTGCTTATATCCCTGGCATTTTCACCAACTATATGAGCTGGATCAAGCCCGAACGTTTGGTTCCGCTCGAATTAGTGCGCGAAATCAACGAGCGTTTGGCTGTTGATGGCTCGGTTGTGAAAGAGCTTGATAGCGATGCAGCTAAGGCTGAGATCAAAGATTTGGTCGATCAAGGTGTCGAAGCCTTTGCGATCTCGTTGATTCACAGCTATACCAACGATGCTCACGAGAAGCAGGTTGAAGGGCTGATTAACGAAGTAGCTCCTGATATGTTCGTGTCGCGTTCATCGGAAGTCTTGCCCGAGTACCGTGAGTACGAGCGCACGATGACGACCGTCTTGAACGCCTACGTTATGCCTGCTACTTCGCGCTATCTGCACGCTATCGAAAAGGGCTTTGCTGATCGCAACCTCTCGCCCGAAGTTGCGATTGTGCGCTCGGATGCCGGTGTGATGAGCCTTAATGCCGCGCGCGAACGTCCGGTCAACACCGTGCTTTCTGGCCCGGCTGGTGGTGTAAAGGGCGCAAGCTTCTTGGCTGCCGCTGCTGGCTATCCCGATATCGTCACCATGGACATGGGTGGCACCTCGACCGACGTGTGTTTGAGCACGGCTGCTGAGCCGCGCATCGCCAACGATACCTGGGTCGCTCAGTATCCGGTCAAGATCCCGATTCTCGACATCACCACGATCGGTGCTGGTGGTGGTTCGATCGCCCACGTTACCAATAGTGGTTCGCTGCGTGTTGGCCCGCGCAGTGCTGGCGCTATGCCTGGCCCGGCCTGTTACGGACGCGGTGGTACGCTGCCGACCGTGACCGATGCCCACTTGGTCTTGGGCCGCCTGCCCGAGAAGCTGGCCGACGGTGCCCTCGTGCTCGATCGCCAAGCCTCGATCGAAGCAGTACGCGAGCACGTTGCCAAGCCACTCGGCATCTCGGTCGAAGCCGCTGCCGAAGGCATTATCCGCATTGTAAACGCCAACATGTTGGGCGCACTCCAAGTGGTGAGCGTGCAGCGTGGTATCGACCCGCGCGAGCTAACGCTGGTGCCTTTCGGTGGTGCTGGCCCGCTTCACTCTGGCGAACTGGCTCGCCAGTTGGGTATGAAGTCGACCTTGGTATTGCCGACTCCGGGTGTACTCTCGGCTCTGGGCTTCCTCTTGGCCGATATCACCCAAGTCTTTACGCGCACCCGCATCGGTGTGGTGGGCGATCTCGATATCGCCGCTTACAACAGCGACCTACAGGATCTGGTTGCGCGTGGTACCGAATGGCTGATACGCGAAGGTGTGCCCGAAGCTCAGCGTCGTATCGAAGTTACCGTCGACCTGCGCTACAGCGGTCAGGCCTTCGAGATCTCCCTGCCGGTTAGCCTGCCGCTCGACGCCGCTGCCTTCACCAAGTTGGCGAGCGACTTCCATGCCGAGCACAAGCGCCGCTACGGTTTCGATCAGAACGCACAAGTTGAAGTGGTCACGTTGCGCGTCACTATGATCGGTATGCTGCCCAAGCTCACGGTCGAACCTCTCGAAATGGCTGGCCCCGAGTCGGATCACGCTAAGATCGATGAGCGTCCGATCTATCTGGAGGGTGCTTTCCATACCGCTAGCATCTACGACCGCACCAAACTTCAGCCCGGCAACCAGTTGGTTGGCCCAGCCGTCGTCGTACAGCCCGACTGCACCACTTTGGTGATCGTCGGCCAAAAGCTTACTATCGATCAGTATGGCAACATGTTGATTGAAGAAGCGGCATAGGGAGCAGCATAGCATGTCAACAGATTCCATTACAATAGATGTTATCGCGGCGGCCTTAAAGGCGATGATCAATGAAATGGATGCAGCCATCGAGCGCACCGCGATGTCGATCATTATTCGTGAACAACACGACTTCGGTATGTCTTTGGTTGACGAGCGCGGTTATGTTGTGGTTGGCACAAACTTCGCTGGTCAAACCTTGGCGCGCTACGCTGCCGAAAAGCCCGTTTACCCGGGCGACGTTTTGATGTTCAACGATCCCTACCTTTCGGGCGGTGAGATCTCTCACTTGGGCGATACCATGCTGGCAGTGCCAATCTTCTGGGAAGACGAACTGATCAGCTGGGGTATCGCTTGGGGTCACCACATGGATATCGGCGCCGATGCTCCGGCCGCCATGCCGACTCAGGCGACCGAAATCTTCCACGAAGGTCTGCAGATTCCGCCGGTCAAGCTCTATAACAAGGGCGTCCTCAACGAAGACCTCCTGACCTTGGTTGCACGTAACTCGCGTACCCCCGAGATGATGATCGGCGATACCTTGGCTCTTACGGCAGCCGGTAAGATCGCCGAGAAGCGTCTGCATGAACTGTGTGCCAAATTCGGTGTCGAAGCAGTCAAAGACACCTATGCGACTCTCTTCCGTCGCGCACACGACAACATGAAGAAGCTGATCGCGCTGCTGCCCGAGAAGATCTCGTTTGAAGATGTGCTCGATGACGATGGATTGACCGACCAGCGTTTGACCATCAAGCTGACTCTCGAGCGCCGTGGCGAGCGGCTGCACGCCGATTTCACGGGCACTTCGCCCCAATGCGCAGGCCCGATGAACTTCCCGCAGAACCCAAGCCTGTTCAAAATGCGCATCTACAATACCCTGCGCATGGCGGCTGGTCACTTGGTCAATATCGATGTCGATCAAGACGTCAACCAAGGCGTCGAAGATCTGGTCGATGTCACCATTCCCGAGGGCTGCTTGCTGCGCCCGGTCTATCCGGCTCCCGTTAGCTTGCGCCACTTGACCCAAGGTCGCGTTGCCGAGATCCTGCAAGCCATTCTGGCCCAGATCTTCCCCGATCGCATTCCAGCAACCGCTAATGGTAGCTTGAACTGCTACAGCATGTTGGGCGATACGCGCGTTCCCAACAACAACTGGCTCTGTTTCGAAGTGACCGCAGCTGGTGGTGGTGGCCGTCCCTTCGCCGATGGCCTCGACGCCTACTGTTTCAACACTCGTCTCAAGAACGCTCCGGTCGAGTTTGTTGAAACCGTCTATCCGGTGCGTGTCGAGCGCTATGGCCTTAACCCTGGTAGCTCAGGCCCGGGCAAATATCGCGGCGGCTACGGCTTAGTTCGCGCTATCCGCACCCTCAAGCCGACCAAGCTGACCTTCCTCGACGAGCGTCAGCGCACCCAGCCTTGGGGTCTCTACGGTGGTCGCGCCGCTCAGGCCAACACCTGTTTCGTCGAGTACGCCGACGGCACAGTCAAGCAGTTGCCCGGTAAATTCGATCATATGCCGCTCAAGCCCGGCGATATGTTCATCATCAGCACCGGTGGCGGCGGCGGTTGGGGCGATCCGACCGAGCGCGATGCCGCGCTGGTTCTGCGCGATGTGGTCTGCGGCCTTCTGACCGTCGAGCAGGCCCGCGAGCGCTACGGTGTGGTGATCACTGGCAACCCGATGAAAGTCGACGAGGCTGCTACGGCCGAACTGCGGGCCTCCATGCCTAAAGTCGACAGCTGGATCGACCGTGGTGTTCCGGTCGATGCACCGCCTCCTGGCAAATACTAATCCTTTCACACAACACACCAAAACGAGCAGGGCCACATCCCCTGCTCGTTTTTTATTCGTTTAAAAATGCTGCAATTTTCGCTCTTTATTTGGTTCATCGTTCCTTTATGATAGGCAACTTGCCCAGTTAGTATGGAAAGGCGGCATCTTTTGAAAAATGAAGTCAATATCAAAAGTAGTAGTGGTGCGATCAATATTACTGATAGTGTTGTGGGAAATGGTAACGTTCAAGTGAGCTACTCTTCTGACCTAGTGGCTAGTTACTCACGGCAGCTAATCGGCAGTTTGGACAAGTTATCCAGTTTCTTTGCTGCACAACCCAAGCCCCATAAAGAACCTGTAGAAGACCTCCTTGAAACGATAGAAAACACTCAGCAGCGATTGCAAGGACTAGCCCAATCAAGCCAAACGTCTCAAGAAGAACAGCTACGGGTGCAAGAACGTCTCAATACTCTTAAACGGCGGATCCATACATTGGAGCTTCAATCGGCCCAATTAGGTATCTATACGCCACCTTATATCGTTGAGGATCTGAGAAGGGCGAAGGAACTGGCTGAGCAGTTGCAAGCCCTCTTACCTAAGTCCTAACATCCTCCTTATAGCTGCTAAGACTGATCTTATGATCCAGCTTTTGGTTGTCATAAGATCAGTTTTTTGCTTGTCGTGTTATCTCTTAAAGGAGCTTAAATGAAAGAGTGGTACAATACAAGTAGTGTATGGGCCTGAGAAGAGAAGTAGATCTATGACCGATTCAACTAAAACAAGAACCAAGCCCAAAGGTATGCTGCGTCGTTTCTTGCGCTCGCCAGTCTGGATCTATCGTTTAGGCTTTGGCGCACTTTTGGGCGACCGCTTTTTGATGCTGACCCATGTCGGTCGTAAGAGTGGCCAATTGCGGCGCACAGTGCTCGAAGTGGTCTGGCACGACCCGGCTCAGCAAAGCTACCTTGTTGCTTCGGGTTGGGGCGAAAAGGCCGATTGGTTTAAAAATATCCAAGCCAAGCCCGGTGTCTTGATCGAAGTCGGCAAGCGTCGTTGCGAAGCGCGCGCCCGCCTGCTTTCGGAAAGAGAGGCTTTGGCCCAACTGCGCGCTTTTGCAGCGGCTTATCCCGCACGCTTTAAAACCATTGCTCGCGTCACGTTGGGCAAGGTCTACAGCGGCAGCCCCGACGTCGATGTGATTTTGCTGGCTGGCAAGCTACCTTGGGTGCTGTTTGAGCCTTGTTGAACTTGCTTTGTTGGCTGGCTAGGCTCGGCGTTGTGACACCGCGCTTCAGAATCGTGCATCGGCTTGCAATAGAGACCTCAACACCTCTGCTGGGCGCTGAGTTTTTGGTGTGGTTTAACTTCTTTTTCCCCTCTTGAAGCCGTTTATTGCCCTGTGCTATACTGAAAGTAGCAGCAAATTCCTGCGTAGTATCCCAACAAATAAGGCCGCTTCTTTTGCGAAAAGGGGTGCCAGTTTTTTAACGTAGTACGATTCACCAAGCTCTGGGCGGCGAGTGTCTTCGCTGTTACCCTTTCGTTCTAGGTGCTTTATGAGCTACAGCGAGGAAGAACTTGCAGTCTGCTTGCGCGTTTTGCAAGCACGTGCCCATGATCCTATTCAGATCCAAGAACGCAAACGCTTCAAAGCCCAACCAGAGCTTACCCAAGCTACAAGCGGCGGACGGTCTAGCTTAGGCCGAGAACGCCTAGCTAGGAACTTTGAGCTTGCGGTGACATATCACCAGCGTCTGTTCCCTCGCTTCGATCAAGCGCCTCTCATTCCCCTTGAGCCGCCCAATGGCCGCTCTTCTTGCTCTATCTGTCAGCAGCACTCTCGTCGCTCTTACAAGCTTCATCATTATGCGTTCTGCGTTTCTCCAGCGGCTATCGGCCCGCTGGTTCGCTCTGCTAAGCTTGTTGAGTGGCGCGATCAAGCGTCGCCTATGGGGCTCTATGTGAACCAGCATCAGACCGCTGCGCTTGATACGCACGTTTATAATGCCGCTCAGAGCGACAAAAGCTCATCTGTGATCGAGCAACAATGGCCCGAGTGGCCAAGACAGTTTCTGCCACTTGATTTTGCTTCAAGCCCCGATCTGCTTGAAAGCGCCATCAGTGATCGTAGCATTTCGGCCCAACAAGAGCCCGTCGTTTCGCCTAGTACTTGCGATAACGGTGCTCAGTTCTTTGATCAGCGCCACGATACGCGTTGGAAGCAGCGTTTCAAATCGCTCTCTAGATAGCGGAATCTATTCTCGATGAGATAGCTATGCAGCACATATTGCTGTGTCTCATCGATGCGCTAAGTGAAGCGATACCCAAGTGGATAGCTCGTTTGCAGCCAAGCTTGCTGCTCCTACAAATTGTTATTCGGACCGGTTTTCTATAGGTCTAAGATGAGGCTTAATAGGTGTTTTGACCGTTATAGCCAGCGCTGATAGTGAGCGATACTGTAGCCGATACGTCACGTGCGTTCGTTAGTGTTCCATGGAGAGAGCTGAAATACGATCTATGGATCGTTTAATCTAGGGGCTAGAATGCTCAGGGTGCTCGCACACTCGCCCAAGCATGCTTATCAATGACGAGATCGAAGGCTCGTAGCGGAAAGCTAAAGCTGTTATTCTGGGAGACTCTCTGCCCTCGGAGCGAAATGCTGCACTACAATTACGCTGCTCGTGGGCGCGATTGAACTTATCATTCGAAACCGTTTGTGTAATGGGGGCGGTTTCGCCAGCGAGGTAGATACGACCTCGGGTGGCGGGCAGGTCCTTGGTAGCCGTAGGCGGACGCGGTTGTTGCCTTAATTGGGGTAAAGACCAAGACGCCAGAGCATTAACGTATGCAAGCGGATATGCTATCAGCAATCGGCGAAGAGAGTCTCGGTACGAGATAGTGTGCGCTTTGAACGAAAACTTATGTGAGCTCTGGCGGCCCAAACTTATCCTGTTTCGCACGATCTCATTCTCACTCGTAGCGTTTACCCAACGAAGGTCTATTGAGATGACTACCAATGTGCAGCCTCCATTCCCATTTTCATATTGGGTCAAACCTCGTCTGTTGCTAGCCGGAAGACACCCTGCCGCTCAGCCACACGCGACTCGCCATACCTTGATCGCGTTGTTGAGCGCGGGAATCACTCGTTTTATCGATCTGACTGCTGAAGATGAACGCCCGTCGTATGAGCCATTGCTATACGAATTAGCGGCTCAGGAAGGGCGAGAAGTTCAATATATGCGCTCGGTGATTCCCGATATGCAGCTGCCCTCGCACGAACAGGTACGCAATACGCTCGACCTCATCGATCAGGCCCATAGCCTAGGCCAAGGCGTTTATCTGCATTGTTTAGCTGGTATCGGGCGCACTGGAACCCTAGTCGGATGTTATCTTGTTCATCAGGGTTTAAGCGGCGAAGAGGCCTTACTGCGCATCAATGAGTTGCGCCGTAATAATCCACAGGCCAAAGCGCCGTCGCCCGAAACCGAAGCTCAGCGCCAATTTGTGCGCCACTGGCAAGGCTAGAAGCGGCGCTTCAATAACAAAGAGAGTGAGGCATCGAACCTCACTCTCTTGCTTTTTAGTCGGGTTTCTATTCTGGCGCTATTCCTGCTTCTCTTTTCGTTTGAGAGGCGCTACCTTAGCAATGGCAGGCCGCAACAGGTTCATGAATTTCTGCTGTGCGATACGCTTCTTCCACTCCGGATCTTGCAGGAATAAGACAACTAGCGTCGGCAGAAAGAACAACGGAATAACCGAAGCATGACCAGCGCCCGAGCCCTCGACGCTAAACATCGGGAGCCAGCTAAACAAGGTGAGATAGACCATTTGGCGGGGCGTTTGGGGAATGAGCAAGAGGGCGCAGAGATCGTAGATACTACGAAATGGCAAGATCGACATCAAGAAGAAGAGGCGCGCTCGTTCGTTGCGCCATAGGAGGAGGCTAAGTACCAAAAGTGGCCCGAATGGCAGCGTAAAGAGGGCGATGATCTGCTGGAAGTTATCCAACTTGGAGAGGAAGCGGATCGGCCACTGCGGGTAGATCAGCAAGCTGGCGATGGCGATAGCGCCCGCAAGCATAAGACCCTTCCAAGTTAGCCGTTGCAGCGCAAGCGGCAGGGCGATATGAGGCTTGATCAGAAGCAGAGAGGGCGCCAGTAAAGGAACAAACCAAGCGCACAAAATCAGGGCTGACCATTGGGAATACATGGCCGAAACGTACATTGGGAGGCTTGCAAACAGCAGTAATCTCCACCATTTTCCGTCTTGAGTTATCAGATATGCCAGTAAACTTATGCTGAGCGTGCTGAAAAGCGTTGATGCGAGCGGCCAAGCTAGCCAGAGGAAGGGGAGCCCAATAAGACCAACAGGGAGAGGGTAGGGAATAAAATAACCTGCCGCGTCGGAAATGAAATCGTATGGATCTCGGCCTTGGAGCAGCTCTTGGGCGGTATAAAGCGCCCAGTAGAAATCACCGATTTGGTTATAGCCGGTCCGACTCGCACGATACGTATGGCCAAGCGTACCATACAAAAGACCTATACCGATGGCTATGACAATGCGCAGATATGGCATATACTCCTCAGGAATAGAATTAACGAGGTATTTGGAGCATGCTCAATACACACAGCTCAATTTCTGCCGTCTCTAGTATACTTGTTTCTTTCAAAATGAAGCAATCTCTTTTTGTATTTGTATGGTTTGTTCAAATCTTACTGCTTATGGCTTGTTCGCGCCCAATTCAGGAGGAGACTATGTCAAATAGAGGGCTGATCGAAGCGGCAGAGAAAGGTGATCTTGAAACGCTCAAGCGTTTGATCGAGGCGGGGGTAGATCTTAATCAACAAGACGAACGCGGGCGCACAGCGGCTTTGGCTGCCACCCATGCCCGTCAGACCGAAGCGGTGCGCCTTCTGATCGAGGCGGGCGCCGATATCAACCTGCGCGACCAGCGTAGCGACAATGTCTTACTCTATGCTGGCGCCGAGGGCATACATGCCGATTGTCGAGCTAGCGATCGAAGCAGGCGCAGATACACGCCTTACGAACCGCTACGGTGGGATCGCGATTATTCCTGCCGCAGAGCGTGGCCATGTCGAGATTGTTGAGTTTTTAGCCACCAAGAGCGATACCAATGTGAACCATGTCAATAACTTGGGCTGGACCGCTCTGCTCGAAGCAATTATCCTCAGCGATGGCGGCCCGCGGCACCAACGCATCGTCGAGTTGCTGATCGCCAATGGTGCTGATGTGAATTTGGCCGATAAAGATGGTATTACTCCGCTCCAACACGCCCGCCAACGAGGCTATCAGCAGATCATCAGCCAATTGGAGGCTGCCGGAGCGCGCTAACTCCAATCTGCTCGCCCTAGCTTGATTATTTGTTGGCTGATGCTATATCCGTTTGATCAGTTCAGCATTCTGGCGGCCTGGTCTTTACCCCAAACAAGGCTCCAACCGCGTCCGCCTACGGCTACCAACATCCCACCCGCAACCAAGCAGTTGTAACTGTGTGTCGAGAGACCGTCCCAAAATGCGACGTTTAAGCGGATTTCGTAGCTTGTGTCTGATATCACTTTCGTTTACAGAGTTGCGTTCTTGTAAGGCAAAAACGGGAAAAGAGTTGTGAGCAATTTCGTGCTGCAGCGCGAAATTGCTCACAACAAAACTGGTCAAGTTCCACTCTGCCGAAGGCCAAAAGTAAACCATCGCAGATGGCGTCGAGGCATGTGCTGGGTCTGGATGCTTCAAGGATGGTGTTGGGGTGTACAGCAAAAAAGCTGTACACCCCAATAGGAACATAGTTTTAGGCGGGTGTAATGATGTAACTAGCGCCTGCTTCGCTGCTGCACTGCGCTGTCTCACTACCATTAATGCGGATTGGGATCGCGCTTTTTACTATCAGTTGACCAGCGCGCTCGGCGCGGATCACGGCGCGTGTGAGTCGGCCTTCGTCCCATTCGATATCGACTTCGAATCCACCACGCGCCCGCAGACCGCGCACGCTGCCCTTGGGCCAGAAGCTCGGCAACGCGGGCAGCAGCTCGATCGCACCATTGTGGCTCTGCAACAACATTTCGGCGATGCCCGCTGTTGCGCCGAAGTTACCATCGATCTGGAAGGGTGGGTGTGCACAGAACAAGTTGGGATAAATGCCGCCACCAAAGACCGAAATAACATTGTCATCGGCTAGCCTGAGCATGCTCGAAAGCACCTGATGGGCATGATCGCCGTCGCCTAAACGTGCCCATGTATTGACCTTCCACGCCATCGACCAACCAGTGCTCTCGTCGCCGCGCCGTTCGAGCGTACGACGCGCCGCAGCGAATAGCTCGGGTGTAGCTTCGCGTGTGATTTGATTGCTGGGGTAAAGTCCATACAGGTTCGAGATATGGCGATGATGCGGTTCGGCTTCCTCAAAGTCCTCCGACCACTCTTGTACTTGACCGAATTTGCCGATCTTTACGGGCTTGAGTTTGGCGCGTGCAGCTGCCAGTTCGGCGCTCAGCTCTGCATCGATGCCTAGCAGTGCGCTCGCAGCGATACAGTTGCTAAACAGCTCGTTGATAATGAAGAGATCCATAGCCGTCGCGGCGCTTACACCGGAGCGTTTGCCATCGGCTGTCAGAAAGACATTCTCGGGCGAGCTTGAAGGCGCGGTGGTTAGCTTGCCGTCGCTATCCTCGATCAGCCAATCGAGACAGAATAGCGCTGCGCCGCGCATGAGCGGGTAGGCCCGTTCGCGCAGGAAGTCGAGATCGCCTGTGAAGTTGTAATGCTCCCACAGATGTTCACACAGCCAGCCCGGGCTCATTGGCCACATCGCCCACACGGTTTGAGCCTGTCCGAATTCGCCTACCGGGGCGCTCTGTCGCCAGATATCGGTATTGTGATGCGAAACCCAGCCGCGTGCGCCATAATTGGTGGCGGCGGTTTTGCTGCCCGTCACGCTGAGCTCGCTGATCAGATCGAACAGTGGCTCGTGACATTCGCTGAGATTGGTGATCTCGGCTGGCCAGTAGTTCATCTGGGCATTGATATTGATCGTCCAGTTTGAGCTCCACGGCGGACGAACCTCGTGGTTCCAGATGCCTTGCAGGTTGGAGGGTTGGGTGCCGGGGCGCGAACTGCTGATCAAGAGATAGCGACCGAACTGGAAGAGCAGGGCTATCAACTGCGGGTCCTTTGTAGCCTGCCAATTGATAATGCGTTGGTCGGTGGGTAACTCTGCCGCGCTGGTAACAAGGTCAAGTTCGACTCGCTCAAATAGTGCACTGTAGTCGTCAATATGGCGGCTGCGGATAGTAGCATAGTCGCGTTCAAGCGCCGCAGCGAGCATCTGCTCGGCCAAAGCTACTTCGTCGCGTCCCTGTTTGTTGGGAAAACGGTCAAAACCATTAAAGCTGGTCGCAGCGCTGAGGAAGAGCGTAACACGGTCGGCAGCCTCGATCTGTAGGCCGTTGGCATCGCTGGTGAGCTTGCCGCCCTCCACTTGCAGGGCTAGACGCACGGCAAAACGCATTCCCTCGCCCTCACGATAGATGATGGGCTGCTCGACTCTGTAGTAGTTGGGTGCGACATATTGGGGCGCTTCGCCGCCGAGCTGCAGTTGTTGGCCCAGTATCGCAATCGTATGCGGGTGCGGGCTGCTCAGGCGAACACTAAAATTGAGTGCAGCAGCCCGATCGGCTTTGAGCTGGAGCACCAAGACTTGGTCAGGTGCGCTTACAAATGCTTCGCGGGTATAGGTCACATCACCTATGCGGTAGCGCGTACTGCTGATGGCGGTGCGCAGGTCGAGGCTGCGCTGATAGTCGCTGACCTCGCCTTGGCTGCCAAAATCGAGCCATAGGTCGCCCAAAGGCTGATAGGACTGATTGTAGGTGCCTTGCATTTCGTGGCAGAGCTCATCTGCGGCGGCATAATCGCCAGCAGCGATCAGACGACGCACTTCGGGCAATACCTCACGCGCACGCGGATTGTCCCACTCTTTTGGTCCACCCGACCAAAGCGTATCTTCGTTGAGCTGCAAACGCTCTTGCTCGATCCCACCAAAAACCATTGCACCCAAACGTCCGTTGCCCAAAGGTAGGGCCTCGACCCAGGCTCGAGCGGGTTGTGAATACCAGAGTGTTAGATCGTTGTCTTGCATAAAAACCTCGTAAATATATCGGAACAAAGACGCCACTGGCGCCTTAAAAGGCAAACCAGTGGCGTCTTGTGCTTACCTAACTAGAGGATTATTTAATGCCGGAAGCGTCGTAGGCTTTCTGCATCATCTCTTGGTAACGAGCGAAGTTGAGCTGCTCAAGGCCGCTCACATAGCTATCCCAGTCGTGTTCCAAGCTCAGTGAGCCGGTTACGAATTGTAACGCATTTTGTTCGATATAGCTGGTGATGTTGGTGCGCAAGGTCGCGAACTCATCAGCCTCTGCCGGATCGATCCAGATGGCCCAGTGCGGGAAGGGTGTTGCGGGCTCCTTGCCTTCGTACAGGGTTGTTGCCTCTTGCAAGCGGCGCTCATAGCCCTCAGCTGCATAGATATCCGTGGCCTGGATCCAAGCATCGCGGAAGGCGCGCGGCTGGTAGTACTGTGCCATTGCGCCCCATGAGCGGTTGCCTGGATCATCAGGGGAAAGAGGAATAGTCGCCATAAGCGGCTCTACACCCTCGCTCAGCGCCATATCGCCCTCAACTGGTCGGCGCCAGTCTACACCCTCTTCGCCAAAGTGAGCGCGTAACTGACCTTCTTGGGTAAACATGCTGTCCAGCAACTTAACCGCAGCAACTTGTACTTCGGGTGATGCTTTATTCGTCAGCACGAAGGTTGCGCCCGGAGTTACAGGGTAGTTGTAGCTTGCATAGTTGCTGTATGGGCCCTTCAATGGTGCGATCGGATCGTAGTGGCTACCATAAGGTGAGTCGCTGCCGGTCGTCACAAAGATCGCGGGGTGCATACCAGCGCCCGCACCCAACAGTTCGGCGCTAGCGTTGTCACCGATCATCTTGAACGCTTCAGCGTTTTGCGTGAATGCACCTGGATCGATCAAGCCCTCATCAACCAGCGACTTGATATAGGCCAAGCCCTCTCGCCACTCGTTGGTGGTGGCCGCCGTTTCGACCTTACCATCGTTGACGATCAGGTAGGTACGGTCGTCATTATAGATGAAACCATTCATCAAGAAAGGAATGACACGTACACCGTACTCTTCGGTCGAACCGCTGAGCGGCACTTCATCGGCGATGCCATTTCCATTCGGGTCTCTGTCGCGGAAGGCCTCTAACACGGCCTTAAACTCTTCGGTCGTGGTGGGAGGTTCGAGCCCCAACTTCTCTAGCCACGCTGAGTTAATCCACATTTTGTTCGGGTAGGAACAGTGGAAACACTCGTTGATCTGTGGAATACCATAGATATTGCCATCGGGAGCGGTTGCGATCGCCTTGAAATAGGCGTTCTCTTCCATGGCGGCCATCAGGTTGGGCGCATGCTCTTTCAGCAGGTCGTTCAAGGGCAGAATCACGCCCTGCTGGCCGTAGCGCAGCAGTTCAGCCTGCGAGAATTGATCGACCCAAGGAATAAGCAGGTACAAATCAGGATAATCACCACTGGCTAGCGAGATCTGGCGCTGCTCTTTAGCAGAGGTGGCGTCGAAGGTGGTTGTCTGCCACTCGAATTTGATATTGAACTGCTTTTCAACTTCGAGTGTGTAAGAGTTTGTTGCGAGATCTGTTGTCGTGTTCTGCGGAGCGAATACTCTAATCTTTATTGGCTCGCCACTCGCAGGAGCGGCATCACCACTTGCCGGTGCGGCATCGCCGCTTGCTGGAGCCGCCTCGCCCGTCGTAGGTGCTGCTGGTGCGGTTGGTGTTTGGCTTGCAGCGCCACCACATGCTGTGATCAACACACTGAGTGCCAATGTTAGCACAGTAGTAGATAGCCAAGTCTTCTTCTTCATTGTGCCTTCCTCAACTAGTCCAAATTGACTACGCCGTTGTGCCTAATAGCTCGCTACGAGCATTATGGTGTCAACAAAAGCATCGCTGCTTCTGTTTGGAAAGAGAGCAGAAGCCTGACTATCTTGTAGCCAGATAACATAGAGCTCTTAGCCCTTGATGGAGCCAATTAGCATGCCCTTTACAAAATAGCGCTGCACAAAAGGATAGATGATTAGGACGGGCAGGCTCGCGATCACGATCAATGAATATTTCAACAGTTCAGCCATCTGTTGACGCTCGATCATCACCGCTGCATCCATGTTGGACGAGGCAGTTGTATTGAGGATGAGAATGCTACGTAAAACCAACTGCAAGGGATGTAGCTCTACCGATTTGAGATACAGCAGTGCATCGAAGTAGGCGTTCCATTGCGAAACAGCATACATCAATACCAACACTGCCAGAATCGGTTTGGAGAGCGGTAACACAACCGACCATAAAAAGCGTAGATCGCTACAACCATCGATAGCACTGGCTTCTTCTAATTCATCGGGGATGCTGCTTTGGAAGAAAGTACGTGCGATAATCACCTGCCATACAAAGATGGCTTGGGGAATAAGCAGCGCCCAGCGTGTATTGATCATACCCAAATCGCGCACAACCATATAGGTCGGAATAAGACCGCCAGAAAAAAGCATTGTAAAGACGATAAAGAACATCAATACATTGCGCCCATAAAACGATTTACGCGATAGTGGGTAGGCGATCATAACCGTGAGTGTTACGCTGATGAGCGTGCCAAAGAAGGTGTAAAACAGCGAGTTCAGATAGCCCGTTACGATCTGTGGGTTGCTGAGCGCAACCTGATAGCCTCGCAGCGAGAAATCGACTGGCCATAGCCATACACGTCCCGAAGAAACCGCCAACGGGCTGCTGAGCGACGAGCTGACAATATAAATAAGTGGATAGAGTACGATCACCAAAACGATCGTAAGAACCACATAGATCACTCCAAGAAAGATTTTATCGCCCAAGGACTCTTGTATAGGCCTTCTGCGGCGTTGAGTTGTTGTTGTCATGTCACTGCTCCTGCGGGCTTTACCACAGGCTCGCGTTTGCAAGCCGTTTTGCCACAAAGTTGACCGATACCAACAACACCAGATTCACCACTGAGTTAAATAAGCCAACAGCTGTTGCAAAACTAAAGTTTGCATTCAGCAGGCCCATTTTATACACATAGGTCGAGATCACCTCTGATGTGCTGAGGTTGAGCGGATTCTGTAACAAAAAGACCTTCTCGAAGCCGACTGCCATAACGTTACCCACGCTCAAAATTAGAATAATGACAGCGGTTGGCAAAATGCCCGGCAGATCGATATAACGAATACGCTGCAGACGAGATGCACCATCGACTTTAGCCGCTTCGTAGAGCGTTGGATCGATCCCAGAGAACGCTGCCAAATAGATCACTGCCGAATAGCCTGCGGTCTGCCAGACATCGGAAAAAACATAGATTGGACGGAAGAAGGAGGGCACACCCAAGAAATTGATTGAGCGGAAACCAAACATATTGATGAATTGGTTGATGATGCCGAGGCGTGGCGCGAACAGGAGCAAGATCATCGACACCATTACCACGGTCGAGATGAAATAGGGTGCATAGGTCACCAGTTGTACAAGACGCTTAAAGCCTTGGTGACCGACTTCGTTAAGCGCCAATGCCAGCAAAATCGGGATCGGGAAACTGACAGCGATGGTTGAAACACTTAATAGAAAGGTATTACGCACCAAGGTCCAAAAAACGGGGTTCTCGAAAAAAAGCTTAAAGTGCTTAAAACCCACCCAAGGGCTACCCCAAATGCCTAATACGACGTTATAGTCTTTAAAAGCAATGACCGCATTCGTCATCGGGATGTACTTAAAAATAAGAAAGTACAATACCGGAGGAATTACGAGAAGATAAAGCTGCCAGTGACGACGAATACTTTTCATTGCGATAGCCCATTGGCTATTTCTACGCTGTATATTCGCGCTTGTAGCTTGTCCAACGCTGGCTGTCTTCAAGGCAGTGCTCCTTGTATTGATACTAATCAAGCGAAAGGCCTGCGCTCGTTAGGGGCTGGAGAGATTGTTGTTGTTCTTTTGATCTCCAATCAAATATGTATTAAGAAAGAAGTTTGTACTAATGGTGCATGCAGTTATGAATTTCAGGTAACCATAAGTTACGATTCCCAGAATATTCATTACTCCAAGGGTATTGGGAGGAATTTGGTTATTAAAATAAAATTTTTTGATTTGAGGACTATAACACGCGCCTATAATCCTGTCAACTTGTCAGATAGGTTGATAGAAGATTGGTATGCCCTATGAGCTTGAACACAGGCGCAGAATTATAGAGTGCTTGCTTGGCTTTTTGTGCTTTGTGAGGGGAAATAGAAAAGCTGTCTAATAATAAGCGATGCTGCTCGCAGCCAGGCAGCTGATTCAAAAAGAGAAGTCTGAAAGACTCTCAACCACACGCTTAGTAAGCCGCTTGTCGAGACGACTCAAGCGAGAATGCGGACAATCGCCTTTAGCATACGAGTGAGGCCTCATACATATTCCGTTTGAACACTTCAGCGCTCTGGCGTCTTGGTCTTTACCCCAATCAAGGCAACAACCGCGTCCGCCTACGGCTACCAAGGGCCTGCCCGCCACCCCGAGTTCCTATCTATCTCGCTGGCGAAGCCGCCCCCATTACACAAATAGATTTCAGATCAGAGCTACGCTTTTGCTCAGGAGCGTAGCTCTGTCTCCTTACACCGAGTCTGCTTAAAGACTTGTATTCTCACAAGGTGGGAAAAACGAAGAGATGGGGAAAGGGTTGTGTGATATTTCGTGCCATAGCACAAAATATCACACAACAAAGATACTCAAGTTCCACGCTGCCGAAGGTCAACAAACACAAAGCGATCAGCAGACTTTGCTGTTAGTTTACCGATTGTTCGTTGAGAGCAACCGAATCTAGATGTTGAAGCTGATCGCTGAAGATTTTCCGTACATAGTTCAAAACAATGTCTTCATGAACGTGGCGCGGCAGTGAAGGCGGCACCTTGGCATAGATCTGCTGCCAAAGTACGCGATAGTACTGTTCTTGATCGCTTTGTTGGAAGGGGATACCTGTTAGACGGTTTTCAAACAGATTGATGATCGCAGGAGTGATAACGACATTTGAAATATGAGCTTGGACAAGCCGTTCAAGATGTTGTTTGGCAGTGTCTGCCTCTTGTTTATTGCGACTTGCGCTCAGCCAGATCAAGGTCTCTTCGCTCCAGCCTTGGCGCCAAAGATCGATCAGTTCCCAATTTTCAATTGCCATACTCGCCTCCTGGAGTGAGATTTATAGCGTGTATGGCAATAACCGTATTAACCTAGAGCTTGGTACGGGCTATCTTAATTGCCAAAGTGGATTTTTGTGACACACAAGAAGCTGTTCCCGTAGCTGGTATATGACCATTTTTGTAGTGTGAGATCTTGCACGGTAGCGCGAAAGCACACATAACTCTTTTCTGTGTTGCGAGGGCGCAAGCCTTTAAACGAATTTGGTATCAATAGCTTAGATGGTACAAGGGCACTTAGCCTAGGAATGCATTGAAACACAGAAAAGCCCACGTCTTGGGGAGTGACGTGGGCTTCTCCGGAAGGAAGGGAGGGAAGGAAGATTGTTTAGAGAGCTTTCCAGCCTCCGTCTGCTGGAATGATAGCGCCGTTGATATAGCGAGATGCGTCCGAAGCAAGGAAGAGCGCTAAGGTAGCGATGTCGATTGGTTCAAGGAAGTTCGGGATCAGCGCACCAAAGGTTCCGGCTCGCTGTGCACCCTTTGGATCGAGCTTGTCTTGCGGCATGGTTTCGCCGATGTTGGTTGCTGTGCCGCCCGGACAGATCGCGTTACAGCGAATGCCCTCTTTTGCATACATCCAAGCGGTGTTCTTGGTTAGACCGACGAGTGCATGCTTAGAAGTGGTATAGGCCGAGCCTGCTGCTCCGCCGCTGATGCCTGCTGTAGATGCAACGTTGATGATCGAGCCACCACCCTGCTTAAGCATCTCTTGGACGGCGCGACGGCTGGTGTACATGGGGCCATCAAGGTTGACAGCGAGCACACGTCGCCATACTTCGTCGTCGAGCTCGCCAACACCTTGCATATAGTCCATGATGCCAGCATTGTTAACCAAGATATCGATTCGGCCGTAGGTCTCGACTGCGAAGTTGATCAGCTTTTCGGCGGTGTCTTTGTCTGCGATGTTGCCATGCAAACCTTCGATGGTGCCGCCCTTGGCTTTGATCTCTTCGACCGCTTTGGTGAGACGCTCTTGGTTCCAGTCACCTGCTACAACCTTTGCACCTTCAGCAGTGAAGAGCTGGGCGATCGCCAAACCCATACCCGAGGCTGCACCAGTTACAACAGCAACTTTGCCTTCTAGCTGCATCGCTTTTCCTTTCTACCATATGTCGGTTTGTTATGTAGACACTATACTGCGGATCTTAGACTTGTGAGTGATCATTTGTCTACTGTACAGATAAAGAATCGCAACGATTAAGGAATAATCAGCTCTGGATCATTAAAAATGTTGTAATACGGCATTCGTTGAAAACTAGCACGCTCGCAAGGTAGAAAGGCGAATCTTTGGGAAAAGAAGCGTAATACATTAAACAGAGCAAAGTTCTGTTTAAGCAAAGGTTAAAAGCGTATTTCGGAGTCGCTTGATATTGTTTTTATCTGGGCGCTTTCTGTTCGCAGCCCAGTTGGGAGGGATGTTGATAGCCGGAGGCGGACGCGCTGAGGACCGCATGGAAGGGAGAGAGCTCGACGCCAGCGTTTTGAGACGGTCGAACGGAATGAGCTGAGACTGCGGATTTGAGCCTAGAGGAGAGGATTAAGGGCAGCTTTTATAAAAAAACTACTTCTTTGGCATATGCCTTGCTAGTATAAATAGTGTGTTAATAATGTGAAGATCCGTTTGTAGGGAGGTGAGGCAATGACGCAATCGCCTGAACGTGAACATAACATTCCAGCTTCATCCCCGGCCCCACAAAAAATCGGCGTTTACGAACGTCCCGATACCTCAAGCTATGTTGGCGCTTTTACCGCCACCCTGACCCTGTTACTTATCTCGATCATCTTCATCATTCTACTCTCCATGTTGATCATCTTTCTATAACGAGAACGTGCTCAACTAGCTACGGTTACCAAGCTCGATATGGGGTAATCCAAGCTATTAAGCAGACCGAGATCGTTCATTGTGCGCTGGCTGCTTCGGGAAGCTTTTGCCTTGAGAAGCGATACATCTAATGGATTGCTGCACGGGTATAGACAAAGCGACGAAGCTATACGGCATTTGAATGGCTCTGATCAGAAACGGCGCTAAAGCAACGAGCTCAAGCTGCGGAGCCTATTGAGGCGACTGGTCTGCTGAACTAACGGAAAACAAGCCTAAGAGAGATTTGGCATCAGGATAGAACGATGAGCTGAAAGGGCTGTATTGCAGGCCCCATGGCTTCGCTTTGCCTCTGACCTGCGGCCAGATACATGAAAGGAAGAGATCATGGCTAAGACTATTGTGGCATTATTCGATACATTTGCTGATGCACAAGATGCGGTTAACGATCTGTTGCACGCTGGTTTTCAGCGCGAAGAGATCAGTCTTATCAGCCACGAGAAGAACGTGGGCCACGAGCGTGCGGTTAATGCAGGCGATTCGAATGATGTCAACGATGGCGCGGCGATCGGCGCGGTTGGTGGTAGCCTTGTAGGCGGCGCGGCCGGTCTACTGATCGGTTTGGGCGTGATCGCCATCCCTGGTATCGGTCCGGTGTTGGCCTTTGGTCCGCTTATGGCTGCTTTGGGCTCGACAGCGCTAGGTGCAGGAATAGGTGCTGCTGCTGGTGGCCTGTTGGGGGCCTTGGTGGGCGCTGGTGTGCCTGAGGAAGACGCCCATATTTACACCGAGGGTGTGCGGCGTGGCGGCAGCTTGGTAGCGGTTAATGTCGACGAACAAGATCGCGTCGATAATGCGTATGCGATTTTGCAGCGCGAGGGAGCGATCGATATCGAAACGCAAAGCCAGCATTGGCGTTCTGAGGGTTGGCAGCGCTTCGATGATACGTCCGATCCGTATTACGACGATAAGGATATCGACCTTGATCGCGCGGTCGATATCGACGACGGGACGAAGCGCGATATCGAACGACCGGTGCCGATTATCGCTCCTGTGAGCGGAACCGGTAACTCGATCGGAGGCGCGGGCATCGGTGTAGCTGGACCGGTGGTTGGCGGGCTGACCAACGACTGGGACGAGCAGGATAGCGAAGAGGCCAAGGCCCAACAGATCTTGGCCGATCGAATCGCTACGGCTGCCGATGAAGAGCTGATGCGCTCGGGCAAGATCGAGACCGATGATAGCTCTGTGCGCGATCAAAGCCCCGATCATCCGCTTTCACATGTGCGAGAACTGGGCGAGGAGCGTCGAGTGACGAACGAATCGTCTGAGATCTACGACGATCTGAATCGCGACGATTTGAATCGCGATACCTATGAGAATCGTCCTCTAGGCGACGAAGAGACCTCGAGCATGGGCAGTGAGTTTATCGATGACAGCAGTTCGATCCGCCAAGCTGATGATCTTCAGCGCGACCTCGACGAGAACCGTCCTTTGGATGACGAAGCGAGCTCTGGTTTGATCAGGGGTGCGGTCGATGAGCGAGCGCTGCGCCAAGCCGATGATGTTCAGCGCGAGGAAGAAGATAACGGCTTTATCAGCCAAGATATTTATGATCGCAATCGCGATCTGAGCCGCGACCGAGTGAGCGACTTAGAGATGCGAACCGATAGCTCGATGCTTTACGATGATAGCAGCGATCGCAACGATTACCCTGATGATGTCACGGTCGAGCGCCAATTGAGCGATGCCAATGCGATGTTGCACGACGATAAGGGCACACGCTTGCACGATGACACGCTGAGCGATCGCGATTTGAGCGAGAACGATCCGCGCTTGCGACGCGATACCAGCGAGCGCCACGACTACCCTGACTCGTTGAATACTGAGCGCGACACCAGCGAGCGCCACGACTACGATGAGGGCCGCTTCGACGAAGGAATGAACCGCGATATTGTTGATCGGCGCGAGGGCAACTTTGACGATGGTATGGAGCGCGATCTGCCCGAGCAGCCTCAAGGCCGTTTCGATGAGGGTATGAATCGTGATGCGCGCGATCTTCACGAAGGTCGCTTCGATGAGGGCATGGATCGCGACCCGCGCGATTTACACGAAGGCAGTTTCGATGAAGGTATGCGTAGTCAGGGCAGTGCAGGCTATCGCGACACGACCGGCCGACCCTCGGACTCGATGTTGAGGAATCGTATACCTGAGGATCTCGCTTCCGAGAGCTATATCGGGCGGGAGGCCAGTGACGACTCGTATCTGCGCAATCAAGACCGTCTGGATCAGGCGGCCTATAACCTGCGTGAGACTGAACCCGACCTTGGCCGTTCCAGCAGGGAACAACAGGAGTATGACGAAACGCTCTATGGTAATCGGATGAGCGACCGGCAGGATGCCCATGTGGCCGATGATCTGAGCACCAATCCATACGATGATGTTGGTGCGCCCTCGTGGAACAGCTATGTGTCGACCTTCCGCAGAGACTACGACACCAACTATGGTTCGAGCGAGTATTCATGGGATGAGTTTAGCTCAGCTTATCGCTACGGTTACGATGTCGCCAACGACGAGCGCTATCACGGCCGTCGCTGGGAAGATATCGAAACCACCTTGCGGGGTGGCTGGGATGATGACAACTACGGCCCGTGGGATCGCTTTAAGGATGCGGTACGCTACGCTTGGGAGCAGAGCAAAGACGCCCTTGGGCGCTAGTTAGAGCTTTGATCTAAGCGCTGAATAGCTAAAACAGAAGGGAAGTGGCCGAGGCCGCTTCCCTTCTTTGTACTTTGGTGATAGCGAATTCGTCTGATCAGTTCAGCATTTTGGCGACTCGGTCTCTACCTCAAAGAGGGCAGCTAGCGCGTCCGCCTACGGCTACCAACGGCTCGCCCGCAAGCAGGGTGTGGTAGCTGTGTGCCGAAAGACCGTCCCAAAATACAACGATTCAAGCAGATTTTGTATGAGTTATACCAAATCCGCTTGATTAGGTCTCTTTGGCCTTCGGCAGAGCGGAACGTGACTCTCCTTTTCCCGGCTTTTCGCTTTTTCTGAGCGAAGAGCATGCACGGCTTTAAACGGATTTGCTATTACTGGGTCGAGCTAGAAAGGTTAGGGGCGCCGGGTGTGGGCGCTTGGGCGCGATCGCGCCCAAGCGCTCGTCTTGCTGGGCGGGATGCTGGTAGCCGTAGGCGGACGCTGTTGGGACTGAATGGAAGGGTGAGACCTCTACGCTAAGGCGCTGAATGCAGCAAGCGGATGGGTATAAGCTAGGAGTAAGTGATGTTGATCTTTGTGGGTGGCGCGGCTCGTACTGGCAAAAGCATGCTGTCGCGCCGCTTGCTCGATAAGCGCAAGATCCCGTTTTTAAGCAGCGACGTGCTGATTATGGGCTTGGTGCGCGGTATGCCCGAGCTGAAGATCGAGCCTGATGAGGGCGCTTTGGTATCGGCTGAACGAATCTGGCCATTGATTTATGAAATGTCGCGCAGCCTGCTCTATGACAAGACCGATTATCTGTTTGAAGGCGAGCTTTTGCCCTATCAAGTGGCTCGTCAGCGTGATGAAGCGCCGAATCAGGTTATCGGCTGCTTTTTAGGCTATGATCGGATCGATCCTCAGGAGAAGCTGCGCACTATTCGCCAATATAGCGACTTCCCCAATTATTGGCCTCAAGAGATGGATGACGCCAAGCTTCTGGCGATTGTCGAACGCGAGATCGCCTTTAGTCGCTATTTGCGCCGAGAATGCCAGCGCTACGATCTGCCCTATTTCGATTTTTCCTACGATTTTGAAACTGTTCACGATCAGGTCGAAATCTATATTCTGGAACGGCTCTAGTTTGATCTACGATGTTTACATAAAGTGATCGACTGGAAAGGTCACAAGAGGGTGATCGGGCTGTAAGCTGACCCAAACCCGCTCACCTTCGCTGAAGGAGAGACTGTGGTTGGCGAGACAGCACAGTTGCTGGCCCGAGTCGAGCTGAAGGGTATAGAGAAATTCTCCGCCTTGGAAGCGGCGTTGTAGCACAGTAGCGTTGCTAGGCCCCTGCTGAGCGCCGCTAAGCTTGAGATCGTCGGGGCGCACCAATACTTCGAGAGCAGCATCTGTATGCCCGTTTGGGGCTTGCTGAAGCGGGCCGAGGCAGGTGTAGAGTTGACCAGCTTGCCAATGGGCAGGCAAGAAACTGGCTAGGCCCACGAATTCTGCCACAAAACGGTTGGTGGGCCGCATAAAGAGCGTCTCGGGAGTGGCGAACTGCTCGATGCTTCCAGCGAGCATTACGGCGATGCGATCGCCCAGACTGAAAGCCTCTTCGCGGTCGTGAGTCACAAAGAGCGCGGTGGTGCCGACCTGTTTGAGAATCACGCGCAGTTGCTCGCGCATGCTGACGCGTAGCTCGGCATCGAGGCTGCTGAAGGGTTCGTCGAGCAGCAGTAGAGCGGGGCGTGGCGCAAGGGCGCGCGCTAAGGCGACGCGTTGCTGTTGGCCGCCCGAGAGCTGATGCGGCATGCGTTCGGCATACCCCGTCAGTTCGATCAAGTGCAACAGTTCGTCAACGCGCTCGCGCTGTTGTTGGCGCGATCCACGCAGGCCGAAGGCGATATTTTGAGCCACGTTCAGATGCGGAAAGAGCGCGTGTTGTTGAAAGACCATACCAACGTTGCGCTTTTCGGGCGGAAGGCTCAGCTTTGCATCGGCCACAAGCCGCCCGCCGATCGTGATTTGACCCCTATCGGGCTGCTCGAAGCCCGCTAACAAGCGCAGCAGCGTGGTTTTGCCGCAGCCGCTGGGGCCGAGCAGTACCACGATCTCGCCGACTGCGATCTGCAGGTTGACATCGCGCAGGGCTTGCACTTCTCCAAAGGATTTGTCGATATTGTCACACACAACCATTTGCATAGCTAAGGCTCACTGTTTGTTCAAAGCGATCACGCTGTGTTGTTACGATTTAAGAGTGCTAGGGGCAGCGAAGAGAGTAGCACGATCAAGAGTGCGGGCGCAGCGGCCCGAGCGAAATAGGCTTCCGAGACCGATGACCAAACGATAGTGGCGAGGGTGCGAAAGCCGGTGGGCGCTAACAAGAGCGTGATCGGCAGCTCTTTCATGGCGGTTAAAAAGGTTAGGCTGGCGGCGGCGAGCAGGCCCGGACGCATGAGCGGCAGGGTGACGCGCCAAAATACCGCCAAAGGCGAGCTGCCCAAACTGCGCGCGCTCTCTTCAAGGCTAATATGGATCCGCAATAGGGCGCTGCGTAGGGCACCGACCGCTTGGGGCACAAACAAAATGGTGTAGGCGATCATCAACATGCTAAAGCTTTGGTAGAGCGGTCGAGCGTATTGAATGCCGAAAAAGACCAAAGCGAGGGCGATCGCGATTCCGGGCAGGGCGAAACCGATGTAGATCAGCCGCTCGATCAGTTTGCTCCAGCGGCTCGGCCAGCGCGCCACCAGAATGCTGACAGGCAGGGCTGCTATCACACAGAAGAGTGCCCCAACTGCCGAGGCCAGCAGCGAGCCGCGTATGGCGCTGCCTACGCTTGCCAGCGTTTCGCCAGCTAGCAAACCGCGCACTAGCCAATAGCCTAAGACCGAGATCGGCAGAAGTAGGCTAAGGCCGATGATTAGGCCACAGAAGAGCAACGCTGGCCAGCGCCAGATCCCTAAACGAAGCGGCGCGCTTTGGCGCAGCGAGGTTTGAAGTGAACCGCTTGTGCGGGTGCGTACAAAGAGCCGCGCTTCAAGGCTGATCAGCACAATCGTCATGCCGATCAGCAGTAGGGCCAAAAAAGCGGCTTGAGAGCGATCGAACGAGTTGTATTGGGTGTAGATGGCGCGTGTAAAGGTGGTATAGCGCATCAAGGCAACCGCGCCGAAGTCGCGCAGACTGTAGAGCGCGACCAGTAGTGCGGCGCTGCCTAGCGCTGGGCGGAGTTGTGGCAGGGTGACGCGCCAAAAAGTGCGCCACGGCCCTAAGCCTAAGCTGCGTCCGGCCTCTTCGAGGGCAGGGTCGATCTGGCTCAAGGCGGCGCGCGTGCTCAAGAAGACATAGGGATAGGTCAGCATACTCAGAGTGAAAAGCGCGCCCCAGAAGCCATAGATTGAAGGCAGGCGGTTGATCTGGAAGGGGCCTTCGAGCAGGTGTTGTAGCATGCCGCGTGGCCCTAGCACCGAGATGTAGAGATAGGCTGCTACAAAACTTGGCAGTACCAGTGGCAATGGCGCAAGCGTATTCCAGAAGCGCCGCCAAGGCAGGTCGCTGCGCACCACCAGCCAAGCTAGCGGCAGACCGATCAACATACTGCACAGAGCGCTCGCCACAGCCAAGGCGAGGCTGTTGAACATAATCTGCCAGGTTCGCGCTTGGCTAAGACTTGCAAAGGCATCGCTGCTGCCCAAAGCTCGAATCACAAGGTAGGCGATCGGCAAGAGAATCAGCGCCACCACAATTAGGCTGGCGCTCCACAACAGCACAAGCGGCCAGTTGGGGTTATGAAGCGCTGAGCGTACTGGCAGCACTTGGAAGCTGCGTTTCCTTTCAACCATGGGTCATGCTCGTTATGCTTCTGCTGCGATTCAGCAGAAGCCTTGCTGTGAGGGGCGAACGACTTTTCAAGAGATGCTACAGAGAGGAATACCACGCTGTATCCCTCTCTGGCAGGGCGCTAAACCGACACTATTCCAACAAGCCGACATCTCTGATCAGGGCTGTGGTGCCTTGTACATCGTCGAGAGTCGAGATATCGATATCCAAAGCAGACGATTCGAGCTCGCTCAGCGGCGGCAGACCTGCTTGAGTGACGACACCATCCACTAGGGGGTATTCATAGGTCTGGGCCGAGAAGTATTGTTGAGCCACGGGCGACAGCAGGAAGTTGATAAAACGAATGGCGTTCTCTTCATTCGGCCCGTTGGCTAAACGCCCGATGCTGGCGGTCATAATCAAGGAGCCGGGGCCGCTGCCCGTCAGGAAGTGGTTGCGTGCGCCGAAGCTTTCGCCCTCTTCCTTCAAGAAACGGTAGAGATAGTAGTGATTCACAAAGCCTGCGTCGATCTCGCCAGCGGCGGCAGCTTGTACAACCGCGTTGTTGTTCTCGAGCAGCACAGGTTGGTTAGCCTTCAGCCCTTCCAGCCAAGCGCGGGTTTTCTCTTCGCCCCAAGTCAGACGCATGGCTGTGACCATAGTTTGGAATGAGGCGTTGCTGGGCGCAAAACCGATCCGTCCCGACCACTCGGGGTTAATGAAATCGTAGATATCAGCCGGAAGATCTTCAGGTGTAAGCGTTGCGGTATTATAGACCACGACACGGGCCCGCCCGGAAACACCTGTCCAAGTGCCTTCCGGCGAGCGGAAGCGCTCTGGGACGAGGTTGAGCGTCTCTGCAGGCAGCTTAGCGAGGAGGCCTGCTTTAGCGACCGCACCTACTCCACCCGGATCTTGGGCGAAGAAGACATCGGCTGGAGAGTTGCTGCCCTCTTCAAGCAGGGTCGCAGCGATCTCGGCAGTTGAGCCGTAGCGCACTTCGACATCGATGCCAGTTGCTTCTGCAAACTGGGCGATAATCGGTGCTACAAGCGCTTCGCTGCGACCGGAATAAATCACGAGAGAGCCTGGATCTGCCGGAACAGGAACCTCAACCGTGGCCTCAATAATTTGGGGCGGCGCGGTTACTTGGACTTCTACTGTTTCGCGAATGACTTGTGGGCTTGCTACAGTAGCAGCAGAGGACGAACAAGCGCTGAGAATAAGAGCAGCGAAGAGCATAACGAACTGGGCCGACAGACGTCTCGGCAAGAGCATGCCTAGATCTCCTTGTTTATGTGAACAAGCAACAGTGATTATTAGGATAGTCTATAGATTTTCTCCTATAGTGAATAGGGAGATTCTTCCCTATTTTGTAGATTTTATCTAAAAAAACTGTTAATACTCAGATAAGTACAATTAATTCAAAAGATTTGTATCTACTATCCTAAACGAATAGCTGAATGTAATCCCTTTGCTTTACATAAGTATGAATCCTTGATAGAGAGGTAAACTATAAAGCGATGATACAGCGCTTCTTTGGAGCCTTAGGCTTTTTAACTACGATACCGCTGCCCAAACGCTGGGCGACTAACGATACGCCCTTGGCCAAGATGCTGGAGCTCTTTCCGCTAATCGGCCTTGTGGTGGGCGTATGCTTGGCGATTGTCGGCTATCTGAGCGGCTGGCTGTGGGGCGATTGGGTGCGAGCCATGGCTGTGGTGGTGGCTTGGGGCATTGTGACGGGCGGCCTGCACCTCGATGGCTTGAGCGACACCTTCGACGGCATGATGAGCTGGCGGCCGCGCGAACGCAAGCTGGAGATTATGCGCGATAGCCGCGTCGGCGTGATGGGCGTGTTGGCGCTGCTGGCGGTGTTTGGCCTCAAAGCGGCTTTGCTGGCTCAGAGCGAGGCTTGGCTGTGGGCGCTGCTGCTCGCACCGGTCTGTGGGCGCTGGGCCATGTGCTACGGCGTCTGCCTCTATCCCTCGGCGCGCAGCGATGGCCTAGGCGCCCAAGCGCAGTCTGAAGCCGGCTTTGGGCAGCTGCGCACGGCCACGATCATCGCGCTGCTTTTGGCGCTGCTGCTCGCTGGTCTGCAAGGCTTGCTAGCGCTCGCTCTGGTCTGGCTGGGCGCGCGTTGGCTGGCGCGCTGGTGGGCGCGCGAGTTGGGCGGCTTAACGGGCGATACCTACGGCGCGCTCTGCGAGATCGCTGAGGTGGTGGCTCTAGCGGCCCTGACGGCTCAGCTCTGAGCGGGCAGCGACCACTCGGCTTGGAGCTCCTTCAGCTCGACCGGAATGCCGCACACCACCAGATAGACCTGATCGGCGGCCCGCGCGACGCGCTGGTTGCTCCAGCCCAGCAGATCGCGATAGACCCGCCCGAGCGGGTAGGCGGGCACCACGCCCATACCGACCTCGTTGGTCACGGCGACTAGCTTGAGCTGGCGCTCTTTGGCGCGCGCGATGATGGCGTCGATCTCAGCGAAGACGGCTGGCTCGGGCTCGGCCTCGTGGGCCAGCAGCAGATTGCTGACCAAGAGCGCGAGGCAGTCGAGCAAAACTAGGCTGCCCGGCTCTAGCTTGGTCAGCGCTTGGGCCACATGCAGCGGCTCTTCCAGCGTGCGCCAATCGCTGGGACGGCGCTGCTGGTGCTGTGCGATGCGTTGACACATCTCATCGTCGAGCGCCTGGGCCGTGGCGATATAGACCACTGGCTGCTGAAAACGGGCCACAAACTGCTCGGCTCGGCTGCTTTTGCCGCTGCGCGCCCCACCTGTAAAAAGCGTAATACTCATAGAAATCCCCTCACACAACCGATACATGCTGAGGTATCATCGTTCTAGCGATACAAACCAGCGCGGTTTTTGCCATACGATTCAGGCGGCGAAGTCTCTCCCCTCCATTCGGTCCTCATCGCGTCCGCCTTCGGCTATCAACATCCCGCCCAACAAATGAGGTCTGTTCCTTCTGCGCCCCGCCGCCGTCTCAACAACCCAACCATACGAGCGGCCTTTGGATAGAGCTCAAGCGAGCGGGCCATAGGGAAGCTGCTGCCAACTGCCTATGGCCTGCTTGTGCATCGTGATGACGAGCGCTTAGCCCTTATTCGAGACGCCCGCTTCTCCAAAGGTCGCCATTTCGTCGAGCGCTTTGCAGGCCGCGATACAGAGCGACTGAGCCAGCACCGCGCCCGTGCCTTCGCCAAGCCGCATGCCCAGATCGAGCAGCGGTTGGGTTTGGAGGTGCTCGAACACAGCGCTATGACCACGTTCGACCGAGCGATGGCCCGCGATCAGATAGGGCCGCGCGGCGGGGGCGAGTGTGACCGCGACCAGTGCGGCGGCTCCCGAGATAAAGCCGTCGACCACAATCGGCACGCGCCGCGCCGCCGCGCCCAAGATCACACCGGCCAGGCCAGCGATCTCAAAGCCGCCCACTTTGCTCAGCACATCGATGCCATCGTCGGGGCGCGGCCGATGGAGTGCCAGCGCCGCCTCGATGACCGCAATCTTCTGCTTCAGCCCGGCGTCGTCCAGCCCGGTGCCGCGCCCGGTAACCTCGGCCACCGGCCGCTGGGTGATGGCGGCCACGATCGCGCTGGCAGCCGTGGTATTGCCGATCCCCATGTCTCCGGTGGCGAGCAGATCGGCGCCGCGCTCTATGGCTTGCTCGGCCAGCTCAATGCCCGTCAATACGGCCTGTTGAGCTTGCTCGCGGCTCATTGCAGGCTCCTGCGAGAAGTCGCGTGTACCGAAGGCGATCTTACGGTCGATCAGCTCGGGGTGGGTAGGCAATTCGCTAGCCACACCCATATCGACCACCACCACCTGCGCGCCCACATGGCGAGCCAAGACATTGATCGCCGCACCGCCATTCAGAAAGTTCAGCACCATCTGGGGCGTCACTTCGGCGGGGTAAGCGCTCACACCTTGGCGCGTCACACCGTGATCGGCGGCCATCACGATCACGGCGGGCTGCTTCAGACGTGGGCGCGCCTGGCCTGTGATCCCAGCGATCTGGGTCGCGAGCGCCTCAAGTTGGCCCAAACTGCCGGTCGGCTTGGTCAGCTGGTCTTGGCGAGCTTGGGCCGCCGCCATGGCCTCTGTATCGAGCGGGCCGATTCGTTCGATCGTTTCAACGATAGCTTGCATACTCTCTATCCTCTGGATTGTTTAAAATTCGATGCCTTTTTGGGCCGGAATGCCTTGGTCGCGGTAGGGGTGCTTGACCTCGTTGATATCGCTGACCAGATCGGCGGCCTCGATCAAGCCTTGGGGTGCATCGCGCCCGGTGATGATCAGATGGAGCATGGGCGGCTTGTTGGCTTTGATCCAAGCGACCACTTCGTTGGTGTCGAGCCAGCCAAAGTGCATCAGATAGGTGAATTCATCGAGCAGAAAGATATCGTAGTTGCCGCTGAGAATGCGCTGCTTGCCGATCTCCCAGCCGTGCAGCGCCTTGGCTTGGGTCTCGTCGATGTCGCGGCTGGTCCATGTGAAGCCATCGCCCATCGGCGTCAATTCAACGCCCATCTTGTTGAGGGCGCGCAGCTCGCCGAAGTTGGCGTTTTCGTGCTTGAAGAACTGCACCCCGCCGACGCGCATATCGCGGCCCCAAGCGCGCAACAGCACGCCCAGCGCGGCGGTGGTTTTGCCCTTGCCGTTGCCAGTATTGACGATCAGCAAGCCCTTCTTCTTGCGCTCGGCCCGAATCGCCTTGCGGCGTTCTTCATCTTCAGGGCTGGCCTCGATCTGGCTACCGCCTGTTGCTTCGGGCGCGCTTTGGCCATAACGGTACAGAATCGACTCGGCGACGGGCTTTCCTTGCAGAATATGCTGCTGAAAGATCTCTTCCAGAGCGGCTAGATCGACCTTGTGATACCAGACGCCCTCGGGGTAGACCACCACGATCGGGCCGTTGTCAGCGCCCTCTAGCGCGTCGCACAGGCTGATCAGCACACGTTTGGGACTATCGGCCTTATTCAAAGCGTTGGCTTCGACTAGCTCTGCGAGGCGTTGTTTAAGCGCTTGTGCTTGCTCTGGCTCGGCGTAGATCAGGACATGCCGGTTATAGGGAAATAGAGTATTTGTCATAAAAATGCTTTCAATCAGATTAATGGCTGAGCGCTCTAGCCTTCGGGCAGGAGCGGTGTAATCAAGGGCTTATCGTAGATCGGGTGGCGGCCGATCGCGATCGGCACGCCATAGGCTTGTTCGAGCAGATCGGGCCTCAGCACGGCCTCGGCACGGTCGAGCGCTAGCAGTTGGCCTGCCACCAACAGCGCGATCCGCTCGGCAACCAGCGCGGCATGGTTTAGGTCGTGGAGCGTGATTACAACCGCTAGCCCTTGCTCTTGGGCTAGGTTGCGCACCAGTTCCAGAAGCGTCATTTGGTATTTCAGGTCGAGGCCAGCCGTCGGCTCGTCGAGCAGCAGAATGCGCGGCTCTTGGGCCAGAGCGCGCGCCACGATCACGCGGCGCTGTTCGCCTCCCGAAAGCTGATCGAGCGGGCGCTGGCGCAGATGGGCGATCCCGACCTGTTCGAGCACTCGTTCGACCACCGCTTGGTCGTCGCTGCTGAGCGGCAGTAGCCAGCCGCGATGAGGCGCGCGCCCCAATCTAACGGCCTGCTCGACCGTGAGCGGCCACTGTTCGGCGCTGCCCTGTTGGGCGAAGGCCAGTTGGCGCGCCAGTTGGCGGCCTTGCAGCTGCCAAGCCGCACGTCCCTCGATCATCACTGAACCGGCGCTGGGTTTGAGCAGACGCGCTAATGTGCGCAAAAGCGTGGTTTTACCTGCCCCATTCGGCCCAATCAAAGCCAATACTTCGCCCGCTCGCACCGCCAAATTGACTTGTTCGACCACGGTGCGCGAGCCGATCGCGCAGCTTAGATCGTGGGCTTCGATCAGATCGCTCATTGCTGCCTCCTGCGCAACAACCAAAGAAAGCTCGGCCCGCCGATCAGAGCGGTGAAGATTCCGACCGGCAGTTCGAGCGGCGGCATCAGGCTGCGAGCTAAACTGTCGGTGGCCAGCAGCATAAGCGCCCCGATCAGCGCGCTGATCGGCAAGAGGCGGCGGTAGCCTGTGCCCACCAAGAGCCGCCCGATATGGGGCGCGATCAAGCCCACAAAACCGATGATGCCGCAGGATGCTACCGCCGCCGCTGTCACCAAGCTGGCAGCGCAGACGATCGCGACTCGCGCTTGCTCCAAGGGCAGGCCGAGGCTGCGCGCGCTATCGTCGCCCGTCGCTAAGGCATCGAGCGGGCGTGCCAGCAGCCAGAGCAGGCCGAGACCGATCAGAATCAGCGGCCCGCTGGCCCAGAGCTGGGGCCAACTGCGGCCCGAAAAGCTGCCCATCAGCCAGGCGAAGATCTCTTGCAGCTTTTGGTCGTTGAGCAGCATCAGTAGCGAGACCACGGCCGACAAACTGGTGCTCAAAGTTGCGCCGGCTAAGAGTAGGGCGCTGATGGTTTCGCCGCTTGAGGCCGCCAACAGGTAGACCAGAAAGACCGCTCCCAATGCGCCGACAAAGGCCGCTAGCGAGGTCGATACGCCGCGCAGTGGGCCGTTGCCCGCCAGCACAATCGCCAAAGTCGCGCCCAGGGCCGCCCCGCCCGACGCCCCGATCACAAAGGGATCGGCCAGTGGATTGCGAAACATGCTTTGGAAGGCGCCGCCCGCCCCTGCTAAGCCCGCCCCCACCAAAGCCGCCAAAACCGCGCGCGGCAGGCGCAGATCCCAAATGATCGTGAGGTCGGCGGCGCGCAAAGCCCGATCGGGTCGCCCGAAGAGCGCGCTAAGCACTTGCTCGACTGGTACCTGCACCGCGCCCACGCCCAAGCTGATCACAAGCGCCAAGCTTAAGCAGGCGCCGAGCAGTGTCAGCCAGCCGACAAACGAGAGCTGTCCAGCTTTCACGGCACAAGCTCTGGGTGTAGCGCGGCCAGCATCGCCTCCAGCGCATCTGCGAGGCGCGGGCCAGCGCGCGACACGGGGTCGCTATCGAGCAGATGGATGCGGCCATTCTGAACCGCCGAGATATTCGACCAGCCCGGACGTTGGGCTACGCGCTCGGGCGCGAGCGGCTCGGCTTGCTCGAGTGTGCCGAGAATGACCTCGGGATCGAGGGCCACAACGCTTTCGTGGCTGACTTGGGGATAAGCCTCGCTCTGATCGGCGAAGATATTGACGCCGCCCGCCCGTTCGATCAGTTGGCTGATAAAGCTACTCGGCCCAATGGTGATCAGCGGCTCGTCAAAGACCTCCCAGAAGACGCGCGGGCGCTGATCGGCTGGCAGATCGGCCACTTTGCTGCTGATCGCCTCGATGCGGCTGCGCATAGCTTCGACTACGGCGGCCGCCTCTTGGCCGTTGCCCGTGATAGCGCCGATCTGCTCGATGCTGCTATAGACCTCGTCGATGGTGGTGGCGACTAGGCCGACCACCGGAATGCCGAGCTGCTCCAGGGTTGCGATCACCGGCTCTTGCTCGAATTCGCCCACGATCACCAGATCGGGCTGCAAGTCGACGATCGCCTCGAAGTTGATTAGATCGGGTGTGTAACCGCCGATTTTAGGCAGCTCTGCGGCCTCGGGCGGGTAGTTGCAGAAGCTTGTATTGCCAACCACACGTTCGCCTGCCCCGATCGCGAAGAGGATTTCGGTGATCGAAGGGGCTAAGGAGATGATGCGCTCGGGCCGGCTTGTGATCGATACTTCGCGTCCAAACGAGTCGGTGATCTGCAGCGCGCCCTCGGCTTCTGGGGTGCTTGGCTCGCTGGGGGCCTTTGTGGGCTCTGTACTTGCTTGGGTTGGTGCTTCGTTCAGGACTATGGCAGAAGGTTTGCTGTTTGCGCTCGGTTGGGGTGTAGTGCTTGAACAGGCATTCAATCCGACAAGGGCGATCAGAAGGGCCAACAAGCTCTGAAGTACTTTGTTCATCGTTTTCTTCCAATAAAAAACCAGCCGTAGGGCTGGTGAGAACTTGTTGAACGCTCCAAGCATGCTTCAGATCGATGCCTATTGCGATCAACGTTCTACTCCTTGCTACGAGAAGATCGAACAATCCAAGAGTCGGCATTCTGGCTTCGAGCTGCTTGAGCTGCTCGTTACAGTTGCGGCACAGCGCTGGATTCGCACCAGCTTCCCCGATGACCGTTCGGTGTCCCAAACGAGTCGTCCCTTGGATCTATGCAGTTGTCAGATGCTGGGCATTATACCAGAGTTTTTCATTCTTTTAGGTCGTTTCTAGATCGCAAAAACAGAAGCTGACTCCCCATGGCAACGCCTGATTGTACCGATCGGCTAATTGTGTGATTCAGCCGATTATCTAAGCCTAGGCGGATTCTTCCCTAGCCCTCATTCGACTTCTAGCGCGTCCGCCTTCGGCTATCAGGGCTTAGCGCGCCACAACACAGGGCTAGCAGTCTGCGAGCCGCCCCCAAAACCTGCCGATCCAACCAGCTTTCATACCAAATCCGCTAAAAGAGTCGTACTCTCTCAACACAGAAAAACGAAAATCAGGGAAAGGGTAAAAAGAGGCAAGTTCCGCTCTGCCGAAGGCCAAAAAGTAAGTGATCTACCGAATTTGGTATCAGATCAGATAGTTGCACTCTGTTCTTCTGTTCTCGGTGAGCGATATGCTTGCTGATAGATTTGGTCGACGCGCTCGAGCACGGCGTCTGCAAGCTGAGCGAAGGGCAGCTTGCGCACTTTGTCGTTGTTGATAAAAACGCCCGTTTTTCCCCTCCATTTGCCCAAGGCCACCTCATAGAGCCGCCCTGCGCCAAGATCTGGGCTTGCAAAGAAAAGATCGCGGATGATCCCAAGCAAGCGCGGGAAGTCGCTTCGCATGGTCATCTTTGTTTTCGTAGCGCCGGGGTTCAGACTGCGAATCTCGATGCCTTCAGCTTGGAGCTGGGGCGCGAGCGCTTGCGTCCAGAGCGAGAGGGCCAGTTTCGAGGTGCCGTAGGGCATGACCAGCGCTGCATATTTTGGCGGATGTTCGAGCAGTTCGAGGCTAAATGCGCGCACAAAGAGCAAGGCATTCGACGAGGTGTTAACAATCGTTTTATGTGTCCCATTGCGGAGAAGAGGCTTCAGCTCTTGCGTGATGATATAGGGCGCGATCACATTGACGGCGAAACAGAGCTCAAAACCTTGGGGCGAATACCGAATATCTTTCGAGGAAGGCGCGGCAGCGTTATTGAACAGCAGATCGATCGCGTGCTCGTGCGCTTTGATCGCTTCCAGCGCGCTATGCAGACTCCGCAAATCTGCTATATCCGCCCGATAGACTCGCAGCTGATTGCGCGCCTTTGCCGAGGCGATCTGCGAATCATCCGCTTGGAAATCTGAGCGAATAAGCGCGATAACATCCCACTGTTCCGCCAAAAGCCGCTTGCTCAATTCTAGGCCGATGCCCGAATTGGCTCCGGTGATAAGCGCTGTCGATGGCATACTATTGTGATCCTTGAATTATTTTATAGGTCACTATATAATTACCATACTCGAAATTTGTCGCTGTGTCAAATTTTTATAGCGATCACTATTAAATATAAATGGAAGCATCTAGACCGCGTGGTAGACCACGTACCTTCGATAGACAGCAGGCCTTACAAGTCGCCACCGAGCTGTTCTGGCGTTACGGCTATGATGGCACCTCGATCGCTGATCTAACTCAGATGATGGGGGTAACACCGCCGACTCTCTACGCAGCCTTTGGCTCCAAAGAGCAGCTCTATCGCGAAGCCTTGTTGGACTACATCCGTTCAAACGGTGTCTTGGTAGAGCGAGTCGTTCATAACGGTGAGCCGATCTACAGCTTGATAGCGAACTATTTGTATCGTTCAGCCGAGGCTTACACCGATCCTGCCCATCCGCCCGGCTGCATGTTGCAATTAGCAGCTCTCACCTGCGCGGCAGAGAATGAAGCGGCTCACAAAACAGGCGTGGAGCTGCGCCAAGAAGCCTTTCAGCTGCTTGTGGCGAGTTTAGAGTGGGCCAAAGAGCGTGAAGAATTGCCGCCAGAGACGAATGTCTTTGCGCTGGCACGCATGTTTATGGCGCTCTTACAGGGCATGTCGATTCAGGCAGTTGATGGGGCGAGCACAGAGGAGCTGAAAGAGATGGTGACTGCTGCCTTAGCTGCTTGGCCGGGCAAACGCCCAAACGAGACACAGAACACAATTCACCACAGAGACACGGAGTTTTGAAAAATAATCTTCTGATCTTCGCGCGAAAAGCAGCCTTAAAAGCGTCATAACGTGTGATCAAAGCAGAGGAAGAAGCTGTACCATTGACCTTGCAGCAGTTCGCAAGCTCCCAGCTGCCAAGTCTTGGACTGGTTTTTATTCACCACACGAGCCCAGAGACACAGAGTTTTTTGAGGATAATTGTTGAAATGTTTGGGTGTGGAACCGTACCCTGAGCCTATTGAAGGGTACGAGAGTGCTGTCATTGTGACTCGACGTAGGTGCAATGTGAGTCAGCAATGCTTAACACAGCGTCGGCAGCTAGCGCCCGATTGTAGTGGAAGGATGTTTGTAGCCGAAGGCGGACGCGCTAAGGACCGAATGGGAGCTAAGGACGTATCCGTCAAAGCTGTTACTGAGCGGGGCAGAGAAGTTGTGGGCCACCCGAAGCCCATAGAGACTGAGCCTCGGGTGGCGAATGATGTTCTAGCTCATCAAGGGGATGGTGAGATAGCCATCGGGCACAAACAGGCTGCCCTCGGTAGTGCCTTGCGGTGCGATACGTGTGAGGCGCTCGCCTAAACCGACGCTCGAGATGCGGCCCTCGGCATAATCGGCGAAGGCGCGCGTCACTTGGCGCACTTCCTCAGCGCTTTCGTGCACAAACTCCAAGCGAATATGTTTGATGCCCGCGGCGCGCCACTCGTCGATATAGTTGCTGGCCTCTTGGGCCTGAGCGCCGAAGACCGTGTTGCGGCAGCCTACGTCGGCCATCACCGGGTGGACGCGGCCGCGCTCGTCGCGCAGGGCGACGCGATGCTTCTCGCAGGGGTGGCCGCAGTTTTTGAAACTGGTGCCTTCCGACAAGAAGCGGCAGAAGACACAGTGCTCGGTGTGGAAGACCGGCAAGTGCTGGTAGGCGATCGGTTCGAGGAACTCGGCCCCGATGCCTTCGGCCAAGGCGCTGATCTGGGCGGCGTTCAGGTCGTGGGTCGGTGTTAGGCGCTCCAGACCCATGTCGAGGAAGATATCGGCCGTCAGTAGGTTGGCGGTGTTGAGGCTGAAGTCGCCGATCAGAGCGGGATGCTGCTCTTGGCGCAAAGCGTGCAGCAGACCGGTTGAGCGCACCACGATCGGGCAGCCCAGCTTCAGCAAGAAGCGCACGATCCGCTGCTCGTCGGGCTTGAGCACGCGCGGGCTGGCCACACGCACCTCGATGCCCGCCTGCTGAACGCGCTCGACGGCAGGTTTAAGGCCGTAGAGCTCGAGGTAGTCGAGCGTAATGCTGGCGGGCTTCATCTCTAAGGCTGCGTCGAGCTGCTCGGGGGTGCGCACCAAGAGATGGAGTTGGATCTGATCGCTGTGAGGCGCAGTCTGTTGGCGGCTGGTGGCGTGCTCATAAGCTTGCTCAAGCAGCGCTTCAGGATCGGCGATCTGGCGTTTGGGCGCTGCAGCTTGTAGCTCGCTGATCTGTTCGACTGCTTCGCGGCGCAGATTGTTGAGCAGCGAGTTGGGCACAAAGACCTCGCCCTCTTGCTCTAAGCTCAGTTGCGCAAGGTAGTAGGCTGTGTTGCCGAGCCGACCCAATTGCTCGCGCAGGTTCTCTTCGCTCAGACCGCGCTTTTGGGCAGCGCTGAGCGGCTCGGGCGAGCGCACTGTCACCTGCAACTCAGGATGCTCGACCACCGTCCAAGTCAGTTCGAGCGGCTGGCCCACCCGTGCGCGCACGGCCACCGCCAGCGGTCGCTTGTAGACGGGCGCCGGGCTTTCGAGGAAGGGGCGCACCACTTTGGCCAGCTCGGGGTCGTCGCTGCGCCAGACCCAATCGCCAGCCCGAATGCGCTTCATATCGAGGATGCCCGGGCCGAAGCGCAGTTCAAGGTTGCCGTCGCTCAGCGGAGTGACAGTATAGACGCGCCCGCCTTCTTCGGGCTCTTGCGGGCTGCGCCAGTCGGCGGCGTCGAAGACCAGACCATCGCCTGCTTTAAGCGGGGCGTGCAGGTTCACTGCATCGGGCGCGATGATCACGCTCTCTTTCAAAACGCGCACCACGCGGCCCATATAGACGCCACGGTGACGGGGCGCCCGGCCTTTCACCACCTCTTGGTGGTTGGTGCCCGAGATAAAGTATGGCCCCGAACCGCGCGAATAGACCTGCTTCAGCTGAATCTCGTCGCGTGGAGTGATCGGCGAGGGACGTTTCTCCCAAGCGGCGTCGACCGCGCGGCGATAGGCGTTGGTGGTCAAGGCTACATAGTCCGAATCTTTGTAACGTCCTTCGATCTTGAGCGATGAAATGCCCAATTCAACGATCTGCGGGATCTCGTTTAGGGTGTACATATCGCCCGGCGAGAGCAGATAGCGGGCGGCACCCAGCGGCTTGAGCTTGCCGTCGACGATCATCTCGTAGGGCATGCGACAGGCTTGGGCGCACTGGCCGCGGTTGGCGCTGCGGCCGCCCCAAGCTTCCGACGAGAAGCACTGGCCCGAGTACGAGACGCAGAGCGCGCCGTGTACAAAGATCTCGAGCTCGCAGTCGGTTTGCGAACGAATGGTACGGATATCGTCGAAGGAGAGTTCGCGTGCCAACACTACACGGCTGACACCAAAGCTGCGCGCCAGTTCGACGCCCTCGGCGCTGGTGATCGACATCTGAGTCGAGCCGTGTACTTCAAGCTCGGGCGCGATCTGTTTGGCGAGGCGTGCGATACCCACATCTTGCACAATAATCGCGTCGGCGCCCGCTTCGGCGATCGCGCTCAGAGCGCGCGCTGCTTGGCGCAGCTCGTGGTCGAACACCAAGGTATTGAAGGTGATATAGCCTCGTACCCCGCGGCTGTGCAGGGTGCGCATCACCTCGGGCAGCTCGCTTAGGGTGAAGCCCACCTTTGCGCGGGCTGTAAAGTGGTTGAGGCCAAAATAAACGGCGTCGGCTCCGGCCTCGATTGCGGCCTGCAGTTGGGGCCAGTAGCCCGCCGGACTCATAATTTCAGGTTTTTTAAACATAGTTTCTTCAGGTAAACAGTAAAGCAATCAGTATTATACCATGCCACTTTTGGCCAAACCGCCCTGTTTGGATCCAATCAAGTTTCGTTATAATAGACAAATCTCGTTTGAAAGCACACAATCTAGCGAACGATCTATAAGGAAGCTCATGCTCGATTATGTAACGAAGCAAAACGACTTAGCGTTCTTGCCAAGCGCCTCTGTCATCATTCCTACCCTGCATTCGCCTATGCTCGATCAAGTGATCGAGGCGCTACGTAGGCAGACCGTTCGCCCATTGGAGGTGATAATTGTCGGCCAAGATCGTTATGGTTTCGCTCAGAACGATGGTTGGGTGCGTTTCTTCCCGACGCTCCACCCGGTCGCCCCGGCCCTGGCCTCTAACCTGGCGATCGCCTATGCGCGCGGTGAAGTGCTCTGTTTTATTGACTCCGATTGTATCGCTGCTCCCGATTGGCTCGAAACCTTGTTGCGCTACCAAGCCAAAGGCATGCACGCTGTGGGCGGTGGCATCGGCCTGCAACAACAAAGCTTTTGGCAACGCTGCGATAACATCGCTTGTATGGGCAGCTTTCTGGTGACGGCTCCAGCAGGCCAGCGCCCCTACCTGATTACGGCCAATCTCGCCCTCCACCGCTCCTTGATCCGCGAGTTCGGCGCTTTCGATGAGAGTTTTCAGCGCGCTTCCGGCGAAGACACCGACCTGACCTTTCGCCTGCGGGCGGCGAGAGTTCCGCTCCACTTCGCGCCAGATGCCTTAGTCTATCACCATACCAACCGTTCCAATGCCGAAGCTGCTTGGAAGCATATGCGGACCTATGCGCTTGAATGGCCGCGCTTAGCAGCGCGTTATCGAGATATTTTACCTTTTTCCTTGTGGCAAGCCTTATACCGCTATGTACCCATGTTCGCTCTGCTGCTTGTTCCTTTGGTGGCTTTGCGCGATGTCTTGGCGACCTACCGAATTCAACCGGCTTTATGGAAGCACGCTTGGTGGGCCTTTGTGGGCGTTTGGTGGGCGCGTCTGGGCTGGTATGCTGGCCTGATCTCGGTGCTGAAGCAGCTAGACGAAAGGCGCTAGATCCGTTTTGGAATAGCTTGATCTGCGACAAGGGAGTATCCGATGTCGTCTCAACAACTACAGCTCGCTCGACCTCTGAAGCATCTGCTCTTTTTGGGCTATCGCTTATTGCGCAAAACCAGCTTTGTGAAGGCGATCTTAAGCCAAGTGCCGGAAGATGCTTGGCGCGAATATCTGATTCGCGACTTTATTTATGGCGATTATGGGGCGGCCTACGGCATCAGCGCTCAGACCAAGCGCGATCTTGTGCGTCAGTTCGAGCGCACTCTCACGGTTGTGCCGTCGGGCACTTCGTTGTTAGTCCATCTCACCTTGGCGCGCGCTCTGTTGAGTGTGCCGCCCGATCTGAAGGGGGATGTGATCGAATGTGGTGTTTGGAAGGGCGCAAGTAGCTGTAGCCTCTCGTTGTTATGCCAGCTCACAGGGCGCCGCTTGTTAGTCTGCGATTCGTTTGATGGATTGCCTGATACAGGTTTAGAGCTCTACGATACGCCCCATTTGGGGGTTTATGGCTATCTAACTGGCGGTATGTTTCGCGGGCGCTTCGACGAGGTATCGAGCAATATCAAGCAGTTCGGCGCTATCGAGGTGTGCGACTTTGTGCCCGGCTTTTTCAAAGATAGCCTGCAGAATCTGAAGCGTCCTTTGGTTTTTGCCTTTCTTGATGTTGATCGCTACTCATCGACCCAAGAGTGTCTGCAAGCGATTTGGCCGAATCTACAGGAAGGCAGCTACCTTTTCAGCGATGATGCCGCGCATATGCGGATCGCAGGGCTGTTCTTCGATCAGCAGTGGTGGCAGAGCAACCTCGCTTGTCCTGCACCCGGCCTCTATGGCGCGGGGAGCGGTTTGCCGCTCTGGCCGACCGGCTCGTCGATCGGCTACACCCGTAAGCTCAGCCGTTTTAACCCCAATGAACTGCGGCGTGTCTCATATTTGTACTATCCCGAACACGAGCCGATGCATTGATCCGAAAGTCGCTTTTAGAGTTGTACTTTAGCTGCCGAGTCGTTTGTCCCATCCTATAAGCGGATAGGTCACTGGCATCCATTCGATCCTTGGCGCGTCCGCCTTCGGCTACCAGAGCTGCTAGACACCCATTCGAGCTCTCCCTCGCAGCTTGCGCTGCGACCTGCTCGGTGCACGCACCGAGCAGGCTTCAAGTGCTGCCTTTCAATGGCTCCCTGCGATAGTATGCGGAATCTCGGTCCTTGCTTCTAGCTCAAGGTGTGGCAAAGGCATAGCTTCCCCCTTATGGGTGCCGCTTCGGGACTAGGGCCTCCTAGCCCATCTGATAGCCGGAGGCGGACGCGCCATAAGCCTTGTTCGAGGGTGAAGACCATTCCGCCAAAGTGATCTAGAAAACTGGTATGCTGAGGAACTGGCTTGTACGCTTTTGTTTACAGAATCTGGGCTAGGCCGCGCTGCCATACCTCGAGCATGCGCAGATGGTGTGGCCGAATCTGGACGGGCCAACGGCTAGTGATTGGCATATCGATGCCGCGTTGGGCTACCAAATATTTGGCCGTCAGCGGGTAAGCGAGGCAGAGCAGGGCATCGAGGTTGACTAATTCGCGATGTAATACTTCGGCGCGCGCTGTATCATCGCTATGGGCGGCTCGCCAGTAGGCCACCGCCAGATCGGCGTGGGCGGTGCTGGTGATCGCCATATAGCCGCCTACGCCTAACTCGATCGCGTCTGGCAGGAAGGCGGTATTGGCCTGAAAGATGGTCGCTTGGGCAGTGCGCTCCTGTTTGGCTCGAATGCCCTCGACGGTACAGGTGGTATCTTTAATGCCTACAAAAGCGCCGGCCCCTGCTAGTTCGCCGTACAGCTCGCTATCGAGGATATAGTTTGGCATCTGCGGCCACTCGTAGAGCATTACCGGACAGGGCGAGGCTTCCGCCATCGCAAAGAGATACTCGCGGTAGCGCTCGCGCTCTCCGCTTACGCTCGGAGGTGGGATCAAAACCGCCGCGCTGATGCCCGTCTCGGCCATGCGCAGCAGCTCGTCGCGATGCTTGCTCGGATCTTCTTCGAGGTTGGCCGTGGCGACCACTGGAACACCATTGGCGTGTGCAACGGCGCGCTTGGCGAGCTCGATGCGCTCCTCGAAGTTAAGCCACTTCATTTCGCTGCTTCCACAGACGGCAAACAGACCATTGGGTTGTTGGGCAGCCTGCCACTCTACATAACGATCATAGCTATCCCAAGCGATCGCTCCATCGTTTTCAAAAGGTGTTAACAAGAGCGCCACCACACCATCGAGTTTGAACGATCCATTGCGAGTCTGTTCTAAAGACATCTCTTCCTCCTTGCAGATCGCCCTCGTCGCTGAGAGCAGAAGATTGTTCTAGGCCAACCGATCGAATCTGTCTTTTGGGAGCTCAACTGAGGGTAGACGAGGTATTGAAAAGCGTGTGGCTGCAACAACCACACGCTTTTCACAAAACTTAGGCGGGCATAAACTCGGTGGCGAAGCGCAGCAGCACGCGCACCGTTCCGGCGATAGTCGAAAGATCGACCGATTCGTTACACTGGTGGTAACCGTAGCCCTTAGGACCAAAGATAAAGGTCGGGATGTTGGCGTCGCTCGAGAAGTAGTTGCTGTCGGCGACGAAGGTGGCATAGCTATAGTCGGGATCTTTGCCAACTTCGATCTTGAAGGCCTTCTCAAAGATGCCCAAGATCGGGTGGTCGGGCGACAGCTCCCATGGCGGATAGTAGGGCGGATCGATCGCAAAGTCGAAGCGGGCTGGTGAATTGAGACTATCGGCCAGCTCGCGCATCTCGGCCAGTACGCTCTCGTCGGTTTCGCCGAACACGGTGTGGCGGTTGATCGTGAAGCGGGCCTTTTCTGGCACGGTGATCACATACTGATCGCTGCCGCTGTGGAAGGAAAGCACCGCTTGCGAGGACTTCATGCGCGGGTGTTGGCCGAGCGGCATGCTGTCGAGTTTGGCGACCAAACGGGCCGCTTCGACGGCGGCGTTGATGCCTTCTTCGGGCATAGAGCCGTGCGATGATTTGCCGGTGATGTCGGCGCGCACCAAAACCTTGCCCACGCCGCCGATCACTGGTTTATCCCACGATGGTTCGGTCACGATACAGGCGTCGGCTTTGATTCCCATGTCGACGATCGCACGGGCGCCGATTGAGAAGGCCTCTTCGTCGACCACTGAGGTCGCGATCAGGGTGCCCTTCCAAAGGTCGCGGCGGCGGTGAAGTGCGCGCACCGCCAGCATCATGGCGGCCACACCCGACTTCATATCGGCTGCGCCTAGGCCATAGAACATATTGCCCTCGCGCTGCCCCTTCCAGGGGTCGCACTTCCAACCTTGGGCCTCTAGCACAGTATCGACGTGTCCGTTGAGGAGCAATACCGGGCCGGGGCCATTTTCGATTCGTACAATGACGTTGGGGCGATCGCCTTCGGTCTCTTGAAGCTCTACGGGAATGCCTTCGGCCTCGAACCAAGCTGCGATCGCACGCTGGACTGGACCCTCAAGGCCCGGATAGCTCTTGTACGAAACCAGCATGGCTGTTAGCTGATAGGCTTCTTCGATATCAGATGACTCGTCGAGCCATGTCGTATCAAGCATAGTTGTTCCTCTGTTGATAACAAAAGACGGGCCTTTATCATACCACGTTCTGAGACACCCTTATCAGGCTCAAAGCTCTATTAACAAGTTGTCTTCTCCAATAGATTGGATAGTTTGTAACTTTTTATGAGAAGTTACGTAATAATGTGTAATAAACCCATACTAAACTGGCAAAAATGGGGATAATATGCAAAACTCTGCTGCAAACGATCTTTTCAATCAAGCTGTCGCTGCTATTCAAGCAGGAGAGCGAACCAGGGCGAGTGATCTCTTTCAGCAGGTGCTGCAGCTTAATCCCTATGCTGTTGAGGCTTGGCTCTACTATGCTCCACAACGCTGCGCTCCCATCGCTATCTTTGCAGTCGCAGCTCGCAAGGCGTTCCCAGGGCGCTTTGAAAGATGCGCTGGCTCAACGCAAACTCATTCGATTTATTAAAAAACAAGCCAAGAAACGATCGAATTCCAAGGCTATAAGTGTTGATTTTGTTTTAGTAGTGATGGAGAAGGGAGGCTTAACAAGGCAAGAGAGCATTGCTTTAATCAATCATATTGTCGGCCACACATCTAAAAAAAAGCAGATGGGGCCTGAAAACTCCTAGTGAAGATGCTGTGCAGTTTATACTTTTTATGAATATGTCTACATTGTTATTTATTGCGCTTGCGACTCCTTATCCCTATGGTCTGCTGTTGCTTGCGATTTGGTTTTTGATCTTTGTGTGTATCCAAGCGCTTCGGCATTGTCAAACTCATCAAACCGAGGGTGAATTTTAAAAGCAATGAATCAAAACGCTTCTGCAGAACAATTGCTGAATGAAGGCATCATTCGCTTCCATAACGGCGATCGTCAGGCAGCTTTCGAGTTGATCGAACAAGCGGCCCAGCACGATCCGCGCAATCTTGAGGCTTGGCTCTGGTTAGCTGGCCTAGCTCAGGATCGCGACCAACGGATCTACTACTTAAACCAGGTCTTATTGATCGAGCCTACCAATCAGCGTGCTTTGCAAGCCCTCGAAACGCTGCGTCTGGCTCAAACGCCGCATAGCCTCGATCAGCTATTGCAGATTCCGCCGGGTTTGCTGGCCGATATGAACCGGGCGCGCCAAGCACAAAACAGCGCGGGCCAAGCGACAGTGGTTCTGCCACAGCCCTCCAGTCGCTTCGATCCTCCGCTCGGTTTCGATAATGAAGAGCTGGTCGTATTTATTCGGAAACAGTTGAACGCTAAAATAGCTAAAGATCAATTGATCGCAAAAGTTACGCGACATAGCGACCTTAATGCCCACCAAAGCGAGCTATTGATCGATTATATTGCTCGAAAATACAACTTTTTAAGCAATACAGTTGTTAAACAAAAGCCTTCATTTTCTTGCCTCGCAATGCTTTCAGTAAGCGTTTTGGCGATTGTAAGCGTAATCATTCTCTTTTTGATTGCCAGCTTCACCTCATTTAAGGTATCAATCGTCGTTCTTATAGTGGCAAGTCTGATTGCTATCGGCTTAATCGGCCTATGTATCACTTTGGCGCTAAATAGCGGAAGCTAAGGCCAGTGATATAGGAATTCGCATGAATCTTCAAAGGGCTAGGCAACTTCTTCGGCAAGGGATCGCCATGGTACAGGCGGGCGATCGAAGCCGTGCGCTTGAGCTGATCGAACAGGCGGCCCAGCTTGAACCCTACAACGAACAGGCTTGGTTGTGGTTGGCAGGTTTGAGCAACGATCTTGATCAGCGTCGTTTTTACCTTAACCAAGTCTTGTTGATCAATCCGCAGAATCAGGCGGCGCTGGAAGGGTTGGACGAACTGCGTCAGAAGCCACAAGCATCGTTAGCTCAGTTAAGCCCATTGCCGCTGGAAAGCAGTTCGGGCAAAGAGACGATCAACCTACAGACCATCAAGCTGCAACAGCTGCCAGATTCGCAAGAGCTGTTGCGGAACCTATCGAGCGATGAGGAGCATGCCGAGCTGATCGAGCTGATTATCAAAGAATTGCGCCAGCACAATGCGCGAAACAATATCATTTTAAAGATCGGTCAGAACCATCATCTTACGTGGAAGCAATCGGAAGTGCTGATCGATTACGTTGCGGAGCTGTATAAGGATCGAATTGAAAGGAGAACCTTTCAGAGTGTACTGTTGTCGCCAGTGGCGACCATAGCCATATGTCTAACATTAGGAATTTTTGGAATATTTGTTTTATTCTTTACTTCATCGCTTGCTAAACCTCCTGAAGTTGATTGTAACGTATATTACTTTTTAAAGGAGTGTAGCTACTTTAGATTTAAGCCTTTAATTGACAGCCTGCTTTTTGCATTTCCTGTTTACTTCTTTTTCTTGTTTTTTCTGATCATAGCCCCGATTGTCTATATGATTGGAAATTCGAAGCATCTTTCATTAAGCAATGTCGTGTTTATTATTGTGTTTGTGTTCACATCTGTTGGATGTCTTTTGATAGCTTGTATGTCTGCGATTATTTTTTAGGATGAGTAATACAAGCAGCTTCAACATCTCAAACAGCAGCAAGGGATCGCCATGTTACAGGCGGGCGATCGGGTCAGAGCGCTTGGGTTGATCGAACAGGTGGCCAACTCGATCCCTACAACGAGCAGGCTTGGTTATGGCTGGCGGGCCTGAGTAGCGATATCGATCAGCGCCGTTTTTATCTCAATCAGGTTGTCTTGATCAATTCGCACAACCAAGCGGCGCTGCAAGGCTTAGACGAGCTGCGCCGTAAGCCCCAAGCCTCCTTAACTCAGCTAAGCCCGCTGCCGCTCGAAAGCAGTTCGGGCAAAGAGACGATCAATCTTCAGACCATCAAGCTTCAGAATCTGCCCTCTGCTCAGCAAGCTGTGCAAAGTCTGCCCGGCGATGCAGAATGCTCGGAGTTGATCGAGTTGATTATGAAGGAATGACAGCAGGCGAGCGCCAGAAACGATATTATTTTGAAGATCGGTCAGCGATATCCCCTTACTTGGAAGCAGTCGGAAGCTCTGATTGATGAAATCACCAAGCAATATAAGAACGCATTGTTCGCAAAACGATTTGGAATCTGTCTCTATCGTCGATGTTGGCGATCGGTGCCTCTTTGCTTGTAGGTGTATGTATTGTGTTGTGTCAGGAAGCTGTTCCCGACATCGCTCATTATCTAAGGTTGTAATGTTATCCTGTCTGTATGATCGCTTCGCTGATTTTTAGTATTCGTTATGCAGATCAGAGCTTTGTAAACCTTGTGACTCGCAGTATCGTCATTGTTGCGATATTTTTTCTCTATTTCTTGGTAGCTTTATGGTTTTTCTATGTGAGCTTATTACTGATGATGTAGTAGCTAGGGTTGCTCTATAGCCATTTTTAACGCTGCGAATCTCTTATGGGGTAACATAAACTATGCAACACCTCTCTTCTGATCAACTGCTTGAAGAAGGCATCACGCTCTGTTTCGGAGGCGATAAAGCGGCGGCCTTTGATCGCATCTCTCAAGCGGCCCAATTGAACCCCTACAACGAACGCGCATGGTTGTGGTTGGGAGGCCTAACGACCAATCGCGATGAACGCATCTTTTATCTCAACCAGGTTCTGTTGATCAATCCTCAAAACCAAGCGGCGCTGGAAGGTCTGCGCGAGTTAGGCTCTACTCCTCAGAGCGACATGCCGATCTTGCCTTCTATTTTGGCGCCTCATAAAGATTCGAGTGCAGGCAAGGCGACTGTTCGCCTCCAAAGCCCCGATCCAGCGCCAGACGAGTCTTCGCCTCAGGCTTCTATCCGCACCACACGTGTGCTTGCCACGATCCCGCATGGCGCAGATGAGCCGCGCTTGGTGAGCCTGATCGTCGATGAGTTGAGTGCGGGGCGTCGCAAAAACGAGGTCATTCAGAAGGTGGCCGAAACGAGTTGGCTCAATTGGGAGCATGCTGAGGAGCTAGTCGACTTTATCGCCAAACAAGAGGCGAAGACGATCCGTTCGCGCTATAGCTGGATCTTCATTCTCTTCGGCGCGATATTCCTCATAATCGCTGGTCTAATTGCTTGGTATGCTTGGCTTATACAGCCCGACTTTTCACAGCTTTTGCAGGCCCATAACACCACAAAAGGAACTCCTTCGGGCCTCTTTATCTTGCTAGGAACCTTCTTGGTATTTAATACTTGGATCAAGCTCGATATCTTTATGTTTTGTGCCAATCGTTACTCGCTAGAAGACCTATTTGGCTCGTTTATTAGCCGAATCATCTATTTTGTGCTTGGTATCGGCTTGATATTCTTAGGTTTTACCCTTTAGAGCTCATTTGTATATCGATATGCTGATTTCCTCTCGTCTTTCATTCTAAACTAAAATGGAGGCAAGATATGGATATTGTTTCTTAGGTTGCACTTTGTTTTTTTTGGCTATATTTCTTTCTATAGTGCTCTTTCTGGTAGGATCAAAGCTCTATTTTCGTTTTCATCCTGAAAAGCTTTGGAAATGCTTGAGCAGAGGTGTAGCAGTGCGCTAGAGGTGGTTACGTAAAGACCCCGCTAACCAAACAAAATATGAAACTGCTGTGAGATCGCTGCAGATGCTTGTAGCTGTATTGTCTCAAGCCGAGAGGGAGACGCAAAACAAATATCGATTTGATGAGCTTGGCAGAGAGCTTAATCTGTTGCTTCAAGATGCAAGAGAAGCTCAATCGAAAGTCCTTGTAGAAGAACGTTTGCAGACGCTTGGGGACTTGTATACCAAAGGTTTGATCTCTCAGCACGAATATCAACAGCGGCGCGAGAAGATCTTAGATTCGATTTAAAAGCTCGTCAAGAAAGGTTGTGTACAATTTGTTTCAGAAGCCTTGACCTGTGTTTCTGTCAGCTGTCAAGTTTGTGTAGTAGATAGCTCTAGCGGTAACATTTCGACCCCAAAATAGGCTTTTAGCGCGTCCGCCTACGGCTACCAACATCCCGCCCGCCCATGCGTCGTATCTGCCTGTACCTAACGTGTACTCAAAAACACAAAGCTCCCAGCCCTCCAGATACAACCGATCGCGTCGAATAGCTTGGCTTTGGCACTGAATGCAGCGAAGTGCAGCGGGCAGATTGCAATGAACGCAGCGAAGTGCAGCGGGCAGATTGCAATGAACGCAGCGAAATGTTAAAAGGGTTGGATGGGTGGATAGCCATACCAAATTCGCTAGTATACTGAAAGAATGAAAGCAGTAGCTTTGTTAGATCACCTCACTCACGAAGAAATAGAACGCCAGTATCGGAAGGCAGAAGATCGAGAGGAACGAAGCTGTTGACAGATCAGCGGGTATACTGCTTTATGGGTTACTTTTATCATCAAAGGCTACAATGCCCATGGTGCAACAGGGATAGAAGATCAGCGTCATCGCCAGCCTGGACCGGCACCTCTGCTGAGCCCTGCTCTTCGCGAAGAACTCGCCGCTGCCTTGCAATGAGATGCACCTGCAGGTCTTTAGATTGGATCAAAAGTAGCTCAGTGGATGAGCGAAAAACCTAACCTTCCAATCTACCCTGTTCGCGGCAGGGAAGCACTACATGCTGGAGTATCGCCGTCTTTCTCCCCGCCCTCGCCATCGTAATGCAGCCCTTGAGCTTCAGGAACGCTAAAAAACGCTTCTGAAGCGGTGGCTCACATCAGAAAAGCTCATTCTGATATGAAAATTCCAGTTACAGGAAGCGGTCAGCATTCACGCGACACGTATAATGCCGCCCACTGAGGATTTTCACTAGTTGTTCTCAGCGCCCCGCCTGGTGGTTAACTAATACCAAATTCGAGCTTTTGGCAGAAAATGAACATCATATTGGCTTAAAGCCGGATTCTATGTAAGGTCTGCCTAAAAGGCTGCTCGTCCAATCGTCAGCGTGCAACATCACTCCAATATGCTCCTATCTCTATGCCTTTGTGTACCCTCAAACGGGTCAGAATTTTTGGTGGCTCGCACCAAGTGTTACTGTCACAACGTTCCAAACTGTGTTCTCTAGTAGCGACCCGCAACAGGAACCCTTTGATGATGCCGTTATCAACTTGACTGTGGTGCTGCTCCGACAAGTGGATAATCTGGAAGGCCCATAAAGGGTATACGCTATGTGTTAGCAAACGTGCTGAGCTGCTTGCATATGCAAGCAGCTCAGCACGTTTGTTGTATCTGAGAACTTATCTCAGAAATGGAATTCCATGTCTTAGGCTGTTTCACAGAATGTATCAGTAAGGTATAGGAATCTTAAATATCTATACTATTGAAATAACTTCTTATTACTCTAACTATTGAAAGAAGCTACTTGAAAAGAAATTATTAAAAGTAGTTTTTGATGAGTGATAAATTTGGATTGGAGCTTGAATTCATGTTTATTTAGAGATAATTTCTAATAATACTGATATGAGATAGTGTTTTTCTTACTAATTCCCTTTCTGAAATAATCGAAATGAAAAATATTCTAATATAAAATCTGAGCGGAATAGGAAAATAATTTATGTATAACGTGTTTTTTTGTTGTTATTAAGATTTGTGATTTCAAAAAAATAATTTTTTAAATTATAAAAATATCGACGTATATATCGTTTAAATATGATAAATTTGTCAATTTATATAAAAAGAAGCCATATCTTTAAAATGAATTGATCGGTATTATTTGTGCTACCTTTGTGGCCGTTAAGCTTGAAAATGGCCCTATTAAGCTTTTGGAGGTCATAATGATGAAAAGGCGTATAACGTCTGTAATACTGATCATTTCATTAAGTATTATTTCAGTAGTTTCCTTATTTATGCCTGATACTTCAAAGGCAATGAGTTCAATTACAGGGAAGGTATTTCGCGATTTTAACGATAATGGTGTAATGGATGTTCATGAGCCAGGTATTGCGAATGTAACAGTTACTGCTTACGATGCAGTCGGCGTAGTACAAGGTTCAACAACGACGGATGTCAATGGCGATTATACGCTCGATGCTGATGGAAGCGGTCCCTATAGAATCGAGTTCAGTGGCTGGCCTAGTTATCTGCAGCCAAGTGCACATGGTTCGCACAATGCAACCAGTGTTCAATTTGTACCAGATGGCTCTAGCACTGCAAACTTTGCCCTACTTAATCCAAAAGACTATAGCCAACCGAATCCGATGGTTGCGATTTCGAGAATGAGAAGTGGGCGAGGAGAACCAGCAGGTGAAGGAAACAATTCCTACCCAGGTGTATTGGCTTTTAATTACTACAATACCGGCATGATCACAGAAACTAACTATATCATGCCTGCTACAAGTGTATTTATACCAAGTGTGGGTAGTGTGTGGGGAAATGCTTATCAACGCGAAAGCAAACATCTCTATGTTAGTTCTTTTCTTCGTCGCCATGCAGGCTTTGCACATGGTCCAAGTTACATCTACCTGCTCGATTATAGTAACGGTCCGAGCAATACTCCTATCGTAAAGCTGAGCCTCCAAGGCATTACACCGAGCAATGGTGGGCCCGCTATTGATCTTGGTAGTGTTTGTCGTAATGATGCTCGGGGTGGCCCTGGTAACCCTGGCTGTGTAGCAAACGGGACAGGACGTGTTGCGGATTATCAGTTACCGGTTGATGCTAGCGATCCAAGTGTTGACCTCGATGCGTTTGGCAAAGTGGGTATGATCAGTTATGGAGGGATTGACCTATCAGAAGATGAGAGTACTTTGTGGCTGGTTAATCTCAACCAACGTGCTTTAATCAGCGTTGATGTATCGAATGTAGATAATAGCAGCGATACTAGCTTCGCAAATAGCATTGGAGATGTTAACCAATATCTGCTAGATGACCTTAGTGGTGTGCCAAGCTGTACAGATGGTGTCTTTCGTCCTTGGGCTATCACCTTCCACGATGGCTATGGCTATCTTGGTGGTATTTGTACTGCTGAAAACGAAACCGTCACAACTACTACGACTTTCGATCCGTCAAAACCAGAATCAACACGTACCTATCGTGTAAATGATGATGTGAGCGCTCACGTATTACGCTTCGATCCTGCAAACATCATTGCTGGTTTTACTTCGGTGGTTAATTTCGGCCTGAATTACAACCGCGAAGCCTTCTCTACAGCAAACACTGTTTCGATGTGGTTGCCTTGGACCAATGATTGGGCTGATTTTGTCAATCTTTCTATTCCGCCTTATGATGAAACACATTTTTATAGCCATGTACAAGCGATGTTTGGAAACATCGAATTCGCAGATGATGGTGCGATGATTATTGGTCTGATTGATCGCTCGAGCTATCAATTGGGCCACCGCCAATACGGAGCATTTCCTAAAGCTGATATTCCTATTTCGCCAGCAACTACACCGCGCTTGTATCATAGTGCTTCAGCTGGTGACATTATTCGCGTTTGTGCGGTTGGTAACGATTGGGTAGTTGAGGGAACGGATCCGAGTTGTCCCGTCAATGAACCGATAGATCCTAACGTTCCATTACAACGAATAGATGATGGCCCAAGCAACAAAGGCGAATTTTTCTATCATGATCGCATCCGTGTTCACCAAGAGACTGCCCTAGGTGCTTTGGCCCATTTGGCAGGTTCTGGTGAGATCATGGCTGTTGTGCTCGATCCTCACCAGTATGGTGCAGCTGGAACACGCCGCTTTAGCACCATCGATGGCACAAATCAAGCTAGCTACGAACTCTATCTGGAAGCTTGGAATGATTATGGTGCTTTCTATAAATCAAGCGCGCTTGGTGATATTGAACTCCTTTCGGACCCGGCCCCGATTGAAGTGGGTAATAGGGTCTGGATTGACACGAATCGGAATGGTATCCAAGATCCCGATGAGCCGCCTGTTGCCGGGGTTACGGTACGCCTGTACGCACCAGATGGGGTAACTCTATTAGCAACAGCCATCACTGATAGCGATGGTACCTATTATTTCTCCAATGGGCCAGGCACAGATCGTGTCAACGCAATTTACAATATCGCTGGCCTCACTACCAACACTGATGGTTTCCAGATCCGCTTAGATAACCTTGCCGACTATGAAGCTGGTGGACCATTGGAAGGCTATAGGCTCACTACGCCTGATCAGCAAACAGGTGATGACGATGTGAGTGGTGATATTAGCGATTCAGATGGTACACTTGCTGATCCAACTGCACCAATTGGTATAGGTAATTTCCCAACGAAAGTCTTTTCGACTGGTCCAGCTGGCTATAATAACCATACCTACGACTTCGGCTTCTGGCCGACCTATTCGCTAGGCAACCGGGTATGGTTTGACCTCAACAATAACGGCTTGATCGATGCCGATGAGCTTGGCGTCGATGGAGTAGTGGTTGATCTCTACTTGGATAGCGATGGTGATGGGGTGCCCGATAGTAGCACGCCCTTGGCGACAACCGTTACAGCAGATGGAGGTTACTACCGCTTCGACAATCTGCCTGCTGGCAATTATGTGGTTGAGATCAACCCCAGTAACTTTAGTGGAAATGGACCTTTAGTTGGCTATTTGAGCAGCACACCAACTGAAGCGAACCCTAATAGTGATGTCGATAGCAACGATAATGGTATCGACAATCCTGATCCAGCTGCCAATGGTATAAGGAGTGGAGTGGTTACACTTGGACCGAATGCGAGCGAGCCAACAGGTGAAAGTGATCT